>Ga0066702_10000053_pt1 | contig 17698 bp, 19 predicted proteins | sample GraSoiAngelo_151_FD_66507 | JGI IMG/M metagenome (GOLD analysis project Ga0066702, IMG submission 66507) | Grasslands soil microbial communities from the Angelo Coastal Reserve, California, USA - 14_1009_12_20cm | ecosystem: Environmental > Terrestrial > Soil > Grasslands | place: USA...
CACCGTCTCGTAGCGCCGGCGCAGAGCAGGGTTGTAGCCGTCCAGGGTGGGCGGGGCGCCCTCCTCGACCGGCCAGCGGGACATGGACTCGACACCGCCCGCCACCACCAGATCCTGTAGGCCCGACATGACGCCCATGGCGGCCAGCGTGACCGCCGTCTGCCCCGAGCCGCAGAAGCGGTTGAGAGTGAATCCCGGTGTCTCGAACGGCCAGCCCGCGGCCAGCACGGAGAGCCGCCCGATGCAGTGGCCGTGGTCCCCGACGCTGTTGCCGTTGCCGACGATCACGTCGTCGACCAGCTCTGGGCCGACGCCGGTGCGGGCGACCAGGCCGTTGAGGCATTGCGCCATCAGCTCCTGGGGATGGGTGCCGTGCAGGGCTCCGTTGGGCTTGCCCTTGCCCCGGGGGGTGCGGACCCCGTCGATGATCCAGGCTTCGCGTTCGGCGTTCATCAATAACCTCTCAATCCCATCGACCGGGCGATGGCGTTTCGTTGGATCTGGCTGGTCCCCCCGGAGATGGGGGCGACGATCGACTCCCGGTAGCGGAAGCTCATCACACTCTCGGTGGCGAACCCGTGGCCGGCGAGGATCTGCATGCCCAGGCGGGCGGCGGCCACATAGGTCTCCGACCCCTTCAGCTTGGCCATGGCCCCGGCCGTGCCGGCGTCGCGGCCGGCGTCGTACAGGCCGGCGGCGCGGTACACGAGCAGGCGGGCCGCTTCGATCTCCATCTGCATGTCCGCCATGGCATGGGTGAGGGCCTGGAACTCGCCGATGGGCCGCCCGAACTGGTGGCGCTCCTTGGAGTAGGCCAGCGCCTCGTCGAGGGTGGCCTGGGCGGCGCCGACATAGCCGCCGCTGATCAGCACCCGCTCGAGGGCCAGGCCCGACAGCAGTACCTTCCAGCCGCCGTGCAGTGGGCCGATCACATCCTCCCTGGGGATCCGGACCCGGTCCAGGAAGATCTCGTAGGTGCCCAGGATGTGTCGGGCCAGAGTGGGGATCTTGCGCAGCTGGACACCCGGCGCGGCCGGATCGAGGAGCAGCACCGACAAGCCGTCGTGCTTGGCCCCGCCGCGGCGGGTGCGGACGTAGCAGACGATACGGGTGCCGGGCAGGCCGGCCCCGGTGCACCACATCTTCTGCCCGGAGACGATGAAGTGGTCGCCGGCGTCTTCGGCGAAGGCCTGCAAGGCGGCGGCATCCGAGCCGGCGTCGGGCTCCGATATGGACAGCGACAGCCGGGCCCGGCCCGACATCACCTCGGGCAGGAGCTTCTCGCGCATGTGGGGCGGGCCGAACTTCTGCACGAGGAGCCCGGCCTGGAGAGTGAGGCAGAAGCACTGGGCGATGTCGAGGCTGGCCCGCCCGAGCTGCTCTGTGATGACGGCCAGATCGACCGCCCCGCCCCCTCCGCCGCCGTCTTCCCGGGGGAAGGCCATCTCTATCCAACCCAGGTCGCTGAACGCCTGGAAGAGCTCGCCCGGGTAGTACCCCTCCTCGTCCCAGCGTTTGGCCTGCTCGGGCGGGCACATCTCGTCGACCAGGCGCCGGGCCGTGGCCTTCAACATCTCCTGCTCCGGCGACAGGGTCAGGTCCACGGATATATTCTACTCATCTAACCGATTCTCCGAGGGCCCGGCGGAGGAGCTTCCCGTTGGCGTTTCTCGGCAGTTCCGGGGCGATCACCCACTCGGCCGGGACCTTGAACCCGGCGAGATGGGAGCGCACGAACACCTTGAGGTCGTCGAGGGCCGGCGCTTTGTCCGGATCCGAGGGCACTACCACGGCCCGCAATATCTCGCCCCACTTGCGGTCCGGCACGCCGACGACGGCGGCCTCTCGGACCCCCGGATGCTGTTCCAGGATCCGCTCCACTTCGAGGGGATAGATGTTCTCGCCCCCCCGGATGATCTTGTCGCCCCGCCGCCCCGACAGGTACAGGTAGCCCTCGTCGTCGAGCCGGCCGAAGTCGCCCGTGCGCAACCAGCCGGCCGAGTCGCGCACGAACAGATGGTCGGCCCGGGCGACGATCTCCCCCACGCCGCTGGCATCCGGCTCGTCGATGCGCAGCTCCACTCCGGGCACCGCACGCCCGACGGACAGGAGCAGGTCGTCCCGGTGGAGCTCCGCTATCTGCCGGTGGTCCTCTGCGGTCAGGCAGGTGATCGGGCTGCCCTCCGTCTGGCCGTAGATGTTCACCACCCGGACGTGGGGCACCGTTTGGAGGGTCCGCCGGAGGGTGTCGGGATGGACGGGCGCGGCCCCGTACTGCAGGTTGCGCAGATCCGGCAGCACCAGGGCGTCCGCCTCGAGGAGCATCTCCAGCATGGTCGGCACCGTCAGGGCGTGGGTGACGTGCAGGTCGGCAAGAGCCCGCCAGCTCTCGACCGAGAAGCGGGCCATCGGGGCCAGGGCGGCGCCCGCCGCCAGCGCCACCACGTAGTTGCCCAGCCCGGCGATGTGGTGGAACCCGGAGGCGCTGGCGTACACCGCCCCCGGCTCGAGGGCGCACAGCTCGGCGTTGAGCCGGGACCGCCGGGCCAGGCGCCACTGCGTGTACGGCACGGCTTTGGGCCGGCCGGTCGTCCCGGAGGTGTGCAGCCAGAAAGCCGGTGCTTCGGGCTCCGGGTCGAGGGCGAGCGGATCCGCTGACCGGGGCGGGACTCGAAGCCGCTCGACCCGTCGCCCGGTCAGGGCGCCCACCTCCTCGGCCACCGCCTCGAACTCCGGATCGGCCAGGATGACGTCGCCGTCTATCGGCTCGATGCAGGGCGCCAGCTCCGCCGCCGTCAGCCGGGGGCCGAGCGGGGCGAGAGGCCGGCCGCAGTCGGCTCCGCCGATCAGATGGGCGACGGCGGCGGGGGACGCGGCCAGCAGGGCGGGGACGGCACCCGGCGGGCAGGCCTGCCGGAGCCACGCGGCGGCGCCGGCCGAGCGCTCGAGGAGCTCCCGCCCGCTCCAACACGTGCCGGATGCCACGACGGCCGGGTCGTCGCGGCCACGCCACCCGGCCACCATGTGGGACCAGGTCGCCGCCGTCGATACCGGGCCGGCCTCGCTCAGCTCGCCACCGACCCCGCCGGCAGGCCGCTCGGGAGTGCTCCCACGGCCACCCTCAGGCCCCGATCGAGCTGGTCGGTCTGCAACCTCTGTTCCGGTGCGCCCCGGTACGCCCGGGCCGGGTCGATACCCCACCCCCGGAGCACCTGGACGGTGTCTCCCATCACCCGCAGCACGGCGCCGCTCAGCCAGCCGGATTCCTCCGAGCAGAGGTAGGCCACGACGGGGGAGGTGTTGGCCGGGTCGAAGGCGTCGAACCCGTCGACCGGGCGCTGCATGCTGCCGAGGTTCTCGGTCATCCGGGTCCGGGCCAGCGGAGACACCGCGTTGGCGGTCACGCCGTATCGCTCCATCTCCATGGCCGTGATGATCGTGAGGGACGCGATCCCGGCCTTGGCCGCCCCGTAGTTGCTCTGCCCGATGTTGCCGAACAGGCCCGATCCCGACGTCGTGTTGACGATCCGGCCGGAGACGGCGCGGCCCGCCTTCTGCTGCTCCTTCCAGTAGGCGCAGGCGTGCCGCGTGAGGTTCCACGTCCCCTTCAGGTGGACGGCTACGACGAGGTCGAAGTCCTCTTCCGACATGCCGGTGATCATGCGGTCGCGCACGATGCCGGCGTTGTTGACCACCGCGTCGAGGCGGCCATACGTCTCCACGGTGCGTTGGAGCATCGCCGCCGTCGCCCCGAAGTCGGTGACCGACGCCCCGTCGGCCACCGCTGCTCCGCCCATAGCCAGGATCTCGTCCACGACCTCCTCGGCGGGGGACCGGGGCGCCTCGTCCGCCTGGCCGTGCAGGCCGACGCCGAGGTCGTTGACCACGAGACTGGCGCCCTGGCGGGCCAGCTCGAGACAGTGCTCGCGGCCCAGGCCCCGCCCCGCCCCCGTCACGATGACGACCCGGCCGTCGAGCAGCCCCATCAGCTGTGCTCCTTCCTGGGTGGGCCGGACCCGCCCGCTCGCTAATCAGCTAACTTAGTGTATTCAATCTGCCCGGCGCCGGGCCTCAGCGACAGGGAGAGAGACGATGAGCGACGCCCCGCCCCTGATCCATGGCAGCACCTATGAGGAGATGGTCGTAGGCAGCCGGTTCCGCACGGCCGACCGGACGGTCACCGAGACGGATCTGGTCAACTTCATCACCCTCTTCGGGTTCAACGAGCCGCTGTTCTGGGACGCCCGTCACGCCGCCTCGGCCGGCTATCAGGGGCGGCTCTGTCCCGGCGCGTTGACCTACTGCATGGCCGAGGGCCTGGTCATCCAGACCCACGTGCTCCACGGCACCGGCCTGGCCTTCATGGGCATGCAGCTCGACGTCAAGAAGCCGGTCCTGGTCGGCGACACCATCCACGCCGTCGTGGAGGTGACCGAGTCGCGGCCGGCGTCGAGCGGCGCCCGCGGGGTGGTCACGACGCGGGTAACGGTGTACAACCAGCGCGACGAGGAAGTCCTCGAGTACGTGCCGGTGCGGCTGATCCGGGGGCGGGACTACCCGGGCTGACCGGCGGGCGGGCGGGCGACCAGGTCGTTCCCGAGGTTGGCGATGTTGATGCGGCGGTTGTTTCCCAACGGGGAGTAGTCGTAGCCGGCCAGCGGGTACCCGTTGGTGAGGAAGGCGAAGGACGTCCCCGCTTCGGGGTCCATGAAGCCCAGCTGGCATGGAGCCCCACCGTTGCCGAAGGTGGCCGGGGACCCGGTTCGGGGCGTCCAGGATCCGCCGACCTCTCCGCTCACGTTGCAGAACAGGCCCATATGGGCGAGCTCCTCGCTGCCGCCGTACAGCTTCTCGCCCCACGGCCGGGCTGACACGTGGATGCGGGTCGCCTCCGCGATCACGTCGGGCTTCCAGAGCCCGGAGTGGAGCAATGCCTGGTAGAAGAGGGCCAGGTCGGCCGCCGTGGCGGCTATCGAGTGGCTCGGCTCCCCGGCGGCCAGCACGTCGGGATCGGCCAGGTACCACGGTCCCCATGGGTCGACCTCTTCGTCCTCGCTGGTGCGGTCGGTCGCGGCCGGCGCGGCCAGCAGGGTGGAGTACTGCTCGGCCGGGACCGGAAGGAGCAGACCGAGGCCGAGCGGCTCCACGATGGTGGTGCGCAGGTAGTCCGGGAAGTTGAGCCCGGTCAGCCGCTCCACGATCTCGGCTATCACCCAGGCCGCCCCGGTCAGGTGGAACTGGAGGCGGCTGCCCGGCTCCCAGTCCAGCCGCCAGCGGGTGAAGGCCTCCAACCGCTTGGCCCGGTCGAGCATCTTCGGGTAGCCGAGGGGGGCGAAGGGGAAGCCGGCGGTGTGGGTCAACACCTGGCCGACAGTCACCAGGTCCTTGCCGTTGGCGGCGAACTCCGGGACGAGGTCGGCGACCCGTTGGGAGGTCTCGAGCAGGCCGTCGCTCATCAGCTTCCAGACGGCCGCCGCCACCACGGTCCGCCCCGCCGACTGGAGGATGTAGCGCCGGCCGGAATCCGCGTCCCCGTAGGTCTCGAACGCCACCAGGCGCCCCCCACGTGCCACCGCCACCTGGGCCGAGGGCAGGAAGCCGCCTTCCACCTCCAGCCGCACCCGTTCCAGTAGCAGCCCCAGGCGCCGGGGATCTATCCCCGCCTCCTCGGGATCGGCCAGCGGGAGGGGCGTCTCGGTCATGGGCGCAGTCTTTCACGGGTCACGTTCGGCCAACTAGAATAGATGAGTACCCTGATCTAGGAGGATGGACACATGGCTGTCGACCGCTTCCCGATCGAGGAGGGGGCCATCCTCACCTTCGCCCGGGCCATCGGGGATCCCAACCCGATCTACTCAGACCGCGACTACGCGGCCGCGTCGGAGGTGGGGGCGGTGCTGGCCCCGCCTACCTTCGTACAGGCCAGCGCCCACTTCGACCCCGACTATCCCCTCCGACCGCAGATCGGCGCGCCGTGGTTCGGATCCGGCCAGGCCCCGACGGGACGTGAGCCGGCGGCCGGCGGCGGCACCGGTCTGCACGCCGAGCAGCACTACACCTATCACCGGCCTCTCGTGGCCGGCGAGGTCCTGGCCGCGACCACCCGTTTCGGTGACAGCTGGGAGAAGGAGGGGCGGTCAGGGAACCTGCGCTTCAGCGAAACCATCACCGAGTACCGGACCCCGGACGGCGAACTGGTGGTGACGGCCCGATCGGTCGGCGTGATGACCGAGCGTCCCGTGGCCTGGGAGGGCTGAGCGGTGGCGCTCCGGGCCGGCGAGCTGTCGGTGGGTGACGTGCGGGAGGCGGTGCTGGTGGACGGGCTGACCCGCACCCAGGTGGTCCAGTACGCCGGGGCGTCGGGCGACTTCAACCCGCTGCACAGCGACGAGGTGTACGCCAGGGAGGTCGCCGGCTACCCGGGCGTGTTCGCCCACGGGATGCTCACCATGGGGATGACCGGCCGCATCCTCACGGACTGGGTCGGCGACGGCCGGCTCGTGCGTTACGGCGTGCGCTTCGTCAAGCAGGTCTGGCCGGGCGACACGCTCACCGCCCGGGCCGAGGTCACCGCGGTGAAGGCCGACGAGACACCGCCGGTCGCCGAGTTCTCCGTCGTCACGACCAACCAGCACGGCGCTCAGGTCCTCGTCGGCGCCGGGGCGGCCCGGCTGGATCCGTGACCCGCCCCGAGCTGGTCCTCTACGAGACGGAGGGGGGCGTCTGCACCCTCACGCTCAACCATCCGGAGCGCCACAACGCCTGGAACCTGGCCATGGAGGAGCAGTACTTCGCCCTTCTGGACCGAGCCGACTCCGAGCCCGACGTCAAGGCCATCGTCGTCACCGGCACCGGCCGGGCGTTCTGCCCCGGTATGGACAGCGTCCGCCTGACCGCGGCGGCCGAGAGCGGGCAGCTGGCGGTGGGCAACCGGCGCCCCCAGACGTACCCGCTGAGCATTCGTAAGCCCATGATCGCGGCCATCAACGGGGCGTGCGCCGGCATCGGCTTGATGCAGGCGCTGGCCTGCGACGTGCGCTTCGCGGCCCGGGGAGCCCGGTTCTCCACCGCCTACGCCAGGAGAGGCCTACCCGCCGAGTACGGCAGTTCGTGGTTGCTGCCCCGGCTGATCGGCGTGGAGCGGGCCCTCGATCTGCTCCTGTCGGCCCGCACCTTCACCGCCGAGGAAGCCCACGAGATGGGTCTCGTGTCCCGGCTCTGCCCGCCGGACGACGTTCTCGGTGCAGCCCGGTCGTACGCCGCCGACCTGGCCGCGCACTGTGCTCCCCGGTCGATGGCGGCCATTCGGCGGCAGGTGTACGGCGACCTGTCACGGGGCTTCTCCGAGTCGATGGTCCATACGCTGGCGACCATGCAGGAGTTCGCCGGCAACGAGGACTTCGCCGAGGGGGTGGCCAGCTTCGTGGAGAAGCGGCCCCCGAAGTTCGCCCCGCTCGGACCCACCTTCGGCGTGATCGGAGACCGGGGCTACTGATGGATCCCCGCCACGGGCCCGGAGCCGACGCCTTCCGGATCCGTATCCGCCGGCTCATCGCCGAGAACCTGCCCGACGCCTGGCACGGGATCGGCGCCATAGCGACGCGGGAGGAGGCCGACGCCTTCGTGGAGGGGTGGCGCAGGATCCTCGCCGGCAACGGGTTGCTCGGCGTGTCGTGGCCCAAGGAGTACGGCGGTGGTGGCTTCACCAAGCTGGAACAGGTCGTCCTGGTCGAGGAACTGGCGCGCGTCGGTGTGCCCACCATGGGCTACAACGACACGTTCGGCATCAAGATGCTGGGCGGCACGCTCCTCGTCTGGGGCACGGAGGAGCAGAAGCGGTACTTCCTTCCCCGGATCATCAGCGGTGATGACCGCTGGTGCCAGGGTTTCTCCGAGCCCGGATCGGGCTCGGATCTGGCGTCCCTCTCGACCCGGGCCGTGCTCGACGGGGACTCCTGGATGATCAACGGCCAGAAGCTGTGGACGTCGAGGGCGCTCGAGGCCAACCGGATGTTCCTGCTGGCCCGTACCAATCCCGCGGCGTCCAAGAACCGCGGCATCAGCTTCCTCCTCCTGGACCTGGAGCAGCCCGGCGTGGAGATCCGCCCGGTGCGCCAGTTGTCCGGGGACAGCGAGTTCAACGAGGTCTTCTTCGACCGGGCCACCACCCCGGCCGACCACATCGTCGGCGAGGTCGACGGCGGTTGGGCGGTGGCCTCCACCTTGCTCGGGCTCGAACGGGGGGAGGAGGCGGCCACCAACCCGATCCTGTTCCGGGCCGAATTGGACCGGCTGCTTCAGATGGCCTCTGACCGGGGACGTTCGTCGGACCCCGTGGTCCGGGATCGCTTGGCGTCTGCTTATGTGCGCTGTGAGGTCATGCGGTTCCTCGGGCTGCGCATCCTCACCGCAGTGCTCAACAACGGCCGGTTGGGCGCCGAGGCGTCCATCTCCAAGTTGTACTGGAGCGAGTACCACCGCGACGTGACCCGGTTGGCCCTCGACGTGCTCGGCCCCGAGGCGCTGCAGATGGAGGGCCGGCTCCCGCTGCGGGCTTTCCGCACCGACGACCCGGGCGCTCCCAACACCACCGGCTCGTGGCTCGGTGCCTTCTACAACGGGGTGGCCGACACCATCTACGCCGGCACCTCGGAGGTACAGCGCAACATCCTCGGCGAGACCGTCTTGGGCCTACCCCGCGAACCCCGCCCCGTCAGCTGATGAAGAGCCGGCCACCGTCCAGCATGAGGGTGGCGCCGGTCAAGTAGGACAGGTCGTCGCTCACCAGGGCGGCCACAGCCCGCCCGATGTCGGCCATCGGATCTCCGAAGCGGCCCAGCGGGATGCCCCGCAGCACCCGTTGGAAACGGGCCGGGTCGCGCTCGGCGAAGTCCTGGGCGGACGGGCTCATGGCCGCCGGGCAGATGACGTTGACCCGGATTCCGTCCGGCCCCCACTCCTTGGCCGCGATCCGGCTCAGGCCCCGGATCGCCTCCTTGGTCATGACGTAGGAGGCGAACCCGGGGTCGCCGGCGACAGCCGTGGAGGAACCGAAGTTGACCACGCACCCCCCGCCCCGGGCCTTCATGTGCGGATGGCAGGCCTGCATGGCGTACAGGGAGCCCACCGCCCCGCTGCGGAACGTCAGGTCCAGGTCCTCGTCGGTGACTGCGAGCACTGACACGTCCGGGTTGGACGCCTGGGCGTTGTTGACGAGGATGTCGACACCGCCGAAGCGCTCGACCGCGGCGTGGACCAGGCGCTCGACGTCGGACCGGACGCCCATGTCGCCGGGGCAGATCGTGCCGGTCCCGCCGGCGGCGAGGATCTCTGCTTCGACGCTCTCCAGCTTCACCGCAGTCCGGCCGTTGAGGACGACGGAGGCTCCCCGGTCGGCCAGCACCATGGCGATGCCCCGGCCCAGTCCCTGACCGGCACCCGTGACGATGGCCACCTTGCCCTGCAGGGCCCCGTTCGTCACGGCCGCACGACTCCGGACTCGGCGGCTTGCTCGGCGAGGGCCCCGGCGTACCTGGCCCGCGCTACCTCCATGCGAGCGGGCAGCCACTGAGTGGGGTAGTCGCCCGGGGCCGGCTCGTGGTCGCGCAGGATCAGGCGGGCCGCCGTCGTCGTGTGCACCTCGGTGGGGCCGTCCCATATCCCGTAGGCCGGTACCAGCGCCCAAAGCCCGCCGAACGGCATCTCGTTGGAGACGCCCAGGGCGCCGTGCAGGTGCACGGCCCGCTCGACCACGTCGTGGACGACCCGGGCCGACAGGACCTTGGCCACCGCGATGTCGCGTCGGACTTCCTTGCTGTAGCCGTGCCCCTGGTCGATCATCCACGCCGTGCGCAGGACGAACAGGCGGAACTGCTCGATCTGGGCGTAGCTGTCGGTGATCGCCTGCTGCACCAACTGGTGGTCGGCCAGGCGGGATTGGCGGCTGGAGCGGCTCAGCACCCGCTCGCAGGCCATGTCGAACGCGTAGCGCGCCTGGCCGACGGCCCGCATGGCGTGGTGGATCCGCCCACCGGAGAGCCGGGTCTGGGCGACCTCGAAGCCCTGCCCGGGCTCACCGAGCATGCTCTCGGCGGGGACCCGGACGTCGTTGTACCGGAGCAGTGCGTGGTCCATGGCATCTTCCGGCTCGCCCATGAACTGGGTGCGCCGAACGGTCTCGATGCCCGGGGTGTTCCGGGGTACGAGGAACGTCGACATCCGCCGGTATGGGGCGGCGTCAGGGTCGGTCACCGCCATCACGATCAGGAAGGCGGCTTCCTCCGAGTTGGAGGTGAAGAACTTCTCGCCATTGATGACCCAGCCGTCGCCGTCCGGCTCGGCCCGGCAGCGGAACGCGGTGGGGTCCGACCCGCCCTGCGGCTCGGTCATCGAGAAGGCGGAGAACAACTCCCCGTCGAGCAGCGGCTGGAGATAGCGCTCCTTCTGCTCGGCCGTGCCGTAGTGGGCCAGAATCTCGGCGTTGCCGGTGTCGGGCCCCTGGACCCCGAAGATCGTGGGCGCCCACTGGTAGGGCGCCAGGATCTCGTTCATCAGGCTGAGCTTCACCTGGCCGAAGCCCTGACCACCCAGCTCGGGCCCCAGATGGCAGGCCCACAGCCCGCGCCGGCGGACCTCGTCCTTGAGCGGGTCGATGACCTGCTTGAGCCACTTCGGCGGCACCTTGTGGTGGTCGTGCGGCCAGAGCAGCTCCAGCGGTGCGACCTCCTCGGCGACGAAGCGGCGCATCCACTCCAGTTGCTCCTCGAACTCACCGTCGGTGCTGAAGTCCCACATCTCAGACCCTCTCTCCCCGCGCGAACTCCGCCGCCGCCGCCATCAGCCGCACGACCATGGGCGCCATGTCCTGGTCCTTCTCCGGGGCGCCTGCGGCGACGGCCCGCCCCACGCTTCCCTCGAGGATCACCGCCAGCTTGAACAGCGCCAGGCACTCGTAATACGGCAGCGCGGACAGGTCGCGCCCCGACCGTTCGGCGTAGCGGGCGGCGAGCTCGGCGCGGGTGGGGTAGTGCTCGATGCCACCGGCCTGCAGGGTGAGCACGGGCTCCTCGCCCGGGTCGGTCCACCGGCCGAGCAGGTGGCCGATGTCGAGGAGGGGGTCGCCGATGGTCCCGGTGTCCCAGTCGACGATCGCCGCCAGTCGGGCCGGCGGTCGGGGTGCCACCATGAGGTTGAACGGGCTGTAGTCACCATGCAGGAGGCCGGGGGCGCTCATGGGGGGGCGGTTCCGTTCCAGCCAGTCGGTGACGAAGTCCAGCTCGGGCAGGTCCCGCGTGCGGTAGCGGTCGAGCTGGGCGAGCCACCGGGGCACCTGGCGCTCCAGGAAGCCCTCGGGCCGGCCAAGACCCTCCAGCCCGCGGGCTCGCCAATCCACCGCGGCCAGCTCGACCAGACCATCGACGTAGGCCTCTGCGAGGCCCCGTCTCAGGTGGGGGTCGGAGTGGAACGGATCCGGCAGGTCGTAGCCCGGGGTGAACCCATCCACCTTGTCCATGATCAGGAAGGGCGCCCCGATGACCGATGGGTCCTCGCACAGCAGCCGCGGGGTGGGGTGGGGGACCGGCGTGTCCTCCAGGGCGGTCAGGATCCGCCATTCCCGGAGCATGTTGCCGGCGCTCTTGTCGTTGAGCACGGCGGGCGGCCGTCGCAGGACGAAGGCCTGGCTTCCCCGGCGCAGCTCGTAGAGCGTGTTGGCGATACCGGTCGTCGCGCCGATGCGGGTCGCGGTCAGGGGCTCGGACGGATCGCCCAGGGAGAACCCCACCCAGGCGGTGAGCGCCTCCAGATCCAACTGCGGAGCGGCTGTCACAGCCATATGTGCGGTTCCTCTCGTGGCCGCCACCGGAGGGAGCGGGAACGGTACGTATGTGTCAGTCACTGACAGTATTGTCGGTACCCGGCAAGATCAAGATCTGGACAGTTGGACCGAGGAGGGACGGGAGATTGAGGATGCCCCGGGACGGCGTTGCTTCCGGCCGGTCACTCGCCACCGGCGGGTACCCGCTGTGACTGTCGAGGTCCAACCGGCGCTGGACCTGCGGGCCCGCCGGAGGCGGCTCGTGCAGGACGACGTGGCGGGCGTCGCCGTCGGGCTCTTCCTCGACCGGGGCTATGAATCGGTCTCCGTGGAGGAGATCGCGGCGGCCGCCGGAATGTCGGAGCGCTCGTTCTTCCGCTACTTCCCGACCAAGGAGGCCGTGCTGCGGAGGTACCGCCGTTCGCTGTCGGACAGGCTCGTCCGCACGTTCGAGGGGCGCCCCGCCGACGAGCCGCCTGTCGCCGCGTTGCGAAGTGCCTACGTCGAGACTTCGCACGTCGCGGTGGGGGACCGCGCCCGCGTGCACGCCCTGGGGCGGCTGCTGGCCAGCGCTGCTGACGTCTGGGCCAAAGACCTGGGGGAGACGATCACAGACGCCGCGGTCGCCGCCGAGCTGGCCCGCCGGATGCGAACCACCCCCGGGGACCTGCGCCCGGCGGTGGTGGCCGCGGCGGTGTCCGCGGCGGCCGCCACAGGATGGAACAGCTGGGTTCGCTCGACCGGCCGGCAGGACCCCGGCGCGGCCGTGGCCGGCGCCATCGACATGCTCGGGCTGTCGGGCTGACGGCCGTCGCTTCAGCTGGGCCTCGTCCAACGACGCCACCCGAGCTACTGGCGGCCGCCCTTGGTGTAGACCGCGAAGCGGACGACCAGGCCCTCCCGGTCGAGGGTCGCATGGTCGATGGCGCTGAGCTGGAAGTCCGAATCCTCGCGGATCCGGGCGTCCAGCTCGTACACGCACACGTCCCCTTGCTCGACGAAGCTGGCCAGCCGGAGCGTCGGCTTGATGGTCGGCAGGAATTCGCCGTAGAACGCGCCGATCTGCTCGCGCCCGTGGAGCACCCGGCCGTCGGGGGCGAGGAAGACGGCATCCTCGGCGAACAGGCTGGCGAGTCGGTCGTACTGACCGGCGTTGGTCCACTCGACGTAACGCTCCGCGAATGCGCGGGTGTTCGTGGTCATGCTGCAGATCCTTTCGGTCATCCCCGCCGGAGGGTGATGCCCTCGGCGTTGAAGAAGAAGCCGCCCATGGTGAGCAGCGCCCGTTCCGCTCCTTCGACCTGGCGCGGCCCGGCTCGGCCCTGCAGCTGGTGGACGGCCTCCCGCAGGTGGCCGGACCCCTGGGTGCCTCCTTCGGAGAGGGACCCCCCATGCGGGTTGACCGGAACTCGGCCCTTGATGAGGATCCGGCCGGAGCCGTCCTCGTTGGCCACCCAGTGGTCCTCGATGAACGCGCCGGCCTCGCCCGGCTCGCACCACCCGGCGTTCTCGAACCAGTTGAGCGTGATGATCGAGAAGCCGTCGTAGGGGAAGTACACGTCGACATCGTCGATCCAGAAGTCGCTCTTGGCCCGCAGCGCGGAGACCGTCACGTGCTGGCCGTGCCGGCGCAGGCTCGGCGACTGGTCCTCTTCGTTCTTGTCGATCATGCCGAGGATCACTGCGTCGATCAGCACCGGCGGCAGCTTCAGGTCCCGGGCCCGCTCCGTGGAGGTGACTATGAAGGCGTCGGCCCCGTCGACGGCTACGTCCATGTCGTACAGGCACAGCGGCCACCGGATCATGCGGGCCGCCAGATAGTCCTCCATCGTCATGCGCTCGCGCATGGCGGCGGCGGGGTTGCTCATGGCGTTGGTCCGGTCGTTGATCGCCACGTAGCCCAGGTGCTCGCGAGGCGTTCCGAACTCGTGGATGTAACGGGAGGCCCACGCCGTGTAGCCCACCGCGCCCGCCACCGACTCGGGGGGCGGGGTGCGGTCGGAGTAGCCCAGGCCCCGGCGGAAGGGATCCTTGAGCGCACTCGCCGTGTTCCACGCCATCCGGTAGGCGCCGTGGTACAGCAGGACGACGTCGCACAGGCCGCTGTGCACCGCGCTGGCCGCCGCCGCCACGTGGTTGCCGAGCGGGATCATCGGGTTGGCGAACCAGGTCACTTCCGGTATGCCCAGCATGGCCTGGACGACCGGTGCGCCCGGCATCGACCCGCACAGCCCGTCGACGTCCCGGGGCGTCAGCCCGCACTGGTCCATGACGGCCTTGCACGCCTCGGCTACATAGCTGGCCTGCGAGCGCTCGGTGTTGCGCGGGTGGAAACCGGTCGTGGCCGCGGCGGCGATGGCGACACGGTCCCTCATGGGGTTGCGGGCCGTGCTCACGCCGCCGCTTCCCCCCCTGCCAGGCGGAACACCGGCAGAGGCGCACCGGCCCGGTCGATCCAATCCAGCACGACCCGGCACCCGATACGGACCTCCTCGTTGGGCGACCCGACCACCGTGCCGGAGTACCGCAACCCCGGTTGCTCGTCCAGCTCGACGGTGACCACCGGGTAGGGGGCCGAGTAGTCGACCCCTTCGGCGGGTGGTCCCTGATGGAGGAATACGGTGAGGAAGATGCTCCCCCTGCCTGAGACCTCGGTGGCACTGATCCGCTCGGACAGGCAGGCCGGGCAGACCGGCTTCGGCGGGTGGTGCCAGATGCCGCAGTCGTCGCAGCGGTTGATGAGCAGCCGACGCTCGAGCCGGCCCCGGAAATGCGGCGCGCTGTCGCGGTCCACGCCGCTGCCCTTGAAGAGCTCCCAGAGCTGCTCGTCGCTGTTGTCCATGTCTCCCCTTTTCCTCACTTGGAACCCTCAGCGGGGCGGTTCGGCGGACGCCGAATGCCCTGGGGCCGGCCCGTCGTGCCCGAGGAGTACAGCATGAAGTCACGGCCTCGTCCGGCCTCGTCAGGCCGCGGCGTCGCCGGGCAACGGGCCACGCCTCGTTCTCCCACGTACATCTTCCGATGATACGGACGGTTTCGGCCCCGTCCTCCCGGTGTCCACCCGCTAAGACGCCGGCTGCGGGCTGCCTGTCAGGGCGCGCAGGGCGAACCGAACCACCGCGTCGATCAACTGCTCGATGCTCGAGTCCTCCGTGGCCAGGTATTCGTTGAGTGCGCCGGCCGTCAGGCGGGCGACCTGCTGGGCGTCGCTGTGCGGATCGTCGCCGACGAAGACGCCGGCCGCCTCGCCCTTACGCACGGCCGCCTCGAGCGGCTCGATGATCATCTGATTCGACCTGAGCAGCGCGCCCGGGGCCCCGGCCATGAGCGCGTGGTACGAGGAGAAGAGCCGGGCCCTCGGCGCCCGGTCCGGGGACGAGGCAGCGAGCAGCATCTCCCGGATCCAGGCCGAGACCTGAGCCGCCGGATCCGGGTCCGCATCCGTCAGGGCCCGCCGCAGCCGGCGTGACACGGCTCCGTACTCGTCCTCGATGAGAGCCACCAACAGGCTGTCCTTGTCGGCGAAGTGGCGGTAGAAGGTGCGGGCCGACAGGCCGGACTCCTTGAGCACCAGTTGCACCTTGATGCCGTCGAATCCGGAGCGGCGGACGACCGTCCACGCCGCCCGCACCAGCCGGGACCGCTGGTCAGCCGACTGATCGCTCATGGTGCCAGGTCTATCATCGGCTGGAGATGGCGCACCGGTTCCGCTTCACGGCCCAGGCGCCCGACTTCAACGGTTCGGTCGAAGCCTGGCAGGCCGAGCTGGCGTGGATCGCCGACACCGGCTTCACGACCGTGGCGCTGGCCGACCACTTCACCGCCGGGTACACGATGGAGCCGCTCGTCACCCTGACCGCGGTTGCCATGCGGTCGGATCTGCGGGTGCAGACCGCCGTGCTCGGTCTCGACTACCGCCACGCCGTGCTCCTGCACCGCTCCGCCGCCACGCTCGACCGGCTGAGCGAGGGACGGCTCGAGCTCGGTCTCGGGGCGGGGTGGATGAGCTCCGACTACGAGGCGGCCGGCATGGTGATGGACCCCCCCGGCGTCCGCATCGACCGGCTGGAGGAGACCCTCGACGTCCTGGAGGGACTCTTCGGAGGGGAGCCCTTCACGTACCGGGGCAAGCACTTGAGCGTCGAAGCTCTCGTGGGGGTCCCGCCCGCCGTCCAGCGCCCCCACCCGCCCTTCCTGATCGGAGGGGGAGGAAGGCGGATGCTCCGCCTGGCCGGCCGGCGGGCCGACATCGTCGGAGTCAACGCCAACCTGGCCGCCGGCGCACCCGGCCGTCAATCGGTGCTCGACGTGGGGTGGGAGAGCATGCTCGACAAGGTGGCGTGGGTCCGGGAAGGAGCCGAGGCGGCGGGAAGGAACTTCGACTCACTCGAGCTCTCCATGGCCCAATGGCTCCTGTTCGTCACGGAATCCGGCACGGAAGCCGCCGCCCTGGTGGCCAAGATCGCCGATCGCCTCGGCGTGGATCCGGCCTGGCTGGATGCCGCTCCGGGCGTGCTGGTCGGCTCACCCGGCCGCATCGTGGACAAGCTCCAGGAGACCCGCGACCGCCTCGGTATCAGCTACATCCAGGTCCATGCGGGCCCCCGGTCGGTCGACCTGCGCCCGCTGGCGCCGGTGGTCTCCGCCCTGGCGGGTACCTGATGGGCCGGCCCGAGATCGGCATCCGGGCTCCGCACGGGCTGTTCTCGGCCGGTCCCGACGCCATATCCCGATTCAGCGGTGCTGTCGAAGCGCAGGGAATCGACCGGATATGGGTGGGCGACCATGTCTCGTTCCGGGGTGGCCAGGGCTACGACGGCCTGCTGCAAGCCGCGGTGCTCGGCGCCCTGACCCGTCGGGTGACGGTCCAGACGGCGGTGTACCTGCTTCCGCTGCGCCATCCGGTGCCCGTGGCCCGCCAGGTCGCATCCGTCGCCGAGATGGCCCCCGGTCGCTTCGTCTTCGGTGTGGGTATGGGCGGCGACGATGAAAAGGAGACCGCCAACTGCGGAGTGGATCACGCCCGCCGCGGCCGCCGCATGGACGAGGGCCTGGCCCTGGTGCGCCGGTTGCTGGCCGGCGAGGTGGTGGACCATGCCGGCCCCGAGTTCCCGCTGTCGGAGGCGGCCATCCGGCCCACGCCGGCGGTGCCGGTACCCGTGGCGGTCGGGGGCCGCTCCGGCGCCGCGCTGGCCCGGGCCGGGCGGATGTCGGACGGCTGGTTGGGGGTGTTCGTCGATGCCGATCGTTTCGGGCAGAGCTGCAGGACGGTGGTCGCGGCGGGGGAGGAGGCGGGCCGCAGCCAGGTCGGATGGCAGCACGGGATGCTCGTCTGGTGCGGATTCGGCCCGTCCCGGGACGCGGCCCGGCGCAGCGTCGCTCCGGCGCTGGAGGAGTTGTACCGCATGCCGTTCGAGAGGTTCGAGCGCTACGTGCCGTGTGGTCGGCCGGCCGACGTGGCCGAGGCCGTCCGGCCCTACATCGACGCCGGAGCGGCGTACGTGCTGCTGTCCCCTTTCGCCGAGCACTCCTACGAATCGGTGGCCGGGGCGGCCGCCGTGAAGGCTGCTCTCACCTCCGGCCGCTAACCTTCGATGTACAGTTTATTTATCTAACTGTATAATCCCAGTGCCACGACGGGAGGACCACTGAGATGCTCGACACGAAGATCACGGGCGGCGTCCTGGTCGACGGCACCGGAGCCCCCCGCCGTCCCGCCGACATCGGGGTCAGGGACGGCCGGATCGTGGCCGTGGGCCGGGTCGACGAACCGGCCCGCCAGGTCATCGACGCCGACGGCCGGGCCGTCACCCCCGGTTTCATCGACGTCCACACCCATCTCGACGCCCAGGTGTTCTGGGATCCCGACCTGAGTCCCTCGCC
>Ga0066702_10000056_pt1 | contig 17469 bp, 16 predicted proteins | sample GraSoiAngelo_151_FD_66507 | JGI IMG/M metagenome (GOLD analysis project Ga0066702, IMG submission 66507) | Grasslands soil microbial communities from the Angelo Coastal Reserve, California, USA - 14_1009_12_20cm | ecosystem: Environmental > Terrestrial > Soil > Grasslands | place: USA...
AAACGATGCCCGTGCGTTGTCATGGCGATCAGATCGACATTTTTTTCGTGGGCGAGCTTGATGATTTCATCAGACGGTTCGCCGAGCGCCAAGACAGCATCGCATGTGAAGCCTTCTTTCGTGAGCTCACGCGTCCGCGTTTCCAAATACGCGCGGTCGTCTTTCATCTCCTGGCTCTCGGCGAGTTTCAGTTGCTGAAAATTCCGGGCCACCCAGCCGTCGGCCACGTGAACCAGAAGCAACGTCGCGCCAGTTAAGCGAGCGACAGGTTTGATATGCGTCAAAATGGTCTCATCAGCGGCGCTGTTCTCGAGCGGAATGAGGATGTGTTTATACATCTTAATGCGTGGGAGCCGGAATGTGGAAGAAACCGTAGAGCGATTTGAGCGTGGCGTCGGGCAAAAACGTGTCCAGAAGCAGTTTCACGTTGAGCAAAATAATAATCCCCGCCGTCGTCCAGCCGAGAATTTTGAGCCCAAGCTGATTGACAAACTCACCCATTTTCGCGCGTTCGCCGGTAAATCGCAGCAACGGCCATACCGCGAACCCTAGCTGCATACTTAACGCGACCTGGCTCGCCACAAGCAGGTCAGTAGTTTTGCCTTCGCCAAACGTACCAATCACAATCACGGCCGGTATAATAGCAATGAGTCGTGTGATCAGCCGACGCAGCCAAGGTTTGAGGCGGAGACTAAGAAAACCTTCCATCACGATTTGACCGGCCAGCGTGCCGGTAAGGGTAGAGTTTTGCCCGGACGCAAGCAGCGCGATCGCAAAGAGCACGCTCGCTGCGCCGACCCCGAGCAATGGACTGAGCAGCCGATAGGCATCTTGAATTTCGGCGACATCCCGATGGCCGGACCAATGAAAAACCGCTGCCGCGAGAATAAGAATCGCTGCGTTGATGAACAGCGCAAACATGAGCGCGAACGTTGAGTCGATCGTGGCAAACTTGATCGCCTGTCGCCGACCCATCGGGGTCTGCTCGAATTTTCGCGTCTGCACTATTGACGAGTGCAGATAAAGATTATGCGGCATGACCGTCGCACCGAGGATGCCGATGCTCACGTAGAGCATTGCCTGGTTCGCAACAATATGCGGCCCCGGGACGAACCCCGACAAGATGCCCGTTATACTTGGCTTCGAGAAAATGAGTTCGGCTGCAAAACAGCTACCGATAACGACAATAAGCGTAATGACGATCGCCTCGATGTAACGAAATCCTTTGGTTTGCAGATATAATACGAGCATCACGTCCGATGCCGTGATGATGCAACCCCACACCAAGGGAATTCCAAAGAGCAATTGTAGTCCGATCGCCGACCCCACAACCTCGGCCAGATCGCACGCTGCGATGGCCAGTTCGCACAGGATCCAAAGAAACCAGACCACAGGCGTCGAATAATGATCGCGGCATGCTTGGGCGAGGTCCCGTCCTGTGGCGACACCCAGTTTGATGGATAAATGCTGGAGCAGAATCGCCATGAGATTCGAGATCATGATCACCGCCAGCAGCGAATAGCCGAACTGCGCGCCACCGGCCAAATCCGTGGCCCAGTTTCCCGGGTCCATGTAACCTACCGCGACCAAAAAACCCGGGCCCGAGAACGCCATCAACTTCCGCCAGAACGAGGCCGTCACCGGCACTACGACGCTCCGGTGTACTTCCGGCAGCGAGACCGCGTCTGTGGATCTTCGCCATATGTGCATTGGTTCCCGCACTACAACGCTCCTGGATCGGTTCATAACTCAGGCAATTCTAGATATCGCTCTATCATTACATAGCTGGGCGCTAGGCGCGAAATTGCACACCACAATTGTTGCAACGCTTCAGTATGCCAAAACAGTCGCGTCTTTATTACGACAACGTCTCTCGCAATGCCGGGGCGGTATGAATACCCGATTAGACCCTCTTGGAAGCCGGCGTGTGCGCGGCAGCGTCGCTCAATCTTTTAAAGTGAAGTTGTTTAACGCGGCGACTATCGGCTTGTGAAACAGTGACCAGATAATTGTCGATCTTGACTTGCTCGCCCGTCTTCGGCAGGTGGCCGAGCAGATGAGTAACATAACCGCCGATGGTGCTCACGTCCGCGCTCTCCAGCTCAAGTTTGACCAGATCATTCAGTTCATAAAGTCCTAGCGCTCCGTCCACGCTGAATTCGTTTGCGCTGATTTTGCTGAATTCTTCCTTCTCGAAATCGAACTCGTCCTGAATATCGCCGACCAACTCCTCTAGCACATTTTCCAGTGTGACCATGCCAACAGTGCCGCCGAATTCATCTACCGCGATCGCCAGGTGCGCATGCTTGTTCAGGAATAACTTGAGCAACGTCTCCAGCGGCATCATCTCCGGCACCGGAACCAAATCGCGCTTTATCTTCAACAAATCGGGATGCGGATCGCGCATCATTTGCAGGAATTCCTTGATATGAACGAGCCCGATGGTGTTATCCAGATTTTCGCGGCACAGCGGAAAACGCGTGTGACGAGATTCGATGGCCTTTTTCACATTGGTTTCGAAATCATCCTCCAAGTCGAGGTAAACGATTTCACCCCGAGGCGTCATGATATCGCGCACGACGCGGTCGCGCAGGTCGAGCACGTTAAAGACAAGTTCGCGGCCAAGCGGAGTCACGTCCGCGGATTTTTCGCTTTGCTCAAGAATTAACCGCAATTCCTCCTCGCTGTGCGCAAGCTCGCTCGCGCGAATCGCTTGAAGCCGGAGCACTCTACGCAACAGAAAATTGGAAGATTTATTCAGGATCCAGATCGCCGGTTTAAATAGAACATAAAACGCGCCGAGCAGTCGCATCAGGCGAAGGGCTACCGGCAACGGATCGGAAATCGCAATGTATTTGGGCGCTAGTTCTCCAAACACGATATGCAAAAAAGTGATGCCAGCGAAAGCGAGCGCGATAGCGATCGAAGTTGCTACAGCGTAAGAGTGGATATGCACAACGGCGAGGACCGGCTGCAGAATCGACACCAGCGATTGCTGACCAATCCACCCGAGCGCGAGGCTGGCCAATGTCACACCTAGTTGCGTTGCCGAAAGGTAGGCGTCGAGATGTGCGCGAACGTGTTTGACGAAAAGTGCGCGCAGATTGCCCTGTTCCAAAAGCGCGTCGAGCTGAGTCGTGCGCACTTTCACGATCGAAAATTCGCAGGCGACAAAGAATGCATTCAACGCGACAAGCGCGGCAATCGCCGCCAGCTTTCCAAGGACCAGCATTGGCGGATCCCAATGGGGTGCGACGCTTCCGAGCATCATTGCCGGCAGAAATATGAGGGGGATATTCATTAGGTCGGATGCGCGATCTGGCATCCGAAATCAAATCTCGAACCTGGCTTACCAGCTGGACTTGGTTACGCCAGGGATGAGCCCTTGCGAAGCCAGTTCACGAAAGGTGAGGCGCGACATCTTGAACCGGCGAATAAAAGCGCGCCTGCGCCCGGTGACTTCACATCGGTTTACTACACGGCTGGGGCTGGCATCACGCGGCAACTGCGCGAGGCCGGCATAATCTTTTTTCGCCTTTAACTCCGCGCGCAACGCGGCGTATTTCTTCACCGTTGCACGTTTCCGCTCATTGCGATTGATCCAGGCAGTCTTGGCCATAAAGGAGTGCTGACTATAATGCAGAGCCTACAATTTGCAACGGCACTTGGGCGCGATTATCCCAAAGCACCTGCTCGTCGGCGTTGTTTGACCAGCGCACTGGTGGATTGACGACTAGCAGGTCGAGCAGTGCTCCGTTTTTGCCTCACTGCTTTCGTCCGGCTGAGGCTGTCTTGCAAAACCTTAACTAGATCGACGACGTTAGTCGGCACTGGAGGAGCGGGCGCTTTCGTAGTGACCTCTTTGTGCTGCGCCTTTTGTTCGATGATCTCCATCAATGCCGTCCGATATTCGTCCCGATATTTCTCCGGCTCCCAGGAAAGGGTCATGCTCTCGATGAGCGCTTGCGCCATTTTATATTCCTTATCACTAACAGCTGTCGCGGAGCCATTCTTCAGAACATCCGCGCTCAAAATCTCACTTGCGAAATGCATCAGCTCGAGAATCAGGAACAAGCCGTCGGGCTTCACAGCGGCGAGATGCTCGCGGTTGCTGATCACTACCTTGGCGATACCGATCTTGCCTGTTCCGCTGAGTGCCTTGTGCAAAACTGCGTAGGCTTTTTCCCCACCCTTTTGCGGTTCAAGGAAATATGGCCTGTAGAAAAACTTCGGATCGACTTGTTCCAAATCCACGAAATCGGTGATGTCGATCGAATGCGTGGACTCGATCCGCACTTTCTCGAAGTCCTCATCCTTTAGAACAACATAACGGCCGCGCTCGTATTCAAAGCCCTTCACGATTTGATCGGCTGGAACTTCTTTCGAGTCGGCTTCTGCCACCTTCTTGTATCTGATTGGGCTGAGATCGCTTGAACGCAGTTGTCGGAAACTCAGCTTCTCCTCACGCGTGGCCGGGTAAACTGCCACCGGGATATAGACCAAGCCGAAGCTGATACTGCCTTTCCAAATAGGGCGCATAGGTGGATTAATCTTCTCCCATAGTAGCACTTGCGTGTCAAATTTCGGTGCCTGACAGGGATGGCCATTGGAAGGCACGGCGGATCAGTCCACCCCTATCAAAGGTGCCCTTTGGTAGTCTGAAATCCCTTGCAAGTCGGGAAAACGGTCTGATGTTGGAGTTGCTATGAGCTTCCTCGCCAGCTTCATGAACTTGGCAGGGCCGGACTTGATTGTCATCCTGCTGATTATTCTGGTTTTGTTCGGAGCAAAGAAACTGCCGGAACTGGCCCGCGGAATGGGCCAGGCGGTAAAGGAGTTTCAAAAGGCAAAGGACGAGTTCAGCGACGAGCTGCATAAGGCCGGAAAGTCTGACACAGACCCCGCCAAGCCCGAAGTGAAACCCGCGGAATCGACTGTGGCGCGAAGCGAAACTCAGCCTGCGATCACCGCAGCTCGGCCAGATCCAAATCAGTCAATCACTCCTGGAGACAAGGCCGACCACGTTTGACGTGGCCCGCGATTTACGGCAAAATCGCGGCTCGCTTATGTCCGAGCCTGATTTGCGTGCCCAAATTAAGCAGATGCTTGTGAAAAATCTGATGCTGCAAGTTACTCCTGAGCAGATAGGCGATGATTTACCACTTTTCGGCCCAGACGGACTCGGCCTGGATTCCATCGACGCGCTGGAACTGGTGGTAAGCATGGAAAAAACATTTGGTGTCGGTGTGCCCAGCTCCGACGTAGCTGGCAAAGCTCTTCGAACTGTAAATACGATTCACGATTACATTCTCGAAAAACGCGCGGCAGCTACTTAGGTCTTGTCGGGCCAATGTCCGTCGGCATTACAGATGAGATCCTTCAAGATCTCGCGCATATGGCGGATCGGAAGCGAATAGTGCCCGGCGTCATCAACAAAACGCGCTTTGCAGTTGGGCAGACGCTTTGCGACCTGTTCGGCCAAGTGAACGGAGAACGCGCGGTCCTCTTTCCCATGCCATAGCCGTACCGGAACAGGTACGTCTTCAATGGCAAAGCCCCACGGCTGCGCGTAAATCTGCGCGTCAGCCATTACACCTTCAGCGGAGCTGCGCCACGCGCGCCGTTGGCTTTCAAAAATAGCTTCGAACGCCGCTGCGTCACGCAAGCTTTCTGCGTCGCACTGCCGCAACATTAACATTTTTAACAGCAGCGGACGAAAGCGCACAGGCGGCCGCAACGACAGAACCGGCCGCACCAAATGAAATAATCTTCGCAAAAGTCGCGGTCGGGTTCGATAAAGTGCCAGCATCCAGCGATAAAGCGGAAGCAATCCTTCCCCGGCGACGAGTTCTGCCATTGGAGGCGCGCCACCTACTATTGCGATTGCCTGCACCCGTTGAGGCATCGCCACAGCCGTCGCATAAGCGTACGGTGCGCCGCCAGATATCGCGAGAATTCGAAACTCGCGGACACCGAGATGCTCAACGATTCGTTCTACAACGCGCGGCCAATCGCTCAACTTGCGATCAGGTTGCAAGCTCGAGCCACTGATGCCTGGCCGATCAAGTGAAATAATGCGAATACCGAGATCACGTGCTGGTTCATCTGTGAGTCGCGCCATGGTGCATGAGCTCGGCCAGCCATGGCAAAACATCACCGGCACTCCGTTTGGAACGCCGTATTCTTGAAAAGCAACAACAGCGCCCTCTGGGAGTTGTACGAAGCCTTGGCTATTCATTTTGAAACGCGGGTAACTCTTTTATCGCTTGTATTGCAAGCGTTCAATCTGTAGTCCACAGTGTAATTGCGAACAGGACGCCGTGGCCTTTCAAATTATTGGTTATGAATGATTACTCACAACCTCGCCCGGGAAAAATCGAGCTGCACGGCAACGGGCTCGGCGCACCGTCACCAGAGGAGGTGGAAAAACGCGCGAGAGAAATCGCGATGATCGACGAGCGCGACCCGGATAAGTTTACCGAAGCGGACTGGAAACAGGCGCGCCGGGAATTGATGGGCGAGGAAAATAATGTACCGCCCGAGGAGACTCCGGATAATGCCGATCTAACGGAAGAATGGAGTATGATTGCCAGCTCCAAGGGTCACCGCGTACCGCGTCCCGGTACCGAAGAAGAAGAAACGGTCGGTGAGCATTGCGTAATTGACGGCATCGAGGAGGCGGCTCACGACCAGATGCTCGAAGCGCGTCGCGAAGAACTCGAACAAGAGGGAGAAATTCTTTGAGCCTCGCCTCAGCAGACGCCGCTACCGACACGGCAGCGGCGAAACAATCTCATTTGAATTCGAGCCGGGCGCATGTTGACTCCTTGCTGGCTCGTTTCCGCCGAATCAGAAAATTTACGAACGCACTGTGCTCGGGCCTTGAACCGGAAGATTACGTCGTCCAATCAATGCCCGACGTCAGTCCAACCAAGTGGCATCTCGCCCACACCACTTGGTTTTTCGAAACCTTTGTTCTGAAAAAGTTTTTCGCGGGATATCGGACCGAAATTCCTGAGTACGCTTATCTCTTTAATTCCTACTACAATGCCGCTGGCGATATGCATCGGCGCGATCTGCGCGGGTTGATCTCTCGCCCAACAGTGCAGGAAACTGAGCGCTACCGTGCATCGATTGATTCGCATGTCGATGAGCTGCTTTCCGGCGGTGATGAGAAGTTGCTGGATGAAATCGAGCCGATTCTTGTTCTGGGCATTCATCATGAACAGCAACATCAGGAATTGCTCATCACGGACATCAAACATGTGTTCGCCCAAAATCCGCTCTATCCGGTTTTTCGAAAACGGCAGAGGCACATCGCCGCTGAAAAAGCTACGCCGTTACAATTTTTCGAGTTCGAGCAAACCATTACTCCGATCGGCCACGACGGCCGCGGATTCGCTTATGATAACGAAGGACCGCGCCATCAAACGTTGGTTCCCCGATTTTTGCTCGCGTCACGACCGGTAACAAACGGCGAATACATCGAATTCGTCGAAGATGGTGGCTACCGCCGGCCGGAATTTTGGTTATCGCTCGGATGGATGACGGTCAACGAACAACGCTGGCAAGCGCCGCTTTATTGGACAAAACACGACGGCAGCTGGTCGCACTTCACGCTCTCAGGCTTTCGCCCCATTGATGAATCCGAGCCCGTGACGCACGTCAGTTATTTCGAAGCCGATGCCTATGCAACTTGGGCAGGCGCGCGCCTCCCGACCGAGTTCGAATGGGAGCGCGCTGCATTGGATTGCCCGATCGAAGGAAATTTTGTCGAAGACGAAATTTTTCATCCGCGTGGATTGCTCACTTCTGAACACAATCGACGTCTTGACCAGATGTTTGGCGATGTGTGGGAATGGACGCGCAGCGCCTACTCGCCTTATCCCGGTTATCGCGCCGTGCCCGGTGCGCTCGGCGAATACAACGGCAAATTCATGTGCAACCAATACGTCTTGCGCGGCGGTTCCTGCGCCACGTCGCGCAGCCATATCCGGCGCACCTACCGCAATTTCTTTCAGCCAGAAAAACGCTGGCCGTTTACAGGAATCAGGCTCGCACGCGATCCACGGTGAATCGGTAGGGCGCGACCGCCCGGGCACCGATTTCAATGCCAAAATGACCGGAGATTCCCTAACCTTGTCGCAGCAAATTTCCGCGCCGGAATCGTCAGATTTTCTTGCAGACGTTATCGCTGGTCTTTCCAGCAATCCACGTGCGCTTCCGTGCAAATATTTTTACGATGAGCGCGGTGCGGCGTTGTTTCAAAAAATTTGCGACCTGCCGGAATATTACATCACCCGAACCGAGATCGACATTCTGGATCGAAATCGCGCCGACATCGCATCGCACCTCGGACCAGACATCGAACTGATCGGACTCGGCACCGGCGCCGGTACCAAGACTCGTATTTTGATCGAAGCGCTGGAGCGCCCCGCTGTTTACATCCCCGTCGATATCTCGGAAAAGCAATTACGCGAATCGACGGTCCTTTTCCGGAAAATCTTTCCGGACCTGGAAATCCTGCCAGTCTGCGCTGATTACCTGCAACCGGTGGTACTGCCTTCGTCAAGCCGCAAAGCAACGCGCAACATTGTCTATTTTCCGGGATCGACCATCGGCAACTTCGAGCCGACCGAAGCCTTGGAATTTTTGCGCCGCATCGCCAATTTCTCCTGTCGAGGTGGCGGGCTGCTCATCGGCGTTGATTTAAAAAAAGATCGGCGTGTTCTCGAAGCTGCTTACAACGACAGCGCTGACGTTACCGCGCAATTCAATCTGAATTTGCTGGAGCGCGTGAACCGCGAACTTGCCGCAGACTTTGACCTCGACCAATGGCGGCACCTCGCGATCTATAATTCAAGCGCCGGCCGAATTGAAATGCACCTGATCAGCGAAATCGACCAGTTTGTTCACCTTGACGAACAAGAGTTCCATGTCCGCCGTGGCGAAAAAATCATCACCGAGTTTTCGTACAAATACGCACCAGAAGAGTTTGCCGCACTCGCCGGCAAAGCGGGATTCGAGTTTGTTCGGATGTGGAGTGATGATGCGCGCTTGTTTGGTGTTCTCTATTTCACCTGTAGCCGGGATCGTTGATCGCGGCCGCGGTCAAGAGCCGTGGCTACACCAATGAGCGCGCTAGTTCGACTCGTGGATGTGAGCAAGCGGTACGCCGGCGCACCTGCGTTGCATTCGACAAATCTCTCGATTGAGCGCAGCAAGACCACTGTACTGATTGGTCCAAGCGGGTGCGGCAAATCAACTTTGCTGAGGTTAATCATTCATTTAATTGAGCCGGATTCTGGCTCAATCGAGTTCGACGGCGAATTGATCACGCCCGATAATATCGGCGCCCTTCGCCGCCGGGTTGGTTACGTCATCCAGGAAGGCGGTCTGTTCCCGCACCTGACCGCGCGCGCCAATGTACTGTTAATGGCGCGTCACGTTGAAAAATCCCACGAGGAAATGCAAAAGCGGTTGCTTGAATTATGCGAGCTCACAAGATTTTCCGGCAGCCTGCTCCTGCGATATCCTATCGAGCTTTCAGGTGGCCAACGGCAGCGCGTCAGCTTGATGCGCGCTTTGATGCTTTCGCCGGAGCTCCTCTTGCTGGACGAACCGCTCGGCGCTTTGGACCCGCTGGTGCGCGCTTCTTTGCAAAAGGATCTCAAGGAAATTTTCGCGTGCCTGGGGCAAACAGTCCTCTTTGTCACTCACGATTTGGCGGAAGCAATCTATTTCGGTGACCAAATCGTGCTCATGAACGAAGGCCGAGTGGTGCAAAAAGGTACGGTTTCCGATCTCCGCGACAAACCCGCGGGCCGGTTTGTGTCGGAATTCATCAACGCGCACCGCGGAATCGCGCTCACATGAAATTGCGTCGCCAATCAAGGAGCGGCGGTTTCCCAACCGGCCGAGACCCGCGGCGGAGTAGAGGCCGCCGCTGCTTGACCGTTGCGGCCGCGATTCTTTTGTTCGGAGTAACAGTCGGATCAGCAAATCCGGTTGTCATCGGTTCGAAAAAATTCACCGAATCCTATGTCTTGGGCGAGATTGCCAAGCGCGCGCTGAATGATGCCGGCATCCCGGCCGAACATCGCCAGGGCATGGGCGGCACAATCATTCTCTGGCAAGCCCTGCGCGGCGGACAAATCGACGCCTATCCGGAATACACCGGAACAATTACGCAGGAGATTTTGAAAGGCGATAACGCCTCATCACTGGAAGAAATTCGCATCTCGCTCACGAAATTCGGAGTGGGAATGACCGAGCCACTCGGGTTTAACAATACGTATGCGCTGGTGATGCGACGTAGCGAAGCACAACGGCTCGGTGTGCGCACGATTAGCGATCTACAAAAGTATCCGGACCTCAAAATCGGGCTAACCCATGAATTTCTGGATCGGCAGGACGGCTGGCAGCCCTTGCGTGAGCGATATGCGCTGCCTCAGCACAACGTCATTGGCATCGATCACGCGCTGGGTTACAGCGCGCTCGCCAACGGATCGATCGACATAAAAGACGCCTATTCGACGGACGCAAAGATTAAACAAAATGATCTCGCTGTTCTGGAAGATGACCTCCAATTCTTTCCGAAGTATGAAGCGGTCTTTTTGTTTCGGCTGTCCATGCCCACGGATGCAATTGCTGCACTGCGTCGGCTGGAAGGAACGCTCGATGAAAAACGGATGATTCGCCTCAATGCAGAAGCCGAGCGCACAAAGAACTACACCACCGCTGCGGACTTATATTTTGATGTGGAAGCGCCGCGACCGTCCGGGTACTCAGGCCCCTCCCACACTGCCGAATCATTTCCGCACAAACTTGCGCGCTGGACACTTCGCCATCTTCAACTGGCTGGATTTTCGCTGCTGCTTTCGGTGATCGTCGGCATTCCGCTCGGCATCGTTGCAAGTCGCGGCGGACCAATTGGCCAGGGCATTCTTGGATTTGCCAGCATTGTGCAAACAATTCCATCGCTCGCTCTGCTGGCGTTGCTTGTCCCCCTTCCCTTTTTCGGAATTAGCGCCCGCACTGCGATCGCCGCGCTCTTTCTTTACGGCTTACTGCCGATCGTGCGCAACACCGCTAGCGGATTACAGGACATCCCGCGATCGCTGCGCGAATCCGCTATTGCGTTAGGACTCAGCCCTATCGTGCGGTTATGGGAAATTTATCTCCCGATGGCATCGCGTTCGATTTTATCAGGAATTAAAACCAGCGCCGTAATCAATGTTGGCACCGCCACACTTGCCGCACTGATCGGAGCCGGAGGCCTGGGCGAACCAATTTTAAGTGGCCTTAATCTGAACGACCATGTGACCATTCTTCAAGGGGCGATTCCGGCCGCGGTACTTGCGCTGCTTGTGCAATGGTTTTTCGATTTGCTCGATCGCGTTCTGATTCCAAAAGGGCTCCGACTGTAACATCCTTCCAGCAAGGCAGGTCATTTCGAGCGGAGCGAGGAACCTCACATGGGATCGCAGGTCACGCTATTTACTCAGCGTGCCGGCCTCTTCGTGGGAGCGCTCCTTCGCTTCGCTCAGGATGACAGATAGACTGGCGCGCGTTTATTAAACCGTATGGCAATCGCCTCGATCAATCCCGCCACCGGCGAAAAGCGGAAGGAGTTTTGCCCTTTCGACGATGCGGAAATCGAGAAACGGCTGGCCTGCGCTGATAAGGCATTCAGGAAATATCGTCGGACCACGTTCACGCAGCGCTCTGAGCTGTTGCACGCCGTCGGCGAGTTGCTGTTTCAAGAAAAGGAAAAATTTGCGGAGATTATCACACTCGAGATGGGTAAACTATTTCACGATTCGGTGGCAGAGATCGAGAAATGCGCGCGCGGATGCCGGTTTTACGCCGAGAACGGCGAGCGATTTTTGGAGGACGAGGTAGCGCAGACCGATGCCGCTAAAAGTTATGTCCAGTATCAACCGCTCGGCCCGGTGCTCGCAATCATGCCGTGGAATTTTCCGTTCTGGCAGGTATTTCGATTCGCAGGACCAGCGCTATTGGCGGGTAACGTCGGACTGCTCAAGCATGCATCGAATGTCCCGCAGTGTGCGCTGGCCATTGAACAAATCTTTTGCCGCGCTGGATTCCATGACGGCGTTTTCCAAACACTGCTGATCGAACCGGATCAGGTGGAAAAAGTGATTGTCGATCCACGCGTCAAAGCGGTGACGCTGACCGGCAGCGAAAAAGCCGGGAGCGCAGTTGCGAGCTCGGCGGCGCGCGAGATCAAGAAAAGCGTGCTCGAGCTCGGCGGCAGCGACGCCTTCATCGTGATGCCCAGCGCAGACTTCGAGAGTGCACTCAGCACTGCGGTCAAAGCACGCATCATTAACACCGGGCAATCATGCATCGCAGCAAAAAGATTTATAATCGCGGATCAGATTTACGATCAGTTTCTCAGTCAGTTCGTCGCGCGCATGCGCTCACTTAAACTTGGCGATCCGATGGACGAGACTACCGAAATCGGCCCGCTTGCGACCGAGCAAATCCTGGACGGTGTGCACGATCAGGTTCAGAAAACCATCGCCGCAGGCGCAAAATTATTGACCGGCGGAAATCGCATTCATGGTACGGGATTTTTCTACGAGCCAACTGTTCTTATCGATGTGCCGAAAGGATCACCGGCCTATCGCGAAGAAGTTTTCGGCCCAGTTGCAGCTATTTTCCGGGTGCGGGATGCCCACAGCGCGATCGAGCTCGCGAACGACACTGCGTTCGGTCTCGGTTCCAGCGCGTGGACGAACGATCGTGAAGAACGGGAGCTTTTCGTATCCGAACTGGACGCCGGCATGGTCTTCATCAATGCAATGGTCGCGTCCGATCCACGGTTGCCGTTCGGCGGAGTCAAGCATTCCGGTTTCGGTCGCGAGCTCGGCGCCGCTGGCATCCGCGAGTTCACAAACCCGAAAACGATTTGGATTTCGTAAACTCCAATCTTACACTGATGCGCATGCGTTCGATTGCGTTCCAAGGCGTATGTCTGTCGTGATCGCTGTCTGAAACTTTCCCCATTACCAACTCCACGAAATTCCACCGTAAAAGGCCCGTCCATCTGCGGGATGAAAGATATGCGGAGGCTCCCCGCCGCGAGCATCGGCTATTGCATCGATCGAAGAAGCGTATCGCTCGTTCGTCAGATTCTTGAAATCCAGAAATACTGAGAACCCTTTGTTGCGTCGAAAGCCGGCACGGAATCCCAAAACGGCATAGGCGTCGGCGAAGAGCGTATTTGCGTGATCGACCGGGTAGCGAGAAAGATTGCACTCTACGTTCGGGCCGGCATAGAAACCGAACGGCCCTTGGTAAAGCAGTTGCGCTTCATAGACGTGAATCGGAATGCCAGCGATGCGGTTGCTGCCGTAAACCGGGTGGTCATCGAAATGGAAATCGTTGAGCGTGTAGCTTTGGTCCAAAGACAAGCGGTCCCCCGGCCGGTTCGCTTGCATGGGAAACAGGATGTCCTCAAGCAAGTCCACTCCCAAGCTGGCTTCGATTCCCTGATGAATCGAGCGAGGGACGTTTTGGGTACCGATATCATTCCCAAAAATATCGTTGAGCTCGAGCAATTCATCCCGGAACCAGGAGTGATAAAGCGACAACTCCCACTGAACTCGCGAATATGCGCCGCGTGTACCGACCTCGATGGTCCAGGCGTGTTGTGCCTGCAAAGGCGTATAAGCAGCGTGGGAATCCAGACCCTCCGTAAACTCGACCAGACTCTCAAATGAGGGCACTTGGAAGCTGCGGCTGAAATTCACGTATGCCTGCGTGTCGTGATTGATTTCGTAAATCGCGCCGAGCTTCGGGTTGAATCCATAATAATCCTGAAGATGCGATTGGTTTTCCGGGCCGGTTAGAAAAGTGTCTCGAAAATGCCGTTCGGCAAAAATCGCCTGCGCCCCCGCGATAAGAGAGAACTGGCCCGTGACATAAAACTGATCTTCGAGGTAGACAGGAAGATTGATCGAAATTGTTTCGCCTCGCGCTGTTATGGGACCAGTGTGCCCAAAATCATTTTCGTAGTTTTGGCTGTGTTCATCTTCCGTCTGGGGACTAAAACCAACTGTAAGGACATTTTTTCGACCAAACAGATCGTAGCGACTGACAAAATTCAGGTTCCCGCCGAAATTGTTCGAATAAACCTTTTCGATTCCCGCGCGAAAGTCGGGCGAAAAAAAGTTGCGTTCCGTTTGATCTAGGTAAAACCAGAAGACGCCTGCATCGAACTGGATCTCGTCGGTCCGAATGCTGAGCTTATCTGCCAGCCGAATGTGCTCCCATTGTTTGTTCCAATCCTGTACAATTGCCAGCGGGTCCGCCTGCTCCGGCGCTTTTTCCATTTCTGACTTCGTCAAGCCGCCAGGCAGGTCGCGGTCGACCCGGTTCATGGTCAGATAAAATCGATTTTCAATCTGGTCGCTGAACTTATAGCCGACATCTGCAAAGATAGTTTCTGCGTTTTCCTGGCTGTGGTCGCGAAATCCGTCGCGCACGCGACCAGTAATCGATCCAAATTCATCCACTGGCCCTTGCACTGCACCGCCGGTCACGTCGCTGCGAAAGTAACCAAAACTTCCTCCTACGACTCGACTTTGAAACGGTGCGGAATCGTAACCGGTGAACGGCACAAGGTTGATGGCGCCGCCAAGTGTGAGCGCACCGTATTTGAACGCTGCTGCACCGCGAAAAATCTCCGCGTGACTCAGCGAACTAACATCGAAGTCTTCGAGAATGCCTTCACCATCACCGTAAGTGTAGCTCAGGCCATCGAGCAAAAACATGACGCCTAGGGGCTCATCTTCTGCTGTAATGCCGGAACCGCGGACTGAAATTTTCGTCACTTCCATACCATTTTCCGATTGAGCAAAAACTCCGGGCGCTCCCTGCAGCAAGTCCTCGAAATTCGACGCGCGGCCGAGTTTCATTTCAGCGGCGCTTTTGATCGTGAAACCTCCGGGAACCTGCTGCTTTTGTTTCGCGGATTCCTCTGGTGAATTCGAAGTGAGCGAGCCGGTTGCTGCGCCTGTGACTGTGACTTCTTCCACTTCCGCAGGCTCAACTGGAGTCTCGCCGTCCAGGCATTTTGACTGCCAGCGAGTACAAGTGCCGTGATCGGGATAACGCTCCAGGCTCGCCACATTTTGCGCGATTAGTCACGCACAGGGAGTTGCTTTACAAATCGCCACCCACTCCGTTCGTACCCGAGCGCCTCGTAAAACTTGTGCGCATCTTGTCGGCTAAGCCGCGTGTTAACAGCGATGCGTTTGATTCCCTTCTGGGCGAAATCCCTTTCTGCGGCAGCAATCAATGCGCGGCCGATTCCGCCGCGACGCGACGCGCTCGATGTAACGAGCGCAAGAATTCGCCCAGACAAATCGTTGTGCTCGTAGCTGGGATACGCGACCGAGCCAATCATTCCGCAAACCCGATTTTCGATCTCAGCAACAAATGTGCGGAAGCGCGCATCGCTCAGGATTAGTTTGAAACGCTTACGCATTTCGGCGGCGGTTGTTTCGTACCCCAGCTCACACATCAACTTCGCAAGCGCTGGCGAGTCGCTCAATTTTGCGTCCCGAATTCTGAAAGACACGACTGACTGGCGCGTCAATCGTCCGCTCCGTAGTCCCTCAAGCGCGGCAACAACTGCTCGAGGATTGTGGCGAGCGATTCATCGACGGTTTGCTTGTCCGTGTGCACGACGATTTCGGGGTCATCCGGTGCTTCGTAGGGCGCATCGATTCCAGTGAACTCCCGGATTTCTCCGGCACGGGCCTTTTTGTAAAGATTCTTCGGATCGCGCGCTTCGCAAACTTCCAGCGGCGCATCGACGAAAACTTCGATAAACTCTGCGTTGCCCTCAAGCGCAATTTCCCGCGCGCGACGGCGATCCATTCGATACGGCGAGATGAAGGCGGTGATTACGACCGTACCTGCGTCGGCCATCAGTTTCGCCACTTCACTTACCCGGCGAATGTTCTCCATCCGATCGTCTGGCGAGAAGCCAAGATTCGAGGTCAAGCCGTGCCTGATATTGTCCCCGTCAAGCACGTAGGTGTGCATGCCTCGATGGAACAGATCGCGTTCGAGTGACTGCGCAATGGTCGATTTCCCGGCACCGGAAAGTCCGGTCAACCAGATGACTGCTCCCCGATGGCCGGTTCGCAGTGCCCGTTCCCGGGCTGTAATCTTTTCCTCGGTCCAGAAAATATTTTTGCTCTTTGCGACGGTTCGATCTGTGTAAACGCCGCCGAAAATCGTGCCGCCACCGCAGATTTTTCCATCATCAACGATCACAAATCGGCCAAGATTTGGCACGCGATCGTAATTATCGATGACGAGTGGGCTGCGCGTTTGAATCGTAAGTTTGCCAATTTCGTTTCGCTCCAATCGTTCGCGCTGGTCGCTCTTTGTCTCAAGCGTGGCTGAGTTGATCACCTGCTCGATGGAGACGATCTGACATTTCACCTGCTGCGTAGCCAGACGAAGGTCGTAAAAATGTCCCACCCGCAGCGGTTCGCGTGTTATCCAGAACAGGTCCGCATGAAAACGGTTTGTCTCGATCGGCGTTTCGTTTTGATGCGAAGCGACATAGCCGCGCTCGACAAAAATCTGTTCGCTCAGCGTGATGCCGATCGAATCGCCTGCGATTGCTATTATTCCGAGCGAAGTCGAGGAATCCCGTTGCGTTGCCGTTGAGCTAGTTCCGCTGGATCCTTCGACTTCGCTCAGGATGACATGTGGCCAACGCTCGATGGTGGCAACCACCGACGACTTGTTTGCCGGCGAAAATATCAATTCGTCCCCCATCCTGAGCGTTCCCGTCTCGATCCGGCCCGCAATGATACGCCGTCCGTCGAAGCGATAAACATCCTGAACACAGAACCGTAGGGGAAGATCAACATCGCGTTTTTGCGTCTCCAAGAGATCGAGCGCCTCGAGCGCACTCGCGGCGCAGTACCATTTCATTTTCATACTCGCCCGCGCGACGTTCTCCCCTTGCTTCGCCGATGCCGGAATAAACGTGAGCGCGTTTAACCCGAGCTGTTGAAGAAACTTCCGATAGTCCTGTTCGATTTCGCGAAACCGTGTCTCGGAGTAATCGGCGAGATCCATCTTGTTTACGACCACAACGACCTGCTTGATGCCAAGCATGCTGAGCAGATAAGCGTGACGGCGGCTTTGTTCACGCACGCCTTCGTCCGCACCAATGACGAGGATCGCTGCATCCGCTCTCGACGCGCCGGTGATCATGTTCTTCAAGAATTCGTTGTGTCCAGGCGCGTCGATAATGGCGTAACGGCGGCGAGCTGTCCGAAACGGGATTTCGGTGGTATCGATGGTGACGTTTTGCTTCTGTTCTTCCAGAAGCGCATCGAGCAGGAACGCGAACTCAAACTCCATCCCTTCAGCCGCGCACGCTTTTTTTATTTCCTCGATCTTGCCTTC
>Ga0066702_10000063_pt1 | contig 17232 bp, 15 predicted proteins | sample GraSoiAngelo_151_FD_66507 | JGI IMG/M metagenome (GOLD analysis project Ga0066702, IMG submission 66507) | Grasslands soil microbial communities from the Angelo Coastal Reserve, California, USA - 14_1009_12_20cm | ecosystem: Environmental > Terrestrial > Soil > Grasslands | place: USA...
GGACGCGCCGCGCGCCTGCGCCTCGCGCGCCTCGTCGACGGAGGTGACGGTCGCCCAGCCGTCGTGGGCCGGAAGGAAGCCGAAGGCGAACGAGACGAATTCGACCTGCGCGTCGGCGACCACCTCGAGCTTCGCGGCCAGCTCGTCGTCGTCGAACCGTGGGTCGCCGAGCTGCACGCCGTACGCGCGCGCCTCGGGCTCGAGCTCGCGTGCATAGCGTGCGAGGGCTTCGTCGTCGACCGGCGTGTCGGTCAGCACGAACAGGTTGACGCCGATCGCCTCATCGGTCAGCTCGCGCGTGCGCGCGATGCGGCGCGCAAGCTCCTCCGCGGTCAGGTAGCCGGCGCCGAGGAAGCCGAGCCCGCCGGCGTTCGACACCGCGGCGGCGAGCTCCGGAGTCGAAGGCCCACCGGCAAGCGGCGCGAGCACGATCGGCGGGATCATTCGCGCACCAGGCGTCCGAGCACGATCCCGAACAGCGCGTGGCGCATCGTTTCCTGGACGAAACCGCGCGCCGTGAACGAGGGGGCGAGGCCGCGCTCTCCTCGCGCGGGGTGCGCGCGGTCGACCACGTACGTCAGCGGGTACAGCAGGGTGTGCTCGGCGAGCGCGAGCTGCAGCGCGGTCGGCGGCCGCTTCATGCGCCGCGTGTAGTCGTAGACGAGGCCGAACACCGCGCCGTTGGCCGCGTGGATCGCGAGGCCCGCGACGGGCCACGCGCGCGATCGCGTGGCGAGCTTGCCGAGCATCGCGACGTCCGAGTAGTCGTGACGCAGAACGGCACGGTCGACCGGCTCGACCGCGGCCCACGTCAGCGCGGCGAGCGCGCCGGCGAGGGCGGGCTTCACGCGGCGATCGCCCGGAGCTGCTGGAGCATCGCGGGGATGTCCTGCTGATCCGTTCCGCGCCCGCCGATCATCACCTCGAGCGACTGCGGAATTCGGCGCCCATCGATTCCTTCGCGGACGGCGCGCGCGAGATCTTTCGTCGCCGCGCTGAAGCAGAGCACGTTCGCGCCGATCGTGCCCGCGAGCTCCAGCGCGTCGTCGAGTGGGGTGTCGGCGCCGAGGAATGCGACCTGCCAGCCGTCCGACCGCAGGAGCACGGCGAGCATCATCAACCCGATCTCGTGTCGCTCGCCGGGCGCGCACGCGAGCACGGCGACGCCGCGCACGTCCGCGCGGCGGTCTGCGAGGAGCTTCTGCAGCGCCGATCGGACGGCACTGCTCGCGAGGTGCTCCTGCGCGACGGACAGCTCGCCCGCCGCCCACCGTTCGCCGATCTCCACGAGCGCCGGCGTCAGGATGTTCGTCATCGCGTCCTCGAGCGACGCCAGCACGAGCGCGTGGTCGACGAGCTGACCGAGCGCGTCGACGTCACTCGCGCGAGCCGCGTCGACGAGTGCGCGGCAGATCTCCGCGGGCGACTTCGGCACGGCCGTCGTGCCGCCGAGCAGTGCGGCGGCCTCGCCGATGCGGTAGCCCTCGTGGATGCGCGCCTTCAGCCATTCGATGCGCGCGACGTCGAGCTCGGTGTACCGCCGCTGGCCCCCTGAGGTCCGTTCGGGGCTGAGCACGCCGTACCGCTGCTCCCACTTCCGGATCGTGTCGGAGGGAACGCCGGTGCGTCGGGTCAGTGCTGCGATGTTGAGCGTCGGGGCCATCGACGGAGTACGTCAGTGTGCCCGTTCCCGTTACCGTGGGAAACGTGCCCGAAGGCGATTCGCTCCACCGGGCGGCTCGCCGCCTGCAGGTGCTCGTCGGGCAGCGCATCGCCGCCGAGTCCGTGCATCCGCGTGCCCAGGCGGAGCGAGTCGCGGAGCGGATCGACGGCCGGACACTGGACTCGGTCGATGCGATCGGCAAGAACCTCCTCTTCCGGTTCGAAGGCGGCGTGGTGCTGCGGTCGCACCTGCGCATGTCGGGCCGCTGGTCGGTGCGGCCCCTGGGCGAGTCGCGCGCCGGCAAGCCGTGGCTCGTGCTGCGCGGCGAGCACGCCGAGGGCGTCCTCTGGAACGGCCCGGTGCTCGAGCTACATGCACGCGCGCTCGCACGGCTCGGCCCGGACATCCTCGAACGTCCGCCGCGCATCGACGCGATGCTCGAGCGCATGCGCGGCGCGGATCGGACGCGCTGGTTCGGCGAGGCGCTCCTCGACCAGTCGCTCGTCGCCGGAATCGGGAACATGTGGCTCGCCGAGGCGCTCTGGCTTGCCGAGCTGTCGCCGTGGCGGCGCCTCGGCGACGTGCCGGACGAGGACCGCCGGCGCGCGCTCGAGACGGCGGCGCAGCTGATGCGCGACTCGGTCGACACCGGACGCGCCAGTCGGCATCAGGTCTATCGCCGCGCAGGGCAACCGTGTCCGCGCTGTCGCACGCGCATCCGTTCGTGGGGGCAGGGCGACGACAACCGGATGGCGTACTGGTGCCCGACGTGCCAGAAAGGAGACGATCCGCGCGGCGCGTAGATAGTCGCGTGCTCCGGGCCCCGCACCTCTACGAGTCGATGCGCGCGTTCTGCCTCGCGGCGTTCGCCGCCGAACGCGGTGCGCAGGTGCCGTTCGCGTTCGAGGAGCACGCGACGCGCGAAGGGCCGTCGCTCTACGAGTACCGGCCGCTCGTGCGCGGGTTCATCGACGAGCAGGCGCCGACGCTTCGCCGGCTCCCCGATGCGCGCAACGCGATCGACGACCTCAAGCGCGAGCCCGCCGCCGCGATCTTCGCCCGCGCGCACGCCGGGATCGGCGACACGGGCGACGAGGCCCTCTTCCGATCGATTCTCTTGCCGATGCTGACGTGGACCGCGGAGCGCTGCGGCGGCTTCGACTGGCAGGACGAAGCATTCGACGCGGCCTACGGCGACCTCGAGCGCACCCTGTTCGGCACCGCGCGGACCTACGTCGCGCTCGCTCCGGTCGTCGGCTTGTCGGCCGGGACCGACGCCGACCTCGGCGGCGGCATCACGTTGCGCCCGGTCGTCGCGGGCGAAGTGTCGAACCTCTGGCCCGAAGCGCGCGGGCTGATGCCGCCCGAGTTCGGTCGCGACGTCGACCGTCTCCTGATCCTCGAGCTGAGGCGCGAGCTCGAGCCCGACGAGTCCGAACCGCCGGACGCCGCCGCCGAGCTCGCGGACGCCGTCACTGCGCTCCGGTTGGCGACCGCCGGCGCGATCGCGGCCGGCCCCGTCGTCTTCGAGCGCCTCGACTTTCGCCCACTGCGCATCTCGCCGCTCCTTCCCATTGCTGCGACCCAACCGCGGGGGGACGCGACGCGGCTCGACAAGATCCGCGCGCGGCTCGCCTCGGATCTGCGCACGCGCCTGACGCTCGCCGACACCGACCGCGAGCTCGGCGAGGCACTCGATCGCTGGGAGCTCTCGCTCTTCTCCGAAGAGCCGTTCCGGTCGGCGCAAGTGCGCGAGGCACTCGTCTGCCTGCTGGGTGGGAATGGTGCGGGGGCGTGGGCCGCGGAGATGCGCGCGTCGGTGCTCCTCACCGAAAAGGGCCGCGAACGGAACGAGCTGCTCGACACGCTGCGTGCGGAGCGGCTGAACCGCGACGGTCGTGACGCAGTCCGCCGCGCGCTCGTCGAGACGCTGTTGCACGGAAACCGCGGCGACCTGGTGCTCGCGCTCGACGACACGATGCTGGGCGTCCGCCCGAAGCCGTCGTCCGTGCTGCGCGTCGCCTAGTCAGGAGTCGCCGAGCCACGTTCGGCGGCCGTCAAAGCTCTGGCACTTGTTGCCAGAGCGTGAATGGCGCATTTTGCGTCAGCCGACGTCCGTGGACAGGATGGCGGACGTGTTCGCGCCCTCCACGGCCCAGACGACACGTGTGCCGACGATCGACGGCGAGAGCGGCCAAGAGGTCCCGTGCCAGACGATCGTGTCGCTCTTCGTCTGGAGGTCGAGCACGTGGACGTCGTGCCGCGCGACGTAGACGACGCGCGTGCCGGAGGCAGAGATCGCGCCGGAGCTTGTGATGTCGAGTCCCTGGGCGGCAAGGGCACTCCCGGCGAGGGAGCCCGTGCGCACGTCGTACCAGGTCAACGTCCGGCCGGAGCGAACGACGAGCTCCTGACCGGTGAGCGCCATGGCGTCGACGTCGCCGGAAGCACGCACCTGCGACACGCGCGTTCCGTCGCTCGAGCGGTAGGTCGTGATCAGGGGATTGTGTGCCGCCGCCGGCGGCACCGGCCCCGACTGGTAGCTGTACGGGCCGCCTGACAGCGGCTGCGCGACGGCGACCAGGCCGTCACCTGCGGCGATCTTCCCGGCCGGTGGAACGTTCGGGATTCGTACTGCCCGCTTGCCGGCGATCCGATAGACGCCGCCGCCGGTGAGCCGGTAGAAGCAGCGATCGCTGTCCGAGCACGCGAAGTCGTCTCCCGTGTAGCGGGCGGTCCCGTAGAGGATCGACGTGCCGTCGGTGGCGAGCCCGGCGAACGTGGTCCCGTAACCGAGACAGTCGTGCGCGGTGGTCTGGACGTTGACCGGCTTCGTGGGGCGGGCGACGTAGACGGCCCAGTGCGTGTCCGAACAGCGCACCTCTTCGTAGCCGCCCCAGCCGACGCTTCCGCGCGCTGTTTCCATCCGCTCGGAGCCCCCGCAGTAGATCTGGCCGTGCGTGCTCGCCGGGAACGTTCGCTCTCCCGGCGGCTGGAGCCGGCGCAGATGGATCGTCTGCTTGTAGCCCGCCGTCTCGCTGCACCAGGCGACGTCGTCCGCGTCCTGGGCGAGCCCGGCGATGCCGCCGTGCCACTGCGCGATCGTCGTCACGGTCGTCGAGCGCGCGTGCGCCGCGCCCGACCCGGCCAGCACCGCGATCAGTGCAGTTGCGAGACCCCGCGAAACCACGGGGCGATCTTCGCAGCGCGCGCCGGAATTGTCACGGAGGCGGCACAGACACGTCACACGCGCCTCGGTAGGTTCGAGGGATGGACGAAGCCGACCGTGTTCTGGCGCGCCTCGCGCGCATCGACGAGCTCCGGGGAGACGGAGGCGGTCCCGACCTGCTGGACGAGCTGCGGGCGCTCGTGCCGGAGGCCGAGGCGTGGGCGAGGGCCGAGGGCGACGCGCGCGCCCAGACGGCTGCGGCCAATCTCGGCAAACCACTTTCAAAGGAGACGGAAGGAATGGACTGAGCCGACCCGAAATGGCGTTCACATGGGTCTCGCGCGCCTCCTTCCGCGTCCCAACGTTCGCCCTGCGAGCGCATCGGCCCCTGCCGGCGAAGCGAGGGCCTCCGCGGGGGCGACACAGGTGATCGCGCTCGCGAACCAGAAGGGCGGCGTCGCGAAGACGACGACGACGCTCAACCTGGGCGTGGCGTTCGCGGAGCAGGGGTACAAGGTGCTGCTGATCGACCTCGACCCGCAGGGCAACCTGACGATGTCGCAGGGCCTGAACCCGGACACGATCCAGCAGTCGATGTTCGACGTGCTCGTGCATCGCATGCCGATCGACCAGGTGATCGAGACGCGTGAGGTGGACATCGCCGTCTCCTCGATCGACCTCGCCGGCGCGGACATGGCCCTGTCGAGCCAGATCGGCCGCGAGCGCGCGCTCGAGAAGGGCCTGGCGCCGATCCGGGACAAATACGACTTCATCCTCATCGACACACCACCGTCGCTCGGCCTGCTGACGATCAACGCCTTCGTCGCGGCCACGGGCGTGATCGTCCCCGTGCAGACGGAATACCTCTCGCTGCGCGGCCTCGTGCAGCTCGAGAACACGCTCGCGATGGTGCGCGAGAACCTGAACCCGAAGGTCGAGATCGTGGGGATCGTCCCGACGATGTTCGACAAGCGCATCACGCACTCGCGCGAGGCGGACGAGATCCTGCGGGAGAACTTCGGCGACCTCGTCTACAACACCAGGATTCGAAAGACCGTTCGCTTCGCCGAGGCCCCTGTCAAGGGCACATCAGTCCTCGCGTACGAACCGACAGGGGAGGCAGCGGGGATGTACCGCGACCTCGCGAAGGAGGTGCTCGATGGCAAGAAATCGCGCCAGCATGCGTGAGGGCCCGCTCGCGGAGCTCTTCCGCGCGACGGAAGCCGCGCAGCGCCAGAACTCGAACCAACAGCAGCCCGAGCCGCGCGATGAGCAGCAGCAGCTCCCGACCGAGGAGCCGCCGGTCTCGCCACCGCCGGCCGCCCGCGAGCGCGTGCCCGAACCGCCTGCGCCGACGCCGATCAGGGCAGTCGCGCCTGCGCCCGATCCCGAGCCTCCCGTCTCACACGCCGCCGAAGAGCCCGCCGAGCGGCGCGTCGCGCGCTGGCTCGACCCGCTCCCGGAGCAGCCCGCACGCCTCGAGCGCGCGCGCGACCACGCGTCGTACCTCGCCGTGATCCGCGTCGCCGGGGTCGGCGGAGCCGGCCTGAACGCCGTCGACCGCATGATCGACGCCGGCATCAACCAGGTCGACTTCGTCGCGGTCAACACCGACATCCAGCAGCTCCAGATGAGCGACGCCTCGACCAAGATCCACATCGGGAGCGAGATCACCGAGGGCCTCGGCTCCGGCGCCGATCCGGAGATCGGCCGCCGCGCTGCCGAAGAAGGCTACGACGCGATCAAGCGCGCGCTGCGCGGCTCCGACATGGTCTTCGTCACCGCCGGCGAGGGCGGCGGCACCGGCTCCGGGGCTGCGCCCGTCGTCGCGCGCATCGCGCGCGAGCTCGGCGCGCTGACGGTCGGGATCGTGACGATGCCGTTCAAGTTCGAAGGCACCCGGCGCAAGAAGCAGGCCGACGACGGGCTCGTCGCGCTCCGCGAAGCGTGCGACACGCTGATCGTCGTCCCGAACGACCGCCTGCTCGAGGTGCTCGACAAGTCGACGTCGATGCTCGACGCGTTCCGCATCGCGGACGACGTCCTGCGTCACGGCGTGCAGGGCATCTGCGATCTGATCACGAACCCCGGCCTGATCAACCTCGACTTCGCCGACGTGCGCACGATCATGGCCGACTCCGGCTCCGCGCTGATGGGCATCGGCTACGCGACGGGCGAGAACCGCGCCAAGGAAGCGGCCGAGCGCGCGTTGCGCAGCCCGCTGATCGAAACCGAGATCACTGGTGCGCGCGGCATCCTGCTCTCGATCGCCGGCGGCGACGACCTGACGCTCTACGAGGTGAACGAGGCGGCGGAAGCGGTGCGCGAAGCATCGACCGACGACACGAACATCATCTTCGGCGCGACGATCGACGAGCGGCTCGCCGGCCAGATGTGGATCACGGTCGTCGCGACGGGGATCGGCAAGGCGACGGGGCGGCGCAGCACGTTCGTCACCGCGTCGTCGGGCGGCAGCGGCGAAGTGCTCGAGCCGCCGTCGTTCCTGCGCGACCTCTAAGGCGTCCGAGACGGGATTGGGTGCTGGTGGGGATGGCTCAGACCAAGCAGGTCGTGCGGGGCGGGCGCAGGGCGTAGCGGTGGCTATGTTCAAGCCCGAGCCGCGCGAGATGCGCCGTGTCTGAGCCACCAGCCGCGAGTGCGCGGCATCCCGTCTCGGCCGCCTCAGCCGAGGTCGAGCAGGACGTAGCCGAGCAGCGCGACGACGCCGATCGACGCGCCGACGGTCGACGCGCGCACGACCCACAAGCGAACCGTCTCGTTCGGGCGCACGAGGTACAGCCCGCCGACCGTGCCGGCGACGAGGCTGATCAGCGTCTCGATCGCCTGGATCGCGATCCCGACGGCGAGCGCCTGTTCCATCCCGATGCCGCGGCTCGCGAGCGCGACGGCGACCGCGCCGCTGCCGATCCCGATGCTGCCGGGCGTGAGTGGCAGCGCGGAGGCGAGGTCGAGCGCCGGCAGGATCAGGAGCGCGGCGACGAGCGGATGCGGAATGCCGAGCGCGGCTGCGACCGCGGCGGTTGCGCCGAGACGGGCGGTGACCATTGCGAGCGTCCAGCTCATGACCGCGACGGCAGCGCGTGGTGAGCGCTCGAGCGAGGCGAACCCGTCGAGAAGCTGCGCGACGTGCTTGTGCGAGCGAAGGCGCTGCGAGAGCCGCGCGCCGAGCCCGAGTGCGACCGCGATCCCGCACAACGCGAACACCGGCCACCACGGCAGCGCGCCGACGCTCGACGCGGCGACGACGAGAGCGGCGAGAGCCAGCATCCTCGCGGCCGCCAGCGCCGCGTACACACCGCCGGCGGTCCACATGCGGCCCGGACCGTCGATCGCGCGTGCGCACAGCGCGACCTTCACCGCGTCACCGAGCTTTGCAGGAGCGAACGAATTGACCAGGGACCCGACGCCGAGCCGCGCGCCGGCCTGCAGCGGGCAGATGCGTCCGCCCGCGGCCGCGAAAGCCGCGCGCCATGCTGCGACCGTGCAGACGAACGCGAGCGCGAAGCCGATGCCGCCGAGCCACAGCCAGGTGGGGCTGGCGCCCGAGATCGCGCCGAGCGCCGACGCGACGCGGTTGCGCAGGAGTTGCGGCATCGCCGCGACCACGGTCAGCGCAGCGAGCGTCACCGCAGAGAGGATCAGAGCAGGGCGTGAGATGGTCATACCTGGGCGTTCACTACTGGTGACTCCGCGCCTGGCGCCGGGTTAGTAGCGAAACGGTGAAGATTCTGGAATGAACGGCGCATTACCACTCCATCGGCGTTCGGCGGCCCAAAGTTGAAGGGCGCGGTCGCCGCAGGCCACCGGCTGACCGCCGAGGCGGGCGCCCGGGTGCTCCAGGAGGGCGGAAACGCAGTCGACGCCTGCGTTGCAGCCTCGTTCGCCGCCTGGGTGACCGAGAGCCCGCTGACCGGCCCCGGGGCGGGCGGGTTCGCGCTCGTGTGGCCGGCCGACGGCCGTCCGCCGCGCGTCGCCGACTTCTTCGTCTCGACGCCGGGCCTCGGCCGGCCGGTCGAGCCGGGCGCGCAGATGCATGCGATCGACGTGGGCTTCGGCGGCGACAGCGAGACCACCCAGGTCTTCCGGATCGGCGAGGCGTCGTGCGCCGTCCCCGGCACGGCGCGCGGGCTCGAATCGGTGCACGCGTCATACGGGCGGCTGCCGTGGCCCGAGCTCCTGCAGCCGGCGATCGAGCTCGCACGCGGCGGCGTCGAGGTCTCACGCGAGCAGGCGCACCTGCACGCGATCCTCGACCTGATCCTCCGCCACGCGGGCGAAGGGCGCCGCCTCTACAGCCGCCCCGACGGGATGCGTCTCGTGCCGGGCGACACGCTGCGCCTCCCCGACCTCGGCGAGACGCTCGAGCGGGTCGCCGCCGGCGGCGCGTCGGTGCTCTACCGCGGCGAGCTCGCGGACGCGCTCGTCGCGACCGTCGGCGGGACGATCACGAAGCAGGATCTCGCGTCGTACCGTGTCTCGTGGCGGCGGCCGGTGCGCGTGCGCTTCCGCGAGCACGAAGTGGTCTCCAATCCGCCGCCGTCGTCGGGCGGGATCCTGATCGCGTACGGGCTCGCGCTGCTCGAGCACGTGACGCGGGGCGGTCCCGGCTCGGCGGACGCGCTCGCGGCGCTCGCCGAGGTGATGCGCGAGCAGACGCGCGTGCGCGGCGAGCGCTTCGCCGCCGACCTGTATCGCGGCGGGCTCGCGCGCCGCCTGCTCGGCCCCGACGCCGTGCGCACCGGCCTCGCGCGCATCGCCGCGTCCGAGCCCGGAGCCCAGGAGCCCGCGCCGGCGGGCACGACGCACGTCTCCGCGGTGGACGCCGAGGGCAACGCGTGCTCGATCTCGTCGTCGACGGGCTCCGGCTCGGGCGTGATCGTGCCGGGAACCGGCATCCACCTGAACAACATGCTCGGCGAGTACGACCTCGTCGCGCCCGGGCCGGCGATGCCCGGGCGCCGGCTGACGAGCATGATGTCGCCGACGGTCGTCAGCGGCGGCGACGGGCCGCGGCTCGTCGTCGGGAGCGCAGGCTCGGTACGGCTGCGCGGCGCGATCATGCAGGTGATCGCGAACGTGATCGAGCACGGGCTCGGCGTCGCGGACGCGATCGACGCGCCGCGCCTCCACGTCGACGAGCCGCACGTGCACTGCGAGGGCGGGTTCGACCCGGCCGAGCTCGACACGCTCGCAGCGATGGGCTACGACGTCGTCCGCTGGCGCAGGCGCAACCTCTTCTTCGGCGGGACGAACGCCGTCGAGGTTCTCCCCGGCGGCGCACTCGCCGCTGCCGGCGACGCCCGCCGTGGCGGCGCCGGGATCGTGGTCGGATGACGACCCCATTCAGCGCGTGGGGACCGGGGCGCGTCAACCTGATCGGCGAGCACACCGACTACAGCGGCGGGCTCGTCCTGCCGGTCGCGATCCAGTACGGGATCGAGGTGCGCGTCGAACACGACCAGGACACGATCGAGCTCGTCTCCGAGCAGCGCGGGCCTGCCGTGCCGTTCGCGCCCGACGGGAGCGGGCCGCGCGCCGAGGGCTGGGCGCGCTACGCGCAGGAGCTCGCCGCCGAGCTCGCGGCGCTCGGGCGGCCGGCCGTGGGGCTCGCCGCGACGGTCGCCTCCGACCTCCCGACCGGCGCCGGGCTCTCGTCGTCGGCTGCGCTCTCCGTCTCGGTCGGGCTCGCTCTGTGCGCCGTCGCGGAGTTCGAGCTCGAGCCGATGGAGCTCGCGCTCGCCTGCCAGCGCGCGGAGACGCGGGCGATCGGCGTCGCCGTCGGGATCCTCGACCAGTCCGCGTCGCTGCTCGGCCGCGAGGGCCACGCGGTCCTGATCGACACCGGCACGCTCGAGCATCGGCTTGTCGGGATGCCGCAGGACGCGGCGCTCGTCGTGGTCGACTCCGGCGTTTCGCACGATCACGCCTCGTCGGGCTACGCCGACCGCCGGCGTGAGCTCGAAGCGGGCGTGCCGGAGCGCGTACGCCACGTGCAGCGCGAGAACGAGCGCGTGCGCCGGTTCGTCGACGCGCTCGAGGCGGGGGATCTCGCGACGTGCGGTGAGTTGCTCCTGCAGAGCCATGCGAGTCTGCGCGACGATTACGAGGTGTCCGTGCCCGAGGTGGATCAGCTCGTCGAGCTCGCGCAGGAGGCGGGCGCCTACGGTGCGCGCATCGTGGGTGGCGGCTTCGGCGGCTCGGTGCTCGTGCTCAGTGACGAAGCGCGTGCGCCTGCGCTCGCCGCGACGGTCGCCGATGCGTACCGCTCGCGGTTCGGGTTCGGCGGCGGGACGCTGATCGCACGTGCCTCCCGCGGCGCGGAGGTGCGGCGCTGATGCGCGTCGTCGTGACGGGCGGCGCGGGCAAGGCAGGACGCGCGGTCGTGCGTGACCTGCGCGAGCACGGCTACGACGTGCTCAGCGTCGACCTCGTGCGCGACCCGGACGTCGACCCGGAGACGCAGCTCGTCGCCGACCTGACCGACTATGGGCAGACCGTCGACGCGCTCAAGGGCTGCGCCGCCGTCGTGCATCTCGCCGCGATCCCGGCGCCGGGCATGCAGACGGACGAGGTCACCTTTCGCGTCAACACGCTCAGCACGTACAACGTCTTCGCCGCCGCGCCGCTGCTCGGCCTGCAGCGCGTCGTATGGGCCTCGAGCGAGACGACGCTCGGCTTGCCGTTCGAGCGCGACGCTCCGTGGTACGCGCCGATCGACGAGGAGCACTACCCGCGCCCCGAGTTCCACTACGCGCTCTCGAAGGACGCCGGCGAGGAGCTGGGCAAGCAGTTCGCGCGCTGGCACGGCATCCCGTACGTCGCGCTGCGCTTCTCGAACGTGATGGAGCCGCACGACTACGAGCGCTTCGCGTCGTGGCAGGACGACGCGCAGCTGCGGCGTTGGAACCTGTGGGGCTACGTCGACGCGCGCGACGTCGCGCAGTCGTGCCGCCTCGCACTCGAGGCGGAGCTCGAGGGAGCGGAGGCATTCATCATCGCCGCCGCCGACACGGTGATGGAGCGGACGAACGCGGAGTTGATGGCCGAGGTGTATCCCGAGGTCGAGTTGCGCGGCGAGATCGGCGAGCACCACACGCTGCTCTCGATCGCGAAGGCGCGACGGATGCTCGGCTACGAGCCGCGCTGGTCGTGGCGCGAGATCGTGAACGCGAACGCGTAACGCGGCTCGAGCAGGCGGTACTGCTCGCCGGTGTCAGGGCCGCAGCTCGCAGTGCCGAGCCCGCGCTGGGCGACGTCGAGGCTGAGGAAGACCTCATCGCGCGGCACGAGGTCGTTCGTGTGGCGCGCCGCCGTCAGGTCGGCCGCAGTGAAATGACTTGCACCGAAGCCGATCGTCGGCAGCCCGCGCACCTCGATTCCCCTGCCGCGGCGGTCGGTCAAGCGCAGCCAGCGCGCGTCGGGATGGTGACCGTGCTCCTGCGGCGCGATGTACGGCACGTACTCGTTGCTCACCGTGCTCGTCCAGCGTCCGACGACGGTGGCTGCGCGCCGGTCGGAGTACGCCTCCCACGGGCCCGGCCCGTACCACTCGAGCCGCTCGAGCCCCGGCCGCAGCGTCAGCACGACGCCGACGCGCGGGAGATCGGTCACGCCGCGCCCGAGCTCGACGACGTTCTCGACGAGCACCGTGCTCTCGTCGAGTTGGCTCATGCGCTGCGTATGGGTCGCGACGCCGGGAGCGAGCGCCGCAGCATCCAGTCCGAGCTCGCGCCAGCGTTCGAGCGGCCCCGCCGCGCGCGTCTCGACGAGCGGCAGGCCGTCGTTGTCGGTCGGCGCGCGCCACAGCTGCAGGCGCGGCCCGTCGAGCACCAGGTCGGGGAAGAGCTCCCCCTCGAACGCGCGCCCGTTCGGCCGGCGTCGTGCTCGGGCACGCGCCACGGGGAGTTGCTGCCACGCGACCTCGTGGTCGCCGTCGAAGAAGCGGAAGGTGACGAAGCGCTCTCCGCCGCCCTGCGGCAAGGCGAGCGTCACGTCCTTCGACTGGCCGGGGCCGACGCGCAGCTTCGGCAGCAGCCCGCGCTTCACGACGTCGCCGTCGGCCTCCAGAGACCACTCGCCGCGGTAGCGCTCGAGCGAGGTGAAGTGGTGGCGGTTGTGGATGCGGAAGCGGCCGGCACCGCGTGCGGTCACCCCGATCGGCTGCGCGAGGAACTTCAGCTCGTGCAGCGCGGGGTGGGGCGTGCGGTCGGGCCAGACGATCCCGTCGGCGCAGAAGTTCCCGTCGTGCGGCTCGTCGCCGAAGTCGCCGCCGTAGGCCCAGTGGTCGGCGACCCAGATCCCGTGGTCGACCCACTCCCAGACGAAGCCGCCCTGCAGTGCGGGCTCGCGGCGGAACGCCGCCCAGTAGTCGGACAGGCCGCCGTTCGAGTTCCCCATCGCATGCGAGTACTCGCAGAGGATCATCGGGCGCGGGTCGTCGGTGTCGGCCTGCGCCCACGCGACGACGTCCGCCAGCTCCGGGTACATCGGGCAGACGACATCCGTCGAGGCCTCGCCGCCGGCCCAGTCGAACTTGATCGCGCCTTCGTAGTGCAGCGGACGCGAGTCGTCGCGCGCGCGCGCCCAGCCGGCCGCAGCGTCGTGGTTCGGGCCGTAGCCGCTCTCGTTGCCGAGCGACCAGACGATCACGCTCGGGTGGTTCTTGTCGCGCTCGACCATGTTCGCGACGCGCTCGACCCACTGGTTGCGGTAGCGCGGATCGCGGCACAGCTCGTCGTAGTAGGCGTGCGACTCGATGTTCGCCTCGTCGACCACGTACAGGCCGTGGCGGTCGCAGAGCTCGAGCCAGTAGGGATCGTCCGGGTAGTGCGACGTGCGCACGGCGTTGACGTTGAACGCCTTCATCAGCCGCACGTCGCGCTCCATCGACGCGCGAGAGATCACGCGGCCGGTGCGGTCGTCGTGCTCGTGCCGGTTGACTCCGGCGATCAGCACCGGCTCGCCGTTCACGAGCAGCTGCCGGCCCGCGATCTCGACCGTGCGGAAGCCGACGTCGCACGAAACGGTCTCGCCGTCGGCCTCGACCTCGAGCGTGTAGAGCGTGGGCTCCTCCGCGGACCAGAGCGCAGGCCGCTTCACCTCGCCCGCGGCCCCGCGGGCGACCACGCGCCCACCCGCGTCGAGCAGGCGGGCGTCTCCGTCGGCGCTCACGCCGAACGCGCCCGACGCGTCCGCGCGCCACTCGACGTCGCGCACGCTCGGCGAAACGAGCCGGATCGAGCGCGGCAGCCCCGACTGCCACCACTGGTCCTGATCCTCGACGAAGCTTGCATCCGACCAGCGCAGCACGACGGCAACGAGCTCGTTCGCCTCGGTGTGCGACACGACACGGCTGATGTCGAACGTCGCCGGCGTGCGCGCGTCCTTCGCGATCCCGACCGGCTCGCCGTTCACGAGCACGCAGAGCATTCCCTCGGAGCCGCCGAGCTCGAGCAGGACGGGGCGCGACTTCCAGCCGCGCGGCACCGTGAAGGTGCGGCGGTAGATGCCGGTGTCGTTCTCGTCCGGCACGTCGGGCGGGAGGTTCGTGAACGGCATCTGCACGTTCGTGTAGTGCGGCGTGCCGAAGCCCTGCATCGTCCAGAGGCCGGGGACGTCGACCTCGTGCCAGCCGCGCTTCGCGCGCAGCGCGCGCGGTGCCTCCTCCGGCCGCGGCGCGAGCTTGAAGCTCCACGTTCCATCGAGTGAGCGGACGCGCGACGACGGGCGGCGCACGGTCGCGACCGGCGCGAGCCGGTTCAGGCTCGCGAGCTCGGGCAGGCGCCAGGACTCGGCGCCGCCGATGTAGAGCAGCGACTCGAGGCTCACTCGACCGCTGCGCGCAGCGCCTGCGCCGCCGACTCGGGACTGACCGGGTTGAAGTAGACGCCCGAGCCGAGCTCGCCTGCCGCGACGTAGCGCATCACTCCCGCCGCGCGCCACGGCGTGACGATCTCGACGTGCAGCCGCGCGTCGGGCCAGTCGCCTCCGTCGAACGGCCGCTGGTGCATCCAGAGCATGTACGGCGTCTCGGCGTCGAACAGACGGTCGAGCCGCTCGAGCACGTCGACGAGCAGTGCCGCAAGGCCGTCACGTCCCGGGCCGTCGAGCGAGGGCAGGTTGGGGACCGGCGCGTCCGGCACGAGGCGCATCGCGTACGGGAAGACCGGCGCCTCGGGAACCCACGCACGCCACCCGGGCGCCTCCGCGACGAGACGGTCGCCGGGCTCGCCGAGCTGCTCTCCGCGCAGAAGCTCGCGCAGCGCCTCGTCCGGGACGAAGTCGAACGCGTAGATCTGGCCGTGCGGATGCGCGATCGTCGCGCCCACCTCGGGGCCGCGGTTCTCGAACACGAGCACGTACTCGACGTCCGGCCGCGCGCCGAGCGTTGCCGAGCGCTCCGCCCACAGATCGATCACGCGTCGTGCACCGTCCGCTCCGAGCGACCAGAACGTGGCGTCGTGGTCCGAGGTGTAGAGCACGACTTCGCAGCGCTCGTCCGGCATCGCCGGCCAGCGGTTCGCGAACCAGCGCACGTCGTACCCCTCCGGCGCCTCGAGCCCGCCGGGGCAGAACGGGCAGCCGGCGGCCGGGAGGTTCGGCCGGTCCTGGCGCGAGTCGACGACGAACGTCCGCAGACCCGTGTGGTCGTCGGTGCGCAGCGCGCCGCTCGTCGACGTGCTCACGCCGCGCCGCCGTCGGCGTGCTCGTGCACCGCCGCGATCAGCACGCCTTCCGCATGTTCCGCGATCGCGGCGCGAGCGTCGGGAGGCAGCCCGTCGTCCGACACGAAGACGTGCACCTCGTCGAGGCCGGCGATGCGGCTGAGCCCGCGGACGTTCCACTTCGTGTGGTCGGCGACGACGACGCGCTTCGAAGACGCCGAGACGAAGACGCGGTCGGTCTCGGCCTCGAGCAGGTTCGGCGTCGTCAGTCCCGCATCCGGCGAGACACCGTGGACGCCGATGAAGAGCAGGTCGAGATGCAGCGCGCGGATCGCACTCACTGCGACCGGTCCGACGAGCGCGTCCGACGGCGTGCGCACACCGCCCGTCAGCACCACGGTCACGTCGGGACGCGACTCGCGGTGAAAGACATTTGCGACCTGGATCGAGTTCGTCACGACCGTCAGCTCCGGGATCTCGACGAGGTGGTGCGCGAGCCGCCACGTCGTCGTGCCGGCCGTCAGGCCGATCGACTGCCCCGGCTCGACGAGCTTCGCCGCCTCCCGCGCGATCGCTTCCTTCTCGCGCAGCTGCCGGTGCGACTTCGCCTCGAAGCCCGGCTCGTCGGCGGCGAGCAGCCCGCGCAGCGTCGCGCCGCCGTGCACCTTCTCGAGCAGGCCGTCGGCGGCCAGCGCGTCGAGGTCGCGCCGGACCGTCATCTCGGACACGGCGAGCAGCTCCGTCAGCTCGCTCACGCGCACCGCGCCGTGCCGACGGAGCTCCTCGACGATCAGCTTCTGTCGTTGGACCGCGAGCATCGCTCCTTCCAGGCTACGGGCAGATCGAACAATTATCAACGCATTCGGACAGGTTCAGTCAAGTCGCCGATGACATAAATGGGCCTTGACAAGCCCCAGGCCGACGTGGGAGGGTCACCGGTGAATCACCTTTTGTTCGATCGTGTTCTTTTCTGCGATCGCCTGTCGAGACCCCAGGAGGATCTCAATGTCGGACGAAACGCCCCTGACCTTCGAGCCGGACGCGCTCGCGGCTCGACAGCTTTCACGGCGCGGCTTGCTCGCCGCCGCGGGCGCTGCCGGGCTCGCCGCAACCGTCGGAGGCATCACGGCAGGCCGGGCGAGCGGTGCCGTTCCCTCCGGCTCGCTCGAGCATCTGGCCGGCACCGTCACGTTCGGTTCCAACGCCTCCGACCCGGTTCCGAAGGCGGCGTACGCGAACGTCTTCAAGGCGTTCACGAAGCAGACCGGCACGAAGGTTTCGATCAACACCGTCGACCACAACACGTTCCAGGAGCAGATCAACACCTACCTCCAGGGACAGCCGCAGGACGTCTTCACGTGGTTCGCCGGCTACCGCATGCAGTTCTTCGCGCAGAAGGGCCTGCTCTCGCCGATCGACGACGTGTGGGAGGGGCTGAAGCCGCTCTTCCCCGCGGGCTTGCAGGCGGCGTCGAAGGGCCTCGACGGGCACTTCTACTTCGTCCCGATCTACAACTACCCGTGGGCGGTCTTCTACCGGAAGAGCGTGTTCAAGGCCCACGGCTACAAGATCCCGACGACGTGGGATCAGCTGCTCACGCTCGCCAAGAAGATGAAGGCGGACGGCCTCACGCCGATCGCATTCGCCGACAAGGACGGCTGGCCGGCGATGGGCACGTTCGACATCCTGAACATGCGCATCAACGGCTACGACTT
>Ga0066702_10000064_pt1:2500-5000 | contig 17215 bp, 12 predicted proteins | sample GraSoiAngelo_151_FD_66507 | JGI IMG/M metagenome (GOLD analysis project Ga0066702, IMG submission 66507) | Grasslands soil microbial communities from the Angelo Coastal Reserve, California, USA - 14_1009_12_20cm | ecosystem: Environmental > Terrestrial > Soil > Grasslands | place...
CAATTGAAATGAAATCTTTAGGAGGAATCAATGAAAATCTTTAGGAGGAATCAATGAAACGACATCAATTCAAATCCTGGATCTTCGAATTTAGAGAGATATTGAGAGAGATCAAGAATTCTCACTATTTCTTAGATTCATGGATCAAATTCGATTCAGTGGGATCTTTCACTCCCATTTTTTTCCACCAAGAACGTTTTATGAAACTCTTTGACCCCCGAATTTGGAGTATCCTACTTTCACGTGATTCACAGGGTTCAACAAGCAATCGATATTTCACGATCAAAGGTGTAGTACTGCTTGTAGTAGCGGTCCTTATATCTCGTATTAACAATCGAAAGGTGGTCGAAAGAAAAAATCTCTATTTGATGGGCCTTCTTCCTATACCTATGAATTCCATTGGACCCAGAAATGAGACATTGGAAGAATCTTTTTGGTCTTCCAATATCAATAGGTTGATTGTTTCGCTCCTGTATCTTCCAAAAGGGAAAAAGATTTCTGAGAGTTGTTTCATGGATCCGCAAGAGAGTACTTGGGTTCTCCCAATAAATAAAAAGCGTATCATGCCTGAATCGAACCGGGGTTCACGGTGGTGGAGGAACCGGATCGGAAAAAAGAGGGATTCTAGTTGTAAGATAGCTAATGAAACCGTAGCTGGAATTGAGATCTCATTCAAAGAGAAAGATAGCAAATATCTGGAGTTTCTTTTTTTATCCTATACGGATGATCCGATCCGCAAGGACCATGATTGGGAATTGTTTGATCGTCTTTCTCCGAGGAAGAAGCGAAACATAATCAACTTGAATTCGGGACAGCTATTCGAAATCTTAGGGAAAGACTTGATTTGTTATCTCATGTCTGCTTTTCGTGAAAAAAGACCAATTGAAGGGGAGGGTTTCTTCAAACAACAAGGAGCTGAGGCAACTATTCAATCAAATGATATTGAGCATGTTTCCCATCTCTTCTCGAGAAAGAAGGGGGGTATTTCCTTGCAAAATTGTGCTCAATTTCATATGTGGCAATTCCGCCAAGATCTCTTCGTTAGTTGGGGGAAGAATCAGCACGAATCGGATTTTTTGAGGAACGTATCGAGAGAGAATTGGATTTGGTTAGACAATGTGTGGTTGGTAAACAAGGATCGGGTTTTTAGCAGGGTACGGAATGTATTGTCAAATATTCAATATGATTCCACAAGATCTATTTTCGTTCAAGTAACGGATTCTAGCCAATCGAAAGGATCTTCTGATCAATCCAGAGATCATTTCGATTCCACTAGAAATGAGGATTCAAAATATCACACATTGATCGATCAAACAGAGATTCAGCAACTAAAAGAAAGATCGATTCTTTGGGATCCTTCCTTTCTTCAAACGGAACGAACAGAGATAGAATCAGATCGATTCCCGAAATGCCTTTTTGGATCTTCCTCAATGTCCCGGCTATTCACGAAACGTGAGAAGCAGATGAATAATCATCTGCTTCCGAAAGAAATCGAAGAATTTCTTGGGAATCCTACAAGATCAATTCGTTCTTTTTTCTCTGACAGATGTTCAGAACTTCATCTGGGTTCGAATCCTACTGAGAGGTCCACTAGAGATCAGAAATTTTTGAAGAAAAAACAAGATGTTTCTTTTGTCCCTTCCAGGCGATCGGAAAATAAAGAAATGGTTGATATATTCAAGATAATCACGTATTTACAAAATACCGTCTCAATTCATCCTATTTCATCAGATCCGGGATGTGATATGGTTCCGAAGGATGAACCAGATATAGACAGTTCCAATAAGATTTCATTCTTGAACAAAAATCCATTTTTGGATTTATTTCATCTATTCCATGACCGGAACAAAGGGGGATACACCTTACACCACGATTTTGAATCAGAAGAGAGATTTCAAGAAATGGCAGATCTATTCACTCTATCAATAACCGAGCCGGATCTGGTGTATCATAGGGGATTTGCCTTTTCTATTGATTCCTACGGGTTGGATCAAAAAAAATTCTTGAATGAGGTATTCAACTCCAGAGATGAATCGAAAAAGAAATCTTTATTGGTTCTACCTCCTCTTTTTTATGAGGAGAATGAATCTTTTTATCGAAGGATCAGAAAAAAATCGGTCCGGATCTACTGCGGGAATGATTTGGAAGATCCAAAACTAAAAACAGCGGTATTTGCTAGCAACAACATCATGGAGGCAGTCAATCAATATAGATTGATCCGAAATCTGATTCAAATCCAATATAGCACCTATGGGTACATAAGAAATGTATCGAATCGATTCTTTTTAATGAATAGATCCGATCGCAACTTCGAATATGGAATTCAAAGGGATCAAATAGGAAATGATACTCTGAATCATATAACTATAATGAAATATACGATCAACCAACATTTATCGAATTTGAAAAAGAGTCAGAAGAAATGGTTTGATCCTCTTATTTCTCGAACCGAGAGATCCATGAATCGGGATCCTGATGCATATAGATACAAATGGTCCAA
>Ga0066702_10000077_pt1 | contig 16598 bp, 14 predicted proteins | sample GraSoiAngelo_151_FD_66507 | JGI IMG/M metagenome (GOLD analysis project Ga0066702, IMG submission 66507) | Grasslands soil microbial communities from the Angelo Coastal Reserve, California, USA - 14_1009_12_20cm | ecosystem: Environmental > Terrestrial > Soil > Grasslands | place: USA...
TATGAACCACTCCGAGGTACCACGATTATCAAAGGACGGGGCGGACGCAGGGCGCTCCAGCCAACCTTCACCGCTACCAATTCCGAACAGGGTGCAATATGAAGCGTAAGCCTTGCGATCCGGATCTTGATCCGGCAAGGCAGCGCCACCACACCGTAGTGAGCGAGAACATCACGAAACAACGGGTTGACCGTGGGATCGTAGATGTCGGGAGCCGCCACACCTTCTCCCAGGTTGTCGAGAACGACCACTCTCGGACATGCACCTAAACGACGAAACGCCTTCTCGTGGAGTTCTGCCCAGATGCGGGTACTCGAACGCCACACCAGCAGGCGCACGGACTTGCGGCTGTATCCCAGAGTCAACACGAACAGCCTGGTCCTGCGGTACTTGCCCGTTTGCGGGTCGCGAACCCGAGGGCCGCTGCCGTAATCGACCTGGGCTTCTTCCCCTGGCTCGGTGAGGATGATCCCCGCTGCCTGGGGTAGCTTGGAACCGCCAAGCCTGCGTACGAAACGCTTTACCGTTTGGTAGTCGCCGGGATACCCGTGGTCGGTAACCAGATCCTGCCAGATGGCCTTGGCATTCCGTCCACGGCTCAGTTTCTCCTCGATGAGGTCACGGTAGGGTTCGCAGGCACTGACCCTGCCCGCGGGGGAGCTTGGGGGTTGCGATAAAAGGCCTACAAAGTCGGGGGTCACTTCGTTGGCCGGTTTTGCCTCCGATAGGTCGGGGGTCACTTCGCTGGCCGGTTTTGCCTCCGATAGGTCGGGGGTCACTTCGTTGGCCGGTTTTGCCGGCGCCCGCCTTCCCCAGGCACGCGGGATCCGTACCGCAATCCCGGCCGCCTTTAGGTAAGACGTCATGCGCCTTGGGCGCACCACCAATCATGAAAATAGGGTTCAGCGGGCTGGTCCGAGGGCGGGTCAGTCTGTGGTACAAGCATCCGAGGATGGCGGTTGCTTGGAGGTCGGGAAAGGCTGTGTGGACATCGATCCCGTAGGTAAGACTGACCCGCGCCGGTAAAGGTACCACCATTTGTCGCACCCGGAAACGGGAAGGACGTATAGCAGTGTCTGTAACAGACCTGCGGCGCAGCAATCGCCTCCGCTAAAGGAGGTGCTATGCAAACTTTGGTGGAACGTGGCTGTGGAATGGATGTGCATCAGGCCACGGTCGTGGCCTGCTTGTTGATTGTTTTGCAGAACGGAAAAATCCGCCAGAAGCAGATACGGACGTTTGGTACCACCACGCGAGAGCTGCTGAGCTTGCGCGAGTGGTTGCTCTCAGAAGGCTGCACTCATACAGCTATGGAGAGCACGGGAGTGTATTGGAAGCCGATCTACGCCATCCTTGAGGGAGCTTTCGAGATCGTGGTCGCCAACGCGCAACACGTCAAGAAGGTTCCGGGGCGCAAGACCGACGTGAAGGACGCGGAATGGATTGCGGACTTGCTCTGCCACGGGCTGCTGCGCTCCAGCTTTGTTCCCCCGAAACCCATTCGCGAACTCCGCGACTTGACGCGCTACCGCCGCAAGCTGGTGGAAAGCCAGTCGGCGGAGCGCAACCGTCTGCTGAAGCTGCTAGAGACCGCCAACATCAAGTTGGCCAGCGTGGCCACGGACGTATTTGGAGTCTCCGGCCGACTCATGCTCGAAGCTCTCGTGGAAGGAAGAGCGACCCTCCACGAAATGGCCGAGTTGGCGAAAGGAGCGCTGCGCAAGAAGATCCCTGAACTGGAGTTGTCGCTCGAAGGAAAGGTAGAAGAACACCATCGTTTCCTGTTGAAGTTGCAACTCGATCGGCTGCAGGCGGTGGAAAAAGATTTGGTCCTCCTCGAGCAACGCATCCAAGAGAAGCTGCAGCCGTATGAGGCCCAAGTCACCTTGTTGGATGAGATCCCGGGCGTGGATTGGACGCTAGCGGCAGCGATCATCGCTGAACTGGGTGTGGACATGAATGTCTTCGGGAATGTTTCTCAGCTGGCATCCTGGGCTGGCATTTGTCCTGGCAATAACGAATCTGGCGGCAAGCGCAAGAGCGGTCGCATCCCAAAAGGCAATGTGTACTTGAAGGCGGCTCTAGTGGAGGCGGCCAACGCAGCGGCGAAAGCTAAGGGCACTTACTTGAGGGACAAATTTTACCGTCTCAAAGCCCGGCGGGGGTACAAGCGCGCGGCGATAGCGGTGGCCCATAAGATCTTGGTGGCCATCTTTCACATGTTTTCCCACCGAGTCTGCTACAACGAATTGGGTGATCTCTACCTCGACAAGCTGAACAAACACCACCTGACTCGAAACTTGGTTCATCGCTTGGAGCGTCTCGGCTATACTGTGACACTAGAACACAAAGCCGCATGATGCCCAACTCCTCCGCCCGCTGAACCCTATTTTCATAGCAGCAGCGCCTGCGGTTTCACGCCGTACACCGGTTTCTCGCTCGATCTTTCGTAAAGACCATCCGAGCGTTCCCAGTGCGATGACTTGTTGTTTCTTTTCTTCGCTCAAGGCATTGCTCATACCAAGAGAGCCTATAAAGGCTCCCGTCGGAGTCAATGTCCCGAGCCTTCACCGTTGGCCGGTTTTGAAGTGACCCTGACTGGCCGGTTTTGAGTGATCCCTGAGGGGCGCGCTCGGCAATTCAACTACTTTGCGACGCAGATGACAACGTTCGGGACTGTTCGAAATCAGAGGGTTATAACCGGAGCATGAAATCTGTGACATAGAGTTCGTCGATCATTTGATCCCACATTTTCTTTTTGAGGTCAGTGTATGTAGCAGTATGATCTAGCCCAACGCCGGTAATCAACTAAGGAGAATTCGTGGGTCTCTTCCGCCGACTCGCTGCGTACGTCACCAGGAAGCACCCCGAATGGGTGCGGCCCGACGTTGGTGACCTGCTGGATTCGGCGCCGGATGGGATGGTGATCGTCAACGCTGACGGAAAGATCGTTGTCGTCAATGCGCAAACTGAGATCCTGTTCGGCTACAGCCGGCAGGAGTTAATCGGGCAGCCTGTCGAGATCCTCATCCCGGCACGCCTTGAGCGCTTGCACGTAAAGCATCGCGCGTCATTTCTCGCCGAGCCGCACGTTCGTCCGATGGGTGCCGGGCAGGAGCTTCTCGGCAAACGTAAGAATGGGACGGAGTTTTCCGTTGAAATCAGTCTCAGCCCTTTGCGGACCCCACAAGGACTTTTCGTCACCAGCGCCGTCCGCGACATCACTGAGCGCAAGCACGCGGAGGAGCAGATCAAGAAACTCAATGCGGAGCTCGGGGAAGCGCTGCGCCGGGCCGAACGCCTAGGAGCGACTGGCGAACTGGCGACAAATATGGCTCGCGAGATCGAAAACGTGCTGGACACCTTGGCAAGGTTGCTCTCGCAGCTTGAGCGCCACCCTGGCGCCGACCCCGACACTAAGGAGTTGGTTGGCAAAGCACAGGAGGAAGTCACCGACATTAGACGCATCACGGGCAACACGCTCGCCCTGCAACGGGAACACGACTCTTGGAAGAGAGGATGATGGCGCTGCGGTTACGACTCGCTAGCCCGCGATGCGCATTGAAATGGAGCGCCGACCAGGACTGCATTCCGCGGCCGGCCTTGGACTTGGTGGCAGTAGACGGACTCAATTGCCAAAGTAAGGCGCGTTTTTCCCCCATGTCTCGGGCGATCCGTTCGGAATCCTCGTGCGTCGCCCCTTTCTGCTACAGATATAGAGAGTCAACCAGGGCGGGCAGCAGATCGTACCAATGGCTCTCCGCGATTCCCTTCGCTACCGAAGTGTTTCCCCGTCGATCCTCCCGCGCTAGGGGGCAGATCGGAGTCCGAGAATAGCGGTTCGTTTGTGGTGGTTATTGTAGCCTCCCCGCTGGTGCAGTCAACGATCGCTGATCAATTTGGTGCCGCAAATTTGTCAAACTGTTGCCGGCACGGACAACTCCTCTTCGATCTTCACAGTAGGGAAGAGGACGACTTTGAATTGAAGAGACCGCGCGATGAGGCACGATTTTTCGGCTTTCTCAAGCAAGCGAATGACCCGGCCACGATCCTCTTCCTTCAAGATGCTAACGACAGGCCGCAGTTTGATTTCCGTAAAGCGCCAGATACCATCCTCGTTGCCGAGCACGCCTTCCGCGTCCAGGTTGAAGGACGCAAATCCCAGGCGGGACTTCTCCGCAATACCGGAAAAGGTGCTGACAAAGCAGCTTGCCACAGCGGCGACGAGGAAGTGTTCCGGTGTCCAGCGCCCTGGCTCCCCCAAGAACTCCGGTGGGGCGCTGAACGATATGCAAGACAGGACTCCTTCCGCGTGGACGACGCCATTGCGTCCGCCCGCGCCGAATGCGTTGACTCGATATTCATGGTGAGCTTCCATTTCCTTCTCCTTTCATCTTTACGGCGGGAAATTGCTTCCGATTCTGGCCCCGCGTTAGCAATTCAAACCTAACAAGGGAGCCCGTACGACGCTGTGACCTGAGTCACGATCAAGAGTGATGGCCGTCACGGCCAAACGGACTTGTCTGGGCGTATTCGTGGTACGCAGGGAGGTGACCCATGCAAGCGGTTCAAGCAAGAACGAGAATTACACTGAAGAATATTCTGCTTACCACTGACTTTTCTCCAGCCGCAGAAGCGGCCGCGCCATTCGCGATCCAGATCGCCAGAAATTACGGAGCGAAAGTGTACGGCGTCCACGTGAATCCATTCGACAATTACGCAGCCGCGGCGCCCGAGGCCTGGGCAGCGATGGCTGAGGCCGCGGACAAGGAAACCAAGGAACATGCCCAGCGTCTTAATGACCAGCTCAAGGGCATCGAACACGAAGTGATGATTGGTGAAGGCAATATCTGGGAAGTGATATCTAATCTGATCAAAGAGAAGGAAATTGACCTGATCGTCCTTGGGACGCGCGGGCGCACCGGGCTTGGAAAGGTCCTGCTCGGCTCAGTTGCTGAAGAGATTCTGCGGCAATCACCGTGCCCGGTGCTGACCGTGGGGCCGCACGTCACAGTGCAGCCCGAGAAGGCAGCGGAGATGAGTGAAATCCTCTACGCCACGGATCTGACGGCGGACTTTCCGGCAGCTGCACCCTACGCCATCTCGCTGGCGCAGGAAAACCAAGCTCATTTGGGCCTCCTATACGTCATCGAAAACCCGAAGACCGGGGAACTTGTTCGGCCTGCCCAGGTCGCGGAGGCTAAAGTGCGCAAGCTACGTCAACTGGTTTCAGAGCAAGCTGAGCTGTGGTGCGAGCCCAAGTACTTCGTGGAGCAAGGAATCCCGGCAGAGAAGATCCTAGAACTGGCGGAAATGCGGCACGCCAGTCTAATCGTGATGGGAGCACGGCCGGTAATGGGCTTTACGAGCCATCTAAACGCTGGGACGGTGCACAAGGTTGTGTCGCAGGCAAAGTGCCCAGTCCTTACCGTCCGTGCATGAAGTGCGCCGCGGTATCACACTGAAGTCAGCGGCGGTGAAACAAACCGGGGTTGAGGTTCCGGCGAGCGGCTCTCTGCAAGTTCGTTGGCCTCAACCCCGCTCTACTGGGAAGCCGTAATGCGGAGTCTGAAAGCTGGCGTGCGCTATTTCGCGGTCGTTTTCGGAGCCGGGTTCATGCTTGGCCCCATCCGCATTCTGTGGGTCGCTCCGCGACTCGGCACGAGAATGGGCGAACTCTTGGAAGCGCCTATCATGCTCGTGATTACAATTGTGGCAGCGCCGCAGATCGTCCGGAGACTTGCTGTGCCACTCACGCCGTCGAGTCGACTCGGCATGGGTGGCATTGCGCTCGGCCTAATGCTCATTGCGGAGTTTACGGTTGTGTTCTGGCTTAGAGGCCTCTCGATCAGGGAGTACCTTGCAGGGCGAGACCCCGTAGCGGCGACAGTCTACTATGTGATGCTTGGGGTGTTTGGCGTGATGCCGCTTCTGGTGGCGCGAAGATGAGGTCGATCCCAGGAATGTGGCTACACGGCATTTTGATTAGTTCGCGCTTGCCCGGCCATGAGTCCTTGCGGACATAAGGCGCCAACAGTCTCTGGCAATAGCCCAATCCTCTTGAGCGCGTACGACTAAGACGCGTACGGCAGAATCGGAGAGGGAAATATCCTGGTCGGCAGATGGTCGCGCATTCTTCGCGGCGTCGAGTATTAGGCCAAGAAATCCGAAGTTGGCACAAGCTGCGACTCGCACCTCAGGTGAATTCTCTCCGATCCCAGCCGTGAAGACCAACGCATCTATCCCGCCCAACACTGCAGTCATCGCACCGATACCAGCCTGAAGGCGATGCACGAAGATCTCAAAGGCCAGCGTAGCCCGTGGATTGCCGTCTTTCATCGCAGCCACGATCTGCCGCATGTCGCCCGAGATCCCAGAAATTCCCAGCAGGCCTGATTTGGTGTTCAGCAAGTCGTCGAGCTGCTCCCCCGTAGACTTTCCTTCTCGCAGCAAGTAATTGAGGATTCCGGGGTCCACAGAACCTGATCGTGTACCCATCATCAGTCCTTCCAGGGGGGTAAAGCCCATAGTCGTATCCACGCTTTGGCCGTCGCGAATCGCTGCCAGAGAGCAACCGCTCCCAAGATGGCAGGTCACGAGTTTCAATGATCTTAAGTCCTTTCCCAGGAGCAGCGCGGTACGCTCCGCGCAATACTGATGATTGATTCCGTGAAATCCATAGCGACGAATACCCTGTGCGAGCCATTCATAAGGGCCAGGGTATACGGCGGCAGGCTCCGGCAGTCGGCTGTGAAAGCCAGTGTCGAACACGGCCACCTGGAGAACCTGGCCAACGCGTTTCTCGATGATCTCGATCCCGTCGAGCTCGGCGCGATTATGGAGTGGTGCAAAGACGGACATGCGCGCTATCGCAGATTTCACTTCTGGTGTGATTGCTGTTGCTTTGTCGAAGTCTTTACCACCGTGCACGATACGATGACCTACCGCGTTGATTTCTGAAGGCGCGGAAACGACGCGCAGCTTTCCGTTCCATAAAGTATCCAGCAGTTGGCTGGTAGCATGAGAGCGCGATGCAACCTGGACGCGATCTTTCAGCTGCGCTCCCTGTGAATTCCGCACCTGGACGTCGGCTTGACTGCCGTCCCATTCGACCTTGCCTTCCCAGACTGGAGCAGGTGGATGTTCCGGTAGGGTTTTTCCGATGTCGTAAAGGCAGCTCTTCTGGCTGCTGGAACCCGAATTGAGTACAAGGATTTTCATGGCCTAATAGGGCCATTTCCAATCCCGGACTTCCGGCAAGTCGTCTCCATGTTCGCGGATGTATTGTTTATGCTCGACGAGCTTGTTGCGTAGGAACTGCTTGAAATGCGCGCCCACGCGTTGCAAGCGAGGGACGCGGTCCACCACGTCGCCCGCGAGATGAAATCGATCCAAATCGTTCAGGACGGTCATATCGAAGGGAGTAGTCGTTGTTCCTTCCTCTTTATATCCGCGGACGTGAAAGTTGTCATGATTGGTGCGCCGATAAGTCAGGCGGTGAATCAGCCAGGGATAGCCGTGATAGGCAAAGATGACGGGCTTGTCGATTGTGAAGATTGAGTCGAACTCGCGGTCCGGTAGGCCGTGGGGATGTTCGGTTGATGGCTGGATGGTCATCAGGTCAACCACGTTGACGATGCGGACCTTGATATCTGGAAAATGCTGGCGCAGCAGATCGACGGCCGCGAGCGTCTCCAATGTTGGGACATCTCCGGCACAGGCCATCACCACGTCCGGATCGCTTCCCTGGTCGTTCGAAGCCCACTGCCAGATTCCGATTCCATTCGTGCAATGCTCGATGGCCGATTCCATGTCGAGCCACTGTAGCGCCGGTTGCTTTCCGGCAACGATAACGTTGACGTAGTTTCGGCTGCGGAGGCAGTGATCAGCCACCGAAAGCAGCGTGTTAGCATCCGGAGGAAGATACACGCGTACAACGTCTGCCTTCTTGTTCACGACATGGTCAATGAAGCCTGGGTCTTGGTGCGTGAAGCCGTTATGGTCTTGGCGCCAAACGTGTGACGTGAGGAGGTAATTCAATGAGGCGATTGGGCGTCGCCAAGGAATATTTCTCGTCACCTTGAGCCACTTTGCGTGTTGATTGAACATGGAGTCCACGATATGAATGAAGGCTTCGTAACAGGAGAAGAAGCCGTGACGGCCGGTGAGCAAATAACCTTCGAGCCAGCCCTGGCACATATGCTCGCTCAGTACCTCCATCACCCGGCCATCTCTTGAGAGGTGCTCGTCCGTAGGAAGAACCGGCCCCATGAAAACTTTGTTGGTGACTTCGAACACAGCATCTAGACGGTTTGAAGCGGTCTCGTCAGGACCGAATACCCGGAAGTTCTTTGAGTCCGCGTTGCATTTCATAACATCGCGCAAAAGACTTCCTAAGACCCGAGTGGCTTCCGCAATCTCAGCGCCCGGCTTTGACACCTTCACTGCGTATTCGCGGAAGTCCGGCATCACAAGGTCCTTAAGCAACATCCCGCCATTCGTGTGCGGATTGTCGCCCATCCTGCGTGTGCCACTCGGCGCGAGTTCCGCTAGTTCTGGAATCAGCTTGCCGTTTCGGTCGAACAGTTCTTCTGGCCTGTAGCTCTTCAGCCATTCTTCCAATATTTTTACGTGGTCGGGGTGTGACACAAAATTCGTAACTGGGACCTGGTGCGCCCGCCAGGTGTCTTCGACCGGCTTGCCATCCACTATCTTTGGTCCTGTCCAGCCCTTCGGCGTTCGTAGGATGATCATTGGCCACGCAGGAAGTTCGGTAGACCGTCCAGCGCGGGCGCCATTCTGGATGGTGTGAATTTCCTCGATGATCGTGTCGAGCGTGTGTGCCATGAGTTGATGCATGGTCTCCGGCTCATGGCCTTCCACAAAATGCGGCTTGTAACCATATCCAATGAAAAGTTGAGTCAAGTCCGCATCAGTGAGACGACTGAGTATGGTTGGATTCGCGATCTTGTATCCATTCAAATGCAGTATGGGAACAACGGCGCCGTCGCGGGAGGGATTCAGAAACTTGTTCGAATGCCAACTGGCCGCGAGTGGACCAGTTTCGGCTTCGCCGTCACCGACGACGCAGCACACCAACAAATCAGGATTGTCGAAAGCGGCGCCGTAAGCGTGAACAATGGAGTATCCCAGTTCCCCGCCTTCATGAATTGAGCCTGGCGTCTCCGGTGCAACATGGCTCGGAATACCTCCGGGGAATGAGAACTGTTTGAACAGATTCTTCAGGCCCTCTTCAGTTTGTGAAATGTGGGGATAGTGTTCGCTGTATGTGCCCTCCAAATAGGTGTTGGCGACCAAACCTGGTCCTCCATGACCGGGGCCCGCAACGTAGATGACGTTCAGGTTGTGCTTCTTGATCAGCCGATTGAAATGAACATAAATGAAGTTTAGCCCGGGCGTCGTCCCCCAATGACCCAGTAAGCGAGGCTTGATGTGCTCGATCTTTAGGGGCTCATGCAGCAGTGGGTTCGCGTACAGGTATATCTGCCCCGCGGAGAGGTAGTTCGCCGCACGCCAGTAGGCGTGCATCTTGCGCAGCTCTTCTTCGGATAGAGGCTGTTTGGATTCATGAAGCCTCGCTGAACCTCTGGACGCCGGTGAAGCCATAGCAGTACCCTCCCGGTGTGGGATCGAAGTCGATGATTCCTAGGCGGACAAGACATGGACCTCTCATCGTAGAGGCCGCAATCCAATCTTATCCCTACACATTTGAACAGGCCATTACAACTAGTGGGTGATCAGGTTGTGAACTCTGAGCGAGCAGTATGCATTGGACTGGAGCAACGAGTGGAGTGCCGGTTCACACGAGCAGTCGCAAAGCGCCACACGCGCTAGGCGGCTGACAACTCCTTGTGAGCTTCGCCGGCTGCGAGTTCTGGCCACAGCGTCTTAAGTACGACTCCGTATGCTTCCTCGTACACCAGAGTGAAAACATGTGAGCAACGTTCGCACAGCCAATAATGCCTCACGCCGTGGATTCCGCCTGGGGCCTCAGCTGCTGGATTATGCCCACTTGCTGAAACCGGATCGGGCCGAAATCGGAAGAATTTGCCGCCCCCGGTCCAATGAAATGCAGTCGGACACGCCGGGTTTGCACACTTGGGATGCTGCTTCTGGTACAGAGGGGTTCCTCTCAACGTTCCACCGTCGACGGGCGGGTGTTTGCTTTGGGCTTGTCGAGCCACTGCCCGTTCTTCTTCCAGACGTTGAATAGTGGCCTTCAGCCAGGCTCCAACCGTTTCTTCAGTCTCTTGTTGGTTGCCGTACCGGTACAGGGAATCCAATGTCTCCCCCAATGTGTTGAACGGAATGTGACGGCAGGGAATCTTTTCGGAGCGGCGCTCAGGTGGCACTAACTGCATTAGAACACAATCACTGCACGGGCTTGGGTTCACTTTGGAATCGAAGTTCATGCAAGTAAGAGAATCTTCGAAAATATATTGAGGTCTCCATGGCGTCCTCGGCGAACGCCCATATCCCCCCTGTTCGAGGAATTCAAGTTCGAATTTCAGAACTTCCAAGAGGTCGCGCTCATCTTTTTGCATCATGCACCTCCCACTCAACTCAAAATATGGACCCAGACCAAAGGGGGTGCTGTAACCTGCATCACATTGCAGCGTGACGGCCATCACAGCTAGGGACCATCGATTCCAGTAGAAAAGTAAGAATTCGTTCTTATCTAGCGGACGGCTGCGTATGCCAAGCGGGTTTCGTTTTGTGTCGCGTAGGGAGGGAGGTATACTCCGGGGCGGTGAACTCATGCGCGCCCCGTACGGCTTAGAAATCATTGAGAGCTGTTTGTCCTGTCCCCACCGCGAGGACCGGCTTTTCTGCAACCTCCCTCCTCCTGCGGTGCAGAAGTTGGCAGCCATCACCTCGGCTGCAGCCTATCCGAAAGGGGCGACTCTCTTCGTAGAAGGGCAGTCACCGCGTGGGGTATTCATTTTATGCAGTGGCAAGGTCAAATTGTCGACCTCGTCTGCCGATGGGAGAAGTCTCATTCTTAGGATCTCGGAACCGGGAGAGGTTCTGGGCTTGCCCGCGACAGTCACCGGGAAACCTTATGAGCTAACAGCCGATGTGATCGAACCTACGCAGGCCAATTTCATCTCTCGGACGGATTTCCTGCTCTTTCTCCGCGAGCACGGCGAGGCAGCATTGCGTGTGGCGCAGCAGCTCGGTGAAACCTACCATTCCGCAATATCGGAAATGAGAACCATTGGTCTCTCTCATTCCGCAGCTGAGAAGTTGGCTCGCTTCTTGTTAGATCTCTCTGCAAATCATGACGAAGGAAAGGGCGAGGTAAAGCTCACGCTTACCCTCACACACGAAGAAATCGCTCAGATGATCGGAGCTTCCCGAGAGACCGTAACGCGCCTGTTCGCCGATTTCAAGAAGAAACAGCTTTTGCAAGTAAGAGGTTCGACGCTTATCATTAAGAGTAAAGCGGGGCTCGAAAGCGTTCTGAGTTCTTAGCTCCCTGTTTCCCCTTCCCGGAAGTTGTCTCCCTTCAAAGTAGGTCTTGTGATGTGCGTCACATCAATTGGTGACGTGCGTCACGGTAGAGCAATTGGAACTACAAGCACAATGCACACCAGTGAAGTCGAGCCAGCGAGTTCGGAAACTTGGCCCACGGTTCGGCGGGCAAGCTTTGGAGGGTATTCGAAATGAAAAGGCATGTCGTTAACAGCAGCATTATGGCGAGTCTGACTGGGTTCGTGGTTGTTATGTGGGTCATGCTTGCTTCGGTGCCGAAGACTTCCGCGATCCCCGCGTTTTCGCGGAAGTACCAAACGTCGTGCACCACCTGCCACAATAACTATCCGGAATTGAATGACTTCGGAGAGGCATTCAAGAAAAACGGATTCAAGTTCCCAAAGGACGACGAAGTCTTTGTGAAAGAGCCTCCTGTCTTGCTGGGGTCGAAGGCACAGAAGGAAGCGTTCCCCGGCGCGGTCTATCCTGGTGAGATTCCTGGATACCTGCCGATCGCGTTCAGGTACGAGGGGAACTTTACTCTCAACCGCAAGCAGCCTCCGGAGATCATCGCTCAGAACGGATTCGCGCCGCATACGGACCTTTTTGCTCCGAACACGTTCACGATCATCAGCGCAGGAAGTTTCGGGCAGAATTTGTCGTTCTGGATCGACGATGACATCTCTGTCGGAGCGGCCAATGCTGATGGCGGCATGGGTGACGGTTGGTTGAAATACAGCGATTTGGGCCACGGCATCGGGCTGCCGAAGAATGCGCTGAACGTCCGGTTCGGACAATTCGAACTGGACCTGCCCTTTACACAGGCAAAGACCATCTATCTCTCCCCCTTTGACATTTATGGCGAAGCGAACGTCGCGGGCTCTTTGGGTACGGCGAACAACCCCGTGATTTTCGGGGCACCCCAGCGAGGCATCGAGTTCGGCGGCACTCCAAACAATGGAAACTTCAATTGGTCCGTCGCCGTCACGAACGGAAGCAACGTCGGAACAACGACGCGGAGTTCGAAGGACGTTTACGTTCGTCTATCTCAGAAATTCAACCTGGAGCGCGATTCGGAAAGCCGCAATGCGATCCAGGCAGCGGGGCCAACCGGCCCCCGTGACCATACGTCGATCCGCCTCGGGTTCTACTACTACTACGGGAAGAATCAACAAAATCAGGACGGCAAACTATTCCCTGGCTTGGCAACTGTCGAGGAACCGTTCTATCGCGTGGGCGGCGATCTCCGCTTCAAATATCGCAAATTGGAACTATTCGGACTCGGAATGTTTGGCCATGACGACAACCATGTGGTCACTGCCGGAGCGCCTTCTACCATCGCTGGCGCTCCTGCCGTGAAATTCTCTGGCGGGTTCGCTGGAGCCAACTACTGGTTCTATCCGTGGCTGATCGGGACCTTTCACTACGACGCCGTGAACTCTCACTCCGACTTCGTGAACGGCACGCCTGCATCGCAGTACCACACGCGGAACCGCTTCAGTCCGGGTTTCCAGGTGCTGGTGCGCGCCAACATCAAGGTCGTCGGCGAATATCAATACACCTTCGGGCAGCCCTACACCGATTCGGTGACGGGGAACATTCTCTTTTTCCGCCCGAACACGTTCCAGACGGGCATCGACTACGTGTTTTAGAAATATCGGGCTCAGAAGTTGAATCGCACGCACATCAAATACGAGGGGAATGTCATGAGTCTAGCGGGAATCGTAGCAAAGGCAGTAATCGCAGCAAGTGTCACGCTGGCCCTGGCTGGGGCGAGTTGGGCCAATGAAATCAAAGGCAAGGTCAGCGTGCAGGGGATCAAGTCCGCAGAAAACATCGCCGTATACGTCGACGTGATTGCGGACAAGAAGTTCGATCCGCCAAAAGATCACATCGTGGTTGACCAACGGAAAATGGCGTTCCTTCCGCACGTCGTTGCCGTAGAGCAGGGCACCACGGTGGATTTTCTGAACAGCGACCCTGTCGGCCACAACGTCTACTGGCCTTCCATTAGCGGCAACAAAAAGCTGTCGCACAATCTCGGCACTTGGCCGAAGGGCGATAAGAAACCGTTCCAATTCAATGATCTCGGCACGGCCTCTCTCCTTTGCAACGTCCATCCCGAAATGTCCGGCTATGTCGTCGTTGTTCCGACACCTTATTTTGCCGTAACCGACAAGGACGGCAATTTCGAAATCAAGAATATTCCCGCGGGAAAGTACACGTTGAAGGCTTGGAGCGAAGATGGTAAACCAACCACGCAAGCTGTGGATGTCAGCGCCGCAACAGCGACGGTGGAATTGACGGTCAAGAAGTAAGCGAGAAAGGGACCCGGGACGCACCTCGTGACCAGCCGAACAAAACTAGTCGATCTCGAATGGCTCGAATCGAACTTCCCCTGCATGCAGGCCTGTCCCGTCCACACGCAGGCCGGGCGGTACGTCACCCTCATTGCGCAGGGGAGGTACGAGGAAGCTTACCGCTACGCTCGGGTCCCCAATCCCTTCGCCTCCATCTGTGGCCGCGTGTGCGGGCATCCTTGCGAGCCCGCCTGCCGCCGGGGGCAGTTTGACTTGCCTATCTCCATTCGCGCCTTGAAGCGCTTCGTCACCGAGCGCCATGGACCGGAATCGCGCAATCCCATCGATGTCTTTCCCGAAAGGCCACGCTCCCTACGACCAGAGAAAATCGCAATCATCGGTTCCGGTCCGGCCGGCATGTCGGCCGCGCATGATCTGGCGCTGCTCGGCTATCCCGTGACTGTTTTTGAGGCTGCGCCGGTGCCGGGTGGAATGATGCATCTCGGCATTCCGGAATATCGTCTGCCGCGCGATGTTTTACAGGCCCAGATTCGAGAAATTCTCGATCTTGGCCCGGAACTTCGCCTGAATATGCGGCTCGGTCGTGACTTTTCGCTAGAAAACCTCCGCCGTCAGGGCTACAAAGCAGTGCTGCTCGCGTTTGGCCTGCACCGGAGCCGCGAACTCAATCTTCCGGGACATGAGTTGGATGGAGTCGTGAAGGGCATCGATTTCCTCCTCAACGTCAATCTTGGCTACCGCTTTTCTATCGGCAAGCAAGTTGTGGTCATCGGCGGGGGTAACGTAGCGATTGACGTGGCGCGTTCCGCCATGCGTGAACAGGAAAAGCTCACGGCTGGCACAGAATCCAGCGCGGGCCTACCAGACCAACTGACTTCCAGCGAGATGGACGTCGCCATGAAGGAATTCATGGACGTTTCACGCCAAGCGCTACGCATGGGCGCTCGTGAAGTGCACCTGGTGTGTCTCGAATCGCGCCAAGAAATGCCCGCTTCTGAAGAAGAGATTGAAGAGGGCGTGATCGAGGGGATCAGGATTCATCCCTCGCTCGGCCCGAAGCAGTTCGTCGGTCTGAATGGCAAGGTAACTGGCCTCGAAGTGATCAGGTGCACGTCTGTATTCGACGCTCAACGGCGGTTTAGCCCCACCTTCGCTCCCGGCACGGAAACAATCATTCCATGCGACACAATAATCCTGGCCATCGGGCAAGCTTCCGATCTTTCCTTTCTCAACGCTGCCGATGGCCTCGAAACGACGCGGCAAGGCACCCTGAAGATCGATCCCGCGACGCTTATGACCACGGCGCCGGGAATTTTCGCAGCTGGTGATATCGCTTTTGGTCCGCGCCTGATCATCAATGCCGTTGCGGATGGCAAAAAAGCCGCGGAAGAAATCGACAAGTTCATTCGGGGACCCGAGTGGCAGGCCAAGCCCAAATATGTACAGATCACGCTCCTCGATCACCATAAGATGGCTGAGCAGTACGACGAATATTCCCGTCTGGCTGTACCTGTCATCCCTCTCGAACGCCGCACCGGCATAGCCGAGGTCGAAACTGGCTTTACGGAAGAGCAGGCCAGGCAAGAAGCTTCCCGTTGTCTTCAGTGCTGGATCAACACCATCTTTGAAGGGACCGAGGCGAATGGCAGTGAGTGCATCCTCTGCGGCGGCTGCGTCGATGTCTGTCCGGAAAACTGCCTGCAGCTTGTCCCACTCAGCCAATTCGAATTTTCTGAGGAGACCACACAACAGTTGTCCGCCACATCCGACTCTCGGGCTCACGAACTTCTCCACCTCTCGCTCGAAGAGCTTTCTACCGCGAAAGGTTCGGTGATGGTCAAAGACGAAACCATCTGTATCCGCTGCGGTCTCTGCGCCGAGCGCTGCCCTGTGAACACCATCACCATGGAAGCTTTTGAAGTTTTCGATCGCGACCCGAACTTAGTCCAAATTGAGGAGATGGTTCTCCATTCATGAGTGAAACCAAACACTCTTCGCTTCCTGGAGTGCCCCTCTCCGGGGATGCTGCTAATGAGATCACCCGGCGCAATTTCTTGAACGAAATCACCCTAGGCGCTCTCGGCATCGCCGGTCTAGGCTCCGTTGCCGTGACCTATCAATTTTTTTCGCCCAACGTCTTGTTTGAGCCCCCGACGACCTTTCGCGCTGGCAATCCCGATCTTTATCCCATGCATTCAGTGACCTTTCTTCAGGACCAGCAGGTTTACATCGTGCGCATGCCGGAAGGGTTCTATGCGGTCTCCGCCGTCTGCACCCATCTTGGCTGCGTTACGCAATGGAAGCCCGATGCCGAAATAATTGCGTGCCCATGCCATGGCAGTAAGTTCAAATCCGATGGCACGAAAATCGAAGGTCCCGCCCCGCGGCCCCTTCCGCACTTCGCTATCTCGCTAACAGCGGACGGCGAGCTGCTCATTGACAAGCTGCAAAACATTAAGTCGGAACAGATTCTAAAAGTCTAAGGGAAACAATGGCTACGACTCTTCACTCCGTGCTGCACAGTCTTCGCGAAACGAAAGTCTGGAAGTCCATCTTCCGCCGCGGCCTCGCGAATACGAATCGCACACGCAGTCTCGCTGTCTTCGGCAATCTCTTCCTCCACTGGCTGCCAGTCAAAGTTCGAGAGAAGTCGCTCCGCGTGCGAGCCTCGTACTATCTCGGCTCGCTCTCGTTTATCCTTTTCATCGTTCTTTTTGTCACGGGTATCTTGCTGATGTTCTATTACCACCCGGCGACGCCCCATGCCTATCGGGACATGAA
>Ga0066702_10000079_pt1 | contig 16398 bp, 21 predicted proteins | sample GraSoiAngelo_151_FD_66507 | JGI IMG/M metagenome (GOLD analysis project Ga0066702, IMG submission 66507) | Grasslands soil microbial communities from the Angelo Coastal Reserve, California, USA - 14_1009_12_20cm | ecosystem: Environmental > Terrestrial > Soil > Grasslands | place: USA...
CTGAGCCAGCTCTACCAGATCCGCGGCCGCGTCGGCCGCAGCGATCTGCTCGCGCACGCGTACCTCTTCTATCCCGACGCGCAGGAGCTCACGCCGGAGGCGCGCGCGCGGCTCGCGACGCTCGCCGACCACACCGAGCTCGGCGCGGGCTTCGCGATCGCGATGCGCGACCTCGAGATCCGCGGCGCCGGCGACCTGCTCGGCGCGGAGCAGTCCGGCCACGTCGCCGCGCTCGGCTTCGAGCTGTACGTCGAGATGCTCCACGAAGCGGTCGCCGAGCTGTCCGGCCAGCGCCGGCTCGCGGCGAAGCCGGTGCGCATCGACGCGCGCGTCGACGCGTACGTCCCGGCTGCCTACATCGGCGCCGAGGCGCTGAAGATCGACCTGCACCGCCGGATCTCCCTGACGGAGACGGAGGACGAGCTGCACGAGCTGCGCATCGCGACGCAGGACCGGTTCGGTCCGCTGCCGGAGCCGGTCGAGAACCTGTTCGCGATCCAGGAGGCGAAGCTCAAGCTCGCCCGTCTCGGCGCCGACTACCTCGTCTTCCGCGGCGGCCGTGCGTCGGTCGGGCCGGTCGTCCTGGGGTCGGGCGAGCTACGCGAATTGCGCGGCCAGGTGGAGACCGCTGTCTACTCCACAGGCAACCGCGAGGTCACGTTGAGAGGAGATGAATTCCAGTCGGCACTCGATCTGGTCGATGCTATGCTGGCCGCGCGCCAGGCGGCTTAGCCGGCGCATTCTTATGAAAACGGTCAAGTTTCTCGCTCCGATTCTCGTCGTCGCCGCGCTGGTCGCAGGCTGCGGTGGGGGCAGCAGCGCCAGCCTGAAGAGCGACGACGTCGCGACGGTCGGCAACGTCCACGTCACGAAGGCGCAGTTCGACGCGCTGATCCAGCAGGCGAAGCGGAGCTTCACGCAGCAGGGCCGGCCGTTCCCGAAGCAGGGCACGACCGACTACGAGACGGTCAAGGGCCAGGCGATGACGCTGCTCATCCAGCAGGCCGAGCGCGAGGCGAAGGCCGACTCGATGGGGATCAAGATCTCCGACTCGGACGTGCAGAAGCGGCTCGACCAGATCGTCAAGCAGTACTTCCACGGCAAGCAGTCCGAGTACCAGGCTCAGCTGAAGAAGCAGAAGCTGTCGGACAAGCAGGTCCGCGAGGACATCCGCTCGCAGCTCATCTCCGAGGCCGTCTTCAACAAGGTCACGAAGAGCGCGAACGTCTCCGACAGCGACGTGCATGCGTATTACGTCGCGCACCCGCAGCTCTACACGCAGCCGCAGTCGCGTGACCTCCGCTACATCCTCGTCGGCAAGAACAAGGCGCTCGCGCAGTCCGTCTACCAGCAGCTGAAGAACGGCAACGACCAGACGTGGTGCAAGCTCGCGAAGAAGTACGCGAAGGACGCGTCGGGCCAGAACTGCGGCAAGGCGACGTTCACGAAGGGCCAGACGGTGCCCGTCTTCGACAAGATCGCGTTCTCGACGCCGACGAAGGTCGTGCACGCGCCGTTCTACGACCCGACGCAGTACAAGGCGTGGTTCGTCATCGAGGCGCTCAGCCCGGTGAAGCCCCGCCAGTCGACGCCCGAGAAGCAGGTCGCGAGCACGATCAAGCAGACGCTCGCGCAGCAGAAGAAGAACCAGGCGATGACCGACTGGGTCGCGTCGACGTCGAAGGACTTCTGCTCCGGCGGCAAGATCAAGTACCAGGTCGGGTACAAGCCGACGCCGGATCCGTGCGCGTCGACGACGTCGACCAACGCGACGACCACCGGCTAAGCCCGTGTCTCTGGCCGACGCGCTCGTCGAGCTCCAGGAGCTGACCGAGCGCCTGCGTCGGGAGTGCCCGTGGGACCGCGAGCAGACGGCGCGCACGATCGTGCCGCACACGGTCGAGGAGGCATACGAGGTCGCGGACGCGGCGCTCGCAGACGACGACGCGAAGCTGCACGACGAGATCGGGGACCTGCTGTTCCAGTCGTACTTCCTCGCCCTCTTGCTGCAGGAGCGCGGTGCAGGTGACCTCGAGAGCGTTGCGCGGGCGCTGCACGCGAAGCTCGTGTCGCGTCACCCCCACGTGTTCGGAGATGCCGAAGCGCGCGACGCAGCTCGGGTCAAGGAGCGCTGGGAGCAGATCAAGCGCGAGGACGAGGGGCGGGAAGGCGTGTTCCACGACGTGCCCGAGGGATTGCCGGCGCTGCTCTATGCACGCAAGGTGCAGAACCGCGCGCGCGCGGTCGGCTTCGAATACCCGGACCTCGCCGGTGCGCTCGCCGACTTCGACGACGAGCTGCGCGAGCTCCGCGCCGAGCTGCCCGCTTCGGATCCAGCCCAGGAGACCGAGCCGGAGCGGCGCGTCGCGTCCGAGCTCGGCGACGTGCTGTTCGCGGCGGTCAACGTCGCGCGGCGCTTGAACGTCGATCCGGAGCTCGAGCTGCGCGCTGCGTCGAAGCGCTTTCGCGCGCGCGTGGAGAATGCGGTCTCGCTCGCCGAGGCGGATGGCAAGGATTGGACGGCGCTCCCGCTCGACGAGCAGGACGCGTACTACGACAGAGCAAAGGAGATCGTTTCTTGAAGATTCGCGACGTGCAGGGCCGCCAGGTCCTCGACTCCCGTGGCAACCCGACCGTCGAGGTCGACGTGACGCTCGACTCCGGCGCGCGCGGGCGCGCGATCGTCCCCTCCGGCGCGTCGACCGGCGTGCACGAGGCGGTCGAGCTGCGCGACGGCGGGATGCCGTGGGGCGGCAAGGGCGTCGGCCAGGCGGTCGGGCACGTGAACGGCGAGATCGCAGCTGCGTTGCGGGGCAAGGACGTCGACCAGGCCGGTCTCGACGCAGCATTGATCGACCTCGACGGCACGCCGAACAAGGGCCGGCTCGGTGCGAACGCGATCCTCGGCGTCTCGCTCGCGTTCGCGAAAGCTTCCGCCGGCGACACGCCGCTCTACGCGTACCTCGGCGGCGAGAGCGCGACGACGCTGCCCGTGCCGATGATGAACGTGATCAACGGCGGCGCGCATGCGGCGAACTCGATCGACCTGCAGGAGTTCATGGTCGTGCCGGTCGGCGCGCCGACGTTCTCGGAGGGGCTGCGGATCGGGACCGAGGTCTACCACTCGCTGAAGAAGGTTCTGTCCGAGCGCGGGCTCGCGACCGGCGTGGGCGACGAGGGCGGGTTCGCACCCGACCTCGAGTCGAGTGAGGCGGCGATCGACGCGATCCTCGAGGCAGCGGAGCGCGCCGGTCACCGTGACAACATCGCGATCGCGCTCGACCCCGCGACGAGCGAGGTCTTCCGCGACGGCGTCTACCGCTTCGAAGGACGCGAGAAGACGAGCGCGCAGATGCCCGCGTTCTGGGCCGAGATCGTCGAGCGGTACCCGGTCGTCTCGATCGAGGACGGCGCGGCCGAAGACGACTGGGACGCTTGGAAGGGAATCACCGACGAGCTCGGCGACCGCGTGCAGCTCGTCGGCGACGATCTCTTCGTGACCAACCCCGAGCGCCTGCAGCAGGGCATCGACCGCGGTGTCGGCAACTCGATCCTCGTCAAGGTGAACCAGATCGGCACGCTCACCGAGACGATCGAAGCGGTGCGGCTCGCGCAGTCGAACGGCTACTCGGCGGTCATGTCGCATCGTTCCGGCGAGACCGAGGACGCGACGATCGCCGACCTCGCGGTCGCGCTCGGCACGGGCCAGATCAAGACGGGCGCCCCCGCGCGCTCCGATCGCGTCGCGAAGTACAACCAGCTGCTCCGGATCGAGGAGCTGCTCGGCGACCGCGCCGAGTACCCCGGCTGGGACGCGTTCCCGCGCTCGCGAATCTGATTCGGCGCAGCCGAACCAGATTCACGGGTTACGCGAACCGCCAGGGTTGGCGGAACCCTCGAACCTGGTTCGCTGCGCGAATCAGGTTCAAGGCAGCCGCACGCGGCGAGCACGTCGGCGCGAGCTCGGGCGCTTCGGATCCGATAGCGGTGAACACCGGCCGAACGCACGGACGATCTTTCGTCCTTCGTAAGGAGGACGTCGGTACGCTGGAACGCTGATGGCGACCGAGAGACGCAGAACGAAGATCGTTGCCACGATCGGGCCGGTCTCGTCGAACCACGACGCGATGCGCGCGCTGGTCGAGGCCGGCGTCGACGCGATCCGCCTCAACCTGTCGCACGGCACGCATGAGGACCACGCGGCCGCCGCGAAGGTCGTGCGCGAGGTCCAGGACGAGACGGGAAAGCCGCTCGCGCTGATCGCGGACCTGCAGGGCCCGAAGCTGCGGATCGGCGATCTCGATGAGCCGCGCGTGCTCTTGAAGGACGAGTACGTCGTCGTCGTCGGTGAGCAGCACGCGACGAACGGCGAGCTGCCCGTGCTGCCGGCGGTGATCAGCGAAGTGCTTCGTCCCGGTCACGACGTCCTGATCGACGACGGTCTCGTACGCCTTGCGGTCGAGGAGGTCGTGCACGGCAAGGCGCGCTGCCGCGTCGTCGTCGGCGGCGAGGTGAAGACGCACAAGGGCGTGAACCTCCCCGGCGTCCCCGTTCCGATTCCGTCGCTGACGAAGAAGGACCTCGACGACCTCACCTTCGCGCTCGGGCTCGGCGTCGACTTCGTCGCGCTGTCGTTCGTGCGCGCCGCGGCCGACGTGCGCGACCTGCAGGCGATCATCCGCCAGCACGGCTCGCCGGCACGCGTGATCGCGAAGATCGAGAAGTCCGAGGCGATCGAGTGCCTCGAAGACGTGTTGCAGGAAGCTGACGCGATCATGGTCGCGCGCGGTGATCTCGGCGTCGAGATCGGAGCCGCGACGGTGCCGCTCCTGCAGAAGCGCATCATCCTGCGTTGCCTCGAAGCCGGTAAGCCGGTGATCACCGCGACGCAGATGCTCGAGTCGATGATCGAGCACGCCGAGCCGACGCGCGCCGAGGCGAGCGACGTCGCGAACGCGGTCCTCGACGGGACGTCGGCGATCATGCTCTCGGCGGAGACGGCGACCGGCAACTATCCGATCGAAGCGGTGCAGACGATGGACAAGATCGCGCGCGCGGTCGAGCCCTCGATGGACTACCGCCACCAGATGCCGGAGCCCGGGGAGGAGACAACGGTCGGCCGCGCCATGTCGAACGCCGCGTGCGACCTTGCAGAGGCGCTCGGCGCCCGCGCGATCGTCGTGCCGACGTTCACGGGCCGCACCGCGTCCGCTGTCGCCCGCCTGCGCCCGCGCCGGCCGATCGTCGGCCTGTCGCACCACCAGACGGCGGTGCAGCAGATGGCGCTCGAGTGGGGCGTGACCCCCGTCTTGATGCCGCAGAGCGACGACGTCGAGGACCTCTGGACGCGCTCGCTCGAGGCGGCGCTCAGCTCCGGCTCGATCGATCCCGGCGACCGTGTCGTGCTCACCGCCGGCACGGCCGTCAACCTGCCAGGCTCGACGAACGTGATCAAGGTCGACGTAGCCTGACCGCCGGCGCGTACTCGATCCGCGAGGTGCAGCAGCTCGTTGCGGCGCTGGTTGCGTCGAAGCCGGGCGGCCGCATCGCGGAGATCGGCACCTCCTACGGCGACGGCGCGAAGGCGATCCTCGCCGCGTTGCCGCACGGCACGAGCTTCGTCACCGTCGAGGTCGATCCCGACCGCGCGGCGCAGGCGCGCGACGCGCTGCATGGCACCGAAGCGCAGGTGCTCGAGGGCGACTGGCGCGACCATCTCCCGCAGCTCGGCCCGTTCGACGTCGTGTTCGCGGACGGCGGCGTCGGCTACGACGAGGTGATCGACCTGCTCGCTCCCGGCGGGCTGCTCGTGAAGGACGACCTCACGCCCGGCGTCGCGATCGAGGGTGACGCGACACGTGAAGCGCTGCTGCTCGATCCGCGCGTGATCGCGACCGAGATCCTCGTCACGCCCGAGATGGCGTGCATCGTCGCCACACGGCGTTCGTAGGGTTCCGGCTGCCCGCGGAGAAGGTGCCGGTCGCATGCCCCGGCTCAAGCCCACCCGCCTGCTCGCGATCGGCGGAATCGTCCTCGTCGCGTTCCTCTACTGGAAGCCGACGAGGACGTACATGCACACGAAGGCCGAGGTGCAGGCACGCAAGGCCGAGGTGCGTCAGCTCCGCGACGAGAAGGCTCGCCTGCAGGAGCGGATCGTGCAGGCTGACACCGGCTCGCAGCTCGTGCGCGAGGCGCGGCGCCTCGGGCTCGTCAAGCCGGGCGAGCGCCTGTTCATCGTGCGCGGCATCTCCACCTGGCGCAAGCACCACTAGTTTGTGCCCGTGACCGACGAAGAGATCGTCGAGCGGCAGCTCGGACGAGCGCCGCGCGCGTTCAAGCGTGTCGCAGTGCGCTGCCCGTTCGGCACGCCCGCGGTGACGGAGCAGCTCGCGTTCGACGAGGACGGCAAGCCCTTCCCCACGCAGTTCTACGTCACGTGCCGGCACCTCGTTGCGGCGATCTCGCGCCTCGAAGCGAACGGCGGGGTCGAGCGCTGGTCGCGTGCGGCCGAGGACGACGCGACGCTCGCGCAGAGCCTGGCCGATGCGCAGGCGAAGCAGCGCCGCCTGCGACCCGAGCTCGACGCGGGGATCGGCGGTTCGACGCGCACCGGCAGCCTCAAATGCCTGCACGCGCACGCGGCGTTCGCGCTTGCGCAACCGGGCTACGAGCTCGGCGACCGCATCCTCGCCGAGCTGCCGCAGTTGTGGCCCGACTCCTGCTGTACTCCGCAGTAGTGGACCTCGAGCTCGCGCGCCAGCAGTGGGAGGACGGAAACCGCCGCGTCGAGGACACGCGCAGCGATCCCGCGCGCTACCGGCAGCTGACGAGCCTCGTCGATGTGATCGTCGCCGGCCTGCGCAAGCGTGTCGGTCAGACGTTCACGCTCGCGGAGCTCGCACGCGCATACGACGGCGCCGACGAGTGGGCGCGCGTGCTGCTCGACGACAGCGATCCCGAAGCGCCGCCGACGCCCGCAGCCGGGTCGCTCGCGGACGCGGCCTTCCACGTCTACGCGCGGGGCGCGTCGGACTACCGCCCGTGAAGAGACGGATCCTCCTCGGCGTCGCGCTCCTCGTCACCTTCGCGGTCGGGATCGCGCTCGGCCAGGCGCTGAGCGACAACCCGACGCCCGGCGGGACGCAGAGCCTCGTCCGGACGCTTCATCCCTTGCCGTTGGCCCCCGCCGCGCGCGAAACGGTGACGGTGACGGTGGAAAAGAAATAAAGCGGTTTAGATAGCGGGAGCTTTGGTTACTTTTCGACCATGACGCACCCCGGGAGACGAGCGCCGACGAGCGAACCGGACTGGCTGACCCTCGGCCAGGCCGCCAAGTTCCTCGGGGTTGCACAATCGACGATCCGCAAGTGGTCCGACCAGGGCCGCGTGCCGGCCTTCTACACGCCGGGCGGCCACCGCCGGTATCGGCGGCGCGACCTCGAGGCGTTCCTGGACCGCTCCGGGCCCGGCGGGAAGACGAGCGGCCCGCTCGTCCTCGTCGTCGACGACGACGCGCGCCTGCGCGAGTTCATGCGCGTCAACCTCGAGATGGAGGGCTACTCGGTCCGCGAGGCCGCGAGCGCCGACGAGGCGCTCGAGGCGATCGACGACCAGGCGCCGGAGCTCGTTCTTCTCGACGTCGTCATGCCCGGCGTCGACGGGTGGCAGATGCTGCAGCGCATGCAGGAGCGGCACGGCTCGATCCCGGTGATCATGTTCAGCGGCCAGGTCGACGCGAACTCGGCCAGCGAGGCCGAGGAGCGCGGCGCGCGCGGGTTCGTCGGCAAGCCCTTCGACCCGCAGCAGCTGATCGAGCGGGCGAAGCAGCTCGTTCCCGCGTAGCTCCTTGCGCTGGGAGCGGCACCTCGAGCACTGGATCGTCGCGCAGCGGGTCGGCTGGCTCGACTGGCTCTTCATCGGGTTGTCGTGGGTCGGCAGCCTCGGTGCGATCTGGCTCCTGATCGCCCTCGTCGCCGCGATCCTCTGGCGCCGGCCCGCGATCTTCGTCGTGACGCTCGTCGCCGACGTGGCCGGTGAGCTCCTGGCCGACGTCGGGAAGGCGCTCGTCCCGCGCCACCGGCCGTTCGAGCACCAGCTCGGGCCGGCCTCGTCGACGCACTCGTTCCCGTCGGGTCACACCACGACGTCGTTCGCGTGCGCGACGGTGCTGGCCTATTACCTCCCGCGCTTCCGCGCGCCGCTGTTCGTGCTCGCGACGCTGATCGGGCTCTCGCGCATCTACAACGCGATGCACTACCCGACCGACGTGCTGGCCGGAGCGGTGCTCGGTGTCCTTACAGCTCTTCTGCTGCTCGCAGCAGTCCGCCGCCGATCACGCCCAGCGCCGCGACGAGGCTGATCCAGAGCCCGATGCCGCGGCCGTCCGCCGGCAGCACGGAGTCGGGGATCGAGATGACGCGGATCAGCACGAAGATCAGCGCGAGCGCGCCGAGGCCGAGGATGAGCAGGCTCTCCGGCACGGCCGGCGGCAGCTCGAAGCCCAGCTCGCGCAGCGCGACGATCGCGACGATCGCCAGCCCGAGGAAGAAGACGAGCTTGCCGAGCACCCCGCTGTGCCAGCCGATCACCGCCAGCTTCACGCCGACCCCCGAGCCGGCGTACCAGCCCATGAACGACGAGAGCATTAGGATGAGGCCCGCGATCCAGGTGATCCGCTCTCCGGCAGACCACAGCCCGCCTGCCGGCTCGGGCCGCACGTAGGCACCGGGGGCAGGTGACGGCGGCCCTGGGTCGAGCTCGAAGAAGTCAGGTGTTTCCACGGCACTAAGTATGGGGATCAATTCGGTCAGCACGTTCGAGAACCGGTGCGTCAAGGGGGTCCACATGCTCGACGAAGCAAGCTCGATCACGGTCAGAGACGGCGATTTCGTGGAGTTTCTCGCCGCTGGAACCGATGCCGTAGGGGAGTACCACTGCTCCGCCTGCGGGTACGGAGTCACGGTTCACGCGGCGCTGCCGCAGTGCCCGATGTGCGCCGGCACGACCTGGGAGCCGAGCGCCTGGAGCCCGTTCAGCCGGGCCGACCGCCTGCAGTAGCCGGCGGCTCTAGACCCCGAACAAGGTCTGCACTTCGTGCCAGGCGGCGAGGATCGCGAACGCCGTCACGAAGAGCAGGACGAGCAGCGTGACCCAGAAGCGGACGTTCGAACGCCGCGCCTCGCTCCGCCGCTCGATCCGCGCCCGCCTCCGCGCCCGCTCGCGGCGGTAGTTCCGCTCGATCGCGAGCGGATCCAGCGAGGGCGTGTCGTCCTGGAGATGCGCGGGCTCAGCCACATTGGAAGTGTAGGCCATACTGCTTCTTACGATGGTCCTGGAGACCCAGCGCCTGCCGGTCGAGACGCTCGCCCGGGCCGCGGAGGAGGTCGCGGCCACCGAGGATCTCCGCACGGCATTGCACGCGCTGGCAGGCGCCGTAGTCGAGGCGACCCGCGCCGATCTCGCCGTCCTCCGCGTCCTCGACGTCGACGGCCAGCTCGCCGCCCGCGCAGTGGCGCCGGAGGGATCCGCGCTCGGCGCCGAGATCGCGGGGACGCGTACGCCGTGCGAGTCGGTGGTCGCCGGAGAGGTTCCCGACGCGACGCGCCGAGCGGCCGATCGCGTCCGCGCGGCCGGGACGCTCGTCGTTGCCGCGCGCGCCGGCGGTCGCGTCGTCGGCGCCGTCGAGCTCGTGCGCGTCGCGGAGGTGTTCGACGCCGACGACCACGCGCTCGCCGAGCTCGTCGCCGCGCAGCTGGCCCTCGCGGTGCGGACGCTCGGCGCGGATGCCGGCTCCGCGCTCGCGGCGCGCCGCGCGCAATGGCTCGAGCTCGCGGGTGAGGCGCTCGCAGCCGGCGGCGAGGCCCGCCGCGCGGAGCAGCAGGCCGTGCGGATCGCGGTCGAGACGACCGGTGCACGCGGCGGCGCGCTCTGGCGGCTGGGTGACGATCGCTCGCCCGACCTCGTGGCGTCCGTCGGGCCGGTCGAGCCGGGCCTCGACCGAGCCCGCGAGCTCGTGCGCGAGTCGGTCGAGACGTGGCGGCCGGCTGCGATCGAGCTCGACGCGCAGCTGCCGACTCGCACGCCGTACGTCGTGACGCTCCCGCTCGGGCAGCCGGTGTTCGCGATGCTCCAGCTCTTCTACGCCCAGGACTCCGCGCCGGCGAGCGGCGAGTTGCCCGCCCTCGCCGCGTTCGCTGCGCGCGCCGCGCATGCGCTGCGCTCGGGTGAGCGCGCGCGCGACGTCGAGCTCGAGCTCGAACGGACCCGCGCGCTGCTCGAGGTGGTCGGCGAGGCGATCGCGCGGCTCTCGCTCGCGCACACGCTCGAGACGGCGATCGAGCGCATCGCGGAGCTCCTGCAGATCGAGCAGGTCGGCGTGTACCTGCGCGAGGACGGGCGCCTCTTCGCCGCGGCGGGCCGCGGGCTCGCAAGCGGCCACGAGGACGTCGCGGCGCGCCTCTACGACGCGCTCACCGGGCCCCTGCGCGCGCGCTCGGCGATCCACGCGCGGACCGGGGATCCCGACCCTGCGCTCTTTGCGACGCGCGCGGCGCTCGCGGCTGCCGGGCAGCATGCGGCGGTCGCCGTGCCGCTCAACGTGCGCGACGAGTCGATCGGCCTGCTCGTCGCCTACCCGGACGCGCGGCCGATTGGCGAGAGCGACACGGCGCTGCTCTCGTCGCTCGCGGCCCAGCTCGCGGTCGCCGTGCAGAACGCGCGGCTGCACGAGCAGACGAAGGAGCTCGGCGAGGCACTCGGCGAAGTCCTCGAGTCCGAACGGCAGACGTCGCGGCAGGTCAACGCGCTGTACGAGATCTCCCGGTCCTTCGCGCAGAGCCTCTCGCTCGACAAGACGCTCGACGCGGTCACCTCGACGATCATCGACGTCCTCGGTGTCGACGCCGCGGTGATTCGCGTGCCGGACGAGCGCGGCGACCAGTTCGTTCCCCGCGGCGTGCACGTCGCCGAGGCGCGGATGGACGACGCGGTGCGCACGATCCTCCAGCGGCCGCAGCCGCGCCCGCCGCGCGCGAGTGAGCCGATGGTGCTCGACGTGGCGACGGCGCGACGCCTCGGCGGTGCGCACGCGCTGCTCGTCCCGTTCCTCGAGAAGGGGTCGACGGCCGCGCTGCTGCCGATCGCGACGCCGACCGAGCTGCTCGCGCAGCTGACGATCCTGTGTCTCGACCCCGCGCGACAGATCGGGCAGGACACGCTCGCAGCCGCCGCGACGATCGCGCAGCAGGCCGCGCTCGCAATCGACAACGCGCGCCTGTACCAGCAGCAGAAGGAGTTCGCGGAGACGATGCAGCGCTCGCTGCTGCCGCGCGAGCAGCCGGCGATCGACGGGCTCGACATCGGCAGCGTCTACGAGTCGGCCGCGCAGGTCGATGTCGGCGGCGACGTGTTCGACTTCATGGAGCTCGCGGACGGGCGCCTCGCCGTCGTGCTAGGCGACGTGACCGGCCACGGCATCGACGCGACCGCGGACATGGCGATGGCGAAGTTCGTGTTCCGCTCGCTCGCGCGCGAGCACTCCGAGCCGTCCGAGTTCCTCGCGCACGCGAACGACGTCGTCGTCGGCGAGATCGCCGTCGGCAAGTTCATCACGATGGCCTACGTGACCGCCGATCCACGCGGTGTCGTCCTCTGCGCGTCCGCGGGGCATCCCGAGCCGCGCATCGTGCATCCCGACGGAACGGTGCTGCCGCTCGAATGCGGCGGCCTCGCGCTCGGGATCGACGCGCCGCAGACCTACGACCAGGTGCAGGCGAACCTGCCGCCCGGCGCGGCCGTCGTCCTCTACACGGACGGCGTGATCGAGTCGCGCCAGGGGCGCGAGCTCTTCGGCATGGAGCGCCTCGACCAGGTGCTCGCCGCCAACGCGACCCGTCCGGCCCAGGCGCTCGCCGACGAGGTGCTCGCCGCGTGCCGCGGCTTCGCCGGGGGCGACCTTCCCGACGACTGCGCGATCGTCGTGATCAAGCGGACGTGAACCTGTGGCGCCGCGACGGCGCGCGCCCGCTCGTGATCGGCCACCGCGGCGCCGCCGCGGTCGCGCCCGAGAACACCGTCGCATCGCTCGAGGCGGCGCTCGCCGCGGGCGTCGACGCCGTCGAGTTCGACATCGCGCCGGGACTCCGGCTCGGCCACTCGCTCGACGAGCTGCCCGAGGAGGAGCTGCACCTCGACGACGCGCTCGAGCTCCTGAAGCCGAGCGGCGTCGGTGTGCACCTCGACGTGAAGGAGACGGGCTACGAGGAAGAGGTGCTCGCGGCGGTCCGCCGGCACGGGCTCGAGGAGCGCGCGTACTTCTCGACGGCCTTCGCCGTCACGGCGCGCCGGCTCGCGGGCCACGGGCTGCCGGTCGCGATCGGCTACCCGCGCGACCGGCTCGGAGTCTCGAGCATCCGCTGGCCCGAGTCGCTCACGCGCGCAGGCGCGGCGTCCCTTCGCCAGGCGATGCCGGCCCGGATTCCCGTGCTGCTGCGCTGGGCGCACGCGGACACGATCTCGCTCCACCACACGCTCTGCTCCGCCGCCGCGGTGCGCGTGGCGCACCGTTTCGGCGCTCCGGTGCTGGCCTGGACGGTCAACGACGCCGACGGCATACGGCGTGTGGCGGCCGCCGGGGTCGACGGAATCGTCTCGGACGACCCCGAAAAAGTCGTGGCTACACTGCTCGAGCTGTGAAGCACTGGCACGCGGTCGTCCTCTTCGTGCTCGGGCTCGTGGCCGCGGGGGCTTGCTCCGGGGCCGTGATCGCCGACGTCACCACCACGTCCTCGACCACGACGGTCGGGACGACGACCGCTGCCACGACGACCGCGACGACGACCACCACGACGACGACCACGCCGTCGAACGCGATCCCGGCCGGTGTGCGCGTCGCGGGTGTCCGCGTCGGCGGCCTCGCGCCGAGTGACGCCGTCGCCGCCGTGCAGGAGGCGTTCGCCTGCCCGCTCGCCGTCGTTGTCGACCGCAGCCGCATCGAGCTCGACCCGGCGAAGGTCGCATCGGTCTACATCACGACCGCAGTCGCGCGCGCGCGGATCTCGACGCCGGGCACGAACGTCGCGCTCGTCGTCGCCGTGAAGGGCGCGCCGCTTCGGGCCTGGGTCGCGAAGGTCGGCAAGCGCTTCCAGAAAGCACCGGCCGACGCGACGCTGAGCCTCCGCAACGGCAAGCCGCACATCACGCCGGAGCGCCCGGGCCGCACGCTCAACACGAAGCGGCTGACCGAGCGGATCGTCGCCGCGCTGAGCGCGAACACGCGCCTGCCGGTCCGCGTCCGCACGAAGGCGATCGCCCCGAAGGTCGTCGCCGCCGTCGCCTTCAAGAAGGTGATCGTGATCAACCGCGCCCTCAATCGCCTTTACCTCTACGCCGGCGAAAAGCCGCAGCGCACGTTCGCCGTCGCAACCGGGCAGGCGATCTACCCGACGCCGCTCGGCCGCTGGAACATCGTGGTCAAGTGGAAGAACCCGTGGTGGTACCCGCCGACCCAGGACTCGTGGGCGAAGGGCCTCAAGCCGGTTCCGCCCGGGCCGGGCAACCCGCTCGGCACGCGGTGGATGGGCCTGGACGCGCCGGGCGTCGGCATCCACGGCACCGACGAGCCGGGGTCGATCGGGTACAGCGCGTCGCACGGTTGCATCCGGATGCAGGTGCCGGACGCCGAGTGGTTGTTCGATCGCGTCGACGTCGGAACGACGGTCTTCGTCATCTGATGCGCGTGCTCCGGGTCGGTGCGGTCGCCTGCGTCCTCGCGCTGCTCGGTCTGCTCGTGTGGGACCTCGCGCACCAGAGTGGCCCCGGCGTCGCGGTCAAGGTCGACAAGGGGAAGATCGTCCGCGCGCCGGCGCTGAACCTGCCGCGCCTCACCGGCCACGGCAAGCTGAGCCTCGCGTCGCTGCGCGGCAAGGTCGTGGTCGTGAACTTCTGGCAGTCGTCCTGCTACCCGTGCAAGCTGGAGGCGCGCGACGTCGCCGCCGCCTCGCGCGCGTGGGCCGCCAAGAACCGGAACGTCGTCTTCCTCGGCGTGAACGCGCAGGACCTGACCGGCCCCGCGCGCGCGTACGTGAGGCACTACGGCGTGACGTACGTCAACGTCCGCGACGCACTCGGCAGCACGTGGCCGAAGTGGGGCGTGACGGGCGTGCCCGAGACGTTCTTCGTCGACCGGCGCGGCAACGTCGTGCCGCCGCACATCACCGGCCAGGCCTCGCGGCAGCAGATCGACGCGGGCATCCGGCGCGCGCTCGCGTCGTGAAGCTCGTCGTCGCCGCGCTCGCGGCGCTCGTGCTCGCCTCGCCCGCCGCAGCGTGCAAGCAGCAGGGCAGCCAGGCGTACCTCGAGACGCGCCTCGTCTGCATCCAGTGCCACACGACCCTCGACGAGTCCGACTCGACCTTCGCGGTCGAGATGAAGAACGAGATCGCACGCCAGATCCGCCTCTGCCGGACGAACTCCCAGATCATCGACTCGATGGTCGCGCAGTTCGGCCCCGCCGTTCTCTCGACGCCGCAGACGCACGGCTTCGACCTGATCGCGTGGGTGCTGCCGATCGGCGGGATCCTCGTCGCGGCCGCCGCGCTCGCCTTCGGCGCACGGACGTGGTCTCGGGCGCGTGAGTCAAGTAACAGTCTGTTACTAGACGATCGTCTTACGGCCGAGGACGAGCGGCGCGTCGATGAAGAGCTCGCCCGCTTCGAATGATCGAGAAGCTCCCGATCGCGTTCGCCGCCGGGCTCCTCTCCGTGATCACGCCGTGCGTGCTGCCGCTCGTGCCCGGGTACCTCTCCGCGATCTCGGCGGTCGAGGTCGACCGGCTCGGCGAACGTGGGGTGGGTCGTCGCATCGCGGTCGCGAGCCTGCCGTTCATCGCCGGGTTCACCGTCGTGTTCGTGCTGCTCGGCGCGGGCGCGGCTGCCGTCGGCAGCGCGGTCGACAAGCAGGCGCAGCTGAAGATCGCCGGCTTCGTGCTCGTCGTGCTCGGGCTCGCGTTCATCGGGCTGCTGCCCTGGCCGGAACGCGCGGTCGCGCCCGGCCTGCTGCAACACGCGCGCCGGCGCGGATCGAATGCGTTGCTCGGCGGAGCGTTCGCCGTCTGCGCCGCGCCGTGCATCGGCACCGTGCTCGCGTCGATCCTCGTGCTCGCGTCGAGCTCCGGCACGATCGCCCGCGGCATCGTCCTGCTCGTGGCGTACTCGCTCGGGCTCGGCGCAGCGTTCGTCGTCGCCGGGGTTGCCTTCGCCCACGCGATGCGCGCCTTCCGGTGGGTGCGCGACCACTACGGCGTCGTACGCGTCGTCTCAGGAGCGACCCTCGTCGCGCTCGGGTTGCTCCTCTTCTTCAACCGCGACTGGTGGCTCAGCGTCGCGGTCGACCAGATGCTGACGTGGATCGGCCTCCGCGTCGTTTAGAGGAACCCGGCACGACGCAGTTGTGTCGTCTGGCCGCGCTGCGCGCCCGGATGCTGCGTCCTCAGTCGCGGGGATAGCTTCGGCTATCCCCGCTCCCTGCGTCCTTGCCTCCGAACGCGCATCGCACCCAGTCAACGAACGACGTCGTACCGGGCTCCTCTAGCCGCGCGAGTAACAACTCGAGATCCAGACCGCGATGCACAGGCGCGAACGCGCCGAGCCGGTTGAGTGCCTTGACGCGCTGACGCTCGGCCGCGACCGGGCGGCCGCGGCCTGCCTGGTAGGCGGACACGACGACGTGCACGAGGCCCTGGAAGAAGTCGCGCTCGTCCTCCGCGCACGCACGCCAGGCCGTCTCGAACGCCTCGTGCGCGTCGAAGAAGCGACCCGCGCGGGCGAGGCTCAGCCCGTGTTGGTAGGCGGCGTCGACGGTGGTAGCGTTTCCCTCACGCATGGCGACGATCCTGCTTTGTGGGGTCGACCTCTTCATCCGGGGCAAGCTCGAGGCGGCTCTTCCGGAGCATCGCTTCGAGACCACGGACGGCGTCGAGCCACCCGATCTCGTGATCGCGAACATCGCGCGGGTCGACCCGACCGACGTCGCAGACACCTATCCGGACGTCCCGATTCTCGGGTTCACGAACCACACCGACACCGCCGGACTGCGGCGCGCTCATGCCGCCGGCTTCGACCAAGTGGTCGCGAAATCGGCCCTGTTCGAGCGCACGCGGGAACTGATCGATGCCCTCCTAGCGTCGGTAGAGTAGGCCGCCGTGACCTACATCATCGCCGAGCCCTGCATCGACATCAAAGACAAATCGTGTGTCGACGTGTGCCCCGTCGACTGCATCCACGAGGCGAACCGGATCCTCGTGATCGACCCCGAGGAGTGCATCGACTGCGGCGCCTGCGAGCCCGAGTGCCCGGTCGAGGCGATCTTCCCGGAGGACGCGCTGCCCGACAAGTGGGAGCC
>Ga0066702_10000082_pt1 | contig 16310 bp, 14 predicted proteins | sample GraSoiAngelo_151_FD_66507 | JGI IMG/M metagenome (GOLD analysis project Ga0066702, IMG submission 66507) | Grasslands soil microbial communities from the Angelo Coastal Reserve, California, USA - 14_1009_12_20cm | ecosystem: Environmental > Terrestrial > Soil > Grasslands | place: USA...
GACTGCCATCCAGCGGCCTCCACACCAACGGTTACTCGCTCGTTCGCAAAGTGTTCGAGGACGTGCCGCTGAGCCACGTTTTCGCAGAGCTGGGCCAACCGCTGGGCGAAGCGCTCCTCGAGCCGCATCGCTCCTATCTCGACGATCTCGGTCGCATCCGGTGGAAAGGCGCCGCCCACATCACCGGCGGCGGCGTGCTGGGCAACCTGCCCCGCTGCCTCCCAGATGGGTTGGCCGCGCGCCTGGAAAGAAAGGCGTGGCGCGTCCCGCCAATCTTCGAGCTGGTCCGCAATCGCGGCAGGATCGCCGACGACGAGATGTACGGAACGTTCAACATGGGAATCGGGATGGTCCTCGTGGTCGACCGGCACGACGTGCCCGACGGTGGCCTCGTGATCGGCGAAGTCGTGCGTCAAACAGGTCCCGACCGGGTGGTTCTCCGCTGAGGCTGGGAGTCTGCGTTTCCGGCGAGGGAACGAACCTCCGCAACCTGGTCGGCCTTCATTTCGACGTGGTCGCGGTGGCCACCAACCGGCCGTCGTGCGGCGCGGCCGCCTTCGCGCGGGAGCGCGGCATCGAGGTGGCGGAGCTTCCCCAGAAGAACTTCGACTCGGCGGAGCAGCGGGATATCGCGATGCGCGATTTTTTCCTGCATCGCGCGGTCGAGCTGGTCGTCGACGCCGGCTTCGATCGAATCCACACGCGGCCGTTTCTCGAAGCGTTCGTTGGTCGCATCATCAACGTCCACCCGTCGTTGCTGCCTGAGTTTGCAGGCGGGATGGATGCGATCGAGCAGGCGCTGGCGAGCGGCGCCGGCCGAACGGGCGCGACCGTCCACATCGTGACAGCGGATCTCGACGCGGGCCCGATCCTCCTCCAGGAGGCGGTGCCGGTGGTCGACGGCGACACGGTGGAGACTCTGCGGCGGCGCGTGCACGAGGCCGAATACCGGATCCTCCCGCGGTCGATCAGGATGATGGAGGCGCGTTTTGCCGACAGCCATTCTTTCCGTTAGCGACAAGACCGGGCTCGCTGCATTCGCCCGCGGCCTGAAGCGGCTCGGCTACGAGCTGTTCGCCACGGGCAGCACGCTCCAAGCGCTCCAGGACGCGGTGGTGGACGCGCAGCCCGTGAGCGACCTCACCGGCTTCCCGGAGATGTTGGACGGCCGGATCAAGACGCTGCATCCAGGCGTGCACGCCGGCATCCTCGCCCGACGGGACAGGCGCGAGCATCTGGACGCTCTGGCCGAGCACGGGCTGCGCGAGATCGACCTCGTCTGCTGCAACCTCTACCCGTTCGTCGACACGGTGCTGCGCCCCGACGTCACATTCGAGGAGGCGATCGAGCAGATCGACATCGGTGGGCCGGCCATGATCCGGGCGGCGGCCAAGAATCACGAGTCGGTGGTCGTCGTGGTGCGGCCGCAACGGTATTCGGAGGTCCTGGGCGCGCTCAACGAAGGCACCCTCGACGAGTCCGCAAGGCGCCGGCTGGCGGCGGAGGCGTACGCGCATACGTCGGCCTATGACGCGTGGATCGCGGCTTACATCAGACGGGACGAGACCAATGGTTTTCCGGCCGAGCTCTCGATCGCGGGACTGCTCGAGCGGCCGCTCAAGTACGGCGAAAACGAACACCAGAAGGCGGCCTTCTACCGGCTGGGTCCAGACCCGGGCGGGATCGGCGGCGCGGAACAGATCCAGGGCGGTCCCCTGGGGTTCAACAACATCCAGGACGCATCGGCGGCATTCCAGCTCGTCATGGACTACGCGGAGCCGGCAGTCGCAATCGTCAAGCACATGAACCCGAGCGGGCTCGCCGTCGCGGGCGACACAGCCACCGCCTATCGCCTGGCCTACGAGTGCGACAAGGTTTCGGCTTTCGGTGGCGTCGTGGCGACCAACCGGCCACTCGACCGGGCGACCGCCGAGCAGATCGTGCAGATCGTCACGCACGTCGTGGTCGCGCCGCAGGTCCTCGACGAGGCGAAGGACGTCCTCGCGAGGCGTAAGAACATGATCGTCCTCGCGGCTGAGCTGTCGCGGCGGGGGCTGTTCGACTACGACGTGCGCTCGGTGCCCGGTGGATTTCTGGTCCAGGAATGGGACCGCGCGGGCTTCGATCGGACAGCCTGCAAGACGTTGACACGGCGCACGCCTTCGGAGGCGGAGTGGGAGCAGCTCGGGCTCGCATGGATCGCTGTCAAGCACGTGAAGTCCAATGCGATCGTGCTGTTCAAAGGCGGGGCGGCGGTGGGCGTCGGCGCGGGCCAAATGTCACGCGTGGAGGCCGTCCAGCTCGCGGTGCAGCGTGCCGGAGACCGCTCGCGCGGGGCGGTCATGGCCTCAGACGCTTTTTTTCCGTTTCCAGACGGCCTCGAGGTGGGGGTTCGCGCCGGTGTCACGGCGGTGATTCAGCCGGGTGGCTCGATGAGGGATGCCGATGTTGTGGTTGCCGCCGACGCGGCCGGCATCGCCATGGTCGCGACCGGACAGCGACACTTCAAGCACTGACGTGAGCAGGCGTTTCGGGGAAGAAGGCCGGGAGCTTTCCTATGGCACCTATCTCAAGGTGCCGGAGCTGCTGCACCTGCAAGAAGGACTGAGCCAGGAGCACGACGAGCTCCTGTTCATAGTCGCTCACCAGGTCTACGAGCTGTGGTTCAAAGTCGTGCTGTTCGAGCTCGAGGCGGCGCGCGACGGGATCCACTCCGACGATCTCTTCTTTGCGCGCCATCGCCTTCAGCGCGTCCACGTGATCGAAAAATTATTGGTCGAGCAGATCGAGGTGCTCGAGACGATGTCACCGCAGGACTTTCTCGCCTTCCGCTCCAAGCTCGCCCCCGCGAGCGGATTTCAGTCGGTCCAGTTCCGCGAGATCGAGTTTCTGTCCGGCCTGAAGGAGCCGAAATACGTTGCGCGCCTCGACGCAACCCCCGAGGAGATGGCCCGGCTGCGCAAACGCCTCGAGGAGCCGACCGTGGAAGATGCGTTTCGCGCCTTGATCGAAAGACGCGGCTCGCCCTCGCTGCTCGAGATCTTTCGCGATCGCCAGCGCCATGGCGACCTGTTCGATCTTTGTGAGGCTCTTCTCGACCATGACGAGACCTTCGCGCACTGGCGAGCACGTCACGTGCTGATGGTGGAGCGTCAGATCGGCAGCAAGACTGGGACCGGTGGAAGCAGCGGCGTCGAGTACCTACGGTCGACGCTGGACAAGCGGTTCTACCCGGAGCTGTGGGAGGTGCGGTCCCAGTTGTGACAGAGCCGTTTCCCGGCGAGCGCCCGGAGCATCACATGAAGAAGACGCGCGTGGAAGCTCCGCGCGTCACCTGCGGGTCGTGCCGGAAGTTTGACGGCACCGCATGGTGCCGTCACTGGAACTTCCACACCACGGCGGAGTCGCCGCCGTGTCGTTTCTATGCCAAGCGCCCTTAGGCCGCTTCCGCCTCGCCGACCTCGGACCGGGCTTGCGCCGCTCCGGTTCTGACAGGACCCGACCGGAGCACGCTCAACACGATCGCCAGCCCTCCGGCCACGCTCGCCGCCGCCAGCACGAACGCGAAGTCGTAGCTCGAGGTCAGCGCGGATTGAATCGAGTTGCCCTGCGCGACAAGCACCTGCGCGTGACCGGTTGCGACGGTCCCCACAGCGGCGAGGCCGAGGGCTCCGCCGATCTGCATGACCTCGTTGCTGAAGCCGGACGCAACGCCGGCGTCGGCCATCGGCACCTCTGACATCGAGATCGTCAGCAGCGGCAGGAAGGACATGCCGCCTCCGAGCCCGAGCAGCGCGTAGCCCGCCAGCAGGCCCGGGAAGTAGCTCGTGTGCCCATCGGCGATCGCGAAGAGCGAGAGCGCGACGATGATCGTTGCCATGCCGGCCACCAGGAGGTTGCGCGGGCCGAAGCGAGCCATGAGGCGCGCCGTGATCCCGGAGGACAGGACGCCGAGCACGAACGTCATGGGGAGGAATGCCAGCCCGGTCTCGAATGCGCCGTAGCCGCGGATGTGCTGTAGGTACAGGACGCCGATGAAGAAGGAGGTCGAGATGCCCGTGAACAAGAGAGCGCGCGCGGCGGTTGCCCCGGTCAGCGACCGGATGGCGAGGACGCGCATCGGCAGGATGGGATTCGCGATCCGCCGCTCCAGGGCGAAGAAGACCGCGAGCATGACGATCGCAATCCCGGTGAAACCGAGAGTGTGCGGGGAAGTCCAGCCGTCGTCGGCGGCGCTGACGATGCCGTAGACGCCAACCATGAGCGCGGCCGTGACGAGGACCGCTCCCACGACGTCGATGCCTTCGCTCAAGCCGGGGCCTTCGTTCTCCTGGATGAGCCACGCGCCCAGGACCAGGGTCGCGATGCCGATCGGGACGTTGATGAAGAAGATCCAGTGCCAGCTCACGAACTGGGTGATGAGCCCGCCGGCCAGCAGCCCCAGCGACCCTCCACCCGCGATGACGAGCGTGAATACGCTCATTGCCTGAGCTCTCTCGGCGGGCTTCTGGAACTCGGTGACGATGATCGCGATGATCACGCCGGCCGAAAGCGAAGCTCCCACGCCCTGAAGGAAGCGGCCGGCGATGAGGTTGGTAGCCGCCGGGGCAAACCCGGTGCCGACCGACGCAACGGTGAAGAGGAATACGCCGGCCAGAAAAACCTTGCGGCGGCCGAACAGGTCGCCCAAACGCCCGGCCAGGAGCAGGAAGCCACCATAGGCGATCAGGTACGCGTTCACCACCCAGGTGAGGTCGGCCTGGCTGAAGCGGAGGTCGCGCTGGATGTATGGCAGCGCGACGTTCACGATGGTCGTGTCGAGCATGATCATCAGCTGCCCAAAGCAGACCACGACCAGGGCTATCCACCTTCTGAGATTCGAGTTCATTACCGCCTCCAAAACAACCCAACCGATCTTAGGATGGTCACTATAACAGGATCGTTACTATCTTTATTGCATGGAATATCCGGAAGGCGGGAAGATTAAGAATTAGTGATAAGATCAATGGACGTGAAGACTGACGGGCCGAGGCCAGATTCGGGCATCGTCTCGCTGATTACGCAGCTCAACAAAGCCGTGCACCGCCTGGCGAGCGAAGAGCTGCTCGGCATGCGGTTCAAGCCGTACATGACGCTGGGCTACATCCGGGACCATCCGGGGGTGACGCAGCAGGAGCTGGAAGGCGCGCTCTTCATGGACGCGAACAGCGTTGTCCTGATCCTGAACGAGACCGAGGCGGCCCAGTTCTCTGTCCGGCGTCGCGATCCCAACGATCGCCGGCGCCACATCGTCGAGCTCACGGCCGCCGGCCGCCGGGCCCTCGAGCGGGCAGACAAGGCGAGGGAAAGCCTCGAAGACGAGGTCCTGAAGGACATTTCACCCGACGAGAGAAAGGTCCTGCGACGGCTGCTCGAGCGCGTGCTCGTCAGCCTTACCGCATCGACGCCGGCCCGAGCCTAGGGTTAGTTCAGCCTCTCGACGATCATGGCCATGCCCTGGCCGCCCCCTACGCACATCGTTTCCAGGCCGAACGTCGCGTTCTTCTCGCGCAGGCCGTTGAGCAGGGTGCACAGGATGCGCGCGCCTGTCATGCCAAATGGATGGCCCAGCGCGATCGCGCCTCCGTGAGGATTCAGCTTGTCGCTGAACGGGTCAACGCCGATGCCGCGGGCGGAGGGGATGACCTGCGCGGCGAAGGCCTCGTTGATCTCGACGATGTCGATATCGTCGATCGTCATCTTCGCGCGCTTCAGGGCCTGCTTCGAAGCATCGATTGGACCCAGGCCCATGAATTCGGGCTCCAGGGCGGACAGGCCCGTCGCCACGACACGGGCGATGGGTTTGAGACCGAGCTCCTTGGCCCGGCGGTCGGACATGACGACCACGGCCGCGGCTCCGTCGTTGAGGGGACATGAGTTGCCAGCGGTGATCGTTCCGTTTTCGCGAAAGGCGGGCTGCAGCGTCGCGAGGACTTCCACCGTCGTGCCTGGCCGTGGCCCATCGTCTTTGGTGAAGACCTGGCCGTTGGGCAGGGGCACCGGGATGATCTCGCGCTCGAAAAATCCGTTGTCGCGCGCTTTGACCGCGGCGGTCTGGCTCTTGACCGCGTAGAGGTCCTGCTCGTCGCGGCTGATCTTCTCCCGTGCGGCGACGTTCTCGGCCGTCTGACCCATGGCGATGTAGATGTCGGGATACTCCTCGGTGTTGCCGGGCACGAGCTTTGGGTTGTAGCTGTCCGGCGGGTCGGGGTAACCGCTGCCGTAGCGAGAGACGCACTCGACGCCCACCGAAAGAAACGCGTCCCCCTCGCCGGCCTCGATCGCATGCGCGGCGATTCGCGTGGTCATCAGCGATGAGGAGCAGTAGCGGTTGACCGTGACGCCGGGGACATCGAGCCGGGCCAGGATGGAAACGATGCGCCCGATGTTGTGGCCCTGCTCGCCTCCCGGCAGGCCGCACCCGCAGATCAGGTCTTCGATCTGCGTGGGGTCGAGCTCGGGCACCTTGTCGAGGACCTTGGTGACGACGTGGGCGGCCAGGTCGTCCGGCCGGACGTCGACCAGCGAACCCTTCCGCGCCCGTCCGATCGGAGAGCGGCCGTACGCGACGATCACTGCTTCGGTCATGGGACGGTTATACGCCGAACCGGACCTATCGATCTCTGGCCGAGAGGACGTAGATGAGGAAGGCCCCGAACACCGCTGCCATGACCACGAACCCGAACATCGGATTCACGTGGAGCGAGCCCAACACGATCATGACGACGATCAGCGCCGGGAGGTAGAGCGCGGCCGCGATCTCGAGGACTCGGATCTCGCACATCCTCTGGCGCCATCCTTCCTGAATCAGCTCGCGCGGGAGCGGCTCATCGACGTCCAGGGGGTGGAAGATCGAGTCCATGCTCCTTCGCTCCAGGCTGCGAAGGTCCCGCTCCTGCAGGTGGCGTCCCATCTCTACCGAATAACAGTCTGGCAGGGGCGACGGGTTACGAGCGAACCAAAAGCGCCTCCCTCGTGAAGAGCCTCAGGGCAGCGTAGAAGCACAGCCCTCCAGTCAGCAGGAGGCTTGCCGAGGTGACGACCAGAGGGCCCCAGGAGACTGTGTTGTGCGTGATCGCATCGCGCAGCACGAGGACGGCGTTGAGGATTGGGATCAGGTAGTAGGCGAGGCTCGGGTTGAAGTCCGGGATGAACAAGACGATCGAGGCCGGAAAGATCGTGATGAAATACAGCGGGGTCGCGTACGCCTGGCCCTGGCGGAAGTTACGCGCCAATGTGCCGAGCGCGATGGTCAGCGAGCTGAACGAGGCCGCGAGAAGTACGGCGAGCCAGACCATCACCGCCGCCGCCAGAGGGGTGAGGCTCACACGGGCATCCGCGCCACCGCTGAGTCCGAAAGAGATCTGGCTCAGCGCAATCAGCATCGAACCGATCGCCGCGACCGCGGCGACAAGGCTGAGCAGGCTAACGGCAAGGAGCTTGCCGATCAGGACCTGGCCTCGCGGCGCCGGCGTGAGCAGGAGGCTTTCCAGTGTCCGGCGTTCGCGCTCGCCTGCCGAGGTGTCGAGTGCCGCCGACAGTCCGCCGGTGAGGCTCATCGTGATCAAGATGTAAGGCAGGAAGAAGCTAAGGAATGAGTTCCCAGCGGCTTTCACCGGCGAGCTCAGCGGATGAACGCTGACCGGGAGCGGGTTGAGGATTGAAGGGTCGAGTCCCTTCTGCTGCAGCGTAGCGGCGATCTTCGCGGCGTCGTATTGGGCCAGGATCGTCTGGACTCGTATGTCGGCGATCTGGGCGCTTTGACGAGTCGGGTCGTAGTACTCGTCGAGCCCTGCCGATGTGAAAACGATCCCGATGTCCACTTCGGTCTTGGCCGCCGCCGCAGGGTCCTCGACGCGTTCGAGCCTCAGTCCCGTCGCGTTGAACAGGACGTCCAGCCCGGCGGGAATTTCGCCCGAATAGCCGACGGTGTAGGTCTGGGTCGCCGTTCGGGTGGAGACCTGAGCGATCACAAACAGCACGGTCGGTGTCGCGAGCACTGCGAGCGCAATGGCGATCAGCGTGCGGCGGTCGCGGAGGATCTCGCGGATCTCTTTGTTGAAGACGATTGCGAGCGCGCTCATTTCGCGGCCTCGACAAGCGATAGAAACGAGTCCTCGAGGTCTTGAAATCCGCCTCGCACCTCGGCCGTCGAACCACTCGCCACGACCCGGCCCTGGTGGATGATCGTCACGCGGTCGCACAGGCGCTCGGCGTCATGCAGGACGTGAGTCGAAAAGATGACGCACTTGCCGCGGCCCTTCGACTCGACCATGAACTGGCGAATCTCGCGCGAAGCCAGCACGTCCAGGTTGGACGTGGGCTCGTCGAACATCAGAACGGGAGGGTCGTGGACGATAGCTCGCGCGATGGCAACCTTCTGTTTCTGGCCCGACGAAAGAGTCTCCGCGCGCTGTTTCGCAAACTCACCGATGTCGAGCCGCTCGATCACCGCATCGACCTTGCGAGCGAGCTCGCCGTCCAGGCCAGGGGTGCGCTCTTCGCGCGCCCGGCCGACGCCGCTGAGCTGGGCAAAGTAAGCGATGTTCTCGCGGGCGGTAAGGCGTGGATAGACGCCGAACTCCGCCGTGACGACACCGACGCGGCGCCGAACCTCTTGCGGTGCGCTGCGGGTGTCGAATCCGAGCACTTCGACCGATCCGGTGTCGGGGGCGAGGAGGGTGCAGATCACGCGCAGGGTCGTCGTTTTGCCTGCGCCGTTAGGTCCGAGGAGCCCGAAGATCTCGCCCGAGTGCGCCTCGAACGAGATGCCGCGAAGCACCCTGTTCGACCCCAAGGTCTTTTCGAGGCGATCGACCCTGACCGCCACCTCGGTCACTTCTTCTTGGGGACTCGCCTCGTCGCGGTGGACGTCGGTTTGCCGCCTCTTGCCGCCGGTTGGGCGGCCTTTTTGGCGGGCGCGCGCTTCGGCTTGGCGGGCGGCTTTGCCGTGACGGGCGCCTTTGCCTTGACGGGCGCCTTGGCCGGGATGGGCGCCTTGGCCGGGACGGGCGCCTTTGCCTTGACGGGCGCCTTGGCCGGGACGGACGCGGTCATCTTAGCGGGCTCTTCGACCGCGACCGGCGCCTCGGCGGCGACAGGTTCGGGGGACGCGACGCCCACCGAGCTGGACAGCGTCCGATGGCAGGTCTCACAGGTCACGATGCTTCGGACCAGCGTGCCGAGCTGGTGCTCCTCGCGGCGGAGGTTGCGGGGCCGGCCGCAGAACGAGCAGTAGCCCACCTCCGTCGTCACCCTCACCTGTCCCGGTCGCTTGTTCATCGCCCGCCTAAGTTACCGGTTGTTGATAGACTTTCGCCCAAGGTCCTTTAAGTCCCGGCCAGTGAGCCTGGGAAGGAGGTTTTTTCATGGCCGTCGGGTCACGGCTCCGTCATGTAGTCGAGAGTCAGCAGTTCTCACGCTCTCTCCTGGAAGAGCTTTTCGTCCGCTCCGAGGAGATGAAGCGCGAGCCGCACCACTTCATCGGCCGGCTCGCGGGCCAGGTGATGGCCGCGCTTTTCTACGAACCTTCGACCAGGACGCGACTCTCTTTCGAGGCGGCAATGTTGCGTCTCGGCGGAACCACGATGGGCACGGACAACGCCCGCGAGTTCTCCTCTGCAGCGAAGGGCGAGACGCTCGAGGACACGATCCGCATCGTCAGCGGATACGCCGACGTCATCGTGGTGCGTCACAACGAGGAAGGCGCCGCGAAGCGAGCGGCGGCGGTAAGCGCGGTTCCGATCATCAACGCAGGTGACGGCCCAGGCCAGCATCCGACGCAGGCGCTCCTCGACCTCTACACGATCCGCGATGAGCTGAGCAAGATCGATGGTGTGCGGGTGGCCTTGGTCGGCGACCTGGCGAACGGCCGCACCGTGCGCTCGCTGACGTATCTGCTCAGCAAGTTCAAGGACATCAAGCTCTGGTTTGTCGCTCCGCCGCAAGTGGCGATGCGCGACGACCTCAAGGCACACCTCGATGAACACCAAGTGCCTTGGGTCGAGACGCAAGAGCTCGACGCGGTCCTGCCGGAGGTCGACGTCGTGTACATGACCCGGATCCAGAAGGAGCGCTTCACCGACCCCGAGGCATACAACGCGGTCAAGGGCATCTATCGAATGGACAAGGCCTCGATGGCGCTCATGCGCAAGTACGCGATCCTCATGCACCCGCTGCCGCGCGTCGACGAGATCGCGCCCGAGGTCGATGAGGATCCGCGCGCCGCATATTTCCGCCAAGCCCGCAACGGCCTGCACATCCGCATGGCCTTGCTCGACAAGTTGCTAGCGTGAGCATCACCGAAGGACGTCTCAAGGCGACCGTGATGGACGCGGACCAGATCCGCCGTTCGCTTTCGAGGATCGCCCATGAGATCGTCGAACGCAACCGCGGCGTCGACGGCGTCGTGCTCGTCGGCGTCGTCAGCAAGGGCGATGTCCTCGCGCACCGCCTGGCTCAGATCCTGACCACGCTCGAGAAGAACCCGGTTCCCTTCGGCCGGCTGGACGTAACGCTGCACCGCGACGATCTTCACCTCCGGCCGCATGAGGGCCACCGTTCGGGCACCGACCTGCCCGACATCGGGGGCAAGGTTGTGGTGCTCGTGGACGATGTGATCCACCACGGCCGCACCGCGCGGGCGGCCATGGACGCGCTCATGGACTTCGGCCGTCCCCGCGCGATCCAGCTGGCGGTGCTCGTCGACCGCGGCCACCGCGAGCTCCCGATCCGGCCCGACTACGTCGGCAAGAACGTCCCGACCGCCGATTCAGAGCGAATCGAAGTTCTGATGACCGAGGAGGACGGGATCGACCAGGCGGTGATCGTTGCCGGCTGAGAAGTCGGTGGCCGCGCTCGTGCTGGAAGACGGCCGTGCCTTCGTGGGTGTGGCTCTCGGGGCCGACTTGGTGGGCGAGGGAGAGGTCGTCTTCAACACCGCCATGACCGGCTACCAGGAGGTGCTGACCGATCCGTCTTACGCCGGTCAGATGGTCTGCATGACATATCCCCTGCAGGGCAACTACGGAGTGCGCGATGTGGACGCCGAGTCGGCGCGTCCGTGGGCGCGCGCGCTGATCGTGCGCTGGGCGTGCCCCATCCCGAGCCATCACTCGAGCGAGGCGTCGCTCGATGAGTACCTGCGGCGGTGGAATGTTCCGGCCATCACCGAGATCGACACTCGCGCGTTGACGCGCCACATCCGTACCCACGGCGCGCTTCGGGCGGTGCTGGTCCACGAGAGCGAAGCCCCATCACAGGCACGGCTCATCGAGCTGGCGGCCGCCGCGAGACGCGTGACGCCTCTTGCGGAGCAGGACCTTGTCGCCCAGGCTTCGCGGGCGAAACAAGAGGAGTGGCTTGAGCCGCTGCCGCCTGAGCTGCGGACACGCCGGCGAAGCGACGGAGCGGGCCTGGTCGTGGCGGTGGTCGACTACGGCGTCAAGGCCAACATCCTCCGCTCGTTGCGCGAGCGAGGCTGCCGCGTGATCGTGATGCCTCACACGGCGACATGGGCTGACGTGCAGGCGAGCGGCGCAACCGGCCTGGTGCTGTCCAACGGACCGGGCGACCCCGCGGTGCTGGACGGTCCCGTCGAGTTGGCGCGCGAAGCGCTTGGCCGGATTCCGATGTTCGGCATCTGCCTGGGCCACCAGATCATGGGTCGCGCCGCAGGTGCGACCACGTCCCGACTGCCGTACGGCCACCACGGCGCCAACCATCCCGTCAAGGACGCCGACACCGGCCGCGTGCACATCACCAGCCAGAACCACGAGTTCCAGGTCGACGCGGCGTCGATCCCGGCCGGCGACTTCTACGTCTCGCAGCGCAACCTGAACGACGGCTCTGTCGAGGGTCTCGGTCACCGCACGCTGCCGGCTTTCAGCGTGCAGTACCACCCCGAGGGCTGCCCCGGCCCGCAGGACAACCAGCACCTTTACGACCGCTTCATCGACATGGTGCGCAGCGGGGCGCCTCTCGTGAAGGCCGTCGCCGGAATGAAGGAGCAGCCGCGCCCTCGCAAAGTCCTGATCCTTGGCTCGGGGCCGATCGTGATCGGCCAGGCGGCGGAGTTCGACTATGCGGGGACGCAGGCGTGCAAGGCGCTGCGGGAAGAGGGCATCGAAACCGTCCTCGTCAACTCCAACCCCGCGACGATCATGACCGACGAGGACGTCGCCGACCGCGTGTATCTAGAGCCGCTCACGGTCGAGGTGGTGGAGCGGATCATCGCGCGCGAGCAGCCGGACGCCCTGCTCCCGACGCTCGGTGGCCAGACCGGGCTTAACCTCGCCACCGACCTGGCCAACGCGGGCATCCTCGACCGTCACCAAGTCCGGCTGCTGGGCGCGACGATCGACACGATTCGCAAGGCGGAGGATCGCCAGGCCTTTAAGGAGATGCTGGAAGAGATCGGCGAGCCGGTCCCGATCTCGAGGGTTTGCGAGTCGATGGAAGAGGTCACGGATTTCGCAGCCGTCAACGGCCTCCCCCTCGTCATCCGCCCGGCCTACACGCTCGGCGGCACCGGTGGCGGCTTCGTCACCACACAGGCCGACCTCGAGCGCGTGGCCGCGCGAGGCCTCGCCGCCTCGCCGATCCACCAGGTGCTCGTCGAGCGCTCGCTGTGGGGTTGGAAGGAGATCGAGTACGAAGTGATGCGCGATGGTGCGGACACCTGCATCACGGTCTGCAACATGGAAAACCTCGACCCGATGGGCGTGCATACGGGCGACTCGATCGTGGTTGCACCGGCGCAGACGCTGTCCGACCGCGACCACCAGATGCTGCGCTCGTCGGCGATCCGCATCATTCGCGCACTCGGCATCGAAGGCGGCTGCAACGTGCAGTTCGCGCTGGACCCGAAGAGCTCGCAGTACTACGTGATCGAGGTGAACCCGCGCGTGAGCCGATCGTCGGCCCTGGCGTCGAAGGCCACCGGTTACCCGATCGCCCGCGTGGCGGCCAAGGTTGCGGTTGGCAGGCGGCTGGAGGAGATCCGCAACGAGATCACCGGGCGGACCTTTGCGGCTTTCGAGCCCGCGCTCGACTACTGTGTCGTAAAGATCCCTCGTTGGCCGTTCGACAAGTTCCCCGCCGGGGATCGCCGGCTCGGCACGCAGATGGCATCGACCGGTGAGGTGATGGCTGTCGAGCGCACATTCGAGGCGGCGCTCACCAAAGCGATGCGGTCGCTCGAGCAGAAGCCGCCGGCGACGTGGGAGCTCGGTCCCGAAACGATCGATCAGCCCAATGACCGCCGCCTGTTCGCGCTGCTCGACGCCCTGCGCAAAGGCGCCGACGCGGAATCACTCGCGCAAAGAAGCGGCATCGACAGGTGGTTCATCGACCGCCTGGCCAACATCGCGCGGTTGGAGGTCGAAGGCGAGACTCGTGATCTGAGACGCGCCGGGTTCTCCGACGCGATGATCACCGCGCTTCGGGGAGAGGTGGTAGTTCCGGCGATCCCGACATACAAGCTCGTCGACACTTGCGCGGGTGAGTTCGAGGCGGCGACGCCTTACTACTACTCATGCTGGGAAGAAGAGACCGAATCCAGTCCAGTCGATACGCCCACTGAGATCGTCATCGGCTCAGGCCCGATCCGGATCGGCCAGGGCATCGAGTTCGACTACTGCTCCGTCCACGCCGCGTGGGCGCTGCGCGAGGGCGGGGTGCGCGCGGTGCTCGTCAACTCGAATCCGGAGACGGTGTCGACCGACTTCGACACGTCCGACCGACTGTACTTCGAGCCGCTCGACCTCGAGGGCGCGCTGAACGTTGCCAGAACGGAGAGGGTGGCGGGTGCGCTCGTCCAGTTTGGCGGCCAGACCGCCATCAACCTGGCCGAACCCCTCGACCAGCACGGCATCGCGATCATGGGTTCCAGCGTCGAGGCCATCGACCTGGCGGAAGACCGCCGAGCGTTTGCGCGCTCGCTCGATGCGATCGGCATCCCACAGCCGATGGGCGGCACGACCACGACGGTCGACGAGGCCGAAGCCATCGCGGATCGCGCCGGCTATCCGGTCCTGGTCCGGCCGAGCTACGTGCTTGGCGGGCGCGCGATGGAGATCGTGCGCAACCGCGACGAGCTGCGGCGCTACATGGTATGGGCGATCAGTGCGATGCCCCGCGGCCAAGTGCTGGTCGACAAGTACCTGCAGGGGACCGAGGTGGAGGTCGACGCGATCTCCGACGGCGACACGGTCGTCATCCCCGGCGTGATGCAGCACGTCGAGCGGGCCGGCGTCCATTCAGGCGATTCTTATGCCGTCTACCCGGCGCAGGGCCTCGAGGTTGCCGAGGTCGACCACATCGTCGACTACACGGTGCGCATCGCTCGCCACCTGCGTCTGCGGGGCCTGGTCAACGTGCAGTACGTGTTGCATCGCGGCCACGTCTACGTGCTGGAGGTCAACCCACGCGCATCGCGCACGGTGCCGTTCCTGTCCAAGGTCACCGGCGTGCCGATGGTCAAGCTCGCGACAAAGGTGATGCAGGGCGAGAAGCTTGCCGATCTCGGTTGGGCGACCGGCCTCGTGCCGCCGCGCGACCTGGTGGCGGTCAAGGCGCCCGTCTTCTCCATGAACAAGCTGCCGGCCGTGGATTCCTACCTCGGTCCGGAGATGAAATCGACGGGAGAGGCAATCGGCATTGCCCGCACGCTGAACGAAGCGCTCCGCAAAGCCTTTGCGGCATCGGGTATGCACGTCGAGCGCGGAAGCGCTGCGCTGCTCACCATCGCCGACGCGGACAAGCCCGAGCTCTTCCCGATCGTGTCGCGGCTCATCCAGCTCGGGTGCCGGTTGGTGGCGACGGATGGGACCGCGAGGGCGCTCCGCGCGGCAGGCTTCTCGCCACGCGTCGTGGCGAAGATCGGCGAGGAAGGCCCGACTGTGGTGGATGTCATCGTCCGCGGAGAGGTGCAGCTAGTCATCAATACGATGTCGAACATCTACGAAGACCCGGGGGACGGAAACCCGGTCTTCAAGGACGGCTTTGAGATCCGCCGCGCCGCCGTCGAGCGCCACATACCTTGCCTCACCTCGCTGGATACCGCCACAGCCCTCCTCGAGTCTGCCGTTGCTGCGCCCGGCGAGCTCGAGGTGCGCACGATCGACGAATGGCGTGCCGGGAGGACTGACCCTGTACGCGCTTGACGCGCCGGTGACCGGCAAGCGTCAGGTCGCCCGGGGCATGTTCGTGATCGGCATGCGCGCGCCCGAGATCGCGGCCACCGTGCACGCCGGCCAGTTCGTCAACCTCGGCTGGGCCGGGGGGCCTCTCCTGCGCCGCCCCTTCTCCGTCTACCGCGCCGAGGGCGAGGAGATCGAGGTGGTCTTGAAGGCGGTGGGCGCCGGCACCTCGCAGATGCTGGCGATGGAGGTCGGCGACCGGCTGAGCTGCCTGGGCCCTCTGGGGCGGGGGTTCGATTTCAGCGGCGGCGCGAGAGATGCGGTTCTGGTCAGCGGCGGCCTTGGTGTCGCTCCGATGCTGCTGGCGGCGCGGGACGCGAGAGCGGCGCGAATGAGGGTCACATGGGTCCACGGCGCGCGCACGGCGGCCGAGCTTTGCGCCGAGAAAGACGGGGACAGTGTGGTCTGGGCCACCGACGACGGCTCGCAGGGGATCCGCGGCACGGCGGTCGCTGCGGCGCCCGACGCCGAACTCGTGATCGCCTGCGGACCCAACCGGATGCTCGCCGCGGCGGCCGGGCGCTGGCCCAACGCGCAGGTCGCCGTGGAGACCTACATGGGCTGCGGGACCGGCGTGTGCCTGGGGTGCGCGGTGCCGCTCCAGCGGGGCGGCTACGACCGCGCGTGCAAGGAAGGTCCGGTCTACCGTGCCGCCGACATCGATTGGACCGCGTTGCCATCACACCTGTCCTACGCGGTCGTCGCGTGAGCGTCGATACGTCCGTCGCGGTTGGCGCGATGAACCTGCGCGGTCCAGTGCTGGCCGCGTCTGGCACGTTTGGTTACGGGACCGAGGTGCCGCTGCTCGAGCGGCGGGCGTTGGGCGCGATCGTGTCGAAAGGCATCTTCCTTCGCCCGCGAGAGGGCACCCCTCCGCCGCGCATCGCCGAAACGCCGAGCGGGATGCTCAACGCGATCGGCCTGCAGGGGCCGGGCGCGGATGGCCTGGTCCGCGATTACGCGCCGCTCTGGGCTGAGTGGGACTTTCCGGTGCTGGTCAACATCAACGGCGAGTCGGCGTCCGAGTACGGGGAGCTGACCGCTCGCCTCGACGGCGTGCCCGGCATCGCG
>Ga0066702_10000084_pt1 | contig 16272 bp, 11 predicted proteins | sample GraSoiAngelo_151_FD_66507 | JGI IMG/M metagenome (GOLD analysis project Ga0066702, IMG submission 66507) | Grasslands soil microbial communities from the Angelo Coastal Reserve, California, USA - 14_1009_12_20cm | ecosystem: Environmental > Terrestrial > Soil > Grasslands | place: USA...
GAGCTGGACCTGGACCAGGTGACGGTGGAGCAGGCGCTCAACCACCCGCGGTGGTCGATGGGCCCCAAGGTCACCGTCGACTCCGCGACGCTGATGAACAAAGGCCTGGAGCTCATCGAGGCCCATCACCTGTTCGGCATCCCACTGGACGCTATCTCCGTATGCATCCATCCGCAGAGCGTCATCCACTCGCTTGTGGAATTCGTCGACGGCTCGCTGAAAGCCCAGCTCGGACGCCCGGACATGCGCCTCCCGATCGCTGTGGCGCTGGCCTATCCCGACCGCCTGCCGGACGCCGTCCCGCCAACCACCCCGAAGGAGCTGAGCGGCCTGGAGTTCCACGACCTGGACGAGAGCCGCTTTCCCAGCGTCCGGCTGGCCCGGGAGGCGGCGATCAGAGGTGGGGGGCATCCCGCGGTCCTGAACGCGGCCAACGAGGAGGCGGTGAACGCATTCCTCGCCGGGGACGTCCCGTTCAGCGGCATCGTCCGGGTCGTGGAACGCGCCCTCAGCGCGTTCCCAGGCTGCGGCGAAACGCTCGAGGAGATCCTCGAAGCCGATCGCTGGGGAAGGGCTTACATCAGGGAAAACTCGGTAGTCTGAGGCCCACATGAACGCCGTCCTGGTAGTCATCGCCGTCGCCGGCATGTTCCTGCTGCTCATCGCACCCCACGAGGCCGGCCACTTCGCGCTGGCCAAGCTCTTCAAGGTCCGGGTGATCGAGTTCTCGATCGGGGCCGGCACAAGGCTCTGGTCGACGACTCGCGGGGGCACCCTGTACGCCATTCGGGCGATCCCGGTGATCGGTTATGTGCGGATGGGCGGCATGGAGGCGGGCGACTTCGACGACCCCAGCGGCTTTCATCACAAGGCTGCCTGGCAGCGGCTCCTGATCCTCGCCGCGGGCCCGGCGGCCAACTTCGTGGTCGCGATGCTCGTGTTCACGGGGCTCGGCTTGACGCAGCTCAACGACGACCCAGGCAAGATCGCATCGGTCGTGCCCAACTCGCCGGCGGCCACGGCGGGGTTTCAGGCCGGCGACCGGCTCCGGACGGTTGAAGGCCAGCCCATCACTGCCCCCGACCAGCTGAGGAAGGTCGAAAACGCAGCGCCGAACGCCCCGATCGTCGTGAGCGGGGTCCACGCTGACGGCCGGCCGTTCACCTACGTGGTCACGCCTCAGTGTCCGGCGCCGAACCAGTGCCAGGTCGGCCTGAAGGTGATGGGAGTCGTGACCGTCAAGGACGCGGCCGTCAACGGGCTCGCGTTTCCATTCGTGGCGGTGAGCAACATCGTGCAGGGCCTGAGCCAGCTCGTCACCGGGCAGGTCCCAGGTGGTCTGCTCGGACCGAACGGCGTCACCGGTCCGATCGGGATTGCCTACGTCACCGAGCAGTCGATTTCGCTCGGCCCTGACACATACCTCTTTTTTGTGGCCCTGCTCTCGGTTGCGCTCGGATTCACGAACCTGCTGCCATTTCTGGCCCTGGACGGGGGCCGGATGGCGGTGGTGCTGATCGAGGTGCTCCGCCGCCGGCCGTTTGACAGGACCAGCGAACTGAACTTTCAGCGGTTCGGTCTGGTCGCGCTGCTCGGGCTGGCCGCCGTGATCAGCTTCCTGGACATCCAGCGCATCGTGACAGGCCAGTTTCCAGGCCTTTCGCGGTGATGGCCGTCGTCACCCGCCGCAAGGCGATCCCGGTCAACGTCGGCGGCGTGGTCATCGGCGGCGCCGCGCCGATCGCCGTGCAGACGATGACCAAGACGGATACCCGCGACGTCAAAGCCACTCTGCGGCAGATCCATGAGCTGAAGGAGGCAGGGTGCGAAATCGTGCGGCCTGCAGTGCCCGATCGCGAGGCGGCGGAGGCCTTGAAGGACATCGTCAAGGGATCGCCGCTGCCTGTGATCGCCGACATCCACTACGACCACACGCTCGCCCTGATGGCCATCGAAGCCGGCGTGCACTGCCTCCGTCTGAACCCGGGCAACATCCCCGACCGCGAGAAGGTCATCAAGGTCGTGGGCGCGGCCAAGGAGCGCCAGATTCCATTTCGGATCGGCGTCAATGCAGGCTCGCTTCCGGAAGAGGTGCACAAGTCGTTGCGCGAGCAGCACCACATCGACCGCGACGACCGCGAGCGCACGGCGGACCGCATGGTCGAGGTGGCGCTGGGCCACTGCAAGATCCTCGAGGAGCTCGACTATGGCCCCGGCTACATCAAGGTCTCGCTGAAGGCGACCGATGTCTGGACGAACATCATGGCCAACCGCAAGTTCGCTGCGGCGCGGCAGTATCCGATCCACCTCGGCGTGACGGAGTCTGGTCCGGTCGAAGCGGGCAGCATTCGGAGCTCGGTCGGCCTTGGCATCCTGCTGAGCGAGGGTATCGGCGACACGATCCGGGTGTCGCTGGCCACCTCAGACCCCCGAGAGGAAGTCCGCGTCGCGCACGAGATCCTCAAGACGCTGGCCTTCCGCAAGGAGAGCCCGACCCTCATCGCGTGTCCAACCTGCGGCCGGCTCGAGTACGACATGGTGCCTATGGTCAAAGCGGTCGAGGCATACATCGCCAAGCTCAAGGTGCCGATCACCGTCGCGGTGATGGGGTGTGTGGTCAACGGGCCCGCTGAGGCGCGCCACGCCGACATCGGCGTGACCGGCGGCCGGGGCAAAGGCGTGATTTTCAAGAAAGGTAGCCTTTACAAGACCGTGCCCCAGGAGGAGCTGCTCCCGGTGCTGCTGGCTGAGATCGACGCGATCGCGGCCGAGCACGCCCTCCCCGCTTAGCCGCTCGCCATGAAGCAGGAAGTCGAGGAGCAGCAGGACTTCGTGAAGGACATCACCAAGATGTCGGACGACTTCGACCGCTGGTACACGGACGTCGTCAGGAAGGCCGAGCTGGCTGACTGGTCCGGGGTACGGGGCATGATGGTCGTCCGAGCCTACGGCTGGGCGATGTGGGAGGCGATGATGCGCGCCTTCGACGACATGATCAAAGAGACCGGCCACGAGAACTGGGCATTCCCGCTGCTCATCCCTCGCGAGTACCTGATGAAGGAGGCGGAGCACGTTGAGGGCTTCGCGCCCGAGGTCGCCTGGGTCACCAAGGCGGGGGGTGGGATGGAAGAGCTCGAAGAGCCCCTGGCCGTCCGCCCGACTTCGGAATCGATCATCGGCCCGCTGATCAAGCGTTACATCCAGAGCCACCGCGACCTGCCCAAGCTGACCAACCAGTGGAACAGCGTCGTGCGCTGGGAGATGCGGTCGCGCCTCTTCCTGCGCAGCAGGGAGTTCTGGTGGCAGGAAGGCCACACCTTTCACGCTTCCGCGCAGGAGGCGGTCGACGAGGCGGCGATGATCCTCGAGTACTACCGCTCGATCGCGGAGGATTGGCTCGCCGTTCCCGTGTTGAGCGGCAAGAAGTCGCCCGCGGAAACATTTCCCGGCGCGGTGCACACGCTGACGGTCGAAGGCCTCATGAAGGACGGGCTGGCCCTCCAGATGGGCACGTCCCACTACTTCGGGCAGAACTTCGCGCGCGCCTATGACATCTCGTTCTCGAATAAGGAGAACGAGCGCGAGCTCTGCTACTCGACGTCGTGGGGCATGAGCACGCGCCTGGTCGGCGCCCTGGTGATGGCCCACGGCGACGATTCGGGCTTGATCGTGCCGCCGAAGGTGGCCCCGACCCAGGTGGTCGTGGTGCCGATCTTCCGCGACGACGCGGGCCGCGCCAAGGTCGAGCAATTCATCGGAACCTGGGCACCCGAGCTGAAGGCCGCCGGTGTCCGATACCGAGTCGACTGGCGCGACGAACGCCCCGGCGACAAGTACGCGCACTGGGAATTGAAAGGCGTGCCCATCCGCCTGAACGTCGGCGGCCGCGACGCAGACGCCGGCCAGGTCGAGATGGTGGACCGCCTTTCCCGCGAACGCGTGAGCGTGCCCGTTTCCGGAATCGGGAAGCGATTGAGCACCGAGCTCGACGGTTTCCAGAAGAAGCTCTTCGACCGCGCGCAGAAGTTCCAACGCGAGAACACGTTTGAGCTGCGCACGCTGGACGAGGTGGTCGCGCACTTCCGCGATCGCGGCGGATTCGTGTGGACCGAGTGGTGCGGCGATGGGGAAGAGGAAGCCCGCGTCAAGGCAGAGTCGGGCGGCGTGACGATCCGCACGATCGACGAGGCAACGAAGCCGTCAGGCAAATGCTTCGTCTGCGGCAAACCGGCGAAATATCGGGTGGCCCTGGCGAAGGCGTACTGACTAGGCCACCCACCTACCGGATAGTCCGGACTATCCGGGAATTGTTTCCGAGTCTAGGCAGCTTCGTCCGGACTGACCGGGTATCTGGCCAACATCGCGCGCGCCCGACTCACCTGGGCGACAACTGATCCGGGCGCTCGAAGGTCGGTGAAAGTGAATCGAAGCAGGTGGTAGCCGGCATTGACCAGGGCATTCTGGCGACGCAGGTCTGCAACCAGCCGATCCCTGTGGCTCTCGCCGTCGTACTCGATGACCAACCTGCGATCCGGGTAGTAGAGATCCGCGCGCCCGATGAAGCCTCCGGCCGCATCTCGAAGCTCAGCCTGCACCAAAGGACGTGGAAGGCGCGCTCTGACCAGCTCGAGCCGGAGCCGTGTTTCCATCGGCGATTCGGATCGGGGATCTGCCAGTCGCAGCGCACGCCGCAACTTCTTGATTCCTTTGTCGCCCGCGTGGGTCTCCACGTGGCTCGCGAGCTCCGAAACCGTCACCAGGCCTGCATGGAGAGCCATGTCTACAGCAACGACTGATCCAATTGGATCCCGCGAGCTTCCCAGATCACAGACCGTGCGCAGGGCGGAAGTCGTCCGGAATCCCTGCCGAATGATCACGTCTGACTGCGGCAGCGCCGCTCGTCTGAGCCTCACTCCAGCTCGAGCTCGAACCGGCACTTCACGGCCGATGGTCAGCTCGACCGGATCGCCCCACGCAACGTCAAGTCCCAAAAGCCAAGCCGCTGTCAGACCTGAGAATGCGTAGTCGAGGGGCACTCGCTGTGCGATTGCATGGAGCGTCAGCTTTGCATCTTGTGGGATGCCGACCCATGCATATTGGCCGCGACTCAGGCGGGCCCAGGTCCTCGTCTGCAAATCGTCCCACCGGACACCAACGCGCCTGGCGTCCGCAACAGTGAATGGGCCGCGCCGCAACGCGACCCGAGGTGAGGTCCGGCTGGACACAGCTCCGATCATCAGCCCGCGAGCCCTCAGGGACAATTGAGCCTGTTAAGAGTCGACGCCCCACCGGATAGTCCGCCCGAAGCCACACCAAGCCCGAAGCCACACCAAACCCGAAGCCAACACCGGATAGTCCGGACGAAGCAACACCAAGCCCGAAGCCAACACCGGATAGTCCGGACTATCCGGAAATCAAGCCGTCGGGTTTTCGAACGCTCCGATCTTCGGTGCATCCGGGTGCAGCGATTTCTGCGGCACGATCTTCAGCGCGCCGCTCTCGACCGCATCCAGAACCGCCTCCACCACATCCGGATGGAAATGCGTCCCCGCCCCGGCCCGCACCTGCTCCACCGCCACCTCCAGCGGCATCCCATGCCGGTACGGCCGATCCGAGGTCATGGCGTCGATGGCGTCCGCGGCACTGACGATCCACGCAAACATCGGAAGCTCGTCGCCCTTCTTCCGGTCCGGATAGCCCTTCCCGTCGAACCGCTCGTGGTGCGAACGCACGATGACGAGCTCGTCGGTGAGCATCCGCAGGCCGCTCAGGATGTTGAAACCGACGACGGTGTGACTCTTCATCTTCTCGAACTCCGCTTCGGTCAGCTTGCCCGTCTTCTGGAGCACGGCATCCGGCACCCCGATCTTTCCGATGTCATGCAGGCGACCGCCGCGTTCCAACCGCACCCAGGCGGCTTGGTCCTGCGCCGCGTAATGCATCTGCCGCGCGATCATCAGCGCGTATTTGGTGACACGCTCCGAGTGACCGGCCGTGTACGGATCTCGCGCGTCGACCGCGTTGGCGAGCGCTTCGAGGGAGGCAAGGATGACCTCCTCGCGGTCTTTGAACAGGCGCGCGTTGTCGATCGCCACGGCGGCCTGCGCCGCGAGCTCGGTGACCAGGTTGCGGTGGTCGGCGGTGAACGCATGGCCGACCTGATAGTTGGCGAGGAAGACGACCCCGAGCGGCTTGCCGCGCAGCGTGATCGGCACGCACAGCACGGCGCGCGGGTTGAGAGGACTGTCGGCGTTGGACTCTCGCTCCATCGCCTCCATCACCGGCTCGCTCGATTCCATGACCCGGCGACAGATCTCTCCTCCGAGTCCTAAAGCGAGCTTCTCCGCGGTCTGGTGGTCCGTGCCGAACCCGCCCTTGAGGACCAGGCGTCCAGCGTCCTCAAGGGCGAGACACCCGATCTGCGCCGCCGAAGCCTTGGCAGCGCCGGCCAGCACCTGCTGCAGCACCTGGTTCAGGTCGAGGGTCGACGTCGCCGCCTGGAGCGCTTCTTGCAGGTTGCGCAGCTCCCAGATGGATCGCTCGTTCTTCTCGTACAGCTCGGCGTTGCGCACCGCGACAACGCCCTGGTTGCCCAGCGTAGCCAGGACGCGCTGATCGTCCGCAGTCCACTCGCGCTTCTTGGCATCGAAAACCGACAGCGTCCCCCACAGGTGTCCCTCCTCCAGCATCGGCGTGCAGATCCCCGCTTGCAGCCCAAAGGAATGAAGGTCGGGCGGGGAGCGCAGGTCCGAGCTCGCGCCGATGTCGGCCACGGCGGTGGCCCGCAGGCTGAGCATCACGGCTCCGATGATGCCCTGGCCGTTCTGGATCTCCATGCCGTCGATGTGTTCCGGGAACCCGAGCGCCATGATCACCGCCTGGTGCCCCTCGGGTGTGCTGCGCGTGAGAAGGCCGGCCGTTCCGGTCGTCACACGGATCGCAGTGTCCAGGGTCTTCTGCTCCAACACCCGCGCGCCTTGCGTGACGGTGGTCAACGCCTGGGAGACCTCGCCCAGCGCGTCCAGCGCGGTGTCGAGGCGCGAGGCCTGACCTGTCACCACCTGCAAGATGCGCGAGTTCTCGACGGCGACACCGGCCATCGAACCGAGCTCGTCCAGGGCGCCGATATCGTGCTGGGTGAAGCTCGACGTGCCGCGTCGGCCCAGGCACAGAGCGCCGATGACGCCGGTCTTGCCGCGGATCGGCGTCAGCGCTTCGTTGACGGTCACCGCGTGCGTTTCGAGCCTGAGCCCGCTGAACGTGTGCTGGTCTTCCGTAACAGCGTTGCGCAGCACGGTCTCGCCGTCGCGGACCTTCGCGAGCGGCTCCTCCACGGGTTCGTCCGGCTGGAAGATGACGGCGCGTCCCGCGTCGTAGTGGATGACCTCTTTGCCGCGGTCGAGCACGAGCTGCAGCACCTCCTGCATGGTCTTGCCCGAGGCCTCTTTCACGAGCTCGTTCATCAGCGAGTAGCGCGCCGATTCCTTCTGTGACAGGGCGACCGCATGCGCGCTGGCCAGCTGGGCGCCGGCGCGGATCGTCAGGGTGGTGGCGAGGCGCCGGTCATCCTCGCCGAACCCGACCGCCTTCCTGCCGAGCAGGACGAATCCGCCGACCCGGTCGCCGATCGGCATCGGCACAGCCATGGCGCCGCGCACGTGGAGGTCGTCCGGCAGGAAGCTGAAGAGCTCCTTCACCGTGCCGTTGCCTTCACCGGAGAAGGTCTTGCCCGACTCAATTGCCGCCAGCAGGGGCGCGGCTCCGTTCGGCTGGCGGTTGAGCGTCAGAGGGTGCAGGTGCTCGAGTCCGACGCCTGGGGTCTGCGGCACGAACTGGTGCTGGTCTGGGGCGGCGAGGTAGCAGCACGCGAAGTCCGCACCCACCTGTCGTGCGATGTTCGCGGTCAGCGAGGCAATATCCCCCGCAGGCGCGCTGTCGACTTCGGACGTCGCCGCCAGGAAGGCGCGCTGCTTGTGCTCCAGCTCATACGCCTGCCGTTCGATCGTCGCGGTGAACCTCTCGTATGCGTTGCGGCCGACCGCGCCGCCCGCGCCGAGCACGATCAGGCCGGCGAGCTGCAGCAGCAGGTCTCCCTGTCTTGGGTTGAACTGGGCGATCAGGAGGGTCAACACGACCGCCCCGGCCCCGGCCGGCACGGCAAAGCGCCAGGTTCGGTACACCACTCCGGCGGCGAGCGCGACCAGGCCGGCCAGGCCCGCGAGCGCTGTCGCCCAGCCGACGCGCCCGCTGGCGTTCAGCGAAGCGCCGACGAGGATCAGCGCCGCCGTGGCCGCGGAAAGGCCGATCCGGAGCCCCCAAACCGCCCTAGCTGAAGTCATCTGGCGGCGAGTAAGTCTAGGTTTGTGTTCGGAAGGGGAAGCTAGATACCGAACTTAAACTTCATGCCAGGTACAAAGTGACGGTTTCCGAGCTCCTCAGGATCGCCGACCATCTCGACCCGAAGGACCAGGCCATGGTCCGGAAGGCGTTCGAGCGGGCGGAGAGCGCCCACAACGGCCAGCACCGCCTTTCCGGCGAGGACTACGTCAACCACCCCCTCGAGGTGGCGGCGATCCTGGCCGACCTGCAGCTCGACGCCGCGACGATCGCCGCCGCCCTCCTCCACGACACCGTGGAGGACACCAACCTGACCGCCGACGAGGTCAAGCGCGAGTTCGGCCCCGAGGTGGCTCGATTGGTCGACGGCGTCACCAAGCTGGGCCGGATCTCCCTGCGCACCGACCAGCAGCAGCAGGCGGAGAACATCCGCAAGATGATGGTGGCGATGGCGGAAGACCTTCGGGTCGTCCTCATCAAGCTCGCGGACCGGCTCCACAACATGCGGACCCTGGAGCCTCTCACCGAGGCCAAGCGCCGCAAGATCTCGCGCGAGACGCTCGACATATATGCGCCGCTGGCGCACAGGCTCGGCATCGGCCAGGTGAAGTCGGAGCTGGAGGACCTCTCGCTCCGCAACCTCGAACCTGAGGCCTACGACGACGTCGTCAAGCGGATCGCCCGGAAGCGCCACGAGCGCGAGTCGCTGGTCTCCGACCTGCGCGAGATCCTCGCCCGCGAGCTCGAGAAGGTGGGCATCCAGGCCGAGATCACGGGCCGGCCCAAGCACATCTACTCGGTCTGGCAGAAGATGACCCGCGAGAGCAAGGACTTCTCCGAGATCTATGACCTTTCCGCGATTCGCGTCCTTGTCGAGTCGGTGCGCGACTGCTATGGGGTGCTCGGCGTGGTGCACTCGCTGTGGAAGCCGATGCCAGGCAGGTTCAAGGACTACATCGCCATGCCGAAGTCGAACGGCTACCAGTCGCTCCACACGACCGTGATCACGCACACTGGCGAGCCGATCGAGATCCAGATCCGCACCGAGGAGATGCATCGTGTCGCCGAATTCGGCGTCGCGGCCCACTGGACGTACAAGGAAGGCGGCAAGGACGCGAGCTTCGACCAGAAGCTTTCCTGGCTGCGCAGCCTGCTCGAGTGGCAGAACGAGGTGGGGGACGCCGAGTCGTTTCTGAACACCGTCAAGGTCGACCTTTTCCAGGACGAGGTCTACGTCTTCACACCGCGGGGCGACGTGATCAACCTGCCCGCCGATTCGACGCCGGTCGATTTCGCATATCGCATCCACACCGAGGTCGGCCATCGCTGTATCGGAGCGAAGGTCAACGGGCGGATGGTGCCGCTCGAGTACGCGCTGCAGAACGGCGAGATCGTCGAGATCCTCACCTCCAAGGGACCGCACGGTCCGAGTCGCGACTGGCTGAACTTCGTCAAGAGCGCGTCGGCCAAGGAGCGAATCCGCAAGTGGTTCAAGAGCCAGCGCCGCGAGGAGAACGTCGCCAAGGGGCATGACCTTCTCGACAAGGAGCTGCACCGCATGCATCGCATCGGCCTGGAAGAGCTGCCGGAATCGAAGCTGCTCGAGATGGCCGGGCTGGACAGATACGGATCCGTCGACGACTTCCTGGCCGCGATCGGGTATGGCGATCTCTCGCCGCATTCGGTCGTGATGCGCATGGCGCTCGACCTCGACACGCCGGGCGGCGATCTGCGGACGATCCCCCTGATCCCACAGGTCCAGCCGTCACCGCGCGTGCTGGTGCGCGGCGAGAAGGGAATCCTCACCACAGTCGCATCGTGCTGCCAGCCCGTGCCAGGCGACGCGATCGTCGGTTACACGACGCGGGGCAAGGGTGTGACGGTGCACCGCGCCGACTGCATCAACGCCGTCAACGCGCAGGACTCGGCACGAGTCGTCCCGGTCGACTGGGAATCCGACGCCACCCATCGCTACCCGGTCGCGATCAAGATCGAGGCATTCGACCGTCAGGGGCTGATGCGCGACATCGCAACGGTCGTGGCCGAGAACCGCGTCAACATGTCGGCGCTGGAAGTCCACGTGTACGACGACAAGACGGCGGTCGTGTCGGTGACCATCGAGATCGATTCGCTGGCCCAGCTTTCGCGCCTGATGGAGAAGCTCGAGGGAGTGAAGGACGTCCACACCGTCGCGCGCGAAGCCAGCTAGAACGTGACGGTTCGGGTCGAGGTCACGGCCGACCGCCGCTTCGGCACGAACTCCTACCTGGTCGAAGATGTCGAGACCCATGACGCGGCGGTGATCGATTCCAATCTGGAGCCTGAGCTGGTCATCCAGATCGCCAAACAGCACAGCGCCAACGTCAGGGCCATCCTTCTGACTCACACCGATATCGACCACATCGCCGGCCTCCACGAGCTGCGTGAAGCCTTTGGCGCGGTGCCGATCGCCGTGCACGAAGCGGAGAAGGACGTCATCGCGGAGGGCCGGCCGCTGCGCCGCGAGTTCGGCCCGATCGCGACGCGCCTCGACAACGTGACGAGCCTGGCCGAAGGCGAGCCTTATCGCGCCGGCTCGCTCCAGTTCGAGGTCTTGCATACTCCGGGTCACAGCCCCGGGGGCGTGACGCTCAAGATCGACGGTTATCTGTTCACCGGCGATGCGCTGTTCGCGGGATCGATCGGACGCTCCGACTTTGCCAACTCCGATACCGCGGCGCTGCTCGATGGCATCAAGTCCCGTCTCCTTTCGCAGGCGGACGACGCGATCGTCTACAGCGGACACGGTCCCGCCACGACAATCGGGCGGGAGCGCCGGATGAACCCCTTCCTTACGTAACGGTTACTTCGAGCTGAGCGTCAGGACCACGATCAGCGCTGGACCCAGCAGCACCAACCACAGTGTCGGGAACACGCAGCCCACAGTTGGGATGAGGATCTTCAGCGACGCGCGGGCTGCCTCGGTCCGGATCTGGAGCCGGCGCTTGACGCGCATCTGCGCGGCGTGCGCGGCGATCGTGCGCGAGATGGGCACACCCGTCCGTTCCGCGTAGAGGATGCCCCGAACCAGCGATGCGAAATCTTCGACTCCTGTCGCCTCCGCCATCTCCACCAGCGCCTCGGCGCGAGGCCGTCCAAGTTGAATCTCGCGCAGGGCTCGGGCGACGAGCAGCGTCAGGGAATCGTCCTGGTGCCGCACCAGCTGCTCCAGAGCGCGATCCAGCCCGAGTCCGGCCTCCATGCTGATCGCAACGACGTCCAGCGCATTCGGCAGCGATGCCTCGAGCTGTGCTCGGCGGTCGCGGACGACCTGCTCGAGCCACAGGACCGGGAGATAGAACCCCGCCGCCACCCCGATCACGAGGGCCAGGCCGATGGTGAGCGGGGTGCCGAGGAACAGGCCGATCGCGGTTCCGATCGCGCCGAGACCGGCCGCGCCCGCGATGCGCAACGTCTGCAGGCCGGCGGGATCGAGGTTGAGCGGGTTGCCCGCGAAGTCGAGCTGACGACGGTAGTGCGCCGCCTGCGCCGCGGGTGTCATGCGCATCAGCTGGCGCTCCAACCAGCGCCTCATCGGCGCCGTCAGGCGCTCGCGCAACGGTTTCTCCATCTGCAGCGCGACAGCGCTCTGCCCAAGACCGACCTCTTGTCGAGCGAGGCGCTCTCGGGCCAACGTTGCCGCATCGGTGGCTCGCGAGGCGATGACGCCCATCGTCAGCAGATACGCGCCCACGGCGGCCGCCACGCCGATGAGGATCGGCAGGGCGTTCATATGATCGCCGTCAGGCGGCGAATGATCAGGTTGCCGATGAACAAGAGAAATCCCGCGAGCGCGAGCATGAACCAGCCGAGCGGGTGGATGAGCATGGGCCGAAAGTAGTCCTGGACGATGAAGTAGAGCAGGACGGCGGCGATGATCGGCAGCAGCGTGATGATCAATGCTGTGGCTCGGGACTGAGCTGTCGCCGCGAGGATCTCGGACCGCATCTCCTCACGCTGCCGCATCGTGTCGGTCAGTGTGACGAGGATGGAGGGAAGGTCTCCACCGACCGAGCGCTGGATCGTGATGACCATGACCATCAACCGGAGGTCATTGCTGCCGATCCGTTTGACCATGTTGTTAAGCGCGCTCTCGACCGAGGCTCCAAGCTCGATCTCGCGGCGTGCCAGCGCAAACTCATCCGACACCGGCGGCTCGGCATTTTCTGTGACGGCCGTGAACGATTGCGCGACCGACTGCCCCGCCTTCATCGAGTTGGCGATCAGCTCCATCGCGCGGGGAAGACCGGCGTCGAACTGACGCAGGCGATGTCCGCGGCGGTTGCGTAGGTAGATCCAAGGCCCGAGGTAACCGATCACGGCGAAGACGAGGAACTCGAGACCGATGCCGAATCGCACGAGCCCGACGATCCCCAGCAATACCGCCGCGGCGGCCTGGATCATCCGGAACTCATAGGGGCGCAGCTCCAGGTCGGCGCTGACCAGGTCCTGCTGCAGCGTGCTGATGCGCTGCTCGGAGGCGATCCATGCAGGGGTGCCGGTCGAGTCGAACCGCCGCCTCAGCTGCTCTCTGACATCAGCCAGCGTTCGATATGAGGCTCGCACACGTTGCTCGGGACCAACCGCCTGCCGCGAGCTCACCACGCCATAGACGACGAGGCCGACCCCGATGGCTGCCGCGACGGCGACGAGGATGATCGGGATTCCCATCGCTCAGTCAGACGACCTCAGTGGGTGGTGAAGTGCCAGCGACCGTCGATGTCCTTGGGTCCCACCCCGGCTGCGGCGGAGACGTTCTCGCACTTGCTGTCAGGTCCTGTCGGAAGGCTCTGGTAATCGGTGTATGACTCGAGCTCGTACTTCATGGACGCGTTGTTGAGAAGCCAGTAGAGGTATTCGGAGTCGCACCCGGTCATGAGCACCGTGAGGCTGCTGGTGACAACTCCGGTCGTGGATGCACCGCTGGCCGGTCCTACGCGGAGCACGTCGACGTCGCGGAAAACGGTCAGCACGACGGGCCGGCCAGGGCTCTGGCCGAACGACGAGGTGTTGATGGTGGCGAGCATGGTGATCCTGTCGCCGACCTGCACGTAGCCCCCGACGCCGACCTGCTCGCTCGTCGGCACCGTCACCGCCACCCAGCCTTTGGGAATGGGCAGGTAGGCGACGTCGCTGTTGCTGAGGAGATCACCCGACGGCGCGACGAGGTTGGCGGTCACCGCCATGCCGGCGGGGATGTCCACCCGGGAGCCTTTGCCCGCAACCTCTCGCACCGTGGCGAAAGCCTGCGGCGGGGCCTGGCTGAGGTTGCTGAGGGTCAGGTCGGATGCCTGGATCACGGTGCGCGCCTTGATGTCGTGGGCGGCGACCACGACCTTCGTGCCGGTCGTCGTGCCCTGGATCAGGGGCAGGCTCGCGATCCCTGCCGCGGTCGCGAAAGCGAGCACCGCGAGGACGGCGCCGATGATGATGTACAGGCGCCCGCGGCGGGGCCGGGACAGGGCGGAGGTGGCTATGGACACTTAAGTGGGCGCAAGCTTCACAAAAAGGGACGCCTTAAAGCAACTCATTCGACAAGAACGGCCTCCACAAGGGCCGTGCTGATGCCGTAATCGCTGCCGACGGCGGTGCCGGCCCCGACCGCGGCCGAGACCGTCAGGCTGCCGCAGGAGACGGTTCCGTCGATCGTGCTGGCGCCATTCACGGTATCCGTACAGGTCCCCGGCCAGTAGATCGAACCGAGCAGCCAGTACTTGGCTGAAGCCCCTTTGATCGCGATCTGCCCGCTGTTCGAGGCCGGGGCCCAGACCAGGAGATTCGAGCAGGCTCGATCCCCGGCCGGGAGGCACCACGAGGAGCCGGGGCAGCTGGCGTCGCCGGCCGGCGCCCGGGAGCAGGGAGCGGCAAACCACGTGTAGCCGCCGCCGGCGGTGTCCGCCGTCACGTTCGGGGGGCACGCCGAGATCGAGCAGGGCGTCGAACCGAACTGGCACGCGCCCGTGCACGCGGCGCCCCCGCCGGCGGTGCAGTCGCCGGTCGAGAAGCCCGCCTGGTTGACGAACTCGAGGGTGACGTCCTGGCCCAGCAACGTCCCGCCGTTCAGGCAGATCCCGCCGCCGCCCCCGAACCCGGAGCCGTTGAAGTAATAGAAGCCCGGGTCGAAGACCGCGCCCAGCGCCGAGCCGGCCGGCTTGAAGGTTGCGATCGAGAGCGACCAGGTGGTCGCGGGAAGGCTGGCGATGGTCTCGCTCGCCGGGGCGGCCGGCAGGTCGAGGCGGTACTCGGAGCTGAAGCTGTTGGTCGGGTCGTTGGCGGTGTTGTTCCAGTTAAGACCCGGCGTGATCGTCTGCGCGACCTTGTTGGTGAAGCTGTCCGCGGTGATCACCAGCTCGTTGGCGACTGAGGTCGCTCCCGGCGCTGTCGAGACCGTTGCCGTCAGCTGGTTGGCACCGGCCGTGAATGTTCCTGTCTGGTCGAGCGGCGCGGCCGCAAGGACATTCCGCCATTCAGACATCTGTGCAACGCTGTCGATGTTCGCGGGGTTGATGGTGAAGGTGACGCTGTTGATGCCGCCCGGATTGTTTGGGTAGTACCAGATCTCGCTCCGGCCGGCGGTGGCTTCGTTGACGAACGTGGCGGCGACCCAACCTGCCGGCGCTGTGAACTTGTTGGGCGTCGGCGCAGAACGGGCGGTCGCGACCAGCAGCGTGCCGGCCTGGCTGACGCCGGGAAGTGTTGCCGTCACGAAGTGCTGCTGCGGCGCGCTCTCCGCGCCCTGCTGGACCCTGGAGATCCCGGTGCTCAGGGTGGCGATGTTCAGGTAGCCGTAGCAGCTGGGCTTGAAGTGGTAGTAGCCGCTCGCGTCCTTGATGGGGATTGGCCCGAGCCCGGTGCCGACCGTGGTTCCGCCGACCACGATGTTGGGATATACGGCGCCGGCCGCGCACGCCGCTCCCCCGGAGCCCTGCAGCGTGCCGATCGCGGCAGCGTCGGTGTTGGGCTCAGGTGGGAGCGAGGTGGAGCGCGGCGGGACTGGGTGCGAACCGCTCCCTCCGGCGCACGGATTGGGGTTCACCGCCGCATCGCCGGCTGACAGGTAGGCGCTCGTTCCAGACGTACCGCATGTCGTCGCGTTGTGGCCGGACAGCTCATAGCCGTCGGCGCAGATCGCGTTGCTCGACCCGCTGTTCGCACCAGCGACGCAGAGCCCGCCGCCGCCGACCCATGACTGTCCGTTGGCGTAAGCGGACGCGTTGCCGAGGTCCGAGTACGTGCTCGACGCGGCGTCAAACCGCGTGTGCGCGTACATCGCGCAGCTGCCGCTCAAGGTGATCGCGTTGGAGGCGGCGATGCTGCCCGCCACGTTGAACTGACCACTCGTGCACGACAGCGTGCCGGCCGAAATCGCCGCCGTGGATCCGGTGAGCTGCTGCGCGACCGCGCGCCGCGTCACGTTGGTGTTGGAAGCGCCCATGTAGCCTCCGAACGAGATCGGAAGGGACACGGTGAGGATCACCTCGACCTGCTGCTGGTGCGCGCGGTACGGATAGTGGATGGTCTCGGTCAGCGCACCGGCGAACGTGTCGGAACCTGTGTAACCACCGGCGCAGGTGCCGGCTCCGATGGTCAGCGCGCCTGTGCGGGTGCGTTGCGTGGCGAGGAAGTTGTCGGCCTCTGTGATGACGGTGCTCGCCTTGGCGTTATCGCAGGAGACGCCGATCTTGAGCGCGGCGTCGAGCGCGGCCCCATCAGCGAGCTGCTGCAGTTGGTTGCGCTGCCACTCGACCGAGCCGGTCAGAAGGATGAGCGCGGCGGAGCCGATCAACGCGACCAGCCAGACTGCCACGATCACCATGACCTGACCCGATTCGCGCTCCCGTGTCCGCATCAGAACTCCAGCCTCTCCACGGACTGCGAGTCGAACGTGATGACGCT
>Ga0066702_10000085_pt1 | contig 16186 bp, 15 predicted proteins | sample GraSoiAngelo_151_FD_66507 | JGI IMG/M metagenome (GOLD analysis project Ga0066702, IMG submission 66507) | Grasslands soil microbial communities from the Angelo Coastal Reserve, California, USA - 14_1009_12_20cm | ecosystem: Environmental > Terrestrial > Soil > Grasslands | place: USA...
TGGTACACGGGCCAGTTCTATGCGCTCTTCTTCATCCAGGGCTATCTGAAGCTCGACTTCATCCAGACCTATCTCCTCATCGGCATCTCGCTCATCGTCGGCACGCCTTTCTTCCTCGTCTTCGGCGCGCTTTCCGACCGGATCGGCCGCAAGTGGATCATCCTGGGCGGCTGCCTGATCGCGGCCGTCACCTACTTCCCGCTCTTCCGGGGGCTGACCCACTACATCAATCCCGCGCTCGAGACCTACCAGAAGAACACCACCGTCACCGTCGCGGCGGACGACTGCAAGTTCCACATCTTCGCCATGCCCACGACCGTGTACACGCCTTGCGACAGGGTGAGCGGCTATCTCGCGGCTGCCGGTGTCTCCTTCACCAAGCTGCCGCCAGTGGCCGGCGAGTCGGTAGTGACGAAGATCGGCAACGTCGAGGTCCGCGGCTGGGACGACAAGGACGCCTCCGGCAAGGTGACGAAGACCGGCCAGGCGAAGTACGGCGAGGCGCTGAAGGCAACGGGCTATCCCGCGGGGGCCGATACCAAGCAGGTCAACTGGGTGATGGCGGAGCTGATCCTCATCCTCATGGTGATCTACGTGACCATGGTGTACGGGCCGATCGCGGCATTCCTGGTCGAGCTTTTCCCGGCAAAGATTCGATACACCTCGATGTCCTTGCCTTATCACATCGGTAACGGCTGGTTCGGCGGTATGCTGCCGCTATTGGCGACGGCGATCGTGGCCAGCTCCGGCAGCATCTATCAGGGGCTCTGGTACCCGATCATCGTGGCGTTGATGACGGTCGTCATCGGCGCCGCCTTCGTACGCGAGACCAGGCTCACGAGGATCCACGAAGAAGTGCACTGATCCGATCGTGTCTTCCTGACCGAGGCCCGCGGGAGCGATCCCGCGGGCCTTCGCATTTCTCGCCACCTGTGGTTTGAAGCCGGGCTCGTGAACCGAATCCGCGTCGGCCCGCACGACCTCGAATACGCGTCCTGGGGCCCGTCCGGTGGGCCGACCCTGGTGCTCCTCCACGAGGGGCTCGGTTCGGTCGCGATGTGGCGCGACTTTCCCGAGAAGCTCGCGCGGGCTTGTGGCCTCCCCGCCTTCGCATACAGCCGCAGCAACTACGGGACATCCGCCGCGACCGCGGCGCTTCCGCGCCCGGTCCGGTACATGCACGACGAGGCCCTGCTGCTTCCCGACGTGCTCGAGGCGGCGGGGATCTCCGATCCGATCCTCGTCGGCCACAGCGACGGCGCGTCCATCTCCATCCTCTACGCCGCGGAACACCCGGTGCGCGGCCTCATCCTCGAAGCGCCCCATGTCTTCGGCGAGGAGGTGAGCTTCGCCAGCATCGCCCGCGCCAAGGAGGCCTACGAGAAGGGCGGCTTGCGCGAGCGGCTTGCGAAGTATCACCAGAACGTGGACGCAGCCTTCTACGGCTGGAACGGCCCCTGGCTCGATCCGGAGTTCAGGAAGTGGGACCTCACCGATCAACTCCCCCGCATCTCCGCCCCGATCCTCGTCGTCCAGGGGCTCGCCGACGAGTACGGCACCTCGGCGCAGGTGGAGGCGATCCGCCGGGGAGCAGGCGGGAAGGTAGACGCTGCACTGCTCGAAGGGTGCGGCCATTCCCCGCATCGCGAGAAGCCCGAGGAAACGCTCGCCGCGATGCAGGCGTTCGTCCGCTCGGTAGCGTGACGGGCGAACGGGCCCGGGTCCTGACGGAAGGCCTACCGTAAGGGCGGTGAGACCCTCCCTCTGCATCGCCGTTGCGCTCGCATTCGCGTGCGGCAGCAGCGGTCCCCAAGGCGCCGCCTCGACCGTGCCGCCGGGACCTCCCGATGCAGGTCCGCCGCCGCCCCGCGCGGAACCGCCCGGACCCGAGATCGCCGGCTGCCCGATCTTTCCCGCCGGAAACGATTGGAACCGGGACGTGTCCGCCGATCCCGTCGATGCGCGCTCCGATGCGCTCCTGCGCCACATGGGCGCGGGCGCCTTGAGCCTGCACGCGGACTTCGGCGCCGATCCGAAGTCCGGCATCCCCTACGTCGTCGTCGCTGCCTCGCAGCCGCGGGTCCCGATGACCTTCACCTTCGCGTCGCAGAGCGATCCCGGGCCCTATCCGTTCCCCGACGATGTGCCGATTCAAGGCGGCCGCGATGCGCCCGGCGACCGGCATGCGGTGGTGGTCGATTCCGGCCGGTGCCTCCTCTACGAGACCTTCGACACGCATTGGCTCGGTCCCGGGCTCGGATACCGCGCCGGCTCGGGGGCTCTCTTCGACCTGCGCACCGGAGCCCTGCGCCCGGATGGTTGGACGAGCGCCACCGCCTCGGGGCTTCCCATTCTTCCGGGACTCGCGCGCTACGAGGAGGTCGCCGTCGCGCGCGAGATCCGGCACGCGCTCACCTTCACGGCCGGGACGGCCGCCCGCGCATTCGTGCACCCCGGCACCCATCCCGGCAACAGCGACGCGCCCGACGCGCCTCCGATGGCGACGCGGATCCGGTTGCGGGCCTCGTACGATCTCTCGCGCGCGACGGGGATGTCGCGCGTGATCCTCCTCGCCCTGCAGCGGTACGGGATGTTCCTCGTCGACGAAGCGGAAGGATCCTTCGCCGCGATATCTGGTGCGACCGACTCGCGCTGGGACGATCGCGACCTCGATCAGCTGAAGGAGGTTCCCCTCAGCGCGTTCGAAGTGGTGCGGCTACCGCCGGTTCTTACGCGGTAGAATCGGCGCATGAGCCCACAAGAGGTCGTGGTCCGCAGCGCCGGCGACGGATTCCGCCAGGACGTCGAGGCCGGGGCGCACCGCATGATCGTGGACGAGCCCGTTTCGTTCGGAGGCACCGACCTCGGCCCGTCGCCGTACGCAATGCTCCTCGCCGCGCTGGGCGCCTGCACGGCGATGACGCTGCGACTCTACGCCCGCAACAAGGGATGGCCGCTGGAGACCGTCGAGGTGCGCCTCTCGCACGACAAGATCCACGCCAAGGACTGCGTCACCTGCGAGACCAAGGAAGGAAGGCTCGACCGGATCGAGCGCGAGGTCATCGTCGGCGGTCCGCTGAGCGAGGAGCAGCGCAAGCGCCTCGGCGAGATCGCCGATCGGTGCCCGGTCCACCGGACGCTGACCTCGGAGATCCACATCCACACGCGAGTGACTACGCCGAGCTTGTGAGTTTCACCGCGTGCCCGCCGGAACGGTCACTGCTGCGGCGCCTTCGCTTGCATGGCCTCCCCCTGCGCGTCGCGCACTTCCACCGCGCCGAGTCCGAGAGACCCTAGCGCCTTGCGCGTCTCGGCCAGCGGTCCGACCACCACGATGGCCGCGCGATCGGGATGAAGCCGCTCGCGAGCCGCTCTGGCCACGTCCTCCTTGCTAACCGCGGACACCTGCTGGGAGTACGTCGCGAAGTAGTCGGGCGGCAGGCCATGGGCGAAGGCGCGGGCGAAAAGCTCGGCCACGCTCTCTCCGCTCGTGAAGCGGGCGGGGATGGTGTGCAAGAGCGATTCCTTGGCGTCGGAAAGCTCGGCGTCGGTCACCTCTCCCTGCTGCATGCGCCTCAGCTCACGAAACGTTTCGGAGAGGGCCTCTGCGGTGTGGTCGGCCATGACCCCGCTCTCCGAGATGAAGGGACCCGCCTGGCGGTGCTCCTCGAAGAAGCTGAAGGCGCCGTACGACCAGCCGTGCTCGGTGCGCAGGTTGATGTTGAGCCGCGAGTTGAAGCTGCCGCCGAAGATCAGGTTCATCACCCGCGCGGCGAACCGGTCGGGGGCGGCGCTCTCGATGCCCAGCTCGCCCACGAAGATCTGGGATTGCGGAGCGCCAGGCCGATCGACGACGATCACCGTCCGCGGCGCGCCGGCCGATGCGGGCGCCTTGGTACGCGCCGCCGGCACCTTCCCCGGCCGCCAGCCGCCGAACGATTTCTCCAGCAGCGGCAAGAGGGCGTCGCCGTTCACGTCTCCCGCGACCACCAGTGCCGCATTGTTGGGACGGAACCAGGTCTCGTGCCATTTCATGAGCGTGGGCGGCTGCAGAGCGGCGATCGACCGCGCCGTTCCTTCGGAGGGATAGGCCCAGGGATGCTTCTCGCCGTAGATCGCGCGGCGGAGGACGCGCTCGGCCACCTGGGCCGGATCGTCGAGAATCTGCGCGATCTGTCCAAGGCGCTGCTCGCGGACCCGCTCGACATCGGCAGGCCGGAAGGCCGGGTGCAGCGCGACGTCGGCAAAGATCTGCAGAACTTCAGGGAGCGTCGAGGAGAGCGCGGTCACCAGGACCTCGGACGAGTCGGCGTCGGCCTCGGTCCGGTAACGCGCCGCCAGGTTCTCGAAGGCGCGGGCGATGCCGACCGAGTCGCGGGTCTGCGTCCCCTCGTCGAGAGCATCGAGAACGAAGGAGGCGAGGCCGGCCTGCGACGGGCCTTCCGTGTCGGAGCCGCTCTTCACCACCAGGTCGACGGTGACGAGGGGCACCTCGTGGTACTCGACGATCCAGACCGGAAGGCCGTTCGAGAGCTTGGCGATGCGCGGGACCGGCGCGTGGAAGGAAATGGCCGCGGAGGGCGCGGGCGGCTGCGCGCGGAAGGGCGCGTCCGGAGTTCCTTGCGGCTCGGCCCCGGCGGGCGGCGCTTCCGTCCTGGCAAGGCCGCCATCGGACACGCCGGCATCGGACGCGGCGGGAGCGGTGCGCTCCGGCGCGGGAGGCTTGCTCGCGCACCCAGCGAGGAGCGCCATGACGAGGAGCAGGCGGCTCATCGCGTCGCTCCTTGCTCGGGAACGACGTGCAAGGTCACCCGCGCGTCGTCCGCCAGCCATTGCTCTGCGGCTTTTTGCACGTCCGCCGCGGTCACCGCCTGCGCGCGGGCGATCTGCTCGCTCAAGAACCCCGGGTCGCGCCTCCACATCTCGAAGTAGTTGAGCAGGTCCGCCTTGCCGCCACCTCCCACGTTCTCGAGCGAGGAGAAGAGCGAGGCGACGAGGTTGCGCCGGGCGCGCAGGAGCTCTTCCTCCGAGGGGAGAGCGTCGCGCAGCTTGGCGATCTGCGCAGCGAGCGACTTCTCCACTTCCTCGGGGGAATGCCCCACCTGCACGGTGGCCTCGATCTCGATCTCGCCTCCGAGCTGGGCCGGGGTGCTGGTGGCGCTCACGTCCTGCGCCACGCGCTGCTCGTGCACCAGCGCCTGGTAGAGCCGGCTCGACTTGCCGGCGCCCAGGATGCGCATGGCAATCTGCAGCGCGTCGCCCTCGGTCGGCCTGGGTCCCACCCAGCCGAAGATCACCTTGGAAAGCTGCACCTGATCACCCAGCTTCTCCCTGCGCGGCGCCGCGCGGAGGGCGGCAGCCTGCTGCAGCGCGGGCGGCTCCGGCCCCCGCGGAATGGGGCCGAACCACTTCTCGACGATGGGCTTCACCTTGGCGGGGTCGAAGTCCCCGACCAGGGCCAGGCTGGCGTTGTTCGGCGCGTAGTACGTGCGGAAGAAGGCGCGCACGTCGTCGAGCCGTGCCGCTTGCAGATCGGCGTGCGATCCGATCACTGCCCCGAAGTACGGGTGCGGCGAGGGGAAGAGCAGCTCGACCAGCCGCACCTCGGCCTTTTGATACGGCGCATTCTCGATGCTCTGCCGGCGCTCGTTGCGCACCACCTCGCGCTGGGTGTCGAGCTTCTTCTGGTCCACCGCGTCGAGGAGGAAGCCCATCCGATCGCTCTCCAGCCAGAGCGCGATCTCCAGCCGATCGGAGGGCATGGTCTCGAAATAGTTGGTGCGATCGAACTCGGTCGTGGCGTTGAGGTTGGTCGCGCCGTTGCGCTCGAGATGGTTGAAGAAGGCGCGCTCATCGCCGGTGACGTGCTTCGTCCCCTGGAACATGAGGTGCTCGAAGAGGTGCGCGAAACCGCTCTTTCCGGCCCCCTCGTTGGCCGCGCCGACGTGGTACCAGACGTCCACCCCGACGACCGGAGCGCGGTGGTCCTCGGAGAGGATGACGGTGAGGCCGTTCGCCAGTTGATACTTCTCGAACGGTATGCGGGGAACGTCGGCTGCGGCGAAGAGCAGTGCGAGTGCGAGCATGGAATCTCCCGGCCGCGGGGCATAGCGCGGCCGGGAGCCGCTCGCAAAGCTTCTATCTTCTATCGAGCCCGATAACTCTCGACGGCAATGACCTGCGTACCGGCAGCGTGATCGCCCAGACGGCGCCCGCCGTCCGCCGCCATCGCCGCGACGGGCTCGACCAGCCAGCCGATGTACGGGATGACATTGGTCCCGGCCATCACCAGCTGGCGCAGGGCCGACTGCGCCCGGTTGCAAGGAGCGTTCGTCTCCAGATGGACGACCATGAGCCCGAGCCTTCTCTTGCCGATGCTCTGTCCGCGCTCCTGGCCGTCCTTGACGAACCCGTAGTAGGCCGCCCAGAGGAACGCCGGCGCTCCGGCAACGACGCCGACCAGGATCGCCATGCCCGCGGACCCGGCCCAGCCCGCCGCCGCCGTCAGCGCGCCGGCGACGCCCAGCGGGCCGCAGGCGATGGCCGCATCGACCAGCGTGGCAAGCAGACGACGGTCGAAAGGGGCCTTTGGATACGCCGCATTCATCATCTCACCCTCCTCGCTTCGCATTCGCGGAAGCTGGAGGCGAGCCAACCACGAACGTCTTCGCGGGTTGAGCGGTCAACTGACCGATGCGGCGAAAACCCGCAAAGAACTCGATTGCCAAGGTACTGTCGCAACCGTGTCCAAACTCCAGCGCGATTCACTCCAGAACAGCACCTTCCTCGTCCTGTTCGCGTTGGGCGCCTACCTCTTCTGGCGGACGCTGGAACCGATCTGGATTCCGGTCTTCCTCGGGTTGACCATCGCCGTGGCCGTTTTCCCGCTACAAGAACGGATGCTGAAAGGGCGGCTCGGGAGGCAGCCGGGAATCGCCGCGGCGCTGCTCACCGCGCTGGTGCTGGCGATAGGAATCGGAATCCTCTTCTTCCTCGTGGTGGTGGTCGGAAGCCGTCTCGTCGACTTCCTGCGCGAGGCGGCGGATCGCTACCAGCAGAAAGGGGCGACCGGCCTGCTCGGCGACGACCTGAGCCAGCTGCTCTCCCGATTCGGACTCGATCCGGCCACCGTCCAGAAGCGCATTGGCGAATTGACCGCCGACGTCGCGGGCGCGATGGGCAAGACGGCGACAACCCTGCTCGCCGCGACCTTCAGCCTCATCTTCATCTTCATCTTCACGGCCCTGACGAGCTACTACTTGCTCGTCGAGGGAAAGGAAGGAACCAAATGGTTCGTCGAGGTAGTGCCGCTGCCCGACGGCCAGATGTGGGAGCTCGTCCAGAACGTGCGCGACGTGACCCGCGCAATGCTGGTCGGCACCGGCATCACCGCCCTCTACCAGGGCGTCACCGCTTTCGTCGGCTACTCGATCTTCCGCGTGGAAAGCCCGCTCGTCTGGGCCTCGCTCACCGGCATCGCGTCGATCCTTCCCGGCATCGGAACCGCTCTCGTCTGGGTGCCGATCGCCATCTTCCTCATGGCGACCCACCATCTGGCGGCAGGAATCGGCCTCTTCGCCTGGGGTGCGGTAGTCGTCGTCTTCGTCGCCGACTACATCCTGCGGCCCAAGCTGGTCGGGACCCGCATCCGCATGAACGATCTGCTCGTGTTCATCGCCATCTTCGGAGGGGTGGAGGCGTTCGGCATCCTGGGAGTGGTGATGGGTCCCATCGCGGTGGCGGTCTTCCTCGCCATCGTGCGCATCTACCAGCGCGACTATCGGCCGGGCGGCCCGCCCCGGGCGCCCGACGTCACCGAGCCGGAGGAGACGGCGCTGCAGAACGCGCCGTGATCACTGCGCCAGCACGTACTTCCACTCGTGGTGGAGGGAATCGCTGCCTTCCTCGTCCTTCGACGCTGGGAAGAGGCCTCGCGCGAACGCGGCGCCGATCAGGCCGGGGTGCCTGCGAATCTCGGTGTCGATCCGCGTCTTCCCGAGCTCGAGCTCGGCGCGAAAGCTGGTCGCTTCGATCTCGAGGATCCGTCCTCCCTCGCGGAACCGGGTCGAGAACGCATCGAGGTCGCGGCCCACGCTGCGCCAGTGGGTGGTGCCGTCGGGATCGGGCCTTTGCGAGACGGGGCAGAAGTAGAGTTGCTGCGTCCCCGAGCTTCCCCGCAGGCAGCCGTCGTCCATGGCGACCAGGTCGAAGTCCACTGGCGTGTGCGGCGAGCTGACGAACATCCTGCCGTCCTCGACGTGGAAGTTCACGTAGTCGAATTGCTGGCTGGTCGTCTGGGGAGTGAGCGTTTTCACCTGGATTTCGCCCAGGTCCTTCCGCGACGATCCGCAGCCCGCCGCGGCGACCGCGATGGCCAGCAGTGGGAGCGAGAGGCGTCGGCGATGGCCCTTCGTCATGCAACCCTCCGAGGTGAGCCGTGGCGTGTGCCCGGCCGGACGATCCCAGAGTACCCTACGCGGCCTCTTTACCCTCGGAGTCGCCGCATGCTCGCCTTCGATCCGCCCTCCTGGGTCCCCGCTCCGCTCCTTCGCGCCGGGCCCTACCAGCTCGCATTGTGGCAGTGGCTCGCCCTGCCCGCCACCGCGGCCGCCGCCTGGATCGCCTCCCGCCTGTTGGGAGGCGCGACCCACGCCGTCCTCACCCGCTTCGCCGCTCGCACGGAGACGTCCTTCGACGACGAGATGGTGGAAGGGCTTTCCGGCCCCATCGTGCTCGCCTGGTTCTTCGCGGCCCTGCACGCGCTCCTCGTCCTGATCGAGCTGCCGCCGCGGCCCGAGCTCTTCACCATCCGCGCCATCAACGGCGGCCTCTTCCTCGCTTTCTTCTGGGCGCTCTTCCGTTTCGTCGACGTCGGCAAACAAGCCGTCCACCGATCCAGATGGGCCTCGGCGAACCCCTCCTCCCGGCAGCTCCTCGCCCTCGGCTCGCGAGTGGCGAAGGCGATCGTGGCGGCGATGACCATCATCGCGGTCGTCTCCGCGCTCGGCTTTCCGGTCGCGAGCCTGATCGCGGGCCTGGGCATCGGAGGCCTCGCCCTCGCGCTCGCCGCGCAGAAGACGGTGGAAAACCTCTTCGGCGCCTTCGCCATCGGCTTCGACCAGCCCATCCGCGAAGGCGACTTCGTGCAGATCGACGGGGTCAAGGGATGGGTGGAATCGATCGGTCTTCGCTCCACCCGCGTCCGCACTTCCGAGCGGACGATGGTCTGCTTTCCCAACGGACGGCTCGCCGAGACCCGGACGGAGAACTACGCCGCGCGGGATCGGTTCCGCTTCTACACCGTCCTCGGCCTCACCTACGGGACGTCGGCGGCGCAAATGCGGCAGATCCTCGCCGGTGTCGACGGAGAGTTGCGGGGGCAGTCGAAGTTCTACCCCGGCGGATCCAGCGTGCGGTTCAAGGCCTTGTCGGAATCTTCCCTCGACGTGGAAGTGGAAGCGTTCTTCGCCACCGCCGACTGGAACGAGTTCACCCTCGTGCGCCAGGAACTGCTCCTGCGCCTGCTCGAGATCGTCGAGGGCGCGGGCGCGGAGCTTGCGTTTCCAACCCGGACCGTCCTGCTGTCGGCCGCGGAAGGGGCTCCGCGGCCGGCAGAGGTCGCTGTCAGGCGTTGAGGTGGGCTTGCCGCGCCACGCGGCGCATGCGGCCGTTGACCTTGGACATCGCCTGCTTGCCGGCGTCGCGCATGAAGTCGAGGCCCTTGTCGAACATGGCCGCGGCCGCGCCGGCGACCAGGTTGCCGGGCGGCTGGTCGGGCGCACGCGGATGCGGCCGGGTGGGGGCCATCTTCTTCGCCTTGGCCATCATCCGGCCGAGCGTCACCAGTTCGTCGCGTGTGAACAACCGGCGGCAGTAGCGGAAGAGCGCTCCCTCCTCCTCCTTGACGTGGTGCTTGACCGACTCGATGAGCACGGAGACCTTGGCCTCGAACCGCTCGTCGTCCTCGTCCAGCTTGTCGATCTCGGAGAGCAGCCACTTCGCCACGTGGTGCTCCTCGAGGGCCTCGAGGACCTGATCGTCCGCTTCTTCCATCTCGTTCCGCTTCGCCTTGAGGCGGGCGGCTGGATAGAAGAGCTGCTCCTCGATCGCGGCGTGCACCGCCAGCTCCTTCACGATGCGGTCGGCGATCTCCTTCTTGCCGCTGCGGGCCTTCTCGAAGCGGTCGAAGAGCCGCTTCACGGTCATGTGGTCTTTCTTCAAGAGAGCGATCGCGTCCATGGACTACCTCCTGCGCGCCAAGGTGAGCATCGCGAGCCGCACGAGGAAGCACCGCGCTGCGCCGCACTCGCCAACCTGCTAAGGGGTCGGTCGTGCGCGTTGCGATTGCTGGTGCTGGAGGAGTGGGCGGTCTCCTCGCGGGACTCCTCGCCAGGGCTGGAACGCAGGTCTCGCTCCTTGCCCGCGGGGAGCATCTCCGCTCGATCCGCGAGAACGGGATCCGCGTCGAGACGCCTGAGGGCGCCGTCACCGCCCGCGTCGACGCCTCGGACTCTCCTGCCGATCTGCCGCCCGCGCAGGCTCTCATCGTCGCCGTCAAGACGTGGCAGCTGCCGGCGGCGCTGCCTGGCCTCGGCGCCCTGCTCGAGCCGTCCGGCGTGGCAGTGCCGCTCTTGAACGGCGTCGAGGCAGCCGATGTCCTCGCCGCGTCGCTCGGGAAGGAGCGCGTGTGCGGAGGGCTCTGCCACGTCTTCGCCTGGATCGAAGCTCCCGGCGTGATTCGCAGGGCCGGAATCCCTCCCCGCGTGACCATGGGAGAGCTGTTCGGCCATGGCCGGGAGAAACTCGAGGAGCTGTGCGCGGCGCTCCGGGCCGCCGGCGCCGGGTGCTCGGTGTCCGCGGAAATACGGACTGCGCTCTGGGAGAAGCTGCTCTTCGTCGGCCCGCTCGGCGCGGTCGGGGCCGCGGCGCGGGTCGCCGCCGGGCGCTTGCGGTCGATCGGCGAGACGCGAGCGCTGCTCGATCGCGCCATGCGGGAAGTGCAGGCCGTCGCACACGCGAGCGGCGCTTCGATCGCCGACGCCGCGGTCGCGTCGGCGATGGCGCGCGTCGACGCGCTCCCGCCGGAGGGCACCACCTCCATGCACCGCGATCTGCTCGCCGGAAGGCGTTCCGAGCTCGACGACCTGGTGGGCGCCGTCCTGCGGGCGGCGGCGGGGCGGGTGCCGGTTCCGGCGCACGAAGCGCTCTACGCGCTGCTCTGGCCGCACGAGCTGGCCGCGCGCGAATCCCGGTAGTCCTCCGTCCGCGAGAGAGCGGACAGCGCACGGTCGATCTGCGCCGCCGGAGTAGTCCAGCGTCCGCGAGAGAGCGGACAGCCCGTGGTCGATCCGCGCCGCCGGAGTCCGCGCTCCTGCGGACATCGCGATGACCCGTGCGGTGTTGGTGATTTGCAATCGTATACCGAGATGGGAACGAGAGTCGGCGATTCGCACAACGACAGTTTTGTATGTGCTGACATATCCTACCCACGGAAAAGGAGACTTTAGTTAACCAATTTCGATAGTGCAATTTTGCATTCCATGCGCGCGGTATTGACAGATCGGTTGCGGAGGCCCAGTTGCTAGTTTGCAATCCGCGATCGTTGCAAAGGAGGACCGATATGAAGAGTCATCGGGTGGGGTCGACCGCTCTCTTGCTCTGGGCGGTGCTATTTCCCGCCGGCGCCGCTCTGGCGCAGGCTGCCGCCGGCGCCGAATGGACCACGCCGGCGGGCACCGTCCAGGGCACTCGCTTCAGCTCGCTGAACCAGATCAACAGCGGCAACGTCGCCCAGCTCCGGGAGGAGTTCCAATTCAACACCCGCGTCGTGGACGGCTTTGAAGGGGCGCCCCTGGTCGTGGGCTCCACCATGTACGTGGTGAGCCCGTTCCCCAACCGCCTCTTCGCGCTCGATCTCGCCCGCGGGGGCGCGTTGAAGTGGACGTTCGATCCGCGCGCCGATCGGTTCGCGACGGACAAGCCCTGCTGCGACAGGGTCAACCGCGGAGCGGTCTTCGCAAACGGCAAGATCATCTACAACGTGATGGACAACACGGTCGTCGCCGTCGACGCCGTCACCGGAAACGGGGTCTGGCGCACCAAGGTTGGCGACCCCCGGACCGGTCAGACGACGACCATGGCTCCGCTCGTCGTCCGCAACAACGTCTTCATCGGCAACAGCGGGGGCGAGATGGGCGTCCGAGGCTTCATCCAGGCGCTCAACGTCGATACCGGCGCCCCGGTATGGAAGGCCTTCAGCACCGGCCCGGATGCGGACGTCCGGATCGGTCCGCGCTTCCATCCGTTCTACGCGAAGGATCGGGGTACGAACCTGGGGTCGACGACCTGGGGCGGTGACCTCTGGCTCCACGGCGGCAGCACGGTGTGGGCCTGGATCACCTACGATCCGGTGAGCAACCTCCTCTATCACGGCACCGCCAACCCGGGGGTGTGGAACCCCGATCTGCGACCCGGCGACAACAAGTGGTCGAGCACCGTGCTGGCGCGCAATCCCGACACGGGCGACGCCATCTGGGCCTATCAATTCACGCCCCACGACAGCTGGGACTACGACGGCGTCAACGAGAACATCGTCGCCGACCTGCCCATCGGCGGCGTCACTCGCCAGGTGAACGTGCACTTCGATCGGAACGGATTCGCGTACACGATGGATCGCACCACGGGCCAGGTGCTGGTGGCGAAGGCCTATATCTTCCTCAACTGGGCGAGCGGCGTGGACCTGGCGACGGGAGCGCCCATCAAGAACCCCGCCAAGCAGACGCACGAGGGTGTGAACGTCAAGGACATCTGCCCCGCGGCATCGGGAGGGAAGGATTTCCAGCCCGCCGCGTTCTCGCCCCGGACGAACCTGTTCTACGTCCCTACCAACAACTTCTGCCAGGACTACCATGCGCTGAAGGTGAACCTCTTCGAGGGAGCGCCGTTCATGGGCGTGGCCCTCGCGTTCAATCAGGGGCCGGGAGGCTTCGGCGGCACGTTCATGGCCTGGAACGCGGCTACCGGAACGAAGGCGTGGGAAATCCTGGAGGCGTTACCGGTCTGGAGCGGAGCCCTGGCCACCGCCGGTGACGTGGTGTTCTACGGGACGCTGGACAGGTTCTTCAAGGCCGTCGACGCCCGCACGGGCCGGGTGCTGTTCCAGACGACGCTCGATGCGGGAATCATCGGGCAACCGATGACCTTCCTCGGCCCCGACGGGCGCCAGCGCGTCGCCATCTACTCGGGAGCGGGCGGCGCGCCTCCCGTGGCCGTGACGCACACCGCCGCCATCGTGCATGTGTTCAAGCTGCCCTGAGAGGCGTTCCATGGCTCGAGTCGGCAACTGGCAGCGGGCAGCCGCGGTCGCCGTTCTTCTGTTCGCGGGAGCGGCGGCGGCGAAGCGCGAGCTTCGCGTTTGCGCGGACCCCGACAACCTTCCCTTCTCCAACCAGAAGCAGGAAGGATTCGAGGACCGGATCGCGAAGCTGCTCGCCCGCGAGATGCACGCGACGCTCCGGTACACCTTCAAACCCCAGAGGCGCGGCTTCATCCGTCGCACCTTGAAGGCGAAGGAATGCGACCTCGTCATGGGTGTTCCGGCGGGTTACGACGAGGTGCTCGCGACGAAGCCGTATTATCGATCGACGTACGTATTCGTCTACCCGGCAGACAAGGACATCCATCTGCGGTCCTTCGACGACCCGGCGCTGCGAGAGCTGCGCATAGGCCTCCATGCCTTCTCGCACGCCGGCGGCAACACGCCGCCTGCCCACGCGCTCGAGCGCCGCGGAATGTTCGGGAACGTCGTCGGATTCGCGCAGGCGGACGCGGGGCCCTCGGGAACGCCTCCGCAGAGGATCGTGGAATCGGTCGCCGCCGGCGACATCGACGTGGGGATCGTCTGGGGCCCCTTCGGCGGCTACTTCGCGCAGCGGCAGCACCGCAAGCTCGAGGTGGTCCCCGTCTCGCCCTCCGTCGATCCGCCCTTCGTTTTCGTCTTCGACATCGCGATGGGCGTGAGGCGGGGCGAGGAGCCCTTCAAGCGGGAGCTGGAAGCGATCCTGGATCGCAAGCGAGGCGACATCCGCCGGATCCTGGAGAAGTACGGAGTGCCGCTCGTCGAGCCGCCACAGAGCGCGGCCGAGCGGTAGCTGGGCGAACGAACGTTTGGGAAACCGAAACACGAGGAGAACGGATATGCGAACAGTGTCTAGCTTTTCCGGAGCGGTTGCTGGGCTGGCGACCGCGCTCCTGGCTGGGTGCAGCGCACAGCCGCCTGGCGACCCGGCCGGCGGGCAGATGCACGTCGATTCTGCGAGGAGCCCTGCGGCGTCGACCCCGGCCCAGATCAACGGACGCAAGGTCTTCCTCCGGGAGAATTGCTACAGCTGCCACGGACAGATCGCCCAAGGCGGCATGTGCCCCAATTTGCGCGGCCGCGAGGTCGACGTCGACGTCGTCCACGAGGGTACCCCGACGGGGATGCCCAATTTCAGGGGACGCGTGACCGACCAGGAGCTCGACGACATCGAGGCATACCTCGCATCGCTAGGCACGCCCAACGAACCGACCTTCTTCCACTGGTGGGAGGCGTTTCCGTCGCAATAGCTACCGAGCGGTAGCCGAAATCCCGGGCGGCTCGGCGCGCGTGTTCGAGCTGCCGTGATCTTCGACGATCCCGCGCTGCGCAACGGCGCGGGGGACGGGGCAAACGCACGCCACCGGACCGACCCACGCGCTTCACACGGCGCGGGATCGTCGGGAACTGTGTTCTTCCGGCTACCGGCGGCAACCATCGCCGCGCCAGAGCGAGACCCGGCGGAGTGGCTCGACGCGCATGCTCGCGCTGGGGACCGGCGATCACGAATGGCCTCGCGGTCGCCAGTGGAGCCGCTATCGACCGCGCCAGCCACCTCGACGTAGGCGCAAGAGGCCAAGGACGAACCACCGCGAAAGCGGAGCACGCGCCGCCCGGAGCGGCCGCAGCCTACGGTGGTTTCCGCCGGACATCGGTGACCGCGATGCGCGCCTGCGGGAGATCGACGCGATAGCCAATCCGGTAGCCCTCGAAGTGCATCTCGAGACCCTGCTCGTGGGTCCAGAACGGGCTCTGCGGGTGGATGAGATCGGCCAGCGCCTGGGCGACCTCGATCAAGCGCTCTGCGATCTGGTTGCGGAGACGAAGCAGGGCGGCAGGCAAGGTGCACTCGAAGCGGACGGACCACCGCATCCCCGATGCCATTCGGGACTGCTTCCTACCGTATTTCACTGGCAGTGAAAAGCCCCGCGGGGCCCGGCTGCCACAATCCGACCCGAACGTCCGCGGATCGAGTAGAACCGGGACCCCAGGAGGTTCGTCTCCATGCCATCCACTGAACAACAGGATCGCGACCCCCAGGAAACTCGCGAATGGCTCGATGCTTTGGACGCCGTGCTCGAGAAGGAAGGGACCGAGCGCGCCCACTACCTCATCCAGAAACTGATCGACGAGGCGCGCCGCGCCGGAACGCTCCTGCCCTTCTCCGCCACGACCGACTACATCAACACCATCCCGCTCGAGAAGCAGGTCAAGTTCCCCGGCGACCTGAACATCGAGCAGCGCATCCACTCCTATACGCGGTGGAACGCGATGGCGATGGTGGTGCGCGCCAACAAGCACACCAACGTCGGCGGCCACCTCTCCAGCTTCGCTTCCGCCGCGACGCTCTACGACGTCGGCTACAACCACTTCTGGCGCGGGACCTCCGAGCAGCACGGCGGGGACCTGGTCTTCGTCCAGGGTCATTCGTCCCCGGGCATCTACGCGCGCGCCTTCCTGCTCGGACGCCTGACCAAGGAGCAGCTGGACAACTTCCGCCAGGAAGTCGATGGCAAGGGGATCGCCTCGTATCCGCATCCCTGGCTGATGCCGAAGTTCTGGCAGTTTCCGACGGTGTCGATGGGCCTCGGACCGCTCATGGCCATCTACCAGGCGCGCTTCATGCGCTACCTGCAGGACCGCGAGCTGGTGGACACCGCAGGCCGCAAGGTCTGGGTGTTCTGCGGCGACGGCGAGATGGACGAGCCCGAATCGATGGGCGGCATCAGCCTCGCCGGCCGCGAGCAGCTCGACAACCTCATCTTCGTCGTCAACTGCAACCTGCAGCGCCTCGACGGTCCGGTGCGCGGCAACGGGAAGATCATCCAG
>Ga0066702_10000095_pt1 | contig 15665 bp, 14 predicted proteins | sample GraSoiAngelo_151_FD_66507 | JGI IMG/M metagenome (GOLD analysis project Ga0066702, IMG submission 66507) | Grasslands soil microbial communities from the Angelo Coastal Reserve, California, USA - 14_1009_12_20cm | ecosystem: Environmental > Terrestrial > Soil > Grasslands | place: USA...
CTGGTAAGCGCGGATCAGCCCCATCACCACCCGGGCCGGGGCGCCGGGCCGGGCCGGCATAACGGGGCCACCGGGCCGCTGTGATACTTCGATGCTTGTCATGCGTGCTCAACAGACTTGATGAGGGCGGAAACGGCGGCCCGCAGCTCGGGGTAGGGGAGCTGGGCGGCGTCGGGGGAAGCGCCGATCAGGTAGGCGCCGGGGCGCAGCCGGGAGGCGGACTCTCGCATCAGCATCCGCAGCCGTCGCCGCAACCGGTTGCGCACCACGGCGGGGCCGACCCGCCGGCCGATGGTGAAAGCGACCCGCGGCGGCTCATCGGGATGACCGGGGACCCACGAGATGCTGAGCGGTCCCTGCCTGCGGCGCCGGGCACGGCGTAACGCCTCGAAAGTGTCTCTTCGCTCGACTCGCCAGATCAGGCCGACAGGCGCTGACGGCCCTTGAGCCGGCGCGACTTGAGGATGGCCCGCCCGGCCCGCGTCGCCATGCGGTGACGGAAGCCGTGGCGCTTGGCCCGACGGCGGTTGTTCGGTTGATAGGTTCGCTTCACTCATCGCCTCCTCGGTCCCGGCCGGTCGCCGGTACTCCCGGGCGAAATCGGCCGCGTCGGCGGACGCAGCCCTCGGGCACAGGGTTCGATCGTACTGCAGCCTCCGGAACTGCGCCAAGCGCCGTCCCCGGGCGCCTTGGGCGGAGCCGGTGGGTCAGCCCGGGGGAGGCTCTGCTTGCGCACCGGAGCCCCCGGGCGGCTCGGGCCGGCCCGAGCCGGTGTCAGCCGGTCCGGCCGGGCGTTCGGGCTGGCGGCGCCGGGAGCCGACCCGCTTGGACACCGCGGCCCGGGCGGCCGCTGCCTTGGACGGACGCCCACCCGCCGGGGGCGGGTCGGTGTCGGCCGACCCGAGGGCGCGGGCCACCTCCCGCTCGGCCCGGCGCTTCTCCGCCCGGGCCCGGCGCACCTCCTCGGCCGGCGGATCCGCCACGGCCGCCCGTCGGTCCGGCGCCCATGCGATGCCGTCGCGGCGCAGGCGCTCGATGACCCGCATCCGCATCTCCCGGGCCATGCGCAAATGCTGGCCGGGGCGGGTGAGGGCCATGACCCGGATCGTGATGCCGGTGCCCGATGTGGCGTCCTGCACGCCGGCGAAGTACGGGTCCCCGACGAACTCGGAGGACCAGTCCGGTTCGGCCGCCAGCTGCCGGGCCGCGTCCTGGGCGGCCACTCCGGCGGCCAGGAGGTCGGTCCCGACGGGCACGACGACGTCGACGAGAGCCAGGCTGTCGGTCTCGGTGTCGTTGCTCAGAGTGCGGATGTCCCCGTTCGGGACGTACAGGACCCCTCCGTCGGGGCCGCGGAGGCGGGTCACCCTCAGATTGACGCTCTCCACCGTTCCGGAGGTCAGGTTGCCGGCGGTGCCGATGGCCACATGGTCACCGACCCCGTACTGGTCCTCGGCCAGGATGAGCAGCCCCGACAGGAAATCCTTCACCAGGCTCTGGGCGCCGAACCCCAGGGCGGCGCCCAGGACCGTGGCGGTGGCCACGAACGGGGCCAGGTTGATGCTGAGCTCGCCCAGCACCTCGAGGAGGGCGATGATCCACACGAGGGCCCGGAACACCGACGTGAAGGCGCCGGCGAGCGTCTGGACTCGAGCGCTGGCCCGCGGCGTGCTCTGCACCAGCGGCGAAACCAGCCGCAGCCCGTGGACCATGCGGTGGGCCAGCCGGCTCATCAGCCGGGTGAGGATCACCGCCACAAGCAGGATCACCAGGATCTTCACGGGTGCGGCCAGGTAGATCTGGGCGGTGTGGGCGGTGGCCTTGGAGCTGCCCAGGTCGATGAAGAGCTGGTGGATGACGCCGCGGTCGTCGCTGCCGGCGTTCGACCCCCCGGAGGGGGCGGCGGTCGAGGCGGTCGAGGTGGTCGACGTGGCGGCCAGGGCCAGGACCGTTCCGAGCATCGGGGCGCCAGCCTAGGTTCGGCAACCCGGCCCCTCGGGCATGGTCCCGGCGAGCCACGGCCCTCGACATGGGCGAGATATGCGACGAAAGGGACCGGAGCAGGTTTTTGCGAGTAGCGCCGGCGGGGGCGTATTTTGGGATACCCAAACGAACAAGAAGGGACCGACAGCATGCCTAGCGCCGTAATCGTCGACGCCGTACGGACCGCGGGAGGGAAGCGCCACGGCAAGCTTTCGGGGTGGCATTCCGTCGACCTGGCGTCAGAGACACTCAAGGCGCTGATCGAGCGCAACGACCTGGATCCGGCGCTGGTCGAGGACGTCATCATGGGTTGCGTCACACAGATCGGCGCCCAGGGGTTCAACGTGGCCCGCAACGCCGTGCTGGCCGCCGGCTTCCCCGAATCTGTGCCCGGAACGTCGGTGGACCGCCAGTGCGGTTCGTCGCAGCAGGCCGTCCACTTCGCCGCCCAGGGCGTCATGGCGGGTCAGTACGACGTCGTCATCGCAGCGGGGGTGGAGGTCATGAGCCTGGTGCCGATGGGCGCCAGCGCCGGCGCCAGCCTGGGCGTGGGCCTGCCCTTCGGCGAGCGGGTCGGCGCCCGCTATGCCCCCAAGGGGGGCCTGGTGCCGCAGGGCATCGGCGCCGAGATGATCGCCGAGCGCTGGGACCTGTCCCGGGAGGACCTCGACGCCTTCTCCGCCTCCAGCCACCAGAAGGCGGCCCGGGCCACCGCCGAGGGCCGCTTCGAGCGGGAGATCCTCCCGGTCGCGGCCCGGCACAAGGACAAGGAGACCGGGAAGGTCACCGAGTCCGGCGACCTGGTCACCGCGGACGAGGGCATCCGGCCCGACTCGACCGTCGAGTCGCTGGGCCAGCTGAAGCCGGCCTTCAAGTCCGACGGCCGGATCACCGCCGGCAACAGCTCGCAGATCACCGATGGGGCGTCGGCCGTCCTGATCATGAGCGAGGAGAAGGCGTCCGCCCTCGGGCTGACCCCCCGGGCCCGCTTCCACGCCTTCGCCGTGGCCGGTGACGACCCCCAGATCATGCTGACGGCCCCCATCCCGGCCACCACCCGGATCCTCGAGCGGGCCAAGCTGACCATCGACGACATCGACCTGGTCGAGATCAACGAGGCCTTCGCCCCCGTGGTCCTGGCCTGGGCCAAGGAGCACCATGCCGACCTGGAGCGGGTCAACGTCAACGGCGGGGCCATCGCCCTGGGCCATCCCCTCGGCGCCTCCGGCACCAAGCTGATGGCCACCTTGGTCAACGAGCTGGAGCGTACTGGCGGCCGCTACGGCCTCCAGACCATGTGCGAGGGGGGCGGCATGGCCAACGCCACCATCATCGAGCGCCTCGGTTAGAGGCGCTCGGCGACCGGTCGACTGTCGTCGGGAGTTGTCCACAGACTGTGTACAACTCTGGGGAGTGTCACACGCCTGTAACTTTCAGTTAACCCGTCAGTGCCACCGGGTCGACGTGATGAAGCCGGCCACTATCAGGCCCAGGCCGACGAAAAGGAACACGTTGTTGGCCGAACCGCCCAGCAGGCTCAGGTAGTTGAGCAGGATGATCAGCACCCCGGCCACGAAGAATCCGATCATCAGGGCGGGGACCCACCAGGGGCTGACCCGGAATTCCCTCGGTATCGGGGCGGTGTAGCGGCCCGACTCGGTCGCCGGGGCGGCCGCGCCGCCGGCCACCTTGCGCCGGGGCGGTCCGCCCTTTGGCGTCACCCGGCCGGGCCGGGCGTCCTTGGTCTTCCGTGCCATTGGCGTCCCACAATAGGCCCCCGGGGCGGGGCGGTACCCTCGATGGCGAGTGGACCGCATCCTCGTCATCGACAACTACGACTCGTTCGTCTACAACCTGGTCCAGTACCTGGGCGAGCTGGGCGCCGATCCGGTGGTCCACCGCAACGACGCCCTGGCGGTCGGGGAGGCCATGGCCCTGGAGCCGGCCGGCGTCCTGATATCACCCGGGCCGGGCCGGCCCGAATCGGCCGGGGTGAGCCTGGAGCTGATCGCCGCCGCGGCGGCGGCGGGCACACCGGTGCTCGGGGTGTGCCTCGGCCACCAGTGCATCGGGCAGCTCTACGGCGGTGAGGTGGTCCGCCACGCCGTCATGCACGGCAAGACCTCCGAGATCACCCACGACGGCCGGGGGGTGTTCGCCGGGCTCCCGGACCCGCTGGTGGCAACCCGCTACCACTCCCTCGTGGTGGCCGAAGCCAGCATTCCCCCGGTGCTCGAGGCGTCGGCCTGGGCCGAGGACGGCACCGTGATGGGGCTGCGCCACCGGGAGCTACCCGTTGAGGGCGTGCAATTTCACCCGGAATCGATCCTGACCGGTTCCGGTCACGAGCTCCTGGCCAACTGGCTGGCTACGGTATCCCGCCTCCCTGCTGGGCGGTCGTAGTCGTCGTAGTTGAGCCACCGGATGTCGTGCTGGTGGTCGTGGTGGACCCGTTGAACTGGCCGACCTGGTAGCTGACGGTCGAACCGGAGGGGACGCTGGTGCCGCCCTGGGGCGACTGGCTCTGCACCTTTCCGTCCTGGCCCGGGTCCGTGACGACCACCGGGTTCGGGTTGCCTTGGAGACCGGCGTCCTGGAGGGCGGCTTGGGCCTGCGCCATCGTGTCGCCCACGAGGTTGGGCACCTTGGCCGTAGGAGGACCGCTCGACACGTACACGGTGACGCTGGAACCGATGGGCACCGTCGTCCCGGCCGCCGGATTGGTGCCCGTGACCTGCCCGCTGGGCACCGTCTGCGACGGTTGCGGCGTCTGAGAGCCCACCTGCAGGCCGGCGGCGGCCAGGGTCGCGCCCGCCTGGGCCGGGTTGTCGCCCACCACGGACGGGACCTGCACCGGCTGCTGGCCGTTGGAGACGACCACGGTCACGTGCGAGCCCTGCGCCGCCTTGGTCCCGGCTGGCGGGTTGGTGCTGATCACCAGGCCCTGGTCGATGGTGCTCGAGTAGGCCTTGTTGCTGGTCGGTACGAACCCGGCCGAGAAGAGGGTCTGGTCGGCGGCGGCCTCCGTGAGCCCGTGCACGTCGGGGACGGGCACCTGCACGGCTCCGCTGCTCACCACCAGCGTGAGCAGGGCGTTGCTCTTCATGACCGTTCCGCCGGGCGGGTTGGAGGAGATGACGTCGTTGGCGGCGATGGAGGAGCTGGCCTGGGTGACGGTCTTGACGTTCGTGAAGCCCTTGCCGGCCAGCTCGGACTGGGCCGACGCCACCGGCTGCTTGACCAGGTCGGTGGGCACGAGCAGGTCCTTGGTGGACTTGCCGAACAGGCCGGCCTGGCGCCCCCCGAAGTAGCCCCCCAGCAGCAGCAGGGCCAGGACGACGGCGATCAGGGCGTACAGGCCGTTCCGGGAGCGCTCGGGTGGGGGCCCGCCCGCCCCGATCGGCGTGTGGACCTGGGTGGCGGCCAGCACCCCGCCGCCCCCGGCGGCGGGCTGGACGCGGGTGGGCTCGACCGCCCCGACCACCGCGGTGGCCGGGACGGCCAGGGCGCTCACCGGCCGGCCGTCGGTGAAACGGACCAGATCGGCCCGCATATCCTCGGCGCTCTGGTAGCGGTCGGCCGGATCCTTGGCCATGGCCTTGAGGATGACGGCCTCGAGGGCCTGCGGTACCGCCGGGTTGACCGTCGAGGGGCGAGGCGGGGGCTCCTTGACGTGCTTGTAGGCGATGGAGACGGGGCTGTCCCCACTGAAGGGCGGCTTGCCCGTGACCATCTCGTACAGGACCACGCCGAGGGAGTAGACGTCGCTGCGGGGGTCGACAGGGAAGCCCTGGGCCTGCTCGGGGGAGAAGTAGGTGGCGGTCCCCATCACCGACCCGGTCTGGGTCAGGTCCTCCGACGTGCCGACGGCCCGGGCGATGCCGAAGTCGGCCACCTTGACCTGGGCCCGGTCGTCGATCAGGACGTTGCCCGGCTTGACGTCCCGGTGGATGACGCCCCGGCGGTGGGCGAAGTCCAGGGCGGCGGCCACGCTGGCGGCCACCGCGGCGGCCCGGGCCGGCTCGAGGGGGCCCTGGCGCAGGATCGACGACAGCGTGGGGCCGTCGACGTACTCCATGACGATGTAGTAGGTGTTGTCCCCCTGGCCCCAGTCGAAGATCGACACGATGTTGGGATGGGTCAGGTTGGCCGCCGCCTTGGCCTCCCGGCGGAAGCGCTCCACGAAGGACTGGTCGACGGACAGCTCCGGGAACAGCACTTTGAGGGCCACCGGCCGGTCGAGCAGGACGTCGCGGGCCAGGTACACCTGCGCCATCCCCCCTCGGGCGATGTGCTTCACCATCTCGTATCGGTCGGAGAAGACCTGGGGCCCGTCAGCCATTCGGTTTCAGCGTAGAGGGGTTGGTGGCCAGATAGGCCTCGATCACGGCCCGGGCGACGGGGGCGGCGATGGTGCCCCCCTGGTACTCGTTGGCCCCGCCCTGGTTGGGGAGGACCACGGCCACCGCGATCTGCGGGTTGTCGGCCGGGGCGAAGGCGACGAACCAGTCGTCGGTCAGGCCGGTGCCGGTCTGGGCCGTGCCCGTCTTGCCGGCCACGGTGACGCCGGGGATGGCGGCGGCCACGCCGGTGCCGCGGGGGCTGTTGACGACCGACACCATCAGCGCCGTCACCGATGCCGCGGTGGCCGGTGAGGTGGCGGTCAGCCACTTGGTCGGGTTGTAGGTCTCGACCGTCTGGTTCTGCGAGTTGGTGACGTGGTCGAGGATGTGCGGCGCCATGATCACGCCCCCGTCGGCGATGCCGGCCCCGACCAGGGCCATCTGCAGGGGGGTGGCCTGGACGTCCTCCTGGCCGATGGCCGAGTAGGCGAGCGTCGGCAGGGCCCGGGCGAAGGCGGAGACGGGCGGGAAGTTGGACTTGGCCGCGAAAGGCAGGTCCAGGGGCGGCGCCCGGTCGAAGCCGAAGGAAGTGGCCTCGTCGTAGAGGTTCTGGGGGCCGAGCAGGAGGCCGAGCTGCCCGAAGCCGGTGTCGCAGGAGATGGTGAACAGCTGGGCCAGGTTGCCGCCGCACAGCTCGCCCCCGAAGTTGTGCAACTGCAGGTTGGTCTGTGGCAGCGGCAGGGCGGCCAGGGTGGGCTGCACCTGGTCGACCAGGGCCGGGCTGTGGTCATAGACCGCGGCCGAAGTGATGATCTTGAACGACGACCCGGGGAACCAGCTCTGGCGGTAGGCGGGCGGGTCGAGGACCGCTCCCGAGGTGGTTTGGAGGGCCTTGTAGGCGGCTGCCACCTGGGCCAGCTGGTGCCCGGCCAGGGTGTTCGGGTCGAAGCTGGGGTTGGAGTACATGGCCAGGACGGCGCCCGTGCGCGGGGCGAGGGCGACGACCGACCCCTGCCGGCCGGCCAGCTCGGTGCGGGCCACGGTCTGCAGCTTGTCCAGGAGGGTGAGGGTGACGGACTGGCTGACGTCCGTGTTGGTCAGCAGGTTCCTGACGCCCTGGAGGCTGGTGGGCAGCTTGAACGGGCTCTTCTTGCCGGTGAGCACCTTGTCGTAGATGCGCTCGGCGCCGTCCGAGCCGTAGGTGAAGGAGAAGAAGCCGGTGACCTGCTCGAACAGCGCCCCCGTCGGGTACTGCCGCAGGTACTTGAACGAGTCGCGGCTGGGTGCCGACGTGGCCAGCGTGACGCCGTCGGCGGAGATGATGTTGCCCCGTTGGGCGGTGTACTCCTTGACCACCGCTTCGCCGTTGAGCGGGTTCGCGTTGAGGGACGAGGCGTGGACGATCTGCAGGTAGTTGAGGTTCACGAACAGGGCGGCGAACAGCACCATGATCCCGAGGCCGAGGAGGCGGATCTGGCGGTTCATCGGCGCCGCCGGGCCGGGCGGGCCGGACAGGCTCGTGGGGGTCATGGGTACAGGGCCGCGTCGGGGCGGAGGGGGAGCGGGCTCTCGACGTCGTGGGAGATGCGGACCAGGAGAGCCATCAACAGGTAGTTGGCGATGAGCGACGAGCCTCCGTAGGACACGAAAGGCAAGGTGATGCCGGTGAGCGGGATCAGCCGGGTGACGCCTCCGATGATCACGAACGTTTGCACGCCGACGATGAGCGCCAGTCCGGTGGCCAGCAGCTTCTCGAACGGGTTGTCGCAGCGGACCGCCACCCGGAGGCCGGTACCCACCAGGAGCAGGTAGCCGAACAGGAGGGCGGACGCCCCGATGAGGCCCAGCTCGTCGGCGATGACGGCGAAGATGAGGTCGGTGGACGCCTCGGGAATGTGGCTGGCGCTGCTCTGGCCCGGGCCCTGGCCCCACAGGCCGCCGGCGGCGATGGCGAACACGCCCTGGATGATCTGGTAGCCGGAGGTCTGGGAGTGGACCCACGGGTCGAGCCATGACTGGATGCGGGTGTGGGCGTGGCCGATGACCTTGAGGGCCAGCACCGACCCGGCCGCGAATAGGACGGCGCCCAGGCCCAGGTAGTACCCCCGGCCGGTGGACACCCACAGCATCCCGATGAACAGGGCGAAGAAGAGGAAGGACGATCCGAGGTCGTTCTCGGCCAGGAAGATGACGAGGGACAATCCCCACGCCGCCACGATCGGGGCCAGGTAGCGGGGGTCGAGCACCAGGAAGCGGCCGATCCGCCGGGTGCCCCGGCTGAGGAGGTCGGCCCGCTCCACCATCACCGAGGCGAAGAAGATGGCCAGGGCCAGCTTGGCCAGCTCGCCGGGCTGGAAGTTGAACGAGCCGAGGTGTATCCACAGCCGGGCGCCGTTGATGTTCTCGCCGATCCCGGGGACCAGGGGGAGGAGGAGGAGGCCGATGCCGAGCAGCGCGAATGTGTACCGGTAGCGCTCGAGGTCGCGGGCCCGGCGGACCACGAACAACGTGGCGATGAAGGCGGCCACCCCGATCAACGTCCAGAACGCCTGCAGCCGGGCCTGGTGGGGGGACAGCCGGGCGATGAACACGTAGCCGATCCCGTTGAGCAGGCCCGCCACCGGCAGCAGGATCGGGTCGGCCTCGGGGGCCAGGCGGCGCACGGCCATGTGGGCGGCCACCAGCAGGATGAAGATGGCGGCGAGGAAGGGGCCGATGTTGCCGGGCAGGTTGCCCGCCTTGCCGAAGCCGGCCAACGCGTAGAGGCCGCCGGTGAGGATGACGACCAGGAAGATCAGGCCCAGCTCGGTGCGACGGCGGGCGGGGACGGCGGCCGGGGCGACGGCGGGCCGGGCGGCAGGGGCCGCAGGGGCGGTCATCGGGGGAATGAAACGGTATGGGCCGTCATGGACGTACCGTCGTCGTCGGGGCGCGGGGCCTGGTGGTGGTCGTCGAGCGCGGCGGCGCGGTGGTGGGCGGGGCGGCCGCCGCCTGGGCGGCCTGGTAGGCGGCGACCAGGCTCTGGACGTACCGGTTGGCCGCCGCCACCGAGGACTCTTCCTGACCCGACCGCAGGGCCGGCACGGCGGCGGGCAGGACGTCGGCCGTGGTGTAGCCGGTGGTCTGCTTGAGCGTCGGGTCGAGCCCGAGGACACCGCCCGGCCGCCCCTGGAAGATGGCGATCTGGTCCCCCCGCAGGCCGACGAAGTACGAGGAACGGGCGTACCAGACGATCCCGGCTGCGGCGGCGGCCAGGATGAGCACGAAGAGAAGCAGGAAGGCGACGACCCGGATCGTGAGCGGGGATCGGGTGGGTCGCCGGACGCGGCGCGGCCGGTCCTGGTTCGGCCGGTCGTGGTTCGGTAGGTCGCCGTCGACGGGCGGGGCCGCCCCCGATGGTTCGGGGCCGGCGACGGCCAGGACGGTGGTGTCGTCGGCCCGGGGCGGGGGTGCGGTCGCCCCGCTCCCCTCGTCGATCCCGCCGACCGCGTCGACCGCGCCGACCGCGTCGACCGCGTCGATCCCGTCGACCGCGTCGACCACGTCGACCACGACGACGGTGATGTTGTCGTTGCCTCCCAACCGCTTGGCTTCGTCGACCAGCTCCCGGGCCGCCTCCCGGGGGTCGGCGAAGCGGCGGAGGAAGGAGGCGATGCGGTCGTCGCTCACCTCCCGGGGCAGGCCGTCGCTGCACAGCAGGTACCGGTCGCCGGGACGGGGATCCTCGACGAAGAGGTCGATGGGCACCTCCGGCTCGACGCCGAGGGCCCGGGTCATGATGTTGCGCCGGGGGTGCACTTCGGCCTCGGCCGGGGTCAGGCGGCCTTCGGCGACCAGCTCGGCGACCAGATTGTGGTCCGAGGTGATCTGGCGCAGCTCGTCGTCGTGGAACAGGTACAGCCGCGAGTCGCCGATGTTGATGATGGCCAGCTCGGGCCCTTCGACCAGGGCGATGGCCACCAGGGTGGTGCCCATGCCGCGCATCTCGGGATGGGCTTCCGCCTCCTCCCACACCGCCCGGTTGGCCGCTTGGGCGGCGTGGATGAGCCGGTCCGTGGTGGAGTGATCCGATCCGGAAAACCCCTGGTCCAGGGCCTGGATGGCCAGCGACGACGCCACCTCGCCGGCCGCCGCGCCGCCCATGCCGTCGGCCACCGCGTAGAGCGGGTCGGCGGTGAGCAGGGAGTCCTGGTTGTTGTTGCGGACCAGCCCCACGTCGGTGGCGGCGCCGGCGCGGAGGGCTACCACAGGCCGGGCGGCGGCGTCACTTGCGCACCTCCAGGGTGGTGCGGCCGAACTGGACCTTGTCGCCCTTGCGGATGGCGACGGCGGCGGTGACCTTGCGACCGTTGAGGAACGTGCCGTTGGTGGACCCGAGGTCCTCGACGAGGAGGTCCCGGTCCCGCCGGAACACCCGAGCGTGCAACTGCGAGACGAACGTGTCGTCGGGCAGGTAGACCGCGCAACCCCCGGCCCGGCCGACCGTCACCTCGGTGCCCAAGAGGAATTCCGCGCCTTTCATGGTTTCAGGTGACAAAACGACGAGCTTTTCGGGTCCCAGCGCTCCGGCGTCCGGGGGGCTGGTGACGGCGGCGGGCGGCGCCGGAACGGGGGCCGGGCTCGGAACGGGGACCGCCTTGGGTTCGCGGGTCTCGACCCACACCGCCCGCAGCACGCGGAGGAAGAACAGGTAGAGGATGGCCAGGAACACGTACTTGAGCAGCGTGAGAACAGGATCGGGCACGGGCCGTCCCGGGTCTAGCCCCGCTCGAAGCCGATGGTCGTGGCCCCCACGGTGATGCTGTCGCCGCTGGCGAGGAGGCGCGGCCCGGTCAGTGGCAGGCCGTTGAGCTTCGTGCCGTTGGTGCTGCCGCGGTCGGCGATCTCGTACTGCGACAGGGAGGACCCGTCGCCGGTCACCGGCCTGATCTGGGCATGGACGCGGCTCACGTTGGGGTCCGACAGCACGACCGTGCAGTCGGGCAGGCGCCCGATGGTGACGACCTGGTCGGCCAGGGCGAGGGTACGGCCGTCTGGTAGGTGCAAGCGGCTGACCAGCGCTTCTTCGTGGCGGACCATCTCCCCCGACACCAGAACCATCCCGGGGGCCAGCTGGTCGTCGGTCTCCATGACCACCGACACCGGGCCGACGAAGCTGTAGCGCTCCACCTCGGCATGGTCCTTGGCCACCGCCACCAGCTCGTCGATCAGCTCGTCCTCGATCGACGCGAACCGGTCCCGGTCGGCGGAGGAGAGCACCACCACGAAGTCGTTGGGCGTCAGCGTGCCCCGGGGCGCCACGGTGCGGCGCAGATCCATCTCGCGGGTCAGGCGCCGCCCGATCTCGACCGGCTGCAACCCGCCCCGGAAGGCCCGGGCGAAGACGCCCTCGACCATCCGTTCCAAGCGCCGCTCGAACTGTTGAAGTCCCATGGCCAGGAGGATGGTACCCGGAGCGAGCACCCGGCAGATGCTCATGGTTGCCCGGCCCGGGGCCTGGCCCGGCGGCGTGAGGTATGCTCTGCCCTCCACTCGGGCGAGTGGCGGAATTGGCAGACGCGCAGGATTCAGGTTCCTGTGTCCGCAAGGACGTGGGGGTTCAAGTCCCCCCTCGCCCACCCGGTTGGAACGGGTTTGCCCGGGAATGCGCAGTTCGGTGGGTGGCCCCTGGCATGGCACGACATGGTCGTTTATGCTTCGCGCCCGTGGCGAAGGGGCGCCGATCCCGGCGCGTCAAGCTCCAGCCCAAGCCTGGGGGAACCGGCGAGACGCCGGCGCGCCCGGAGGAGCCCACCGAGCCCGAGGACATGGTCAGCCGCATCGACGCCCTGCGGGAGGACGTCCGCAAGGCCCGCGGCGAATCGGCGGCCCGCAATCGGCGGCCGGCCCAAGCGGGGAAGGCGGCCGGAGGGAAGGCCGAAGGCGAGGCGGACCAGTCCCCGGCGGACCAGTCCCCGGCGGACCAGTCCCCGGCGGAGGAGGCGGAGCCCACCGAGAGCGGCGAAACCGGACCGTCGGCGCCCGGATCCGACACGGAGAGCGTCGCCCCGGCCCGGCCCACCCAGGCCGGCCCACCCCCCCTGCCACCGGCGCGGACCGGCCCCCTCGGCGACCGGCCCGAGCTGCACCCTCCTTATCCCCGCCCGGGCCGGGACCGCCGCCGGGGCGTGGCTCTGGGCGGGGTGGCTGTCCTTATAATTGCGGGCGTCGTGATCGGGGTGCTGGCCAGCTCCTCGAGCAGCCCGACCAAGCGGCCGGCCATCGCCTCCTACATGAGCAGCCACGTACCCGCCGGTACGCCGGTGGCTCTGGTCGGTAACGTCAAGAGCGCCCTGCCGGCCGAGTACCCGCCCGTGGCCATCTCCAGCGGCAACATGGACTCGGCCAGCCACCTCGAGTACGCCATCGCCCCCGATCCGGTGTCGGCCGCCGGCCCTTCGTTGGCGGCCTTCGTGACGGCCCACGGACGGCTGGTCGCGGTCGACCAGGGCCGGGCGTCCCTGTGGCGGATCGCGCCTGGAGCGGCGACCACCTCCAGCACGGCGCCGGCGACCACAGCCGCTCCGGCCCCGACGACCGCCAGCACCGCCCCGGCGACCACTGCGGCCCCGGCCACCACTGCGGCCCCGGCCACCACTGCGGCCCCGGCCACCACTGCGGCCCCGGCCACCACTGCGGCCCCGGCCACCGCGCCGCCGACGACCGCGCCGCCGACCACCGCCCCCCCGCCGACCACCGCCCCCCCGCCGACCGCGCCGCCGACCACCACCCCGCCCTCGACCGGGACCCCGTCGGGCCCGGTGACCACACCGGGCACCGTGGCGGCCACGATCGTCGTTCAGCACGGCCAGAGCATGTGGAGCATCGCCCAGACCGTCGTGGCCCAGCGGTCGGGCACCGCCCCGACCACGGCCCAGGTGGGCCGGTACTGGTCGCAGATGCTCGCCGCCAACGCCGGGCACCTGCCCGTCCCCGGGAACCCCGGCCTCGTGTTCGCCGGGACGGACCTGATCCTGCCGGCCGGGGGATGAGGCACCGTCTGGGGCTTCCCGGCGGTAGCGTCGCGACCAAGAGGTAGAGAGATGGTGCTGCGACCGGGATCCCGGCGAACTGAGGCGTTGGATCTCGAGGCCGCCCGCCGGGTGGTGTCGCGGGCGGAGCGGCGGGCCCTCGAACGGGCCGAGGAGCTGCGCCAGGAAGCCGACGAGATCCTCAAGGCGGCCTCCAACCAGGCGGTTGACGCTGAAGTGAAGGTTCGGGAACAGTTCGCGGCGGAGCTGCAGGCTCTGCGGGAGGAGCTGGCCGGGACCAGCCGGCGGGCCACTGTGGCGGAGAGCCAGCTCGAGTTGCTGCGGACCCGGGAGGCGGAGGAGGGTGGCACCGACGCCGCGACCGCGCAGAGCGGCGGATCGTCCACGACGGGTGACGGTGGGGGCCACGCCACCGAGGTCGCCCCAGAGGCCGTGCCCGGTCTGCGCGTGGTCAGCACCGACCCGGGACGGGACCCGGCCCAGCTCTCTGAGTTCGGGGAGCGACTGGCGGGCGACCCGGAGCGGTTGGTGGCGGCGACCGGGGCGGCCGCGGCCCGCCTGCACGCCCGGGCCGAGCTGGAGATGGTCCGGTGCCGCGACGAAGCGCTGCGCATCCTCACCGACGCCAGCCGGGAGGCCGAGGACCTCCTGATGTCGGCCATCGCGGCCATCGACCGCGACACCGCCATCGCCGCCGCCACCCTCGAGCAGGCCGAGCGGGACGGGTCGGCGGCCGCCGCCCGGCGGGGGGACGCCGAAGCGGCGCTGGAGGCGGTCGAGGAGCAGGCGGCCCGGCTCCGGGAGGAGGCCCGGTCGGAGGCCGACCGGCTGGTCAACGAGGCCCGGGCCGAGGCCGACCGGCTGGTCGAGGAGGCCCGGGCCGAAGCGGCCCGGATCGTCGAAGCGTCCCGTCACGACGCGGCCCGCCATCTGGAGGAGGCCCTGGCCCGGGTCGACCAGCTCTCCGAGGACGCCCGCCGGGATGCCACGGAGGCCCTGGTGGCGGTGCGCCGGCAGCTGGTGGCCGAGATCCTCGGCCTGCGCGACGCCATGGAACGGGCCCGGGAGAGCTTCGAGGTGTTCCTGGCCTCCTCCGGGTGGGCCGACTCGGGCGCCGACCCGCGGGCCGGAGCGCGTTAGGCCCCCGCTTGGGCGCCGGGCACGGCCACCACCGGGGCCACGCGGTCGGCTCGGCCGGCGACGACAGCTACCTGTGGTTCGCCCTGACCATGATCGTCGGGTTCATGTCGGCCGAGGTCGTGGCCGCCGTGCTGGCCCAATCGGTGGCCCTCCTGGCCGACGCCGGCCACATGCTCACCGACGCCGGCGCCCTGGGCCTGTCGTTGTGGGCCGCCCGCCTGGCCCGCCGGCCGCCCGGCGGCCACATGACGTTCGGGTTCAAACGGGCCGAGATCCTCTCCGCCGCGGCCAACGGGCTGACCCTCGCCGTCGTGGCGGCCGCCGTGGCGGTGGGCGCGGTGGCCCGACTGGTCCACCCGGCCCGGGTCCATGGCCTCACGGTCACCGTCGTGGCCCTGGTCGGGGTGGCCGTCAACCTCCTCGTCACCACGGTGCTGGCCCGGGCCGACCGCCGGAGCCTCAACATCAGCGGCGCGCTGGCCCACCTCCTCACCGACCTGTGGGCGTTCGCCGGCACCCTGGTGGCGGGCATAGTGGTGATCACCACCGGGTTCCGCCGGGCCGATCCGATCGCCTCGCTCATCGTGGTCGGCCTCATGGTGCGGGCGTCCTGGTCCCTGCTGCGGGCATCGGGCCGGGTGCTGCTCGAGGCGGCGCCGGAGGACGTCGACCTCCAGGAGGTGCGCGACCACATCATGGCGCTGCCCGAAGTGGAGTCGGTCCATGACCTCCACGCCTGGGTGGTCACCTCCGACCTGCCGGCCGTCTCGGCCCACGTCGTGCTGCGCGACGACTGCTTCGCCGACGGCACCGCCCCCCACGTCCTGGACCGCCTCCAGGCCTGCCTGGCCGGGCACTTCGACGTGGCCCACTCGACCTTCCAGCTCGAGCCGGCCCGGCATCTGGACCACGAGGAGTTCCAGCACGACTAACCCCCGGCACGACATATGTTGGCCTCGTGCAGCAAGTGGCCGAGGTACTGCGGACCGGGGCGGCCTCCGGGGGGCGGGCGGTGGTCGGCCGGGTCATCGATATCAAAGGGTTCTCGACCGTGCCCGTGGACGAGATGGTGCTGATCGACGACGGGGGGGTCGTGGCCGGGAACCTGCTCGGCCGCCCCGGCGCGGTCAAGCTGACGGCCGCGGCTCGGGACCTGATGGGGCGCGAC
>Ga0066702_10000099_pt1 | contig 15335 bp, 14 predicted proteins | sample GraSoiAngelo_151_FD_66507 | JGI IMG/M metagenome (GOLD analysis project Ga0066702, IMG submission 66507) | Grasslands soil microbial communities from the Angelo Coastal Reserve, California, USA - 14_1009_12_20cm | ecosystem: Environmental > Terrestrial > Soil > Grasslands | place: USA...
AGATCAAGATGCTGCGCTCGCCCTCCACCCCGCTGCCCGCCGCGCGCGCCGCCGCCGAGGAGACGTCGTGGGACAACGCCGCGCTGGCGCGCGTGCTCAAGGCGTTCAGCCGCGTCTTCGCGGCGGGCTTCGACTTGCGCCGCGTGCTCGACACGTTCCTCGAGGCCATCGGCGACGTCATACGGCCCACCCGCGTGGCCGTGCTCCTGCCCGACACGGACGGCCGCGAGTTCCGCATCGCCGCCCACCGCGGCCTCGCCCCACAGATCGTGCAGTCGGTGCGGCTGCCGGCGGCCGAGGGCCTGCCGCGCTGGCTGGCCGCACAGGGCCGCCCCATTGCGCTCCACGACGTCACGGATCCCGAGCTCGTGCGGGAGCTGAAACTCCTGCAGGGCATCGTGGCCACGCCGCTGCTGGCGCACGGCGACCTCGTCGCGATCCTCGTGCTCGGCCAGCCCGTCTTCGGCGCCGGCTACTCGCGGGCGGAGATCGAGACCCTCTTCGACCTCGTCACCCAGCTCGCGACGGTCATCCGCGACATCGCGCTGCACCAGCAGCTCGAGCGTGAGAAAGAATTCACCGAGCGGATCCTCTCGCACATGTCGAGCGGCGTGGTCACCATCGGCCGCGACCAGAGAGTCGGCACGATGAACCGGCGCGCCGAGGAGATCCTCGGCCTCTCCGCGCACGCGGTGGTCCGCCAGGATCTCAGGGTCCTCCCCTCTCCACTCGGCGACCTGCTGTTCGACACGCTGTCCTCGGGGCGGCCCATGCCGCGCACCGAGATCCAGCTGGCCCTGCGCCGCCTGTGGATCGAGGTCAGCACCTACGTGATCCGCGACGAAGAAAGCGCGCCGCTCGGCGCCGTCCTCGTCTTCGAGGACCTCACGGCCCAGAAGGAGCTGGCGGCGCAGAAGCGCGAGGCGGACCAGTTCCAGCTGCTCACCCGCGTGGTGGCGCGCATCGCCGACGAGATCAAGAACCCCCTGGTCTCCATCAACACCTTCATCGAGCTGATCGGCGAGCGCTACGACGACCCGGACTTCCGCCGCCATTTCTCCTCCGTCGTCCGTCGCGACGTTCGCCGGCTGGTGGAGGTGTTCGAAAAATTGGCGGCGCTCGTGACGGAGGGTGAGTTAAACTTCGCCACCGTGGATGCGTTCGAGGCTGTGACGCAGCTCGTCGAGGCCATCGACCTCGCGGAAGGCGGCCTCGGCAAGCACCTGCAGCTCGACGTGGCTCCGGCCTCCGAGCCCTTCCCCGTGAAGGTGGACGCCACGCAGCTGCGCAAAGCGCTCTCGTACCTGATCCGTTACCTGACCCACAACTCGCCCAACGACCTCGCGAAGATCTCGCTGTCGGTCGGGCGGCACGCCGAGCCCGACGGCGGCCACGACGTGCGGATCCTCGTCGGCTCCCGCACCGCCGCCGTCTCGGCCGAAAAGCTCGAGCGCCTCTTCGATCCCGTGCAGATGGTGCAGGAAAGCCTCATCGACGTCGGGCCCGCCGTGAGCCAGCGCCTGGTGGAGGCGCTCGGCGGCCGCCTCGGAGTCCGGCAGACGCGTCACGAGCTGTCCTTCGTGGTCTCGCTGCCGCCGGCGGCCGCATGACGACGACCTCCGCACCCGCGAGCGCCGCACGCATCCTGGTCGTCGACGACGAGCTGGGTCCCCGCGAGTCGCTCCGCATGCTGCTCAAGCCCGCGTACCAGATCACCACCGCCGACAGCGGGCGCGCCGCGCTCCAGATGCTGTCGCAGATCCGGCCCGACGTCGTCATCCTCGACATCAAGATGCCGGAGATGGATGGCCTCGAGGTCCTCCGCCGCGTGAAGCGCGCGGATCCGACCATCGAGGTGGTGATGATCACCGCCTACGCCTCACTGGAGACGGTCAAGCTCGCCCTCACCCACGGCGCCTTCGAGTACCTCATCAAGCCGTTCTCGCGCCAGGACCTGGAGGACGTGGTGCGGCGCGCGCTCATGCGCCGCCAGGCCGACCTCGGGGCGCGCGGCGAGGTGGCGACCCTGGTCGAGGAGATGCGGCGCCTCTCGGCCAAGACGCGCGAGCTGGAGGAGGTGGCCCGGCGGGATTCGACCGAGCAGTCGCTGCGTGTCACCCAGCTCTCCATCGTGCGCGAGATCTCCCGCGCGATCGTCGGCCACCTGGCCATGGACGACGTGATGGCCGCCGTGTCCGCGCAGCTGCACGCGGCGCTCGGCTACGACAGCGTTGGCCTGACGCCAAGCGAGCCGGCCGCGCACGGCGACGATGCCGGCTGCCTCGTCGTGTGCAGCATCCGCGACGCCGAGGGGCCGCTGGGATACCTCGTCGCCGACAACCGCGCCTCCGGGCGCCCAGTGGATCCGCGCGAGCGCGAGCTGCTCGAGATGCTCTCGGAGTACCTCGCCATCGCACTGCGCAACTCGCACCTCTACGGGGAGATCGCCGACACCAAGCGCTCCCTCGAGCAGCTCATCGCCTCCGCCGGCGACGCCATCATCTCGGTGGACGCGGACGATCGCATCGACGGCTGGAACCCGGCCGCCGAGCGCGTGTTCGGCCGCGCGGCCGCCGAGGTCACCGGGCGGCGCATCACCGAGCTGCTCCCGGAGCGCGAGTACCGCGCGGCGCGCGAGCGGCTGGCGCGCGGCGCGGCCATGGAGGTCTTCGAGACGACGCTGACGGTCGACCGTGAGACGCCGGCCGCGCTCGGGGTGACCCTGTCGGGACTGCGCAACCGGCAGGGCGGCCTCGACGGCCTCATCGCGATCGTGCGCGACATCACGGCCCAGCGCGAGGTCGAGAACCAGCTGCAGCAGTCCGAGAAGCTGACGGCGCTCGGGCAGCTCGCCGGCGGCATCGCGCACGACTTCAACAACCTCCTGCAGGCCATCCTCGGCTACGCCCAGCTCATGAAGGCGAACCCCGACAACCCCGAGCTGTTGCAGCGCTCGCTCTCGGTGGTGGAGTCGGCGGCCCTCGACGGCTCGGAGACCGTGCGCCGCATCCAGCAGTTCGCGCGGCTGCGGCCCGACGAGCGGTTCATGCCCGTCGACGTCAACCACATCGTGGAGGACGCCGTTGCCATCACGCGGCCGCGCTGGGAGGAGAAGATCGCCCACGACAGCCGCCCGATGGACCTGCGCCTCGACCTGCGGGCGAAGCAGCACATCCACGGCCGGTCGGCGGCTCTCACCGAGGTGATGACGAACCTCGTGCTCAACGCGATGGACGCCATGCCCGAGGGCGGGACGCTCAGCATCGCCACCAAGGACGTGGCCGACGCGGTGGTGGTCGTGGTGACCGACACCGGCATCGGCATGCCGGAGCAGGTGCGGCGGAGGGTCTTCGAGCCGTTCTTCTCGACCAAGGGCGAGTCGGGCTCGGGCCTCGGCCTGTCGATGGCCTACTCGATCATCCGCCGGCACGGCGGCGACATCCGCGTGGAGAGCGAGCCCGGCCGCGGCGCGACGTTCACGCTCACGGTGCCCACCGCCCGCGAGGCGCCCGCCCCCCCGCCGGCGCCATCGACGCCGCCGCCTCGCCGCGCCGCGCGCGTCCTGCTGGTGGACGACGAGCCGCAGGTGCTCTCGGCGCTGGCCGAGCTGCTGCAGGCGGCCGGCCACCAGGTGAGCGCGGCGGCCAGCGGCGCGGCCGCGCTGAAGATCTACACGCCCGGCCGCTATGACGTGGTGCTGACCAACGTCGGCATGGCCGGCATGAACGGCTGGGAAGTGGCGGAGCGGGTGCGCGCCGTGGACGCAAAAGTCCCCGTCGTCTTCATCACGGGCTGGGGCCTACGAGAGGAAGAGCGCGCGCGCCTGTCGGCGCTGCGCGTGCAGCGCTGCCTGTTCAAGCCTGTGCGACCCGACGAGCTCGACGCCGCCGTTCAGGCCGCCGTCGCCTCCGTCTGATCCACCGCTCCGCCGGCCTCAATCGTGATCGCGGCGCATTGCTTCGAGCAGCATTTCGCCACATAGCCATACGGCGCGGGGCCCTATGCGGAGAACTACGTAGACCGACGAAGATACGATGATGGCAAGAGTTACGGCTCGAGGGCGACCCATGAGGGCCGCGCGTAACGGGGTCGGCACCGTCCGCGGCAGGACAGTGTGTCCGGCAGGGTGGCATCGATCGATCAGTTTCTAGCCTGACCACAACGCGGTGGGTGCCTCCATCGTCGCACGTGGTAGGACCTAACCTCCCAAGAAATCTCGCTGTGGAAGAATTCTGGATATCTGGCACCCCCGTTGCTCTATTGCACCCCGACCGGGGGGCCGACGCGCACGGTGAGTGCCCTCGGGACAAATTGGGGGCACCGACATGCGTTTCCGCCACCGCACTACCCATGCCGTGCTGGCGTCGGCGATCGCGACGCTGGCGACGGCATCGTTCGCCACGGCCCAGGAGCGCGCCGGCGTCGTCACCACGCTCGAAGGCAAGGTCACGGTGGTGCGCGCCTCATCGCCGGAGTTGACGCCCCTGAAGTTCCGCGACGCCATCTTCGTGCGAGACCGCATCGCGACCGGCAAGGAGTCCTTCGCGCGCATCCTGCTCGGCGGCAAGGCGGTCGTCACCATCCGCGAGTTCTCGGCGGTGACGATCACCGAGGTCCCGGGCGTGGCCACGGTGGCCGTCGGCAGCGGCCGCGTGGCCGTCGCCGTCGCCCGCGAGCGCATGCGGCCTGGCGATCTCGTCGAGGTGCGCACGCCGAATGCGGTGGCCGGCATCCGCGGCACGGTCATCGTCGCCGAGGTCTTCGACGAGCAGCACTCCGTCATCACCGTCCTCAAGGGCGTGATCGACGTCACGCGCCTGGACGCCGGGCGCGCCGCCGGTCCTGCGACGGTCCTCAACGCGCTCCAGCAGGTGACGATCACCGGGCCGAACCCCGTGTCGGCGCCGCAGCCGATCTCGATCGACGCCGCGCAGAAGATGGGCGCCGATTTCCGGTCGGCGCCGCCGCGCAACGCGCCGAGCGCGAGCACGGCGGCCGTCAGCCAGGGCGAGGTGGAGCGCGCCGCGAAGGACATGGGCAGCGCCGCCGGCGCCCCTGTGGCAACCGCGGCCTCCGCCGACAAGTCCGCTGCCAAAGGCAAGGCCGCCCAGAGTGATCAATCGGGCGGTGACTCCGACAAGGGCAAGAGCAATCAGTCCGGGACGGCGACGGTGTTCGCGGGCTCCGGCTCGAGCACGGCCGCGACGAGGGGCGGCGGGACCAGCGGCGGTGCGACGACATCGCTGGCCACGTCGAGTGCGCCGGTGCCGCCCGTCAGCGCGGCGGTCGTCTCGCCGGCGCCCGCTGTGGTCCCGGCGGTGGTCACGTCCACTCAGGGCGTGACGCTGAAGGTGCTCGACAGCATCAAGGAAGCGGTCAAGGACGCCAAGGACTCCCAGCGAGAGAACCGCAACAAGGGCAAGAACTAGCCGGCGCGCGCCAGCACCACGATCCCTCCCACGACCAGCGCCGCCGCCAGCAGGTGTGCCGGCGTGACGCTCTCCCCGAGCGCCAGGTATGACAGCGCGAGCGCGCTGACCGGTAATACGCCCGTGAAGACCGAGGCCGCGCTCGCCGGCACGCGCGCCACGCCGCGCGCCCAGAGCAGGAACGCCACCACCGTCACCACCACGCCGTAGTAGCCGACCATCGCCCAGTCGGCGAGCACCAGGCGGCTCAGCGGAAACGCGCGCATCTCCAGCAGCGCGCCCGGCAGGAACATGGCGAAGCCCAGCGCGCTGATCGCCGTCGCCACCGCCAGCGGCGACAGCCGCTGAGAGGCCACGCGGCTGCACACCACGAAGACCGCCTCGCCCACGACGGCGCCGAAGACGAGCAGGTTGCCCAGCAGCGGCCACGGGCCACGCGCGCCGAGCCCGCCGCCCGCCGTGTTGAGGGCAAGGACGCCGACGACGGCGAGGGCCACGCCCAGCGTGCGCGCACGGCTCCAGCGCTCGCCCAGCGTGAGCACGGCCAGCGCCGTGGCCACCGCCGGTGTCGTGCTCGTCACGATACCGCCCTCCGCCGCGCTCGTGAGCCTCAACCCGTAGAGCAGCAGCACGTTGAACGCGAAGATGCCCGCGAACGCCTGAAGAGCCAGCACGGCGACGTCGCGCCGGGCCGGCCGCGGCAGCGGCCGCTCGACGAGGAGCACGAGGGTCACGAGAATCGCCGAGGCCACCGCGAAGCGCAGCCCAGACAACAGGAAGATGGGCAGCCGCGCGACGGCGACCTTGCCGACGACGATCGAGCTACCGACGACGGCCATGGCGCCAGCCAGCTCGAGGCAGGCGCGGAGAGGAAGCGCTATCGGTCGGGGGCGGGCGCGCCGCTGCCGGCCGCCCGCTTCACCTGGTCGGCGAGCTTGCAGAACGCGCAGACGGTGGAGGTCGTCACCTGACCGCAGCGCGCGCACTCCTGGAGGGTGACGTCCTCGAGGCGCTCGAAGGCGGCCCGCGCCTTGTCGAGAAAGCCGAACAGGAAGTTGTGCTTGGCACCCGGCGAGGCATCCTCCATCCGGTTCAGCACTTCCTTGTGGGCGATGGAGGTGGCGCCGGCCGCGAAGGGGCACTCCTCGACGATGTAGTCGATGCGGCGCAGGAAGGCGTAGGCCGCCGTCTCCCGCTCCGACAGGCGGTAGAGCGGCTTCACGCGCCGCACGAGCTTGGGGTGCGTCGAGGCCAGCGCCGGCGACTGGCGCGGCAGCGCTTCGGTGCGCCAGTGCATCACGGAGCCAAAGAGCGTCGCCGCCTCATCGTCGAGGTTGTGGCCGGTGGCCACGACGGGCAGGCCGTGGTCGAGGGCCACACGGTTCATGAGATAGCGCTTGCTGAGACCGCAGCCCGAGCACGGCGGCCGGCGTGTGACCTGCTTGATCACGGGCACCGGCCCGCCGACCTCGTCGGCCACTCGCGACACGAGCAGCCGCGCGCCGCGGCGCGCCGCGAACGCCTCGCACTTCGCCTTCGACTCCACCGAATAGTCGAAGATGCCGAGGTCCAGATAGAGGCCGGTCGTGTCGTAGCCGTCGTCGATGAGGACGTCCCACAGCGCCAGCGAGTCCTTGCCGCCCGACACGGCCACCAGCACACGCTCGTCGCGCGTGAACATGCGGTGCTTGCGGATCGCCTCGCGCACCTGGTTACGGAAGAACTCGAGGTAGTCGTCGACGCAGAAGGCGGCGTTGTGGCGCCGCAGCTCGATGGTGGCGCTGGCGCCGCACTTGCGGCACTTCACGCGAGCTCCTTCGCAGGCTCGCCTCGCACGCCGGGCGTGCTGCGGCTCGCACTCCCACCCGACATCACCGGCCGCAATTCGATCACGTCGTCGTCACGCAACAGCTGGTCGGCCGTCACCAGGTCGTCGCCGCGGATGACCAGCACGGTCTCGGGCAGGATGTCGAGCTCGCGCAGGACCTCCTTGACGCGCCGGTTGCCGGCCACCTCGACCTCGCGCCGGGGGTTGCGCAGCACCACCTTCATGTTCAGCCGGCGGGAAAGCCCGCCGTCCGCCTGAGGTCGCGCAGCTGGCCGAGGTGCACGCGGTCGTGCTCGGCGGTGAGTCGCCACCACTGCGCGAGATCCAGATCGCCGAGGCGGACGTGCTTGAAGCGCAGCGCGCGCGGATCGCAGATGGCGAGCCGGTCGAAGGACTGCCGGCTGCGCTCGCGCGTCGCCTTCAGCGTCGCGAGCAGCTCGGCGAGCGGCTTGCCGTGCGTCGGCCACACGCTCTCGGGCGCGTTGGCCGCCTCGGAGACCGAGATCGGAAGCGCGGCGAACTCGGTGACGTCGTGCGGGAAGACGGCGGGCGCGCCGCCGGCCGCGGCCTCCTTCGTGAGCTTCGTCGTCAGCTTGCCGGTCGCGATCTCGGCGATCGTGAGGTGATCGATGACTTCGCCGACCGACCAGTCGCGTGTCGTCGGCCTCCACTCGGCCTGTCGCTGCGAGAGCCCCTCGACCTCGCGCAGCAGTTCGGCCCGCACGCTCTCGAGGTCGCGCCACAGAGTCTCGACGGGCTTGGGCCACGACATGCGCTGGAGTATACATGAAGGCGTCACCATGCCCGACTCGCCGAGCGACCGGGCGCGCGCCGCGTGGCGCACGCTGAGCTCACGTCCCGTGTACGCGAACCCCTGGATCCGCGTGCGCGAGGACGTCGCCGAGCTGCCTGATGGGCGAACGACGCTCTACGGCGTCGTCGAGTGCCCGCCGTGCGTCGGCGTGCTGCCGTTCCTCGACGCGCGCACCGTCGTCCTGGTCGGGCAGTACCGCTACGTCGCCCGCGCCTTCGCCTGGGAGATGCCGACGGGCGGCATGCAGCCGGGCGAGTCGGAGGAGGCCGCCGTGCAGCGCGAGCTCGGCGAGGAGGCGGGCTACGAGGCGGCGCGGCTGGTGAGGCTCGCCTCCATCGCGACGTCCAAGAGCATCATGGACGAGACCGCGCATCTCTTCCTCGCCGAGGGGCTGCGCCCGGCCACGCGCGAGCCCGACCACACCGAGTTCATCGAGGTGCGCGCGTTCGCCTTCGACGAGGTGCTGCGCATGGTCGAGCGCTCGGAAATCACCGACGCGATGACCGTGGTGGCCGTGCTGCACGTGGCGCGGCGCCGATCCAGCCCGTGAGCGAATTGAGCCTCAGGGTGCCACGTAGATCATCCACGACACTCCGAAGTGGTCAGCGACCATGCCGAAGCGCGGCGAAAAGAACGTCTTGGTCAACGGCATCTGCACCTGCCCGCCGTCGCCGAGGGCAGCGAAGCGTCGCTCGGCCTCGGCCTCGTTTGGCACCGTCAACGACAGCGCAAAGCCCTGGAAGCTCGGCCGGCCTTGGCATTGACCGTCGGAGGCCAGGACCGTGGTGTCGCCGATGCGCAAGCTCGCATGCATGACCTTGTTTTCGGCACCCGGCTGGACCATGGCGGGATCAGGGCTCTCCTTGTAACGCATGAGCATCGTGACCTCGGCGCCGAGGGCTCGGCGGTAGAACTCGAGGGCCTCTTCGCAGCGACCATCGAAGAAGACGTAGGGCTGGACTTGCATGGCGACTCCTTGTGGTTCGGGTTCCGAGCCGGGCTTCCGGACGGTGTCGGCCGGATGTGAGCCGTGGCTCTCCTCAATAGTCGAACGAGGGAGCCCCAAATCGACAGGTCTCCGCGCTACAACGTCGGCAGACCCGGTATCTCGATGACCGGCCGGATTTCGATGGTGCCGAGGCGTGCCATCGGAATCCGAGTCGCGATGTCGATCGCCTCATCGCTATTCTTGGCCTCGACCAGGAAGTACCCGCCCAGCTGCTCGCGAGTTTCCGCGAATGGACCGTCGGTCACGAGTTTCTTGTTCTCACGCACGCGAACGCTGATCGCCCTCGACGTGGGGTGCAAGGGGGCAGCCGCGAGATAGTGGCCTGTCGAATGCAGGTCGTGCGCGAGCTCCGTAGACTCCACGTAACATTGCTTCCGCTCGATATCGTCGAGGGCCTTCTCGTCTCCGTAGATCAGCAGCATGTATTTCACTCGGTTGCCTCCACGCTCGTCCACCGACCTTGACCGGTTCGTCGCCGAGAGACTACCGTTAGGATGCCACGGCCCGGGAAAGGATTCTGAGCAATCCTCTCAGCGTGATGCCTTCGCAAGCACGCGACACGCCATCACCACGCCCGCGTCGCACACGCGGCGCGCCTCGCGAACGGCCAATGGCGTCTCGTCCGACCCCGCGCGATCGAGGATCGAATGGAGCTCCTCGACGCGATCCCGAACGACCGTCTCGATGACGTAGGACTCGTGCGCGTCAAACCAGCTCATCCGTCGTGCCTCCTTTCCACGTTTGTCTTCTTCTGGAGGTCGTGCTGACCGCGCGGCGCCTGCACCTCCTGACCACGCGGCGCCTGCACCTCGTCACTGCGCGGCGCCTGCACCTCCTGGCCGCGCGGCGCCTGCGCCTCCTCGAGGTCCGGTCGCGCCGCGTGGGCGGCCGTCGTCATCAGCACCGTGGCCAAGCCGATTGCGATCGCGTGTGTACGCTTCATTTCAGCGTCCTCCTGTTGACGCTGGTGGAGAGCAGCCGCCGTGCCAAACCCGAATCACGCGGAAATGCTCGACATCACCACGGGTCGCGCGCCGTTGGCGGTTTCACGTCGGAACGCGCGCTTCAGGATGAAACACGCCCGATCCGGTGGCAAAGCCGGCCCGGATGTTTCGCATTGAAACGCTGTTCCGAGATGGAACACGTGCATGACGGCAACGTGGCGAATTGTCGGCCACACGGATGCGGCACGCGATTTGCCGGCGTACACTCGGTGAATCGGAGGATCTGATGCCGGTGCCGCTGGTGCTCACGTTCGTCTCGACGGTCGCGTTTGCGATCCAGCTCTTGATCTTCGCGTATCTCTACTCCTCCCACCGCGTCCGATTCTTCCAGTACCTCCTCCTTGCGTGGGGCGCGTACACATTGTCCAAAGGCCTCAAGCTCGTCGACGTGCTCGTCTTCGACCTCCAGGAGCCCAGCATCGCCACCGGGGTGGCCACCGTTGCCGCCGTCGGTTTCATCCTGGCGGCCGCGCTCGCGTATCGCTGGAACTACCGGCTGCGTGGCCGTGATCTCGTCACCGGCGGCACGGTCGCGGTCCTGCTCGCGCTCGCCAACGACGTGGGCAGCGCCGACGAGGGGCTGCGGCTCGTGGGCGTCGGCCTCGGCGTCGCCCAGATGGTGGCCGGCGCCCTGTTCTGGCCGTCGCGGCGTCGCGTCGCCGGCGTGCGCGTTCGCGGCGAGCGGCTCCTGGCCGGGCTGCTGACGCTGTGGGGCATCCATCGCATCGCGACGCAGTTCGTGACCGCACCGCCGGGATCGGCAGCATACCTGGCCGTGCACGCGGTGTTCATCACGCTCTATTTCCTGTCGACGTTCGCGGTCATCATCATGGTGCTCGAGCGCGCGCGCAGCGAGAGCGAGCGGCTCACGGCGCGCCTCAGCGAGGCCGAGCGGCTGGCGACGACGGGCGAACTGGCGGCCGGCATGGCCCACGAGATCCGCAACCCGCTGGCGGGCATCATCAATGCCACCGCGCTGCTCACCGACGAGGCGGGGCTCACGGCCGAGGAGCGCGCGGCGACGGTCGCCGCGATCCGCGCCGAGGCGCGCCGGCTCAACCGCATCCTCTCCGACTTCCTGCGATTCGCGCGGCCGCAGCAGGTCCACCTCGCGCACGGCGACATCCGCGAGGTGGTCCAGCACGTGAGCGCGCTGATTCGCGACGATCGTTCGCGCGCGCCTCGCGTGGACGTGAAGGTGGCCGTGGATCCAGCGGTACCGCGCTTCGCCTTCGACCGTGACCAGATGACCCAGGTGCTGTGGAACGTCGCCCTCAACGGTGTGCAGGCGATGGATGGCCGCGGCCGGCTGTCGGTCGAGGTCGGACGCGAGGATGGCCATGTCGCTCTGGCCGTCAGCGACACCGGCCCCGGCATCCCGCGCGAGGTGCTGCCGCGGGTCTTCGAGCCGTTCTACTCGGGCAAGCCGAACGGCAGCGGGCTGGGACTCACCATCGCCGAGCGCATCGTCGCCGCGCACGGCGGTCGCATCGAGATCGACTCGGCGCCGGGTGGCGGGACGCGCGTCAGGCTGCTCTTTCCCGTCGAGGCCGCGTGACGATGGTCCATCTGCTGGTCGTTGACGACGAGCCGTCGGCGCGCACCACCCTCGCTCTCCTGCTCCGCAAGCGCGGTCATCGCGTGGCCGCGGCCGAGGGCGTCGCCAGCGCGACGAAGCGGCTCGCGGAAGACGTTTTCGACCTCGTCGTGACCGATCTGCGAATGCCGGACGGCGACGGCCTCGATGTCTTGCAGGCGGCGCGGGCGCAGGCCGACGCGCCCGAGGTCATCCTGCTCACCGCCTACGCCGAGTGGAAATCCGCCAAGGAAGCGATCCGCCTGGGGGCGCTCGACTACTTCGAGAAGGGCCAGGAGCCGGAGGAGCTCTATCACCGGATCGACAAGGCGCTGGCCGCACGCGCGCTGCGTCGCGAGAACGAGAATCTGCGCGCGCAGCTCCGAGAGCGGTACGGCCTGCCGGGCCTGATCGCGCAGTCGCCGGCGATGCAAGCCGTGCTCGACCTCGTCGAGCGCGTGGCGCCCACCAACGCCACCGTGCTGATCCAGGGTGAGTCGGGCACGGGCAAGGAAGTGATCGCCAAGGCCGTCCACCACGCGAGCGCGCGCGCGGCGCGGCCGTTCGTGGCCGTGAACTGCGGCGCGGTGCCCGAGACACTGCTCGAGTCGGAGCTCTTCGGCTACGTGCGGGGCGCCTTCACGGGCGCCGCCGCGAGCAAGCTGGGCCTCTTCGAGGAGGCCGACGGCGGCACGCTGCTCCTGGATGAGATCGCCGAGATGCCCGCGGCGCTCCAGGTGAAATTACTGAGAGCGCTGCAGAGCGGCGAGGTGAGACGCCTCGGCGCGACGCAGGCCGTGACCATCGATGTGCGCGTCATCGCCGCGACCAACGGAGACCTCGCGACCCGCATCAGCCAGGGCAGCTTCCGCGAGGATCTCTTCTATCGCCTCAACGTCATCCAGGTGACGCTGCCACCGCTGCGCGACCGCCGCGAGGACATTCCGGCGCTCGCCGAGTATTTCCTCGGCCGCGCCGCGGCGAAACTCGGGCGGACGCTCCGGCTGTCCCCGGGCGCCCTCGAGCGGCTGCTGCGCTATCCGTGGCCGGGCAACGTGCGTGAGCTGGAGAACGCGCTGGAGCGCGCCGCCATCCTGGCGCGTGCCGAAAACATCGAGCCGGAGGACCTGCCGCCCCACGTCGCCGCGGGCCTGCACCTCGGCGCCTCCCCCGCGCTGCCGGGGCAGATCACGCTCGCGGACGCCGAGCGCGCCCACATCTTGCAGACCCTCGAGCGCTTCGGCCGCAACCACTCGGGCGCCGCCGAGGCGCTGGGCATCGGCCGCACGACGCTGTGGCGCAAGCTCAAGGAGTACGGGATCGAGCGGTGAACGCTGCACCCGGCCGCTGCTGCACACGGCGCGGCGTCAGCGGTCGAGCCAGGCCGCCATCAACCGCCCTCCGTAGTCGTAGCCGAGATTCGGCCCGTAGTTCTTGAGGGCCCCGTCCCAGACGGCAACGTAGACCCCCGAGGGCAGCTGGACGTAGTACTGCTGCGTCGCCAGGTAGCGCTGGATCTCGGCGATGATCTCCCGGCGTTTGGCGGTATCGAATGTCCGCCGTTGACGCACGAGAAAGTCCGTGACGACGGGATCGTCGACGTGGCTCTGGTTCTTCTGCTCGCCGGGGTAATGCATGCTGTAGAGGAAGTTGTCCGGCTCCAGGAACGGCGTCTGCGGTCCGTACGTCATCGACTCGAACTGGCCGAAGTAGCAGCTGGCGATGAAGGCGCCGTACTCCTTCGTGTCGAGCCTCGCGTCGATGCCCGCGCTTTTGAGGCCCTTGAGGATGAGCTGGGCGGCATCGACCAGGGTCGTCGAGCCGTAGGTGGCGAAGCACATCGAGGCCGGGAAACCATTCGGGTAGCCGGCGGCCGCCAGCAGGCGCCGAGCCTCGCCGGGGTCATGCTTGAAGTAGCGAGCGCCATCGCCGAGTTGATTCGTCGGCAACGCCCAGTCCTTGAGCGCCGCCGGAAAAGCCGGATTGAACACCCCGGCACCTTCCAGCACGGCGTCGATCATCTCCTGGCGGTCGATGGCGAGCGAGACAGCCCGACGCACCCGGACGTCGTTGAACGGCGCCCGGTCGGTGCGCATGGAGATGTGCGTCTCCACGTTGGCGACGAACTCCGCGGTCTTGAGATTCGGCCGGCGCCGCTGAAGCATGTCCTTGATCTGAACCCAGTCGGTGCGGTTGATGGTGCCGGGGAATTCCCAGCCCAGGTCGTAGCGGCCGGCGAGGAACGTGGCGATGCGCGAGGCGTTGTCCTCGTCCACGAGGATCTCGACGCGGTCGATGTACGGAAGTCCGGGCCGGAAATACGCGGGGTGCCGGAGCAGGGTGAGGCCGGCATTCTGACGGTAGCTCTCCAGCATCCACGGGCCGGTGCCCACGACCGACTCCGCCTTCTTGAGATCGCCGAACTTCTCGACGCACTCCCTCGCCACGATCGGCAGGGAGATCGGATTGGCGAGCATGTCGAGGAACCACGCGAACGGTTCTTTCAGACTGAACTTGATCGTGTAGCGGTCGACGACCTCCACCTTGTCGACCGCGCGGAGCATGTAGGCGCCGGGGTTTCCCTTGACCGTGAGGAACCGCTCCACCGAGTAGCGCACGTCCTCCGCGGTCAGCTCGCGGCCGTTCACCGGCGGCTTGTTGTGCCAGCGCACGCCACGGTGCAGCTTGAAGATCCACGTGGCCTCGCTCGGCTGCGACCACGACTCGGCCAGATCACCTTCGATCGCGAACGTGCCTGGGACGATCGAGGGTCCGGCCCTGTGCTTGACGAGGCGGCTATGCGTGAACGTGAGCGGGATGTGCACCCGGTACGCCGTCGTCAGCATGGGATCGAAGAACGGAGGATCCCAGCCGCGGATCGTCAGGGTCCCGCCGCGTTTTGGCGTCTGCGCCCATGTGAGCGAGGGCGCCAGCGTCGTTCGCGCGACCGCGAAGCCACCGAGAGTCAAGAGCTCGCGACGACTCAGACGCATGGGAACCTCCCCATCGCAGCGGAACTGGGGCGCCGAGCCTATAGCAACCGCACGGCGAGCGCAATCGGGGTCGTCGCGGTTTGACAGGCTCCCAAGCCGTTCCTACACTAGCGTCCGCCATGGCCCCGGAGGCGCGCGTCCTCGGACTTCAGTGCCTTCGCTGCCGTGCCCGCTTCGAGGAACCACGCCTGTTCGCGGGCTGCCCGCGCTGTCGCGCTGAGGGCATCGCCGTGAATCTCACCGTCGCGTACGATCTCGTCCCGCTCGCCGGCGTGACGCCCGAGACATTCGGCACCGCGGCGCGCGGGCTCTGGCGCTTTCGCCCCCTGCTGCCGGTGCGGCCGGCACATCCCGTCTCGCTCGGCGAGGGCGCCACGCCGCTCGTCCACCTCGAGCGCCTCGGCCGGCGGCTCGGCCTCCCGCGGCTCTATGCGAAGGACGAGAGCCAGAACCCGACGTGGTCGTACAAGGACCGGCTCTGCGCGACGGCCGTCACGCATGCCCTCGAGACGGGCGCGCGCGTGATCACCATCTCGTCCACGGGCAACCACGGCGCGTCCACGGCCGCCTATGCCGCGCGGGCCGGCCTGCCGTGCGTCATCTTCACGCTCGCCTCGGTCCCCGAGACGATGAAGACGCTGATGCAGGCGTACGGCGCGGCCGTCGTCGCCTGCCCCACCTC
>Ga0066702_10000103_pt1 | contig 15192 bp, 16 predicted proteins | sample GraSoiAngelo_151_FD_66507 | JGI IMG/M metagenome (GOLD analysis project Ga0066702, IMG submission 66507) | Grasslands soil microbial communities from the Angelo Coastal Reserve, California, USA - 14_1009_12_20cm | ecosystem: Environmental > Terrestrial > Soil > Grasslands | place: USA...
GCTTCCGCGATGGAGCCGGTCTTCCCGTTGGCCATCCAAGGCATCAAGTAGCGATCGAGGCGTTGCGCTGATCATGCTGGGCGCGAAGGACCAGCGTGGCACTCGTCCGCCGTGAGATGTGGCGATCAGTGATGGCCCCCTAACACGCCCGCTCATGAACCTGCATTCCGCGATCCCGGTCCTCACCGTGATGAACTTTCACCACGGGCTGCTAACCATCAAATTGGGTTTCGACGAGCGTTTATATGCCTATCGCAGCACTCCCTTCAAAATACGAGTTAATGAATGAAGGTTTTGGTCTCCAGGCACGAATAACAGTATAACGAAGGATCTATTCGATGCGCTCGGTGATCGCCTACGCCTCCGCCTGGCATGTTGTTTGTTGACGGTCAAGGAGGGTCTTTGCGTGTGCGAGCTCGTTGACGCACTCAAAGTGTCGCAGCCGAATGCCAGCCGGCACTTGAAACTGATGAAAGCGGCGGGCTTGGTGGACGAGGAGCGTGACGGTCGATGGGTCTATTACAGACTGAAGGATGCGGAGCACCCGTTCTTCAAAAACATTCGTTGCTGCATTGAAACAGTCTGTTGTTGTGCTGACATCCAAGAGGACTTGAGCCGTCTGCGGTCGCGCCTGAAGCTCCGCCGCGGCGATAGGTGTGTCGTAGGGTTTCGGCGCTGATCCGCGCCGGGAAAGGAGGCCCGCTATGAGTCCATGTTGTCCTGGACCCTGCTGCCCGGGTGATGGCTGCTGCTAAGCAGTCATCGTAGTGCCGACCGGCAACGGAGCGGAGCGGCCGATCCTCTCCTCGCCGGTGATCAGCTCGCCCGTTGGGTTAGTACCGACAAACGTTAGAGCTTTATCGGACGCGCGTTGTCTCCACCCGTAATCTGTAAGCGCTCGCCATGAACTGGGGATTGACCAGATTTCGTTGATCTGCGTAACTTGCTCTGGCGAACCGTTCACTTTGTGTGGTACAACGAGGTTCAAATGGGGGTTTCGAACCCGTGGCTCCCCGCAAGAACGCCTCGTTTAACCGCCGCGATTTCTTGAAAAATGTTGCAGCTGGCGCCGCGGTCGTCACGGCCACTCCTGCCGCTCGTGCAACCCCATCCCCTTTCGAGGGGCGGAATGCAACGGCACCTCCCATTTCCGCCAAAGCAGAACTCCGTGCTCTGCCCCGCACTGAAATCCTGACCGCCGAGCGCACCGGTTCCGATTTTATGGTCGACGTGATCAAGTCATTAGGCATGGAGTATGTTTGTGCCAATCCCGGCTCAAGTTTTCGGGGCCTCCAGGAATCAATAATCAACTATGGCGGGAACCATAGCCCGGAGTTCATTACGTGCCTCCATGAAGAGTCGTCTGTGGCAATGGCTCACGGTTATGCCAAGATCGAAGGCAAGCCGCTGTTGGTGCTCGCGCATGGCACCGTTGGCTTTCAGCACGCCGCAATGGCTATCTACAACGCCTACTGTGACCGTGTGCCCGTTTACATCATCGGCGGCAACATCATTGATGCCACCAAGAGAATTCCACCAGTCGAATGGACCCACAGCGTTCAAGATGCGGCCGCAATGGTCCGTGACTTCGTAAAGTGGGATGACCTCCCCACGTCCTTGCCCCACTTTGCAGAGTCCGCCGTACGCGCCTACAAAATTGCCATGACACCCCCAATGATGCCGGTAGTCTTGGTGGTCGATGCAGAACTCCAGGAAAACCCAATCTCGGCGAGTGCTTCGTGGATGGTGCCGAATCTCGTCCTGCCCTCACCGCCTCAGGGAGATTCAGGTTCCGTTGCTGAGGCGGCACGACTTTTGGTCGAGGCCGAGAATCCCGTCCTGATCACCGATCGTACCGCGCGCACACCAGCCGGCATGGCGCGACTCATCGAACTGGCCGAAACTTTGCAGGCGCCTGTCATTGACGAAGGCGGCCGAATGAACTTTCCCACCCGCCATCCACTGAACCAATCGGAACGCGCGGACGAACTTATCGCTAACGCAGACGTCATTCTGGGCCTCGAGTTAAGTGACTTCTGGGGTGCAATTCATTCTTTTCGCGACCAGATCGAACGAACCTCGCGGCCGACAACGAAACCAGGCGTCAAGCTCATTAGTATCAGCGCCGGGAGTTTATTTCTCAAAAGTAATTACCAGGACTTTCAGCGATTCACTGCAGTGCATGTCGACATTGCCGCGGATGCTGAGGCAACTCTGCCTTCGCTTACCGAATCCGTGAAACGTCTGATCACCTCCGACCGCAAAGAAGCGCTTCACGACCGTGGCGCAAACTTTGCCGCTGCGCGACAGGACGATCTTCGCCGAGCGCGAGATGCTGCGGCGTATGCCTGGGACGCGAGCCCAATCAGCACGGCCCGCCTGTCATCCGAGATCTGGGCACAGATCAAGGGCGAAGATTGGTCCTTAGTATCAGATCCTATCTTTTTGAGTAGCTGGCCTCTGCGGCTGTGGTCTTTCGAAAAATATTATCAATTCATTGGCACCTCCGGTGGCTATGGCATCGGCTACGGTGCGCCCGCCGCTGTTGGTGCGGCCCTTGCCAACCGGAAGTACGGCCGGCTATCCGTGAATATCCAATGCGACGGCGATTTGATGTATGCGCCGGGCGTTCTGTGGACTGCTGCGCATCACCGGATCCCCGTGCTGAACATCATGCATAACAACCGTGCGTACCATCAGGAGGTCATGCAAGTGCAAATCATGGCGAATCGTCACAGCCGCGGGATTGACCGAGCTAAGATCGGCACCACGATTGATGACCCAGGCATCGACTATGCCAAGCTCGCCCAGAGTATGGGCGTGTACGCTGAAGGGCCGATCTCTGATCCCAAGGATCTCGGGCCGGCAATTCGGCGTGCGGTAGATGTCGTCAAGCGCGGCCAGCCTGCACTGATTGATGTGCTGACGCAGCCGCGTTAGCGAGATTGACATGAGCTATTGCATCGCTTCGAGAAAATTATTGATCGCGCTCCTCATAGGCTCGCCCCTTGCACCTCTTCCTGTCGCAAAACCGAAACCCGCCGGCGATGTACAAACCGGGAAGATAATCTTTGAGAAGCTCGGTTGCCAGCGCTGTCATGGCAGCGTTGGCGAAGGCATGATTGCGACCGGGAAGGACGCTAGCCCGCCGAAGATCGCCGCCACACGGCTCTCACTTGGAGACTTCGTGCAATCTGTCCGCAAGCCGAAGGGGCAAATGCCGCCCTTCGGTTCGCAGCAAGTCAGCGACCCTGAATTGTCCGATGTATATGCATATCTTCAGTCTTTGGGGTCGCAACCGAAGCTCGTGTTGCCTTCTTCTGCAAGTCCGCAAAATGGCCAGCATCTCTACATGGCGTTTGGTTGTTATGAATGCCACGGCTACCAGGGCCAAGGCTCCGTTGAGACTGGAGGTTCTCGCATCGGCCCTCCTCAAATTCCTTATTCCAGTTTCATTGCCTATGTCCGCCAACCGACAGGCGGTATGCCACCATACGCGGTGAAAGCAGCCTCTGACGCCCAACTTGCAGATATCTACGTCTTTCTGAAGTCTCGGCCGCAAGCCACGCCATCCAAAAGCATTTCGCTGCTAAACCAGTAGTCTTTATCAGCCGCTACGATACGTGTGCACAAACGGCAGGTCGTGTCTGGAATCGGTGTCGGGAAACCGGTTCCGGCCGGATTGTCGATGAGGTTTCAACTAAAGGTGGGGCATCCTCAGCTTCCGGGCCACTCGGTAACTTCAGCGATTAAGACCCTAGCAGAATCAGAGGGGGGCGCGATCCGGCCCGCGCGAGCCAAGAAAAGCGCGCCCTTTGCTTTTGCCGATTCAGGCAGCCGGAACGGCAGTTACCGCCAGGTCGGCAGGTATTTTCGTCGGACGATCTGAGGCAAGGTCGAAGCGATCGAGGTTCATCACTTTGTTCCACGCCGCCACGAAGTCTTCCACAAACTTCTCCTTGGCGTCGGCGCAGGCATAGACTTCCGCGAGGGCGCGCAGCTCGGAGTTCGAACCGAGGATCAGGTCCACACGGCTAGCGGTCCACTTCAGCTCGTTTGTCTTGCGGTCGCGCCCCTCGTACACGCCTCCCGAGCCATTGGACTGCGGCTGCCATTGCGTGCCCATGTCGAGCAGGTTAATGAAGAAGTCGTTCGTGAGCTTCTCCGGCCGCTTAGTGAAGACGCCGTGTGGGGACTTCCCGTAATTTGCACCCAGAACGCGCAGGCCACTGACCAGAATCGTCATCTCAGGCGCTGTGAGCGTCAACAGTAACATTGCATTCTAATCGCCTGGTTCGCGTGACCTCAATTTCATCTTCTTGAAAGTCGCTGATTTCAAAGGCATTCGCCACAGATAGCATTTTGGCGAGGGACAGGGGTCGCAAACGCCTGGTTGTGTAGTCACTCCAACCCACGCGACGCGTTCCATTTTACACCCTGCGGTCCTCGCAAAAATGGCCCATGGCCTGAGAACTGCGGCGTAAAAGGCGAGGTTGTGGGTGAGTCGGCAACCCTTACCTAACCTAATCGCGTTACGTCAGAGTTGCCGGACATGTGCTCTTAGTTGATTCGTCCAAGTGGTGCATCCTTGAACGCAATGGTGGATAAGCCCGACGCTGAGTCACTTCTGCGAGATCCTCAGCCCCCGCGCCGGACCACCCGCGCCAGGGCCATTTTGATAGCTGAATAGCGCGTCGCGCTCACCATCAGCAAGGATCCCAGAATCAGCAGCAGGATCGGCCAGCGCGACCGCTGCTTGAAAATGTCTTGTTGCAGCCGCACCAGCCCGATCGCCAGAAATATCATCCCCACAACGAAATAATTCTTCATCTGCTTCCGGATGCTTCCATAGACAAATACCAGCGCCGCCGCCGGCAACAGCATTTCAAACACGCGCGCCTCTCTCTGCATCAAGAGATTGTTTAATTGATCTTCCCACCGTTCCGTCGCGGCCAGCCCGAGGAAGAACAGCGAGGTCAGCACGTGTCCAGGTATTGCAAATCGAAAGGCCTTGCCCGCTGAACGCATTTGGGACACTGGGAACCGCTCGCAAATCACCTCCAGCAGTAAATAGATCCCAGCATTGATAATAAAAAGATACTCGATCTGCCCACGCGTCCAGGGCAACCTCGCTGTCAGCCATTCCTGATAAGGCTTATGAGTGCCTGCCAGCCCGCTCAACGCTGCGAAGGTGAAAACCACCGCGATCGGGTAGAAGTACCGCGAGTCGTTCGGAAAATGACGCCGCTCCACCGCAAACGCCGTCGCGAAAAACAGCAGCGCGGCCGGGATCAGCCGGAAATAGAATTTTCCTGGGTCAGTGTCTATCCATTCCAGCAGCCCCATGCGCATCAGTGTGACCACCCATAACCACGCCGCCATGACCGCAAATACTAGCGAGAATACCGAAGATTTCGTAAACCGCCTGAGCCACACGTACGCCGGCAGCGATAAAACCACTGCCCACCACACCTGCGCATTCGTTGTTTGCTTGAACGTCTTCGAAATGCGCCCCAGCAACTCCCAATCCGGATTCGCCGCAGCCTTCGCAAAAAGGTGATAGGCCCCAAACGCGACGAGCAACGCAATCGGAAGCAACAGGCAAAACGCCAGCAGGTAGGCAATCCCAACCCGTAACTGTCCGGATCTCCAAAGCCGCAGTCCGCGGTCCGCCAGCAATGCCGCGACTCCAGCCACCACGATGACCCCGAGCGTTCCCGAAAGATCCACAAACTGGAACAGGAACAACAACGCCGCGCCCACCGTGAGGATCCAGGCACCGAGATACAAACTCACTTGCGGCAGCGACAGCCTTCGCGCATTCAAGATCCACGCGTCTTCTCGCTCCACCAGCCGCCCGTAGCCTTTGCGTAACGCCTCGTACTCATGCTCAGAAACGATTTCCTCCTCTCGCCAACCCTCCAGCTCGCGCAGATGTTGTTCGATCTTCCCGGACATCAGATTCGAATACGCGGTCGGCACCGCATGCACCTTTTCTCCCGCTAGGAATCGTTCCAGGTCATCCGCCATTTCCCGCGCTGACGCGTAGCGGTTCTCCGGTTTTTTTTCCAGTGCCTTCAGGCAGACGTCTTGCAAATCTCCCGGTATTTCTGGATTCCGCCGCCGCGGCAGTGTTGGATCTTGTTCACGGATCCGCCGCATCTGCTCGCCTAACGTTTCCCCGTGAAACGGCGGGCTTCCAGTCAGCAGCTCGTACACTATCGTGCCCAGCGAAAAAACATCGCTTCGCGGATCGAATTGCGATCCCGGTACGGTGTGTTCCGGTGAAAAATAGTCCGGCGTGCCCATGATCTCGCCGGACCGCGTCACCCGTCTGGTGTCGCTCCCCAGATGCTGCGCCAACCCGAAGTCCAAGATCTTTGGTTGCAGGTCCGCGCTCACCAGTATGTTCGTCGGCTTCAGATCGCGATGTACGATCTGGTGCTCGTGAAGAAAATCCACCGCCAGCGCCACCTTGCGCATCAGGTCCGCTTTTTGCCTCAGCGTTAGCGCTCGCCCGGCTTCCACGAGCGATACTCCGTCGACGAATTCCATCACGAAATGAGGAAGTTCTTCCTGCGAGCCCAGGCTGAAGATATGCACGATGTTGGGATGGCTGATCTGCGCGAGTGCGCGTGCTTCGTGCATGAAGCGCGTCTTGACGGATTCTTCCGCGCGGTACCGTCCCCCGAGTAATTTGATCGCGACTTTCCGGTTCAATCGCTCGTCATATCCAAGCAGAACCCGCCCCATGCCCCCCGCGCCAATCTCCCCAAGAATCTTGTGTCCAGACAACCTCTCGGGCAGTTGTTCTCCTTCCTTGGACTTTGGCGCAGAACTCTCGGAAAATGGGGCTTCATCCATCTCATTCAGCGATTCCAGCAACGGCCGAAGCTCGCTCTCTAGTCCGGGGCAAGTCTTACAGAACGCTTCGATGTCCACCGTCTCTTCACGCGACACTCGATCCACGTATTCCGCTAGCGCTTCGGCTACCGCGCGCTCCCGCTCCGCAGATTCTTCAGCGCGGGGCAGCGGATTCTGAGGATTTCTTGGGGATTCTTCGACGCTCATCGTTATCTAGCCGCCGCTTCCAGCTCGCGGAATCGTTTCAGCGCGCGGTGCAACGTGAGGGCCACGCTCTCCCGCGATCTTCCCACCCGTTCGGAGATCTCTTTTGTCGTCAGTCCCTCGAATTTTGCTAGCAGGAGCATTTCCCTATATTCGGCTGGGAGGTCATCCAGTTTCTTGAGTAGGATCTGCACGCCCTCCTTCCGGGCAAACACCCGGCTGGGGGTTTCGGGGTCCACCGGGTCCGGTCCCGCCGGATTGCTCGCCGACCGGAACCTCAGCATCTCTTCTGCGTGGCGCTTTCCCCGGTTCTGGTAGCGGGCTGCATCCACGATCACGTGGTCCGAGATCCGCGACAGCCAAGCCATCAAGCTGCCTGGAGACTGATATGTGAAATTGCTTATATCTTGAGCCGCCGCCAGGAACACCTCTTGCAAGATGTCGTCCACCTCAATCGTCCCGCGCAGCTCCGGGCTCATCTTGTAGTGCACCAGCACCGCCAGCCTCCGACGGTACTTACGGAAGATCAAGCTGAATGCCTCCGTCTCGCCTTTCTTGAAGCGCTCCACCAACCCAAATGTAGATGTTGCGGAGTCCATCTTTCCCCCCGGCATCCCCTCCTCGATTCCCAGTACTCTATCTACATATCTAAGTGCTGGGCAAGCATCCCAACTGATTCCGCAAGGCAGGTTCGCCATCCTCTGCAAAGTGTCAAGATATACTCCGGGGCGACAAATGTCTCCTTCTGCTTCGCGAACTGCGTGCCCTCCGCGATCGGCGCTGTTGTGAGCTCTGAGCAGGACCCGAAGCACTGCAATTCCCACCTTTTTTTGTCGCTATTCCTTACTGAGGGAAAGTAAAGGCCCGTCGGTGTACGGCAGGGTTGTCGCGAGACAGGGGCGGCCTTCGAAGGAGTGCGACCATGATTGAACAAAGAGGTGAAGGGTCTCGGCGCTGGACTTGGCTAATCGGAGCTACGCTGGCGCTGGTGAGTATTGTTCCGACCGGGTGCGACAGCGACGGGAATCCGTTTGTTATGTCACTTCAGCCGTTTTACACACAGGTAGATTTGGAAGCTGATTCCAGATTGAACGAGACGTGGACCGACAAAGAAGGGGACGTGACGTTTGCATTCGAACAAGGAAGGGCGAAGGGGAAAGAGAAAGAGTACGAGTTGGTTGTAAAGGAAAAAGACGGAGAACAACAGGTGTCGGAGAAGTTCGAGGTGCGTCTCGTCCAGTCGCGAGCGTTCTGGTTTCTGGACATTTATCCCAAGAGCAGCGAAGGGATAAGCGAGTTTTATCGCATGCATTTCGTCCGCGCTCATACAATCGCGCGCGTGGAGATCAAACAGGATTCGATCCAGATGGCATTTCTGAGCGCAAGCTGGTTGAAGGCGAAGATTACGGAGAATAGCGTCGATATTCCGTACGTAAAGGCGGATGATACGTTGCTGCTGACAGGAACGACGGAAGAACTGCAAGAGCTGGTGTTTTGCTATGCGAACGACGATCAGGCATTTGCCGATCCGCTGTTGCTGGAGAAGCAGCGGCTTGAGGAAGAGCAATGAATATCGCGGAGATTCAGCAAGCTGAGATGCAATCGACAGTGGGATCAGACTGCCGGGAGAGCCTCCTGTCAAGCACGTGCGAGCGACTGGATAGCTGGAAAGAGATCGCGTGTTATCTGCGGCGCTCGATCCGGTGCGTGCAGAGATGGGAGAAGAACGAAGGGCTGCCCATCCTGCGTTGCCAGCACGCCCGTGGTGCCACGGTATACGCGTACCGGGAGAAACTGGATGAGTGGTGGCGAGGGGGCGCGAGCGACATATAGCATCATGTCGCTTTCCCGAAGACGGGGAAGTACGTTTGGGCGCAACAAAGTAAAACTACGGAGAATTTGTTCAGAAAAGGTAGTCTGGTGGCTAAACCGAGGTGGGCGATGCGCAAAGCTCTGTTAGGTGGCGCTCCGAGCATAATCACATTTGCCGCGGCGACTCCTGCGACACCGAAAGAGTCGCGCCTTGTTCCTCCCGCACAATCCACTGGTGAGAGCCGCCAAGAGGATGTCCAAACCTGCATCTCGCAGGCAAGGGTTGCAGATCGGGCCCACGGCGCTCTTGGCAAATTGACATTCGGACCAATGCTGTCGTTGGTGGGCCGCTTGCAGTGGGCTACGACGCGACGATTTTAGGGGTGGGAACGGACGGAAACGGAGCAATTTGGCTTAGCAACTCTGGCGATGGCACGGCCAGGAAGGTGAAGCCCTGATGGCCTTATGCTGGTGGGCGCCATGTTGGAAATGACTCTTGAGGTCTTTTGCAGATGCTCGCGGTTGCGTTGGCTCAGCGGGTTCAGCATTTCGCGGCGAAACATCAGGCAAAGGTAATTGAAATGAAACTCGGAAAAGAGGAGATTTTAAGATGAAAGCGCACCTGCTCGTGGCACTGCTGATAGTCTGCATTCTTCCCTCAATTGCGTCGCCTCAGACTGCCGAGGAGATCATTGAGCGGAACATTGCCGCGCGTGGCGGGACTGAAAAGTTTCGCGCGATCCGTTCAATAAAGGTGACCACAGTTGAAGAGGCGAATTGGGGAGGCAGAGGATCATCTGTACTCCGCACTATGCGCCCAGACCGGATGCGGTTCGATTACACGTGGCAGGGCGCCCCGAAAGCACCAATAATCCCGACAACCAGCGCCTTCGACGGCAAAGTCGGTTGGTGGGCCGATCAACATAAGGGCTTGCAGACGCCGCATGCAGTAACAGGCGACACATTGGAAGAACTTCGGGAGCAAGCCCAGAAGCAATTTGCGGAGTCCCTTAGTGAGCTCCAGGCGAACGGGAACAAAGTCGAGTTCGTCGGGAAGGATGCCGCGCAGGGAAAGTCCTGCTACAAGATCCGTTTCACGACTCACACCGGCCACGTCCGGTACGCATACTACGACGCGGAGTCGTTCCTCATAGTGCAGACTGAGCAAGAAGTGTTCATGAAAAATAAAAAGGAGGAGCTTCTCAGCACAGCCATCAGTGACTATCGAAGCGTAAACGGCATCCTGTTCCCGCACACTTTCAAAATCGATTCCTGGTTAACAAGTGCATTCGCGCAGGCGACCGAGACCCAGCTCTTTGGGCGGCGCCTTTAGGCCCAGGACCGCATCGCTAACGATTTCGCCCAACGCCGGACCGTGCTTAAAGCCGTGGCCGGACCCACCGCCAACGACCCAGACATTCTTCGTTTCGGGATGGTGGTCCAATATGAAATTTTGATCTGTAGAGTTCTCATATTGGCAGACCCGGCTTTCAACCAGCGGTGCATCGGCCAGCGCCGGAAAGCGCCGCCGAAGATAGGCGCGTGCAGCTGCTAATCCCTCCGCAGAGGTCTGGCGCTCCATCGTGCTGGGATCAATGACATTTCCGCGTGTGTCGTCAGCTATTTTGAAGCCGCGCCACTGATTCCCAGGAATGCCGTAGAAGACGTGCTTGCCGTTATCGATCCAAACCGGCAGTCGTGCTTCCGTGAAGCGCAAATCGCCTGCGGCAGTGCCGAAGAAGAACACTTCCTGACGAGTGGGAGTGATAATCGGCCTCAAAAAGGGGAAGACTTTCCCAAGCCAAGGACCACAGGCAAAGACATACGAGTCAGCATTCAGGATTTCACGGGGTGCGAGGCTGATTCCCTCCATGCGATTGGCTGCGATCGGGCCAGGAGTAGCCTCCGCCTGCCGGTATTCACCGCCTTCTTTGAGGAAGGCATTGAAAACGGCCTCACACCCGCGGCGCGCCACAAGATAGCCGGCATCAGGCTCGTAAATGCTCCAGGAGACATCTTCGAATTCAATTTGCGGCCAGCGCTTGGCGCATTCCGCGGCAGAAAGTTTCTCGAAGCTGACGCGCGCCTCCTTCATTAGTGGCATGGCAGCGCGTTCGTAGGAATCGTCTTTGCCCGCCATCCAAAGCACGCCAGTGGGGAAGAAAAGCTTCAAGTTCCAGCGCTGTTCGTTCTCCTGCCAGAGCTGTAGGGCCCGAGCCGCCATTTGGGTGTAGAGCCGCTCGGGACCATAAGTGGCACGGATTACGCGAGTCTCGCCGCCCGAACTGGCCCGGGAATTTCCTGGGCCCCAGGCGTCAAGCAGTATGACCTTCGCCCCCTTTCGCAGGAGCTGCAGCGCTGACCAGCCGCCGAACGCACCAGCGCCGATGACGATAATCGAAGCCCGAAGTGAACCTGCGAACGGGGGGTGAACCGATTAGGTAACCCGCGGTTGCCACGGCGGAACCCTTCAAAAAACTGCGGCGAGATCTGTTATTCAGGTCCATGAAAGCGCTTTGAAAATCAGCAGCGCCTGAGCAGCGCATTCTAACTTATCCTTCGGCAGCTACCCGCGAAAAGTCGCGCGGCAAGAAGCCCGAAATGAGCTTGCGGGAAGCGCAAGACGAGGTTGTAGGAGAGTCGTCGGCAACCCTTACTTTGGGATTTACTTCAGGTTTGCCCGTGATCCACTCGCAATCGTCCGAAAATAATGCGCGAATTCAGTCGAGCCTGGGATAGATCTTGAAGGGTTTTGAATTGCGCGATGGGACTATAATTCGGGAATGGCATCCGCAGGGCAGAGTGCCGAGCAGGCTCGGCAGGCGCAAGACGTTGACGCCATTCCTACTCTGGCGTGGTCCGCTCGTCCCGACTGCTCCGCTGAATTCCTCAATCGGCGCTGGCTGGATTACACCGCCCTCTCTGCGGAAGAAGCATCGGATTGGGGCTGGACTGCGGCGCTTCACACAGAAGACCGCGACAGGCTCATGGATTTTTGGCGGCACCTGCTGGATTCTGGCCAGGCCGGTGGGATTGAAGCACACCTGCGCCGGTACGATGGAGACTATCGTTGGTTCCTTTCTTGCTCGGTCACGTTTCAATTCAAACGACCGAGCGATATCTCGAGTGCAAGCAGCGTTTTCACGATGCGGTTAACGATCACATCGGCCTAGAGCCGGACGCGCCCTCGTGAGGAGCAGGCGGAGAAATTGGTATCCGCTGGCCGACTTTCGGCGACTTATCCCTATCTTGTAAAGTAAGCATCTGTTTTTCCGACAGCCTAGCCCAACGACTTCAGCTTCGCGTATTCGGCCTTGGCAGCGATGAGGATGGGAATGTCGGGGTCGGCGTCTTTCCAGAGAGTGATGGAGTTGCTACTGCGGCAGCCCCTCCGGCGAATCGTGATTAAAACCGGTTGACATGCTGGACCTTGTAGGTCCGCTCGAGGTGTTTGAATTCGCTCCAGAGTACGAAGTGGCCGTGGCCAGCCCGGAAGGCACAACGGAATTGCAACTGAATCATGGATTCAAAATCTCGGATGCCGTTCCCTTCACAAAGCTGGGGGCTCAGATCGATACACTAGTGGTTGCGGGCGGCCCAGGGGCGAATGACGAACTGTATGACGACGAATATCTCCACCGCATCATTGGGTTGGCATCTCGATCGCGTCGGGTGGCGGCTATCTGTACCGGAACGTTCGTGCTCGCAGCCGCTGGACTGCTTAACGGCAAAAGGGCGGTCACCCATTGGGCCTATTGCGACAAGCTTTCGCGGCAATATCCTTCCGTCGTAGTTGAGCCTGATCGGATTTATTTGCGAGATGGGTCGATTTATACGTCGGCAGGTATTACGGCTGGGATGGACTTGGCGCTGGCACTCGTAGAAGAGGATCACGGTCACCAGGTTGCTCTCGAAATCGCACGGATATTGGTGATGTTTCTCGTTCGTCCGGGCGGACAGTCCCAATACAGCCATATGCTCTCGCGGCAAGCGGCAACATCGCAGCCGCTCCGCGAACTGCAGGTTTGGATGATCGAGAATCTGCGTGAGAATTTAAGCGTTGAAAGACTTGCTAAACGAATGGGAATGAGCTCACGCAATTTCACCCGTGTTTGTCTCCGCGAAACGCGAATGAATCCAGGGCAATTCGTCGATCGCATGCGCGTGGAGGCGGCACAGCAAATGATCGATAGCTCCGCGATGGGTCTTAAGGAGATCGCGGATGCTTGTGGATTTCAGACACCTCTTGCCATGCGCCGAACGTTTCTACGTGTTCTCGGCATTTCTGCCGGCGAATATGCAAGCCGCTTTAAGCGGTCGCAAAGCCAGACCGAAATGCATAGATGAAGCCAACGCCGGATATCTGATCACAAGTTGCATCCTGGTTGCGCGGGGCGCGGCACGTGCGATTTCGACATAGCTACGACTTCGCAATGAGTTCTTATATCCTGAGGAACCGATTGCGAATAATAGGAGGATGAATGGCACAAGTTTGGTTAGTGACAGGCAGTTCTCGCGGTCTGGGTCGCGCGATTGTCGAAGCGGGCCTTGCGGCGGGTAATAAAGTGTTGGCGACAGCTAGGGACATCGAGTCTCTACATGACCTATCGGAGCGCCACGGTGACCAGATCAAGCTCTTCGCGCTGGACGTGACCGACGAGTCCGCGGCAGCGAGCGCAGTGAAGGCGGCGATCGGTGCCTTTGGCTCTCTGGAGGTTGTTATCAACAACGCAGGATACGGCAATCTCTCGTCCGTCGAAGACACGCCGATGTCGGATTTTCGCGCACAAATCGAAACGAATCTCTTCGGGACGATCATCGTGACGAAGGCCGCTCTTCCGTACTTCCGCCAAAGGAAAGCCGGTCATTTTGTTCAGTTTTCGTCGATGGGCGGCAGGATCGGGCCTCCAGGGCGTGGGCCCTATTCGGCCGCGAAATGGGGTGTCGAGGGTTTCTCAGAAGTGTTGTCGCGCGAAGTGGCGCCGCTAGGCATCAAGGTCACCATCGTTGAGCCGGGTGGATTCCGCACGGACTTCGCCGGCAGTTCCACCAAATTGAGCGAAGGAAATCCCGACTACGACTCGACTGTTGGAGCAACCGCCAAGTTTCAACGCGACTACAACGGTAAGCAGCCCGGTGATCCGAAAAAGGCGGCTCAAGCGATCGTGCGACTGACGCAGGAACAGAAACCTCCATTGCGACTGTTGCTCGGCAGCGATGCGTACAACGGGGCGGAGAAAAACGACCTCGCACGCCTAGAAGAAGCAAGGTCCTGGAAAGAACTCAGCCTGTCCACTGATTTCGAGTCGAAGCCCCCACACCCGGAGCGACCAAAGTGAACCTACCTTCGCGGGAATCCGGCCCACGGACGTGCCGCCTTTTCGTGCCGCGCAAATCGTAGGAGCACGCTTCGCATTTTTTGTTTCGCTGGCTCATGTCAAAGACCGCCTAAAGCAAGGCGACCGTGTGTTCGAGAGCGGTCTTAGAAACCGCCGCCAAATCGCTCAAATTCTTGGTAAGCACTTGGTAAGCGTTGGGCTGCAAATGACGTGTTTTGGTGCAACTGAGGAGCTTCTAAAGCTAACAAAACAAGCGAAGAACGATCAGTGCGAACGGGTCAGAGTGAATTAGCAAACCGCCAAAACTGCAACTGAGGTGGGCTCAAAGAAATTCACAGCACTTGAGAGCATCTCAAAACAGCCGAGTGCAACTCACACGACAGGCGGTTTGGAAGACCGCCGCAAAACGTCAAAAGCAGAGTCGGAAATTGGGGGACGGGCAGCTCGGCGACTAGTCCGTGAGACAGAAGTACGAGAAGCCGACTTTTCGCCAAGTGAAACTGTGTCGGTAAACACATGCGCGTTTCACAGACTAATGTTGAGTTCGGTAAACATTGGTCGCTGAGCGCATTGGCCTGAAGGCAACAGTTGAGCCAAGGGTCACTTAGGCCGGAAATGGGACTATTCGGCCAAGCGACGAGAAGCCCGTTCTAACTAAGCCTCCGCCGCCAGCCTTAGCTGTATCTCGCGCATGACGATCATCAAAACTTCAACTTCTTATTTCGGCTGCGCTAGCCCCGCAACAACTCCGGCAACTTTATCGAGTATCTGATTCCAGCCCTCTACTTGCCCGCTGTTTTTTGCGTTCTCCATGGTTTCATTTCCAATGAGGGTGAGTTTCGTCTGGCCGTTTCCAAAATCCTCAAAAATAACCACGTCGCGCGCATCGTCTATGGCCTCATGTTCGATTCCATACTGCGCAGGCTCAACCTTGTTTCCCTTCGAGTCGGCAAAGTACAGCGAGTAAACGATC
>Ga0066702_10000104_pt1 | contig 15158 bp, 9 predicted proteins | sample GraSoiAngelo_151_FD_66507 | JGI IMG/M metagenome (GOLD analysis project Ga0066702, IMG submission 66507) | Grasslands soil microbial communities from the Angelo Coastal Reserve, California, USA - 14_1009_12_20cm | ecosystem: Environmental > Terrestrial > Soil > Grasslands | place: USA...
CTTCGGATCGATCCATTGTCGAGCGGGCGGATTTGTCCTGGCATCGAGGGTTTCGCGCAACATGGCTGCGAGCTTCCGTTCCAGCGCCTCAGCCGGGCGGTTGAGCGCATCGGAAGGTTTCACTCCCAAAATCGATTCCGCCGGCGGATTAAACCAGCGAATAGTTCCGTTCTCGTCAATAGCCACAATGCCGGGCGGGATCGATTTTAGTAGCGTTTCCGCCAGGGTCTTTTGCAGCGTAACATCCTCGTAAAGGAGCGCGTTCTCGAGCACGGTAGAGACGTGTTCGGCTAGGGCCATTAGTGCTTCGAGGTCGCTGTACTCAAAAGGCAAACCAGTGACGCGGTGACCAAAAAACAGCCAACCAATAATTTGGCCCCGCGCGTAAAGTGGAACAATGACCTCGGCGCCAAACGTATCGAGGGCACGACGCAAAAGCGGCCGCTGACTTTGCGAAACGATATGGGCGAGGTTAGTGCGAGAAACAAGGTGGCCATGTAATTCGAACCATCGCACCAGCGGATCACGCTCGTCGTACTGGATCTCGTTAGTCTCCGGCAAACAGCGAAGACCCGCGCGGAAGCAATAGCGATCGCCCGACCGAATTCTCGAGAAAATCCCCACCCGCGTGACACCGGCGGCGTCTGCCACCCCTTCGACCACGTTGGCAAGCAACCCTTCCACATTGTCCAGTCGTCGAACTACCCGCGGAAAACGCAGCGGCAGCCGCCATGCCGTCGGCAATCCCTCCATCATCGGAGCTGGCCGTCGGACTGGCTCCATGACCGGGCCATAATACGATTGTTCGCGTAAGTCACGGTTTTCCTGCATCAGGCGCAGATGATCGAAGGCACGCCCGAGAAGGCTTTGAAAACGATGCCGATCCAATTGCAGATCTTCGGCCGCATAAACAGCCGATTGCTCGGCCTCCCGCAGCGGCTCTGAGCGCGGCGCCCCGAGAGCGACGACCAGCGACTCGACCCAATCCCGTTCCAGTAGGTCCAGCAGGTCGCGACAATCCTTTGCTCGCAGGTCCATTAAAACAATGGCAGGCGAATTTTGCTGGAGCACGGCCTCCAACCGGTTGGGATCGGTGACGTGACGGACCGACGCCATGGTACGCAGATAGGCTTTGACTCGGCGCGCCAGATCGGGGTCTTGGGTATAGAGAATGCAAACAGGAACGGCACTCATGCGGCCACCACCTTTTGATCAAAGTGGACCAGCGGTAAAAAGATGTGAAAAGATGTTCCCTTCGCCAGTTCGCTCTCAACTTCGATTTGTCCCCCATGTTCTTCGATAATTCCATGGACAACGGAAAGACCGAGGCCGGTGCCAAAGTCTTTGGTAGTGAAAAATGGATCGAATACCCGCGCGATATCCTCCTTCTTGATCCCTTCCCCGCTATCGCGAATGGAAATGTGCAGTGCTTCGTTTCTCTCCCCGTCCTCCGGCAGTAGATGGGTGACGAGAGACTCTCCGCTGCAAGTTTCAGTGGAAAGTGTGAGCTCGCCCCCACGTTTCATCGCCTCCATCGCATTCAGGAAGAAATTCAAGAAAACCTGCTCCATTTGATCTCCGTCTGCCCGAATCGTATCGACCGGTGCGTTCCACTTCTGCGTAACTTTGATCTCCTTTTGATACAACCGATGTTGCACAAGTCGGAGAGTTTTCTCCAGTATTTCGTGCGCGTGCATCGGCCGCAGCAAAGGCTTGGCCGGGCGGGCGAACCGTAGCAGCTGGTTCACCAGCGAATCGATGCGATCGATTTCGTGGACAATGAGACCGGAAAAGGTTTCGCGGAAATCGGATTCGTCATACCGTTCTGGCAACAGCTGGGCAAACGCCTTGATCGAGACGAGGGGGTTCTTGATCTCGTGGGCCATTCCGGCGGAAAGCGTGCCGAGGCTGGCAAGCCGATCACTGCGCCGGATTTGGAGTTCGAGTCGCTTCAGCGCGGTGATATCAGTCACCACCATGAGTGCGCCCAGCAACTCGCCACCCTGCCCGCGGAAGATAGCACTGCTGGCGCGAGCGAATGTGCCCCCAGCCAGTTCCACTTCCCGGTCTTCCTGCCGCTCGCCCGAGGTCAGCGTGGTTTGAATAATATCGCGTAAAGGTGCCGGCAAATCGTTAAGTGTTCGTTCGCCGCCGTTGGTGTTCAGACCGGCAATCTGCACCGCTTCCTGATTGAACACCGTGATATGACCGTCGGCATCGGCGGCTACGACTCCGGTGGTTAAATTTTGAAGTAGTATCTCATTATAGATCCGCGCATTTTGGACTTCGGTGAATAGCTCGGCATTATCAATCGCGACTGCAAGTTGGCCGCACAACACCTGCAATGCAGTCTGTTCGGTACTGCCATAAATACGACCGGAAAGGCGCGGCCCTAGTAACATGATGCCAACGAGATGTTCGCGCGAAAGAATTCCTACCGCGGCCGCGGCGCCTGCGCGTTCCAGCTCGTTGCGAATAGCAAAAATTGTGGCCGTCCCACGAACACGCAGGAGTTCTTCCAGAATGACCGGTTCGTGATGAGTAGTCAGCCATTGTCCAAGCGGACTGTCCTCGGCTAGCTCTTCGACTGACCCGGGGGAACTCGAGACGGGATATCTTTTTCGAAAAACCTTACGCTGCGCGAGGTAAATCCTTACACTATCCGTACCGACAGCCTGGCCAATCGTAGTCGCGAACCTGCTCAAGAGATCGGGCAAGGTCGTGACTGATTCCAGAATGGCCGTCGCCTTACTAACCGTAGTGCGAAAATCGATCCTCCTGCCGCCCACAAAAAGACGTTCGGCCAACGATTGGGAGAAGCCGCGCGCCGGCGCCATGGCAAAGGTAATACACAGTGCTGCGGCGACATGGGCAAAGGTATGATCGGTCGAATAAAAGAGAGATTTTGTTACTTGGATCACTAACCACCAAACAGCGCCGTAGAGGACCAGCAGATAAGCGGTCAGGACCGCATACGACATTAAACGGCGTAAGAAAAGCCCCACCTCCATTAGTTTGCGTGTGGCAATGCCATACGCCACGATGATGCTAAATAGGACGACGCGGAGCGGCGCAAACCAGAACAGTTTCGAGGGATCGACGAAGAAGCGCAGCATCTGGTAAGCGCCGAGGGTTAGTATGAGGATGGAAATCGATCCCAAAAGAAGGTAGCCAAGTTCAGACCGCACACTTCCGGAGGCAGCGTTGAGGTCACGAAATGATGCGGTAATCAGAATGACCAATAGTGTGGTGAAATAAACAGCGTAAATGTAAACGCCCCATCCGTAGATCGGCTGTGGGGCCAGGCCCAGCCCATGGGAAAATCGCGCGCCCACTAAGAGAAAATTCCCGCAGCACAAAATAATTATGGCAGCCATGCTTATCAGCCAGTAGCGCGAGTGATAAAGAAGGAGGCGCCAACTCGCGTTTGGCTCCCGGATTGAAAGACGCAAAAAATTGAGACTAAGTAGAATCAGGATGGCAGAAATGAATGAGCCGCGCATGCACCACGCGACAACTGCGAGTGCTGTTCTGGTAGAACCGATGTACAAGCAGGCCAACCATCCAACGATCGCAATTGAAAGAAGGAGGAAGGCTTGGTTCGGTTTGCGTCGCGAATTGGTGACAAAGACGGCAAGGCCGACCGCAACTTGGATGATTAACGCTCCAAGAATTGGAATTGCATGATCACCCATCAGCCGACTACGCGATACATAACGAGGGAACTCGCGCTGCCTCCAAGCCCACGGACGTTGAGAAGCGCTCGGTTGACCCTGGCTTTTCTGGGCCGAGTTGGTACGACGTCAAGATCGCAATCAGGATCAGGAAGGCGGTAGTTCGCGGTCGGCGGGATTAATTGATCACGCATAGCCAACGCGCAGGCGATGATCTGGAGGGGCCCGGACGCAGCCAGCGGGTTTCCAGTTACACCCTTGATCGAACTAACAGGAATAGAATACGCTCGTTTCCCAAATACCTCTTTGATAAATTGAATCTCTGCTGCATCCAGAACCGGATCTCCCGGCCCGTAAGCCGAGATGTAATCGATTTGGTCCTTTGCGCATTGCGCATTTGCGAGAGCAAGTTCCATCGAATCGCGCAGGCCGGCGCCATAGTGCGAGGGATCCGGATCGCGCTGGGTTCCGTAACCCGTAATTTCAAGATAAATATGCGCACCTCGCGCCTCGGCTCGCTCGAGATTTTCCAGGATGAACATTCCAGCGCCCTCCGCTAAGACGCCGGATTCTCTGGAAAGATCGAATGGCTTACTTGCCTGGCTCGGCTCCCCATTGTGTGGAACGGTTAGGCCACTTGCAATAAAGGCTGCCACGGTGTGCGGCGTCAGGGGAGCGTCTGCTCCGCCTGCAATCGCCAGTTCCGCCTCTCCAGACCGGATGCTTGAAACCGCGCTCGCCACTGCATCCAATCCCGAAGGACACGCCGATGACACGGTCGCCGAATGTGCTCTAACTCCAATCCGATCAGCGATAGCATTTGCCGGCGCTTGGGGTTTTAGCGCCGCGATTGCTGTCGGAGACATGCCGTTGAAGCCCTTGCGATCAAATTCACTGATTGAACGCTCGATAATGTCCATCGCGCTCGTACTTACTCCGACCACAACTGGCGTAGGACTAGGCAGATCCGATTCGTTGATTTCGAGACCAGCGTCTTGGAGCGCCATCATAGTAGCCGCATAAGCAAACTGTGTATGGCGAGCCATGCGCCTCGGCTTTAGTTCCGGCTCAATGTAATCATGAGGGTCAAAACCTTTCACTTCCCCAGCAATTCCGCTCTTCAAATTACTGGCATCAAACAATGTGATAGGGCCAATGCCGCTGCGGCTAGTGAGGAGCGAGTCCCAGAAAGCTTCGAGGCCGATTCCATTTGGAGCAAGAATGCCGATGCCGGTGATAACGACGCGGTTTCGCTTGATCATGATCGAGGGAGAAAAAAGCCCAAAAAAAAGCTGTCCAATTCTAACTGAAAGGATTCACCGGATAAATTGCGTTGAAACCGAAGGAACATGGCCTCACGGCAGACATCGAAGGAGCAAATTCTAATCCCTACATTAAATCCAGTCATTATATTTCCAATCAGCTCGTCCAACTGCACTTATTCACAAATTTTTAGTTATTCACAAGATCGATCTTGCTATTCCCGTTTTTTGTTTCACTCTGCGCCAAGCCCCCTACTCCTTTCAGCCCAATAATTTCACAATGAAAACGGCACGGCCCTAGCTCTAAACCCGCTCACAGTGCACATCTCGGCCAGCCCTGATCCCGCGAAGATTCTCATCATCGATGATGAAATTGGACCACGCGAGAGCTTGAGGATGCTCCTCAAACCTAGCTATCAGGTCCACACCGCTGAAAACGTTGAGACCGGTCTCCAGCTCTTACAGGAAAAGCGCCCTGATACAATTGTCATGGACATTCGCATGCCTGGGATGAACGGCATCGATGGTTTGCGCAAGATTCGCGAAATTGATCCGCACCTCTCTGTAATCATGTTCACTGGCTTCGGCGCCCTCGAGACCGCGCAAGAAGCACTCCGTCTCGGCGCTAACGATTACATCAACAAACCCTTTGACGCGGTCCAAATGCGCGAAGTGATCGGCCGCAACGTGGAACGGACTCGTTTGCAGCGGCAAAGCGAGGCGACCGCGCGCGAACTTCAAGAGCTGAACGAGCGCCTACGGCATGAGCTGGCGCAAAAGGAACGTCTTGCTTCTCTTGGCCAGGCGTCGGCTGAGTTTGTACACGATCTAAGCAATCCACTCACCATCGTCTGGGGTTACGTCCAGATTCTGGCCAAGAAACTGGAACAATCCGGCGACGGCAATAATGGTCTGCGCCCTACGAGCTCGCCAAGAGAACTTCAGATCATCGAGCAAAACGTTCGGCTTTGCCGTGAGCTTCTCACCATGTGGCAAAGCTACGGTAAGGTCGGCGCCGCTAAAAGCAAACCCGTCTCGATCTCCAGCATCGTGCAGGATGTCGGCAAGAGCGTTACTGGCATGGCTTCGCAAAACGGCGTCCAACTCGACTGCCATATTGCTGATGAAGAATGCATCGTCCTCGGCGATCCGATCCAGCTGACACGTGCCGTCCAAAACGTTGTCGTCAATGCCATCCAGGCAGCGACCGACAAGCGCGGCAAAGTTGTAGTCAACTGCCGGGAAAAGGATCTTTACGCCGATATCCAGGTTCGTGACACCGGCTACGGAATTGCCGAGAACGAAATCGGGAAAATATTTGATCCCTATTTCACGACCAAACAGGGCAAGAATGGCACTGGTCTCGGCCTGTATATCACGAAAAAAGTGATCGACGATCACAACGGATCGATCGACGTCAAAAGCACTCTGGGCGAGGGAACCACTTTCAACCTGCGGCTTCCGCTTCACGATCGCTAGTCGTCGCGGACGGCCGAACGAGCGCGATTCTATTTTTGTTGGCGCCAAAGGCGCACCGTCATTTCAATTTATCACAGCGCCCGGGAATATTCCCAATAAGACGCGCGCTAGTGCTGGGCAAATTTGCAAGGATTCCTAATTGAGATATTCACAAACCACTTGTCAGCGCGCAGCAGTTTCGTTTTGCTGCGAACGTGTCCTCGGCTTATCGCATCGCTTCGCCATTCCTGATTCGACTGGCCGGAGTTCCATTTGACGTTCTCGAAGAGCTCGCGACACCACATGTTTGCGTTGTCGCACGCGATCTTCTAACCCAAGAGACCGAACTCGAACGGCTCAAGAAAGCTTCTCTCGAATTTGTTGCCCGACGCGAGAGCGGTCTTACCTCGGAAGAATTTGCGGCGTGGCGCACCGCGATTCGTAATTCCGAAATTCCGAAGCAGAGAATTCCGCATCAGCTCGAGGATTACATCCGCGTCGCTACCGCCGCGCAACAGGCGCGTATGCAGCTCGACGAGCAACTTGAGAAGGATTTAACCACGGCCCGCATTTCCTTGTTTGAAACAAGCCGACGCATCCTTCCACGCTACCTCGTCTTTGGCTCAGGCGAAGTTCATCACTTAATCGACCATTCCGGCGAGGAGCTTCCAACTCGCAATAGTCGCGTTCGCGAACGCGAACGTCACCTCCTGCTTTATCTGCAGCGTATCACTGCTAAGAACGATACCTTTAGCGAATTCGGCCCTTCTGCCTGGGGTTCGTCGCGATCAGGTGAAGCGGTTCTCAGTTTTGAAGCTCGCCCAGGTATGGCGCGACGTGACGTTTTTCTCGAGCGCTGGACTGCGCACGCACTTGCCGCGGGGATTAACGCCGACCCGGAAACTTTTTTGGAAAGGTGCCCCCGATTAAATCCAAGCGGCATCTTGATCGGTCATCGTTTCGTCTTCGTCGACAGCGGCGACGCCGTCGACCTAACCTCCGCGGAGTTGGAAATTGTCACACGATGCGACGGAACAACACCTATTCATACCTTGGTTAGGTTGGCTGACGTCGAATTGGCCCTCGTCGGCGGTCTCCTCGACAAAAAAATTCTCATCGCGATGTTGGAAGTACCAGCACTCGAGCCATTGGCATTCCAGACTTTGCGCGACGACATTGCGGCTTGGCATGTCGGCACGGCGCGAGATCGTTGGTTGCTATTCGCTGATTCACTAATTAAATGTGCTACTGACTTCGCCGGAACGAGCGAGCCCACTCAACGCCAGCAAATTTTGTCCGCGGCGCGCCAGCAGCTTTCACAGCTCGGTGCGGAACGCAAACCAGGTCAGCGTTCACTCTATGCCGCGGTCAATCCGATCGCGGAAGAATGCTTTCGCGATTGCAAATTCGAGATCAGCGGAGCTCTGCTGAACGAAGTCGTAACCGACGCCGAACCCTGGATCGATTTCTGGCGCGATAATTACGCGTTCGTTGCATCCCGTGTTGCCGCCGGGTTGAGGATGGTACTGGAGAAAGTCGGAAAAACCCCACTTCCGTTGCCCGCTTTTTTGCGTGCATGCGAAACAGCTAGACTTCCCCTGACCGGCCCGGGGCTCGTTGGGCTCGCGGTGATGGCATTTCAGGAAGTTAAAGCCGCCTTTCGGGAACGACTAGAACCTCACGCGCATCTCGACGAGTACGAACTCACCGCTGCGGATTGCCACGTTGTGCGTGACAATTTCACCTACCAGAAATTTGACGAATTCACTTTTCCTTCCGGCGATTTGCAACTTGCCGCCCGATCGCAGGACGCGATTCTGCGCGGCGAATATCGCTGGATCGTGAGCGAGCTGCATCCCGCCGCCGCCACTTTGCATCATTGCATGTACTGGGGTTGCCCTGATCACGCCGCCCTTTCCCGCGCGCTTCAACTAAGCACCTGCGGCAAACCATTCTTTCATTTCGGCTTTTTCGCCGCTGATTTTACTGCACACACCACGGTCCGGATCTTTGATGCGCTTCCACAGCAGGCGATCTTTGCGTCTCCCCAGCGCGGCGATCCGCGCTGGCGTTCCGTTCCGCCCGCGCGCGCCGACGTTTTCATCGACGACCAGGGCGACGTCGCGCTTCGAGCCAAGGGCCAATACCTTGGATCTTTCACGCGCAACTGGATCATCCCGCTCGGATTTCATCCGTTCCAATTCGGCCTCGTGCCCCACACACCGCGATTGCGATGCGGCCGCGTCATTGTCCAGCGTCGAGCCTGGACGATCTCGGGTGAGGAAATGGGTGGTGGAAACTTTTCCGGCCTTTCACGCGATCTCGTCCTCGCGATCGAACGGTTACGCGCTGCGAAAAATTTGCCGCGTTTCGTTTACATTCGTCCGACGGAACAGGCATTGCGGCGCAGTGGCGCCGAAGGCCGAGATAAAGACACGAAGCCCGTGTTCATCGATTTCGAGAGCTACCTTTTTCTGGAAATCTTTCATCGCTGGGTGACCAAATCCGGCGAGTTGGAAATCACAGAAATGCTACCCGCGCCCGACGATCTTTGGTGGCGCGAAGCCGATGGCCGTCGCACCTTCGAGTTACGTACATTGATGATCCCGCGATGAAATGAAAATCACTGCGATCGCGAATCAAAAGGGCGGGGTCGGCAAGACCACGACGGCAGTGAACCTCGGCGCGGCGTTGGCGGAACAAGGCCAACGCATTGTGCTCATCGATCTTGATCCGCAAGGTAACGCCACCAGTTCGCTCGGGATGCAGGATTTCGAAGGCGAAACCCTCTACGAACCGTTGCTGGGACAGACTGCCATCGCCACGAAAATTTTGCCGACCCGGTTAGAGCGGCTGTTTCTCGTCCCCGCCGACCTCGATCTCGCCGGCGCTGAGGTGGAGATTGCGCGAATGCCGGATCATTTGCTCCGGCTTGCCCGAACATTGCAACCGTTACGCGCCGACAGCGCTTTCGATTTTGTGTTGCTCGATTGCCCTCCCTCCCTCGGAATTCTCATGAGCAACGCACTCGCGGCTGCCGACGAAATTTTCACTCCGATTCAATGCGAATATTTCGCGTTGGAGGGTCTGGTGAAAATTGTCCGCGTGGTCGAGCAGGTGCGCGATTCCGGAGCAAATTCGAATGTTGAGATCGGCGGCATTCTCATGACCATGTTCGATAGCCGCACCAATTTGAGTTCACAAGTCGTGGCAGAAGTGCGCCAGCATTTCGGAGACAAGGTTTATGCCACGGTAATTCCGCGCACCGTCCGCTTGAGTGAAGCCCCCAGCTTCGGCAAAACCATCCTCGAATACGACAGGTGCGGCGCTGGCGCGCGCGCCTACCGCGCACTTGCTGAAGAGTTCATCCGGCGTCACGCGCCAGTTCCAGCCAGCGCCGAAAGCATTTCTTAACGAATAAACACCAATGCACACTAATTAGAATGAAATTCGCGTTTATTCGCGTGCATTAGTGGTTAAGAAAATCTCTCCAGCCAGCGCTGACGCGTAATCGAAAAGACGAATGTCCGGAAACCCCTAAACGTCGTTTCCCGTTCCAGCGTCATTCCATTCTTCTCCGCCACCCGGCGCGACGGAATATTTTCCGGATGAATCAGCGAAATCACGTAGTCGAGTTTTAGATCGCGAAAACCGTGATCGCGAACCGCGCGGGCGGCTTCGGTGGTTAGCCCGCGGTTCCAGAAGTTGCTATCCAATCTGTAGCCGATCTCGATTTCCATTTTGCCATCCACTTCGTGATGAAAAAAACCGCAGTAGCCCCCCAGTGCGCCGCTCGACCGGAAAATCATAGCGAATTGCGACGGCAAACCATCGCGGTCCCATCCGATCACCTTATCGAGAAAGGCCTGCGTCTGTTCTCGCGTCAGCGGTCCCATTGAAAATCGCATGAAATCCTTGTTGGCCATCAATTCCGCCATGCGATCGAGATCTTCGGTGGTAAATGGGCGCAGAATTAAGCGCGGAGTTTCGAGCATCATCGAATCAGACATGGAATCAGTTGTTGTCATTTTCCAAGCCGTGAAATTACAGCCTGAAATAATCGCACAATCCGGTGACGATGTCTGGGCGCCCGCTTCGGTACCGGACACGAACAGCCTCGCCAAAGTCGCTACGGCTGCAAAAGAGTGCACCGCCTGCCCGCTCTACAAGAAAGCAACGCAGACCGTCTTCGGTGAAGGGCCAAGACACGCCACGATGTTGATGATCGGTGAGCAACCGGGTGATTACGAAGACGTGGCTGGCAAGCCCTTTGTCGGTCCGGCGGGAAAAATCCTGAATCGCGCCCTCGAAGACGCTGGAATCAACCGCGACGAAGTTTATGTCACCAACGCGGTCAAACATTTCAAATGGGAACCGCGCGGGAAACGGCGGATTCATCAAAAACCAAGCGCGCGCGACATCGCCGCCTGCCGCCCGTGGCTCGAAGCCGAGCTGCGTCTGGTCGAACCGAAGCTCGTCGTTGTTCTGGGTTCAACTGCCGGGCAAACAATCTTCGGACCGAGTTTCCGTGTCATGAAAGAGCGCGGCAAAGTCTTGTCATCGCGTCTCGCAGGGAAAGTCGTCGCAACGGTCCATCCTTCCTCGCTCCTGCGCCAGCCCGACGAAGCATCCCGCGAACGGGAATACAAGCGCTTTGTCGCCGATCTCCGTGTCGCCGTGAAAGCGGCAGAAGCGAATTAGAACGAGAGGCGGCGCTCGTCGGACTGGATTTTAATCAGGGCTTTTCACCCCACCGCAGTGTCATGGACTCGGACTCGCCGATGAAGCGCTAGTGGCCGCCGATGAAGCCGCGGCTTTCTTTTCCTCGCGTTTGGCTCTCCGCGCGTCTCTTTCCGCCTTCTCCGCTTCGGTCAACGGTCCAAGCTTCAAAACTTTCGCCTCCATCGAACCATCCGGCATCTTGTAATACGAGCCGCGCACTTCCTCATTAGCGACCACTTCCTTCATCGTCGCTGGCTGGCCACCTTTCGTGATAATGGTTTTGTCGGTAACCTTGAGCACGCGCGAGGTATCCTTTCCCGCGATAGTGAAGGTCTTCGCTATATCATCCACCGAAGCGATCATCCCCTTGAACGCCGTCGCCCGCAATTTTGCAGGCGACGCATCGGCACGTGCCGTTGCGGAACTCTCAACCTCCGGCGACGGCGAGCCTTTTGCTTTGGCCTCACTCGGCGTCGGCAAGCAGAGAACAACAACCGCGAAGAATGCGCCGATGATTAAGAATTTTTTTTGTTTCATGTGTAATCAACTTATGTAGTTACGATGTTGAGCAAATTCTGTTAACGAGGATAAACCGACAGGCGGATTATCCAAAAGAACCACGAAGGCGTGGCAAAGGCAAAAGTACGCACGACCAAGGGACGGTTTGAAAAAAGGGTCTCACCCTGATAAGGTGACGACCTCTTCGGGGGTATAGCTCAGTTGGTAGAGCGTCTCGTTCGCAATGAGGCCGGTGCAAATTCGCTCAAATTATCGCACCCGCTTACACCTGCTCAACTAGGGGGTAAAGCGCCGAATCCTGCCTAGATTCCACGTCGTCTCACAAACGCTTAAACCATAGGCATGAGCGGTCAAAGCAGCGTACCAAGCACACGCACGCGATGCGTCAGGTTTGTTACGAAGTTGCCCGAGGTCGAGGGCGCAGCGCCTGGGCTAAGTTGTCGTACCTTCCACGGTTGATGAAAGCTGGCGTGGACGAATAATCAGCAAGTCTAGACCGCCTCTCGCCGGGCGGAAAATAAAAACGATACATTAGTGTCGGTTGCGACCTGCTCTGGCGCGATTTTGGCTGCAAGTGCGTCGTGAGGTTCGGGGTAACGGGCAGTAGAATCTTGCGCGGGGCCGCCTCTGCAGCAGCTCTGTTGCTATCCATCGAACTTTTCCTCCAGGAGGAGGCGGCAGCCGCAAGCACAGTGACGTTGACGTGGCAGGCCAGCCCTTCAATTCCAAATATAGATGGCTATCGAATCTATTATGGAACAAGCCCTGGAAAATATAGCCAACATGTCGATTTCCGGGGAACAGGAACAAGTGCAACCGTAGTAGCACCTCCTGCTGGAAGTACGTATTATTATACGGCAATAGCGTACAAAGGAAGTTTTGAAAGTCCAGACTCGAACGAGGTGATGAAATCCACGCCGGCAGCTTCGCCCGCTCCCACTCCGACACCAACACCAACCCCGACTTCTACTCCCACCGCAACGCCCAAGCCATCGCCAACTCCGACAGCCACCCCTTCGTCGACCCCTACGCCTACATCCACACCGTCTCCTACGCCGACGCCGATGCCGATCGTAACGCCAGCTCCCTCGCCTACGCCGACACCCACAGCTACACCGGTAATGACGCCAGCTCCGTCACCGACTCCCACCCCAACGCCGAAGTCGACTCCGACTCCAACGCCAACGCTTCCTCCACCAACCGCAACGCCCACGCCAACTCCTGCCTCGACACCAGAGACGACAGTTACGCCTACGCCGAAGCCAAAGAAGGCACGCGGAAAGGGCCATTATCGGCGTCCTTTGCCTAGGCCAACACCTTGATCACCTCGTCGACTGCCATGCCGAAGCCAATCGATGAATGGACTCAAGCCCAAACACCAGGCTCAATACTCGGCTGCCGATGGTTACTCTACCAGTGGGATTTCTTGTTTTTACGTTGACTTGCGTGGCATGGAGGTAAGGGGATTCGAACCCCTGGCCTTCTCATTGCGAACGAGACGCTCTACCAACTGAGCTATACCCCCGAATGATCGGACCCTTCAGACTATGCGAGGAATCCGCAATCAATGCAAAACACGAAAATCCGCGGGAAGGCCGATTTTCGTAGTAACCGCATCGGGATCGCTTGGCCGATTTCCCCCGCCGCTCGCAAAATGCTCGGCGTCTTCGTCGACGGCGACCTTTTCTGGTGGAGGCGAGATGGCCGGTTGGTTTTTGGCTTTGAGAGCGTCGTTAAGCGCAGGCAAATCTTTGTCGACGAGGCCGGCAAATTGGTTTGTTGCGTCGGCGAGTTCGCGCTTCAACGCCTCAATATAGGCAAGCTGGTAGTCGCCCGGTTTGCCTTCGTAGCTCAGAATCGCGCCGTAAAGTTGATCGGTATGTTCGCGCAGGCGTTCTTCACCCGTAATCGCGCCGCCTTCTTTCGTCGCCACAATTTGTTTACGCACAGCGTCAACTTTCCCATCAAAGTCGGTCACGTTCTTCTTTAACGGATCAGACTCCGACAAGGCACCGCCGGTTTTAGCGAGGGCACCACGGAGAAACTGAATACGATCCATCAGGGCGCTCTCTTCTTCGAATAGAGCTCGCACTTTCATCGCTGCATCGAACTGCGCTTTGCGATCGGCTTCGTTAAACTTCGCGCGCCGATCCAGGCCGACCGTAAGTTTGGTTTCCGTTACCTTCCCATTTTTCGTCAGGCGAACTGTGTAAACACCGGGAACCAGCCGGGCTCCACGAATTCCATTGAAAGCGATTTGCGCCGCCGGAGGTACGCGTGGTGGTTTCGCGCGCATACTCCAGCTCACCCGATTCAGCCCCGGCCGTTTACTGGCAGGTAGCTCGTCAATGACCTGGCCGGAAGAGTCAAGCACTTCGAGCTTCAATTTACCGAAGAGATGCCGCGCTTTCTGGTAGTAGGTAATGACCGCGGCGTCCGGCGGATTGTCCCCGATAAATACGGCATCACCATTAGACCAGCCACCGTTACCTTGAATACGTTGCTGGACGGGCCGCGCCGAAACAAAGCTCACCTCCTGCGGCAGCAGCTCGGCGGTCAGAGCCCGCCAGGCCGTGATGTCATCAACGATCCAGATGCCGCGGCCGTGTGTGGCAAGGACGAGATCGTTATCGCGCGGTTGGATCGCGAGATCACGTACCGCTACCGCCGGAAATCTGCCACCTTTGAACTGCGCCCACTCCTTCCCGCCATCGATCGAAACGTAGAGGCCAAACTCCGTTCCGAGAAAAAGCAGATTCGGCTTCACGATATCTTCTTTAATGACCCACGCGTACCCTCGAACGCCTTTCGCATCCTGTGCCGTTACAAGCGGGGTCCATGTCTTCCCAAAGTCAGTTGTGCGGAAAACATAAGGAGCCATGTCGCCAAAAGTGTGGCGATCGAAGGCGGCGTAAGCAGTGCCGGCATCGTAGTTACTCGCCTGGACCCAGCTCACCCATGAGTTCGGCGGGACGTCGGGGACATTTTTGACGACATTAGTCCAGGTTTTGGCGCCGTCGCGGGTCAGTTGGAGATTACCGTCATCTGTCCCAACCCAAATCACGTTCTTGTCCTTGGGCGATTCGCTGATGGAATAGATGGTCGTGTGCATCTCCGCAGCAGAATTATCGACCGTGATGCCACCGGACTGTTCTTGTTTCTGCTTCTCCGGATCGTTTGTGGTCAGGTCAGGCGAGATGCGTTCCCAGTTTTGGCCATGGTCGCGAGAGCGAAATAAGAATTGGGCGCCCATATAAAGCGTCCCTTTCTCGTTAGGCGAAAGCGCCATTGGCGTATTCCAGTTCCAGCGCAACTTCTCCTTATAGTTGGGCTTGGGCTGAATATCGCGTCCTTCGTGAGTGTGACGATTTACCCGACCGACAAAACCCCCCTGGTATTCAGCATAAATATAATCGGGATCGGCCGGGTCGGGGAAGGTAAAGAATCCATCACCATTCCACACGTTTTCCCAGCGATGATTGGTGATGCCTCCGGGATACTGCGAGTCTCCGACCCAGCAGCT
>Ga0066702_10000111_pt1 | contig 14997 bp, 15 predicted proteins | sample GraSoiAngelo_151_FD_66507 | JGI IMG/M metagenome (GOLD analysis project Ga0066702, IMG submission 66507) | Grasslands soil microbial communities from the Angelo Coastal Reserve, California, USA - 14_1009_12_20cm | ecosystem: Environmental > Terrestrial > Soil > Grasslands | place: USA...
CGTAAGTCGCTCGCGCTTTTGCAGTCCTAAGGTCGCGCCAGACTCTCAGGCGGTGAGAAGAAACTTAAGAACCGCGGCTTCGACCGCACGCAAATCGACTCTCTCAGGTGGTTGCATAGCTTCAGTGAGTCCTGGGATTTGCACTCCGTTGAGGTAAACTTCGATGATAGCCGGATGCACATAACATTTTCGGCAAATGGCCGGTGTGTTGCCGAGAAGTTCTGCCACAGCGCAAATGGCTGTCTTCACGTTTGCCTTCGCCTGTTTCTTGGTTTCGAACCCGGCTTGTGCGTTGAGGGCGATGGCCGCCAGAACCGTTCCGGCCCACGTCCGAAAATCCTTTGCGGTGAAATTTTCGCTCGTGATCTCGCTCAAGTAATCGTTCACGTCCTGTGACGTTATGCTTCGCACCTCACCTTCATCGGTGACATACTGGAACAAATCCTGGCCCGGCAAATCTTGACACTTCGAGACAATTTTCGCGATTCGCCGATCGGTCATATCGACTTCGTGCTGCCGTCCACTCTTTCCGCGAAAACGAAAACGCAAGTGCGGTCCCTTCACCGTCACATGTCGATTTTTTATCGTGGTTAAGCCAAATGATTTGTTCGCGCGCGCGTATTCTTCATTGCCGATGCGAATGAAAGTTCGTTCCAACAATCGAACAACCGTGGCGAGCACCTTTTCTCGTGGCAAATCGGCCAACCTGATGTCCCGAGCGACGCGCCGCCGGATCTTCGGCAAAACCTTGGCAAAGTCAGCAAGGCGTCCAAATTTATTTTCATCGCGCATCTCGCGCCATCGGTCGTGATAACGATATTGTTTGCGGCCTCGCGCGTCGCGGCCGGTTGCCTGGATGTGGCCGTTTGGCGAAGGGCAAATCCAGACATCCGTCCACGCCGGTGGAATGGCCAGACGCTTGATTCGCAGGAGCCGCTGTTTGTCGCGGATGCGCTTCGCTTCCGTGTCTAAATATTCGAAATGATCACTATTTGCTCTGCGTCTGTATCCGACACGATTGTCGTTCTCATAGTACAGACCGGCATCGTTTGCTGCTGCTGCAGGGTTAGTGACGCTATTCGCTTTGGTTGACATGCATCTGCTGGTATAGCCGTGAATTCGCTGAAGGACTCTCTATCGATCCCAAAAATATTTTCCCTTCTTTTGGCTGTTCGTTGCACACAGGCTGTCTAGCCGTGCGTAAACGGACCTTTGAACCTAACACCGGCGGCTGCGTTCACGCACACCCGCGACCCAATTCCTCAACGCTTGCGCACTCATGAAATTCACAATTCTCGCAGCAGGAATTTTTGCGCGCATTGCTGCGGCGAGTCCAAGGTGAATGAATTCCAGCTGCCACGGATGATGTGCGTCTGTCCCGAGCGAAATCCGTGTTCCTTCTGCGCGGGCGAGCTCAAGTAGATCCACGTTCACATCCTGACGATCGGGATAGCAATCGATCTCGAGTGCCTTGTCGAGTCTAGCCGCCTCCGCGAAGACGCGCGGCCAATCTGCGTTGAGTCCGAGCCGATAATTGTAGATGCGTCCGCGCGGATGTCCGAGAATCTGGATATGCGGATTTCGCAATGCAGCGACGTATCGCTCGGTCTGATCGCTGGTCGCTCGTAGAGCTGAGTGGAATGAGCCAAGCACCATATCAAGGTCCGAGAGCGAACGTGGATTCATGTCGCCTTCGCCTCGTGGATTCAAATTCATCTCGATGGAGCGAAGCACGGTCAGCTTTTCAGCGCGTCGCGAAATTGATTTGTTCACTGCGGCGATTTCGCGACCTTGCGCTCGCAAACTTGCTTCGTCGATACCGCCTGCAATTTTCAATCCTTTGGAATGATCGGTAATGGCCATGTACTCGTAGCCGCGTTCGTTCGCGGCGGTTGCCATTTCAGTGACCGTACCTGATCCGTCGCTCCAGTGCGTGTGCATTTGTAAATCGCCGCGCAAATGTTTTTCCCATTCCGGATTCTTTTTTAGAAGCGCTCTGGCGTCCGCCAGACTAAGAAAATCCCGTCGCAATAAGGGAATTTTCCCGTTTACGCGCTCAGAATCGTTGATCCAATCTCGGACCCGTTTTTCGATGAAAGGACCGATACCGCGCAGTTCAAGTAGAGAACGATTCTGCGCGATAAGCATGGCCGCGCTTTCGGGCCAAGACAACGCATTGCGCGCAGCGCGTCGGAATGCGCGAACCAGAATGCCAGATTCGCTCTCGGATTGGCGCGCCAGAAGTTCAGCGAGTTCAGCGTTAGTTAGGGGCACGTGAACTGTTCAGCCCGCTCAGCGAAATGATCTATTTGCGACCGCCTTTTCGTCCGCCTTTGCGAGATGCGCTCCTGCTTTCTTTTTTGCCACGGCCACTGCCGCTTTTCTTTCCGCCTCCGCTCTCTTTGTTTACGGTCGCCCACGCTCGACGCGACGCTTCTTTTTTGCTTACTCCGCGCTTTTTATAGCCGCGAGCGACCTTTTCCGCGCGGCGTTTCTGTTTCGACGTATATTTCTTTTTGCTTCCTCGTGCCATAAGTTTTTCGGTTTCTTTCTCCAAAGTGAATCGCACCGCAGGGTAGACTCGGATTTGCTGTTATAAGCGGGCTTATCCGTTAACGACCTCTCCGCCGTTCGGGTGCAAAATTTGTCCTGTCATATAAGACGCATCATCCGAAGCGAGAAAGACGTAAGAGGGCGCAATTTCCTCAGGCTGTCCTGGACGACCCAGAGGGACATCGGAACCGAACGTAGCCACATCCTTGGCCTCATATGACGATGGAATAAGCGGCGTCCAAATTGGACCGGGAGCGACGCCATTTACCCGGATTCCCTTTTCTGCCAAAGCCCGTGACAGTGAGCGCGTAAAAGTTGTGATTGCGCCCTTGGTGGATGAATAGTCGAGTAACTGCGGGCTGCCTCGATAAGCAGTCACTGAGGTTGTGTTAATAATTGCGCTGCCCTTTTTCAAATGTTTCATGGCAGCCTTCGTTACGAAGAAAAAAGAAAAAATGTTAGTGCGAAATGTTCGCTCCAGCTGCCGGGCTGTTATTTTCTCGATGGAATCTTGAGGATGTTGCTCGGCGGCATTGTTGACGACGATATCGAGCCTGCCGAATTCATCGACGGTTTGCTTCACGGCTGCCTGACAGAATTCTTCATCGCCAACGTCACCATCGATAAGCAGACATTTGCCGCCCTGTGTTTCCACAAGCTTCTGCGTTTCCCTGGCATCTTTGTGTTCCTCTAAATAAACCACTGCAACGCTTGCGCCTTCCTTCGCAAACGCCACGGCCACAGCGCGTCCAATCCCGCTATCGCCGCCAGTGATGATGGCAACTTTGTCTTGTAGTTTTTGACTGCCGCGCTGGTCCTCGTCCACGGCCTTCGGCCGCGGTCTCATTTTGTATTCGCGACCCGGCTGGTGACGTTGCTTCTGTGCCGGCTGAAGTTTTTTTTCCTTCGCCATTTTAACGGCGGCGTTTGCGAGTTCGCGCGGCCTTTCTCGCAGCAGCCGAACGCGATGTCGCGCTACGCGCATTTGCGGCTCGTCTGGCGTGTCGTGAAAGCGCTTTTCGGGACGCCGATCGGCGGCTTTCTCTTTTGAGTGCGCCACGCACAGCGCGCGACCGCATTAGAGATGGTTGTTTGCGTCGGCGGCCTTTTGCCAGATCACGCTTGGCCTGGCGCTTGGTTCGCGCCCTGCCGCGCTTGGGCGGAGGCAGTCTTACACCGGACCGCCGCGCTTGTGAGAGACCAATCGCGATGGCCTGCTCAGGCGAACGCGCGCCATGCTCGCCATCGCGTATGTGTTCCATTTCCTCGCGCACGAATTCGCCTGCTTGCGTCGATGGCGAAAGACCTTCGCGTTCGTCTTCGCGCGCCCGTTCGAGTGTTTCTTGTTCAGGCATAGTTTAGTTAATCCTTTAAACTAACAACGCTCTCGAAGGCTTCCGTGGATGTTATTCAATTCGGCCGATCGCAGCTTTCAACGATCAGTCCATCAATGGAAAAATCAGAGAGATGCGCGCACACCGATACGCTGGCGCGATTACTTAGAAAAGGAGGTGAATCATGTTAGGTTGGGCTGTAACATTTTTAATAATCGCCATAATAGCAGCGGTCTTGGGATTTGGCGGAATCGCCGCAGCGTCGGCGGGAATCGCCAAGTTCCTGTTCTTTCTGTTCGTGGTGATGTTTCTTATCTTTGCGATCTTCGGATGGCGAGGCAGAGGAGTTCCCTGATTAGCGGAACTGTTTGTTGCAGAACGCTCCAAGGAGCGTGCCGAAGATTGAGTTAGACCGGGCTAAGTCCTTGTTCGGCGGGTCCGGCGATTACCTCACCTGTGGACTTGAAGCGCGAGCCATGACAAGGACAATCCCATGTCGATTCGGCGGGATTCCACCGGACATGGCAGCCGAGATGGGGACAGACGGGCGAAAACTTGTGAAGCTCGCCTTTGCGATCCCGAAATGCCGCAATTTTCTTCAATCGCGAACCGACGACCATGCCCTTGCCACGTTTTATTTCGCGAACAGACTCGCCTTCAGCGCGCGCCAATCGGTCTTTGAGCATGTAGTAGGGGTAATCCTTATTTTCTTTTACGTAGTTCCACGCAGCGCCCTTGATCTTCTTTCGGTCAAACGCAAATAAATCGCACCAGGGATTTTTTCGTCCCATTGCCCAGTCACGCGCCATGATCGCTGAGACCGTTCCGAATGTGATTCCATTTCCACAATAACCAGTCGCGATGAACTGACGCTCAGCGTTCTCTCCGATATAGGGCAACCCGTCCGGGCTGCAAATAACCTGACCTGACCAGCGATGATCAACACGGGCTTCGGGAAGAATCTTTTTTAGTCGCTTTTCCAACCGCGCATAAGCCTGCTTAGTCTTCCTTTTTTGCCCGGTCTTATGATCTTCGCCGCCGTAAATGATGTACTCAAAGTCGCGGTGTCCATCCACACGGAGATAATCGTAAGGTTCTCGAGTGTCCCAGAACATTGCTTCCGGAATCGTTCCAGCTGGAACGCGTGCGCCGAGCGCGTAGCTCGTATAAAGCACAAGTTTCGTTTGGAATAGTGCAGCGCTTGTTATGCTGGAGAAACCAACCAGCGGGTTATTTGTGGCCATAACAAGGCGATCAAAGCTGATCCAATGACGGTTAATTTTTGCCCGACACTTTTTTGCATCGAACTCAGTTGCCGCGCTTCTTTCAAAAACGTGGGAGCCATCTCCAGGAATTCGCCCGACCAGCGCTCGAAGATATTTCCTGGGATGAAACTTTGCTTGGTTGGCGAAACGAACCCCGGGCAGATTGAAATGCGGGACTGACTCCAAGTACGTCGCGTCGAATCCTAGTTTCCCTGCAGTCCTGGCTTCCTTTTTTAGCGATGGAATTTCTTTTTGAACAGAACCGCCAACGCGCACGTGCAGGTACGCCGGCGCCATCATAAACTCACAATCGATTTTCTCTTCCGAAACAATTCGCTCGATCTCATCAATCGCTGCTGCGCCTGCATCCCACGCAGCTTGAGCGTGGTCATTTCCAAAACTGTCCGCGAGTTTGTAGAGCTCTACATCGGTGATGTAGGTCAGATGAGCGGTCGTATGGCCGGTATCGACCGAGGCGACACGCTCGCGCTCAATCAGGGCAACAGCGAAGCCCGCTTTTTTTAATAGATACGCGGTCGTGATACCGGTTATGCCGGCCCCGATGACGAGCACGTCGACACGCATGTTCTTTTGGAGTGTCGGGAATCGTTTAATCGGCGTGCTATCGATCCAAAACGGAATCGTGGTCATCACCCTGCTAATCGCCTGAAGAAAGGGATTTAGCCGTTTCCGGCAATCGGTTTCGCTGGCAGCTGCGAATTAGTTAGTAAATGCCTGACACGGCGGAAGAACTTTGTCGGCGGCCAGATGTGCGTAAAGAGCTCGTCCGTGCAAGCGGACAGAAGCCGGCGGCAGAAGTGAAAGCGAAAACCGGAGACAAATTCTGGTTTGTCACGCACGCCCTCATCGTTGTCGGCTGCGCTGTCCTCTACTTTCTCCTATCGGCAAAATTGATACCGCTGCCCAAAGAGCACCTGGACATCATTGGGCGCATCCTCCGGGCGGTAGCATTGATCGTTGTAGTTGTCGCGGTCGCCCAGGCAATTTCCATTTATGGAATCGGGCGAATCGAAGACGCAACGACGCGCTTCACTCTCAAACGCATTGAGCATCTAATGGTGGCATTAGCGATCGCGGTAATCGCGGTTTCGATCTTGTTTGTTAACTGGTATCCCGCACTTACCGCTTTGGGAATCGGCTCGATCATCATTGGTCTCGCCGTCCAGACCCCCATGAAGAGTTTCATTGCCTGGATCTATATTCTTGTGCGGCGCCCGTATCGGGTTGGTGATCGCGTCAAGATTGGCGATGCCACGGGAGACGTCATCGATGTTGGATATCTTGACACCACGCTGTGGGAATTCGGCGGAGAGTACCTTTCAACCGATCATCCCACCGGCCGCGTGATCCGTTTCCCAAATGAGAAAGTTCTCGACACGATGGTCTGGAATTACTCGTGGCCTTTGTTCCCGTACGTTTGGAACGAGATCAAATTTCAGATCGCATATCAAAGCGACTTGCAATTCGTCTCTGAAACGATGCAACGGATCGTGGAAGAGGACTTGGGCGAGGAGATGGTGAAACGTGTGGAAGTTTATCGCGAACTGCTGGCGCGCACTCCGGTCGATGAGCTGGAGGTGCGCTCGCGGCCTCGAGTCATTTTTCGCGTGGATGAAATGACATGGCTTGACGCGATTGTGCGTTATATCGTGCCGCCCCGTGAAGCGGGTTCTGTAAAGAGCCGCCTAATCCCAAAATTATTGGCGGCTCTCAATGAGCATTCGGAGCGCGTCATGTTCCCCAAAGCGGACGCCCGCTGATGCGGTGAATTTTATTTCGAGCGAAATTTCCGAACCCGTTCAGGTGCGACAAGCGATTAGAAGATATGATGAATGAAAAAGAAATTGCATCGGTAATTAATAATCTGATCGAAACGCTTAAAGACGGTGAGAAGGGCTTCAAGGAGGCTGCAGATGGGGTAAAGGATCCGGAGCTGAAGTCGTTGTTCACCCAGTATTCGGCACAGCGGCATCGGTTTGCTAGCGAACTCCAGACGGAGCTAAGGAGCGTGGCCGGAGCCGAGCCGGAGACAGGCGGCAGCGCCGCGGGCGCGATGCATCGCGGGTGGATGGATTTGAAATCTGCCATCAGTGGTAAAGATGAAGGCGCTATTCTAGCGGAATGTGAGCGCGGTGAAGATTCTGCGGTGAAAGAATTCAAGGAGGCGATCGATAAACCTCTTTCTTCGCCGCTGCGCGACGTCGTTTTCCGCCAGTACACCGATATAAAACTCGCGCATGATCGAATAAAGCAGCTTCGCGACGCTGCCAAAAAGGCAGCTTGAGCGTATCTGCGCTTCTATAACCGTCGCCTGGAATAACAAGGGGTGAGGCAACTGATCGTCGTTCCGCAAGCGATATATGTATTATTATGACGAAATTGGGATTCAAAGGCAGTTGGAACGAAGTAAAAGGCAAGCTGAAACAGAAATATGCGCAGTTGACCGATAACGACCTAGCATTTTCCGAAGGGAAAGATGATGAACTGTTAGGTCGACTCGAACAAAAGCTAGGCAGAACGAAGGAAGATCTGCGAAAAGAAATCGAAAGCTTGTAAGTAGGGCAGCGACCAGATTGTGTGATACGCGGAAGTTGTTTCCCATCGTTAACATCCTGGTTGAGTCTGGGTGTCAGTTGGATTTTTTAGGACTCAGATTTGACCGGGAGTTGGGATTTGGGATTTGGAACTTCGACGAGGCGCGTTGCCCGACTCAGAACACCAAGGATTGCAAATGGGCGCTATGCAATGACAAGATCTAATCTATGGGTTCACTTTCAGAGATCGTTAGTTACACGGACGATTTCTTGCGCGTTCACGACGTGGGCGATTGGGACAACGCGCTCAACGGTCTGCAAATTGAAAATTCAGGCCGAATCACGCGGCTCGGCGCCGCAGTCGATGTTTCCACGCGCGTTTTGGCTGAGGCCGCAAAGAAAAAAGTCGATCTTCTGATCGTGCATCACGGTTTGTTCTGGCCGGGCTTGCAACCGGTAACACGTGCGTTGCGCCGGCAATTGCACCTTGCCTTTGAAAACGATATTGCGCTCTACAGCGCGCATCTTCCTCTGGATATCCATCCGAAAGTCGGCAACAACGCGCAGCTCGTCGCAGCGATTGGACTCAAATCGGCGCAGCCGTTTCTGGAGGTAAAAGGCCAGCCGATCGGGTTGAAAGCGCGCGTCTCGACGCCGCGCAGCGATCTCGTGCGTAAATTGCGGCATGTATTGAATGGGCCGGTAAAAATTTTCGATGTTGGCCCGAAACAAACGCGCATGATCGGCATTGTGACCGGCGGCGCGGGCTCGGAAATCTACCGGGTCGCGCAGGAAAATATCGACACCTTTATCACTGGCGAAGCGCCGCACTGGGCCGCTGTGGCAGCTGAAGAGCTCGGCATGAATCTTCTGCTCGGTGGACATTACGCCACCGAAGTTTTCGGTGTAAAAGCGCTCGCCGCGCATTTGTCGAAAGAATTTAAAATTCCATGGGAGTTCATCGATTGCCCGACCGGCTTGTGAGCGCCGTTGGCGCCAAGGGCCCCGAACGCTTTCGGGGCTGCAGATTTTGATATGGCAGATACGGACGCCGCGCGGCGATGTCGCCGTAGCGTGATGACACTTAATCGACTTACGCCTTCTTCTTGGTTGGTTTAGGCGCGGCACTCTGTTGCGCGCGGGCCGCGGCACGCTGGGCGTCAGCGCTGCGACCTGTGGCTTGATAGGCTTGAGCGAGATGCTGCCATGCCGGGCGAGACGACGGCAAGAGACGCGTCGCAGTTTCCAATGCACTTACGGCATCACGGTTGCGTCCTTGTTTTTGGTAGGCAACTCCGAGGTGTTCCCACGCGGGACCGTAGTTCGAATTCAAGCTTACCCCTTTGCGCAGGTATCCTATTGCCGGATCGGTTTGGCCGACAGTCATTAAACAGTATCCGAGTTGCGATTGTACCAGATAATCTTGCGGCAACATTCTCGCCGCGCGTTGGAGTGTCGGAATCGCCTGTGGAATGCGGTTCAGATTAATGTAGCTGAAACCGAGAGTAGCGAGCATCGCCCCGCTGTCGGGTGAAACTTGGGCTGCTTTTGCGATCGCATTTAACGTCGCTTCCGTGTGACCGAGAGATTTCTCCGCCTTGGCCAGCTGTAACCACATGTATCCATTGGAGGGAGCCAAAGCAGCTGCCTTCCTTGCGTACTCCGCACTATCTTGTTTCCGGCCGAGGCGGAGTATGCAGTCGCTTAAACCCAAATAGGCAATAGCCGCCTTGGGCTCGAGCTCAATCAATCGCTGGAAATGCGGAATTGCCGAAGCATAATGTCCCTGGCTCATTTCAGCCGCTGCGAGGCCAAAATGCCCAAAAGCAAACTTCGGTTCAACCGCTGTCGCGGCCCGAAACGCCACTGAGGCTTCCGCGAATTGTCGCAAGTCGTATGCGATCGCACCTCGAAGACATTGCGCCCCGGCACTGCGAGGATATTTCTCAGCCAGTTTGCGGGATAGATTCAGTACTTGCGAAAAATTCCGTGTCTTTATTACGGCTGCCATCTGCGCAACTAACGGATCTTTGAAAGCGGGGTCAGGGTGCTGCAGTGCCTTCTGGACCGACGGCTTGATGAGTTTTTCGGGTGGGGGAAGTTTGCTGAGTAGCCGATCAATGGACGCGTCTTCGGCACCAAGAGATGCGCGGAGGAAAAAAACCAGAGTGGAACAGATTTGCAAAAGTCGAGCCGCCGATTTCACGGCGCGCAGTCTAAGAAAACGCGGCACGGGATCCAAGTACAAAGATGCTTGCCTGTTTCCCCGGCAACTGCTAGAAGAAGCGCCCTCTCGTTGAAATCTTTCGCTTACAGATCCGCTCCGATTTTCGCACTGTCGGTAGTCTGTTTGCTTGCACAGCCAGCTCTTGCCTTGTCTTGCGTGTGGAGAGTTACCGGTCCCAGCGGCGGTACTCTGTATCTCGGTGGCTCAATTCATGCCTTGCGAAGCAGCGACTATCCGTTACCAGCAGCATACAACCGGGCTTTTGATGCATCTTCGCATCTCGTCTTTGAAGACGATCCAAAAGTGTCGTCCGAGGCAACGAAAGACTTGTTGCGCGCTGGCACGTATCCGAAGGGAGACAACTTGAAACGTCATGTTGATCCGCGCACCTACGGTTATATCCGGCGATTCTTTGCGCTGGTGAATGTGCCCGAGGACAAATTTGCCAAGTACCGGCCGTGGCTTATCAATCTTGTGCTTTCGTCTCCTTCGAGCGAGCACTGGCAATTAGGCATTGAACCCTATCTCACGCGTCGCGCCGCGGCCAACTCCAAACCTGTGTCCGGCTTGGAATCGCCAAAAGAGCACAATGGCGTCTTTGTGGACCTGAACGACCGTGAAGCGGAGGCGCTTCTATTGATCTTGTTTATCAACGCAGGTCATGAGGGTTCACCGGGCCCGAACATTATCGGGTTGTGGCGTGGTGGCGATGCAGACGCCCTCAACCGTCTGCTGCAGGACTCGTTTCGCGATTTTCCGTCGTTAGGCCGACGGATTATCGATGTGCGGAATCGTAACTGGCTTCCAAAAATTGAAGGTTACCTCCGCAGCGGACACACCTATTTCGTGGTCGTTGGCGCGGGGCACTTGGGTGGTCCCAATGGGCTTCTCGCCTTGTTGAGGGCGCGTGGCTACAAGATCGAGCAGCTTTAGCTATAGTTATATAGCGTTTGATTTGTTCCCTCCCGCTCTCTTCACCGTTCGTGCTTCCCGTGTGTGGCTCCCGCCAGCTCCGCTCTGTGAAACGCCGGTCTAAATCGGAGTTGGCGTCTCACACAGACCGATGGGCGTTAAACGCATCTATTTCTTTTGCGAATTCATGAAGGTTAGCGGCGGCAGGTCCGGGTGCATAACGCAAAGCGATATACGTTTCGGCGATCCAGCGCACGCGCCCTGATTCGTTAGGCAATGATTGGGCCGCCCGTGTTGCGAAATCCGATGGGCCTTCCCATGGATCGCGTTGCACCCCGATGCGGGCAAGCTTCTGACAAAAACGTTTATACAATTCCTGAATCCGATCAGTACGAGGACGCGTTCGCAGTTGCATCCAGCCAGCATAGATGATCAACACGGCAGCGATGACAACCAGCACTTGCATAACGAGTGGAAGAGGTCCCCTGTTGGTCAGTCCGAGCGACGTCAGCAACACGTCTTGAACATCGGCGTCGAAACCCATGACGCGAGTGTCCCACTGATAATTTAACGCTTCCCACAAGGATTTAATCTGGTTGATCAGCGCTAACCGCGCCAGCTGCGTGATGAGCGCGCTTCGACCAATGGCCATTTCTCCGGAAGCGACTCGCCCTGCTAAAAATGAGCTGAGATCCTGGCTTGCCCGGCCGGGTGCAACCGCACTGGTTGGATCGATTCGCGTCCATCCGTTCCCTGGGAGCCAGACTTCGCACCACGCATGAGTGTCTGCCTGGCGCACAAGAAAGAACCCGCCCAGGTCGTTGTATTCGCCACCTAGATAACCAAGTACGACCCGAGCTGGAATTCCGGCCAGCCGCATCAGGGTAGCGAAACTGGCAGCGTAATGTTCGCAAAAGCCGGTTCGACGATGAAACAGAAATTCTTCCAGATCGTTCTTGTCATATTTGCCAGGTGCCAATGAATAGCGGAATCCTTGGGTCCGAAAAAACTGGAGGGCGCTGTTGACGATCTCTCGCGGCTCGGAGCCGCGCGCGGCCAAAGATGCTGCCAACTCACGCACCGAGGGACTAATCGATGCGGGTAGCTGAAGCGCTTCCCGGCGTTCGTAATCACTGAGTTCCTTTCCTAATGGTTCGGTGGTTGAGACCACTTCATAGCGGCGCGGTTTTCGAATCGGTTGAAAACTGTCTAGATAATTGCCGCGCGCGAGCATTGCGCCCGGAGTCATTCCAATGGGGTGATCCAACGCAAACATCCAGCGTGCCCCATGCGGCGCCAGGGTAATTCGCTGGCGAATTGCCTTATCGCTCGCGGCGTATTTCCGAGACGAATCGGAGATGGGCGTTGCCCCGTAAGGCGCTCGCCATTCCATGCCATCGCAACGCCACATGACCAGCCCCCGCCAATACAATGGACCGATAGGCCCTGTCCTGCGGTCGGGAAACTCCGCGCGAAAAGCGATGTCTGTAGAGTTCCCAAGCGCAGCGATGCCGCCGGGAGAAAGCCGATCGGAAAAACCGGTCCTCGCAGCGTGAAGGTCGCCGAACCGAAACTGGAAGGCGGTATTAATTCGGGGTAACAGGAGGAAGAGTAGAACAATAACTGGCGCAGCCTGAGCAAGCAGCTTGAAAGTCGTCGCCAGCGGCAGCCAAAAAGCACCTGGTGACGATCCACGATGAAACTGGATCAGCGCGGCGATTAGCAATGCGAACGCGACAAAGAGACAAAGCGCGATCGCAAGATCCTGCGAAAGGAGAAAGCCGCAAAGACAAAGCACCCACGCCATCATCACCATTACTTGAAACTCGCGCGCAGTGTGCGCCTCGAGAATTTTGAGCGACACCAGAACAGCCAGAAGCGATACGGCGGGCTCAACGCCTTTGAGAGTTCCGTAGCTAAGAAAGATGGCCCCGACCGTTACGGCTGCGAGAATTAATTTCAAAACAAACGAACGAAGCCGGTAGCCTTTTGGCTCCATCCAGAATTTCAGTGCCAGTGCGAGAAGAAAGAAAGATGGCGCCCAACCCGTGAGCTGGCCGAACATCGGGGGAAGCGTGAACAGCAGCGCCGCAGCCAGCCAAAGCAGCGGCCGGCGTGGAATGGCGGTGTCTCTCCGCGGCTGCGTGCGCCTGCCACTCTTCTTGTTACTTATCCTCACACTCTTTCCCCTTCTGGAAACAAACTCAACGAACGCATGCATCGATGAAAATGCGCTTCTCCTACAGCAGGCGCGATGTCTGTGTTTGGCAGACGTAAACTGTAAGGCCGTCGCACGCGTTCCGCTTCAATCACCCACAGCGCAAGTTGCGACAACTTCTCTTCGACGCCGGTAAAACGCACAGCAAAAAAGTCGAGCCGCACGGAGCCTTCCGCTTCGGCGGCAAATTGTTTTGTCATAAGCGGCTGGCCGCGCGCCACGGCTCTCCAATCGATATGATGTTGAGATTCACCCGGCACATAGGCGCGAACTCCTGCAAAGTCATCGCCTTCTCCAAGCTCCATTTGTGGCCGGCTGTGCGGTGAACGCGCACGCTGCGTTGGGAGCCGGGGATCCCCCGACGGCTCTGGATATACGAGGTAAGTTTGCGAGGAGGCGAACTTTTTCACAACGCGAACGAAACCGAGCGGATAAATACTCGTTAGGCGAAACGTTCCTACTCTGTGTTCGCCCCGGTGCTTTGCCGGGAATCGAAGCGTCACACGAGCGGCCTTGCCGGCTGCAATGTAATCGACGCGTCTGCGTTTGCCGCCTGAACCCGGCAGAACCAATTCGATTCCGCGACGCGTGGCACGCGAACAATTCATGATCTCGACTGGCACGGAAACCTCTTCGCCTGCAAATGCCGGCTTCGCGGATTCCGGCGCTATCGTCACATCTGCCAGATTGAGCAGCGTGTGCGGGATTGAAACGAGAAACACGGCCGTTAGCCCAAACAGCAGCAGGTAAACGGCCGGACTATTTTGACTCGAGGCCGCGTACCATATCGCCCCCAGCACAAACAGGAGCACCGCGAAACTTACGGTCGGGTACAGCAGCGGAAATCTTCCTGCTCTCACGGGACGGGCACGCTGTGCAGCAGGTTATCAGCGAATGTGCGTCCGCTTTGTCCGAGTTGGTCGATATCGTTCCCGAGCCGATGCCCCATCACCGCTATGCCGATTGCCTGAATGTCCTCGGGTAAAACCATGTCGCGTCCGTTCATCAGCGCCCACGCTTGGGACGCGTGTAACAAGGCCAGACCGGCGCGTGGCGACAAACCACTGCTGTGACGCTGTCGTGAGGCATCGAGCAAATCCTGCAAATAATCGAGCAGCGCCGCCGAGGCGTGCACCTTTCGCACGTTGTCCTGGATCTCAATCAACGTTCGTGGACTGATAATCGGCTTCAATTCCTTCAACATCTCGCGGCGATCCATTCCTAAAAGCATCGCGCGCTCGCTGGCCCGGTCCGGCACACCGAGCTCGATCCGCATTAGAAAACGGTCCAATTGCGATTCTGGCAACGGAAAGGTGCCCACGGCAGTTTGCGGATTCTGCGTTGCGATAACAAAAAAAGGCTCGGGCAACTCGTAGGTCACGCGGTCGATCGAGATGCGATGTTCTTCCATCGCTTCCAAAAGCGCGCTTTGTGTTTTTGGGGTCGCCCGGTTGACCTCGTCGATCAGCACTACTTGCGAAAAAAGTGGACCACGATGAAAAACGAACTGCTGCTCGTCGCGGTCGAAGATTGAATTGCCGAGAATATCGGCTGGTAACAGATCGCTGGTGAATTGGAGACGTTGAAACGCGAGCGCCAGCGAGCGCGCCAATGCCTGGGAGAGCGTGGTCTTACCTACGCCGGGGATATCTTCGATCAACAGGTGGCCGCGCGCGAGCAGACACGCCACGGCGAGCTTTACCGCCTGCTCCTTGCCTACGATCACCTCGCAGACCTGCTTTACGAACGCGTCAACGTGGTCCGTCACGCCAGGATGATCTGTGGGGACAATGTCTTTCGCAAACACCATGTGGGGGAACTAAGTTTCGGCTTTGTTACTTTTGCTGATACTCTTGTTCAGGCGCTGAATCTGGCAAGTGATGTTTTTCTGCCGATCTTTGCGTTCTCCTTGTTGCGTCCGCTGGCGTTCAGT
>Ga0066702_10000112_pt1 | contig 14978 bp, 12 predicted proteins | sample GraSoiAngelo_151_FD_66507 | JGI IMG/M metagenome (GOLD analysis project Ga0066702, IMG submission 66507) | Grasslands soil microbial communities from the Angelo Coastal Reserve, California, USA - 14_1009_12_20cm | ecosystem: Environmental > Terrestrial > Soil > Grasslands | place: USA...
CGCGCCGCCCCGCCCGCCGCGCCGCCGCCCCGCCCCGCCGCCGCCCCGCCCGCCTCGCCGCCGCCCCGCCCGCCTCGCCGCCCGTCCTGCTGCCCGGTCTCGTTCTGTGAAGGAAAAGGTGGGAAATACCCTACTTTTCCTTCACAGAACAACAAACGCTTCACAGAAAGGCCACCGCCGCAGCCCGCCCCCGCCCGGTCGGGGCGGCGGAGCGCCCGTAAGCTGGCCGGGATGACAGGAGGCTCGGGCGCGCTGTTCGTTGCCGTCTTCCTGGCCTGCGCGGTCGAGGCGGTAGAGGCCACGACCATCGTTCTGGCCGCCGGCACGGCTCGCGACTGGCGGTCCGCCCTCACCGGGGTGGGGTCCGGCCTCCTCGTCCTGGCCGCGGTGGTGGCCGCGTTGGGCCCCGGGGTCTCGGCCATCCCGTTGCACTATCTACGCCTTGTCGTGGGCGGCCTGCTCCTCGTCTTCGGGCTGCAATGGCTGCGCAAAGCGGTGCTCCGGGCCAGCGGCTACAAGGCCTTGCACGACGAGGCGGAGCTGTATCGCGAGGAGTTGGAGGCGGCCCGGGCCGCGGTGCGGGAACGGCGCGGGTTCGTCGACGACTGGTACGCCTTCACTCTGTCGTTCAAGGGCGTCGTGCTCGAAGGCCTCGAGGTGGTGTTCATAGCCCTGACATTCGGGAGCAACCAGCGGGACATCCCGCTGGCCGCCGTGGCGGCCGCCGCGGCCGTCCTCGTCGTAGCCGGGGCCGGGTTCGCGGTGCGAGCGCCGCTGGCCCGGGTGCCGGAGAACACCCTCAAGTTCGTGGTCGGCGTGATGCTCACGTCCTTCGGCCTGTTCTGGGGCACCCAGGGGGCCGGGGCCCGTTGGCCCGGGGATGATGCCGCCCTGCTGGTGATCGTGCCGGCTGTCGGGGCGTACTCGCTCCTCATATCCGCTGCTCTTCGCCGCCGCCGTTCGTCCACCCAGGTCGAGGCGCCGGACGTGACGCTGGAACCGGCCCTCATGAACCCCCGGGAGAGCCGGTGATCTGGCGGCGAATCAAGGCGTTCGGGGCCTTCTGGTACGACTTCGTCATCGGCGACGACTGGCGGGTGGCCGCCGCTGTGGTCTCCGCCCTGCTGCTGACATGGGTGGTGAGCCGGTCGTCGGTGCCGGCGTGGTGGATCGCACCGGTCGTGTTCGTCGTGCTGCTACCGCTGTCGCTCTGGCGGTCGGTATCCCGCCGCTGACTAGTCCATTCGTCACGCTCCGGGCATAGGTCCCGGAACGGCAGAAGGGTCCGATCGAGCCATTTACGGCAGGACCGGGTGTCTGAGAATCTGTCGCCATTGCCGACAGATCCTGCTTCTGGGGAGCGGGATAGCAAGGGGACAGACGACATGCTCAGCAAAGCAAGGATCGGGAGCCTCGCGGCCGCGACGACGGTGCTCGCAAGCCTGGCCGCCTACGGCGCCCCGGCCCAGGCCGCGTCGGTGGCCATCACGTTCGCCACCGCCACGCCGGGCGGCACGGACCGCACTCTCAACGTCTTCAACAGCGACGGCTCGGCGATCTCCTCGCCGCTCAACGTCTCATCCGGCTCGGGCGGCTTCATCGCCCAGGTAGTGGACAACGGCATCGACCCCGCCGTCCTGGGCAACTTCGACGTCGAAGCGACCATGACCAACCTGTACAAGGTCACCGGAGGCAGCACCTTCGACTGCGGCACGACCATCCCCTCGCACGACGTCAACATGACATCGCTGCCATCTCTTCTCGACGCCAAAGGTCTGGGATCGGTGCTCCAGCCGGTGCTCAGCCTGACGGGCAGCCTCAGCTCGGTGATCCCGCCCTCGCTCGTCACCACCCTCTCGGGGCTGGGTATCACGGTCAACCTGACCCCGACCGTCACCGGCGTCACGGACCAGGTTACGACCACCCTCACTCAGGCCCAGGAAGCGGCCGGCAGCGCCGGTGACCTGCTGGGCAACGTGCTGAGCAACGGCTCCCTCCCGATCAACCTCTCGGTCGGGGCCGGCTCCGCCTTCACCAATCCCGACGCCCCTCCGGCCGGCTGGAACTGCCCGCTGGCCGGCAATGCCCCCGCGGCGACCTCCGTTCAGGTCCTGCACGGCGCCCTCAACGGGCTGCCCCCGGCCGTCACGTCACTGGCCGACCCGCTGCTCGCCGACCTGCAGACCGTGTTCGGGAACCCGACCGTCAGCTCGCTGACCTCCGGTGGCACCCCGGCCATCGATCCGAGTGTGGCTGAGAGCGACATCGCCGCCGCCACCAACATCCCGCTGGCCGACCTGACGCCCAGCCTGCTCACGAGCATCGAGAACGCGTTGACGGCCACCGTCACGGGCGTGGTCGACGGCGTCGACCAGATCTCCGGAACCTACGGCGCCAGCCCTGTCCTGCGGGTCACGCCGCCGAATCCCACGACCCCGGGCACGTACCAGGCCGTCGTCACCCTGACTCTGACGTCGAACACCCAGTGACGACGGGAGGGCTGCGGGCCAAGGTCGCGGCGGTGGCTCTGGTCCTCTCGGCCGGCGGGCTCGTCTGCACCGGTCCAGCCGGGGCCATCCAGACGACCACCTGGGGGATCAAGCCGGCTCCCCACGGCGGCCAGGAGCGAGGCTCGCTGTCGTACCCCTCCAACGGCCAGACGGTGCACGACTCCATCGTCGTCTACAACCGCACCGGCCAGGCCGAGGCCGTCAACCTGCAGGTGCTGGGCGCCACGCAGATCGGAACCACTTTCCAGTACTCGGTGCAGCGGACGGGGTTGGCAGCGGGAGTCTCGTTGGCCGGGTACCAGGTCACCCTGCCCCCCCACGAGCAGGCCACGGTCCCGGTGACGGTGAAGCTGCCGCGCCACTCGAAGGTGACCACGTTGGCGGCGATCGCGGCCGAAGGTCCGCCGGTCCCGCACGGCTCGGCGCTGATCGAGGAGCGGCTGGTGATCCTGGTCAAGGCCACGCCTTCGACCCGTCCGGCGCCGCTCGTGCCGAACCTCGACGTGTGGGGCCCCGTCGCCGGCGCCGTGCTGGCTCTGGCTGCCGGGCTGGTCCTCGTAGAGGCCCGCCGGCGGCGGTCCGGGCCGCGGGCCGATCCGGCGCCGGCCGAGCGGGCCGGAGGCGACCTGCTGGTAGGGACGAGGTGACCTGGATGGCGGGGGCTTTCACGCGCGACGGGGGAGTGGTGGTCATCTACACGGTCCAGGGTTCACCCGGTCCCACGACCACCACTATCCCCGCCGCCCAGCCGCCGACCCCTGCCGTCACGCATCAACCGCTGCCCTTGACGGGGGCCCCGGTTACCCTCGAGCTGATCGGGTCGTTCGGCTTGCTGGCGGCCGGCGCGCTCACTGCGATCGCGGCCCGGCGGCGGGGCCGATCGGCGGGATAGGTTTCCCGGGACGGCTGCTACGGCAGCCCTGCCGCGGATCCCTGTTGCTGCCCGCGCCGCTCCCGCTCCCTCTCCCTGGACCACAAGGCGATGAGGAGCAGGATCAGGAGCAGCAGCAGCAGGAGATCGAGGAAGCGGAGCAACCACGTCGTCCACGTGACACCGCGGTGGCGGCCGGGATTGTGCGTGGCGGGGTGGTGGGGGACCGGGGTGAGAGGCCGGCCGATGAAGGTCGGTGCCAGGGTGGTGCTCGCCCCCGGCGGGCCGACCCCGTCGGGAGTGTGGATGGTCCACAGCAAAGGAGCCCGAGCGTCGCCCGAGTGCTCTGCCGACACCCCCCACAAGAGATGCAGTGTGGCCGAGTAGGGGCCACGCGGGATGGTGGACCCGGTCGGCGGGGTCACGTCTATCGGGAAGGTGCGGGTGTTCCCGGGCAGCACCAGCCGGGCGGGCAGCGTCACCGTGGCGATGTCGCCTGTCGAGGCCAGAACGGTCATCGAGCCCGTGAGCTCGTAGTCGATGTTCCCGGTGTCGAGGAATGACGCCTGCAGGACCAGGCTCGAGCCCGTCGACGGCTGCTGCTGGAAGGAGATGATCCGGCCCGAGTCGTCGGTGGGCCCCGGGACGTGCCCGAACAGCGGCCGGGCCTGGGCGGTCACCACGTTGACCTCACCGGCCTGCGACGGCGGGACGTTGCTGAAGACCACGCCCGCGTACAGGCCTCCCGGACGGGACCCGGGCGAGGCGCTCATCGTGACCCGGACGTCCTGGCTGGCCCCCGCAGCCAACGACAGGCTCTGCGGCGAGACGGTCACCGCGAGCCCGGGTGAGGGATGACCGGTGAACTGAGGGGTGTCACCCTTGAAGAACAGACCTGTCGCCTGGGCGTCGATCGTCTCCGCTCCCGAGCCCGTATCGGTGACCGTGAACGTCAACCCGGTCACCACCCCGGGCTGGAGCGGGACGGGCCCGGCCGGCCCCCCCGAGACGGTGAAGGTGGTCGATCCCCCCGACGACGCCGCCGCCGGCAGGGGCCCGGCGGCGGCGATGATCAGAAGGATCAGCAGGCGGCGCAGCCGCACCGGTCAGAAGCTGGGTACGACGAGATACGTAACCGTAGCGTTGTACAGCCCGGCCGGATCGGTGTAGTCGACATTCCAGCAGTAGTTGATGTTGGTCACCTTGCCATTGGTGAGACCGGCCACACCGCTCTGCAGCGCCGAGTAGGTCCCGTTCGAGCCGAACGACGTTCCGGAGCCGCTGCAGCTGGCCGCGCTCGATCCCGTCGACTCCGTGTAGCCGAACGGGATGCTGTGGCCGGAGCCGCCGGCCCACGTCAGGTCCGAGCCGGCGCCTCCCACCAGGCCCTCGACGGTGTAGTTCTGCGCGTTGGTGGCCACGGTGAGGGCCTGGCTGGCGTTGGAGGCTTCCACGCCCGAGGTGGTCGGCGCGATCGAGAAGGACTGGTAGGCGCTGTCCACGCTTGTGGTCAGCGCGGGGGCCACGTTGAGGGCGGTGGTGATGCCGTTGGTCGCCTGGGCCACGTACGACAGGGCGATACTGGTGGCATCGGACAGGAGGGAGCCGAGTACACCGCCGGCCAGGCCGCTGACGCTGCAGACCAGGTTGCCCACGTTGGTCGGCGTGAGGCTGGCCACGATGCCGCCGAGAGCGTCGGCCTCGCAGGCATAAGCGGTGCCGGTGGACGACCCGTTGGTGAGCCCGGTCATCACCACCTTCACGCACGTACCGGCGGTGGCGATGCTTATGGGCAGGGCGATGTTGTCACCGCTCAGGACAGCGGCCGAGCTCAGGCTCTGCTGGGCGAAGGTCCCGGCGCAGCTGCTTGCCGTGTACACGGTGGTGTTCGCCGCGCTGAGCCCGCTCACGGTCGACGGCAGCGCCACGATGAGGTCGGTGACCAGCGCGGTGCCGGTGGAGAAGATGGCGGTGTAAGTGGACGACGCGTTGACCGCGTTGTTGCTCATCACCATGCTGGTGTTGGTCAAGGAGGCGTTCGCCGGGGCGAACGAGCCGACGACCAGGCCGGCGGTCGTGGCCATCAGGGCCAGCCCGGCGATCCTCAATGTGCGCTTCCTGCCCTTCGGATTCACGATTGCCCCTTCCATTGACGACGGACGTGACGGACTCTGCAGCGAGGGACACTCGGCCTCGTTCAGAGCGTCGGAACAGATATCGGCGTGTGACCAAAGTCCTGGATGGCTCACAAGGGTCAATTTCGATAAGTCGACGTCGCATCCAGAGGCGGAAGATTCGCCGCGAACCTACAGAAGTAAGAGTTTCCCGCTGCGACTGTAACTAGTTACGAGTCCCAAATCCCGGCTTGAATGATCGGCCCTTCCGAGTCGAGGAAGCCCAGCGCCTCGTCCATGCCCGAGATATGACCTTGCTCCACCAATGCCTGGTAAGCGGCGTCGCCGGCCGCGGCCCGGTCGAGCATCATGCGCCGGTTGTACCGGATCCGGTCGACGACGGCATCGAGGAAGCCGGCGCGTTCCTCGAACCCGTAGGCATCGAGCAGCCGGCGCAGCCGCCCGGACCGGTCGGTGTCCTCATCCCATCCGAGCAGGCTGGTGACGAAGGGCCCGTGGAGGGGCACCCATTGCCACGCCACGAAGGCCAGCTCCGACAAGGCCGTCCCCGGCCCTGACAGGTCCCAGTCGATGACGCCGGCGATGCGACCGTCCTGAAACACGAAGTTGTATGGAGCCAGGTCGTGGTGGCACACGATCTGCCCCGGCGGCAGTCCGGCGGGGGCGAAGCCGGACACCGCCCGGTGGTATGCCGCGGTCACGGCTCCCACCGAATCGAGCAGGTCGTCGGAACGGAGCCACTCCGGCCAGGGCAGCTGCCAGCCGACGGTGTCGCCGGGGATGTAGCGCAGGATCTCCCGGCCGCGATCGTCGTATCCCAGCGGCTCCGGGGCGAGGTGGAACCCTCGGTCCCGCAGGTGGCGGAGGAGATCGTGGACGCCCGCCGTCGACGGACCGGCCGTGCGCCGAACGGTGTCCCCGACGCGGGCCACTGCGGTCAGCGTGCCGCCGGACAGTGGCATTTCGGGTGGCTCCCGATCCATGGGACGGCCACATTAGGCCATCGACCCAATCCGGTCGAACCGCCTGAATAGACCGCATGCGCCACTACCGGAAAAGTCCTAAAGATCCACGAGTCAGCCCTGGTGCGCAATAGGACCGGTAGGTATCGTCGACGGCAGCAAGTCCGAAATAGCAGCTCCCCCCGCACCACAGGAGAACTCGAAATGCTGACCCTCCGTCACCGCATCGATGAGCAGGCTACGCACGAGCAGGAGGCCCTGGATCGAGCCGAGCTTCTCTGCCAGCGGGCCGAGGAGCTGCACGCCGAGGCGGCGGCCGAGGCGGAGAAGGTCATGGCCCACGCCAAGGCGGACGCGGCCCGGCTGCTCCGCGAGGCGCTGACGATGATCGACGAGAACGTCGCTCGGTCGGAAGCGGCCTGCCGTCGGTACGAGATCAATCAGCTGGCGGCCGACGCGGCCCGCATGGAGGCCGAGCGGCTGCTCGAGGACGCCCGCCGGATGCGGGTCCGTATGGCTCCGTCTGCTGCCGACGACCTGCACCTCGATGACGCCGATGCCGGCGTCATGTTCGACTACCGGGTCCTGGCTGAGCTCAGCCGGTGACGGCCCGCCGCCGGCCGGCGGCGTGGCGCACGCCCCGCGCCATGGCCCGGGTGTCATAGGCCGCCGCCCAGGTCCGGTCGGACCCGAGGGCCACGGCACCGCCGTTGCCGCGGTAGCGAGCAACCTCATCCAGCCCCCACCGGAGGGCGGCGGGCAGGTCTGATCCTTGGGAGTGGCGGGAGCCCACCAGGCGGGAGAACCCGGCCAGGATGAAGGCTTCTCCGGCCCCAGTGGCCGATACGGCGCACCCCGGTTGAGCCCACACGCCGGCCCCTGGAATGGGCGTGTCGCCGACGCGGCCCGGCGGCTGCCCGGGCCTGCCTCCGGTCGAGGTGGCGGCGGCGAACCGGCCGCTGGCCGTAACAGCCACCGCGCCCACCGTTCCCTGCTCGGACAGCGGGGACGGGTCAGCGGTGCCATCGTGGGAGACAGGGCCCAGTCGCGGCACGTCGTGGCCCGCGGCGAAGTGGTCGGCTCCCGGACCGGCCAGGAGCAGGACGCCGTCCTTGGCGCTGCGGCGCCAAACGGCGTGGGCGGCGCCGACGGCCGACCAACCGGTGAGGCAGGCCACTGCTCCGGCCCGGCCCCGGTCGTCCATCACCGACGCGTCCATCTCGTGCGTGCCGGTCGACGTCGGCACCGAACCGCGACCAGCGTTGAACGCGCCGTTCTCCTCGAAGGCGCGCACCGCGGCCACGACGGCGTCGACGGCCCCGCCCCCCGCGGCCAGCACCGCCCACCCGGCATCCAGCGCGGCATCCACGCCGTCCTCGACCCTGGCAGTCAAGCCGGGCTGGTCCGCCAGCCGTTCGTAGCTGCCGGCGCCGCCGTGCACCGCGATGGCGGGCCATTCGACGGGCGAGGACTCCACGGTGACGCGGCGGGTCATGTGCCCATTCTGGCGTCGCGCCCGGTCCCTAGACTCCCGCCTCATGGTGTGGCCCGACGCCGAGGTGCCGATCGACGAGCCGCTCGTGCGGCGCCTCCTCGCCGAGCAACAACCCGACCTGGCATCGCTTCCGCTCGAGCTCACGGACGCCGGCTGGGACAACGTGCTGTGGCGGTTGGGCCACGAGCTGGCCGTCCGGATGCCCCGCCGCGCCATCGCCGCCCCTCTGATCGACCACGAGCAGAGGTGGCTGCCCGAGCTGGCTCCGGGGTTGCCTCTGGCTGTCCCGGTCCCGCTCCGGAAGGGAGATCCCTCCGATGAGTTCCCGTGGCACTGGTCGGTCGTCCCCTGGTTGGAAGGGACGCCTGCCGACCGCACGCCGGTCACCCGCCCGGACACTACCGCCGAGCGACTCGGGGCCTTCCTGCGGGCCATGCACCGCCCGGCGCCGGCCGACGCACCTTCCAACCCCTGGCGCAGCGGACCGGTGGCGACCCGATCCGACACCTTCGAGCAGCGGGTGGGCAAGCTGGCGGCCTACGTGGATGCCGCCGTCCTGAGCCGGATCTGGACCGACGCCGCCAGCGCGCCGGCCCACGCCGGGCCGCCGCTGTGGGTGCACGGCGACCTTCACCCGGGCAACCTTCTGGTCCGCAACGGTGCCGTCGTCGCCGTGATCGACTTCGGCGACCTGTGCGCCGGCGACCCCGCGGTCGACGTCGGAGCAGCCTGGATGTCCATTCCCGGCGGGAGCCGCCCCCGGTTCTGGGCCGCCTATCGCGACGTGGACCCCGACCTGGGCCGGCGGGCCGCCGGGTGGGCCGTCCTTTTTTCCCTGATGCTCCTCGAGATCGGGCTCGAAGGGCGGCCCTCTTACGCGGACGTGGGCCGGCGGAGCCTGGACGAGCTGGTTCCCGCGGCCGAGCGCCTCGGGCTGTAGGCGCGGCCGGTGGCCCCACCCCGCAGCCGGACCGAGCGGCTCGACGCGTTCCAGCAGCGCCATCGGTCCGCCGGCTTCGTCGTCGCGGTCGTCTGGAAGGCCTTCGACGACCGCGCCCCCTACCTCGCCGCCCTCGTCACCTACTACGTCTTCATATCCCTGTTCCCTCTGCTCCTGCTCTTCATCAGCATCATGGGCTTCGTGCTCCAGAGCCACCCCGGACTGCGCCAGTCGATCGACAACTCCGCCGTCTCGAACCTCCCCGGCATCGGGACCCTGCTCCACCAGAACATCCAGGGCTTCAAGGGCAGCGGCGTTGGCATCGCGCTCGGCCTGGTGGGCCTCGTCTACGGGGCCTTGGGCGCCACGCAGGCCAGCCAGTACGCCTTCAACCACATCTACGCGGTGCCCCGTTGCGAACAGCCCAACCCCATCCGTTCCCGGCTGCGCGGCGTTCGCCTGCTGGCCATCCTCGGTACGACCATCGTCGTCTCGACCGGGATCAACGTGGCCATCTCCAACGCCCACACCGTGTCGTCGCAGCTGGGCACCGGGCTCACGGTCCTCGGCTATTCGGTCGACCTCGTGATCAACGTCGGGTTGTTCTCGGTCGCCTTCGAGGTGCTGACAGCGATCGACCTGGGAATCCGGGACGTCATCGCCGGGGGACTCATCACCGGCGTGTTGTGGCAGGTGCTCCAGACGTTCGGTTCCCGCTACGTGGTCAACGAGGTACGCCATGGCAGCGCCCTGTACGGCGTCTTCGGGGTCGTGCTGGCCACCCTGGCATGGATCTATCTGGTCGCCCTGGTCATGATGCTGTCGGCCGAGATCAACGTGGTGCGCCAACGACGCTTGTGGCCGAGGTCGGTGCGGTCACCGTTCACGGACGACATGGCACCCACCCGAGCCGACCTGGCCGCCTTCGAGTCCTATGCGATGGAGCCCCGGTTCAAGGGGTGGCAGCACATCGTCGTCGGCTTCGATCCGCCCGACCCGGTCCCGGGCGGGGACGGCCCGGCGGGGCCCGTCACACCGCCCGTATAACGTCCCTCACAGGAGGTGGGACGTGCTCATCCTGCACCGGTCCGAACGGGCGGACCTGTTGGTGGACGCGCTCGGCCAATTGCTGGCCCAGCCGCTCGACGATCCGGTGACGCCGGAGGTGGTCGCCGTCCCGACCCGCGGCGTCGAACGCTGGATCACCCAGCGCCTGGCGCGCCACCTGGGCAGTGGACGGGACCCGGGTCATGCGCCCGACCCCGACCCGGCGGTGCCGGGTGGAATCTGCGCCAACGTCGGGTTCCCCTTCCCTGGCACCCTCGTGGGACAGGCCACCGCCTGCGCCACGGGCGTGCAGCCGGACCTGGACCCATGGTTGCCCGAGCGGTTGGCTTGGGCCGTCATCGACGTCATCGATCGGGGTTCCGGGGACGGGCGGTTGGCTCCGCTGTTGGAGCACCTGGCCGCCGTCACCCCGCCCGCGCGTCCGGGCTCTCCGGCCTCGCCGCTCCGCCGCTTCGCCACCGCCCGCCATCTCGCCGACCTCTTCGACCGGTACGGGGTCCACCGCCCCGAGATGATCCGGGCGTGGGCGGCCGGGTCCGACGAGGGGGTGGCGCCCGGCGGGGCCGACTGGCAGCCGCACCTCTGGCGGCTCGTCCGGGCCCGCATCGGAGTGCCCAGTCCGGCCGAGCGGCTGGCGGCCGCGGTCGAAAGGATGAGATCGGACCCGGCCCTCCTCGACCTCCCCGCCCGCGTCTCGGTCTTCGGCCTGACCCGCCTGCCGGCCGGGCACCTGGCCGTCCTGGACGCAGTGGCCGCCCATCGCGACGTCCATCTCTTTCTGCTCCACCCGTCCGGGCAACTGTGGCAGCGCATTGCCCCCGAAGTCGCCGGGCGGGGCGCCGCCATGCCGCGATCGGAGGATCCGAGCGCCCGCCGGCCCCGGCACCCGCTGCTGCGCTCATGGGGTCGTGACGCTCGGGAGATGCAGATCGTCCTGTCCGCCACCGCGGCCGACGACTCCCGGCACTACCAGGTGCCCGAGACGCCGCCCGCCACGCTCCTCGAACGTCTACAGGCCGACATCCGAGCCGACCGGAGTCCAGGCGGGCCCGACGCGGGCACAGAGCCGTCGACCGTGGACCCGGGTGACCGGTCTCTGCAGATCCACGCCTGCCACGGCCGCACCCGCCAGGTGGAGGTGCTGCGGGACGCCATCCTGCACCTGCTCCAGGAGGATCCGACGCTCGAAGCGCGCGACGTGATCGTCATGTGCCCCGACATCGAGGTGTACGCCCCTCTCATCCAAGCCGCCTTCGGCGTCGACGCCGCCGTCCGACCCGACGGACGGGACGGGACGGGCCCGACCCACGGGCCGCCGGCGGAGCGGCCGGCGGACCGGTCGGGGCCGGTGCTCCGGGTGCGCCTCGCCGACCGGTCGCTGCGCCAGACGAACCCTCTGCTCGGTGTGGCCTCCGTCCTGTTGGAGCTGGCCGGCTCCCGCCTCACGGCACCGGCCGTCGTCGACCTGGCCGCCCGGTCGCCGGTGAGCCGCCGGTTCTCCTTCGACCAGGAGGACCTGGCCACCATCGAGCGCTGGGTGTCGGGCACAGCAGTGCGCTGGGGCTTCGATGCCGCCCACCGGAGGCCCTGGTCGCTGGAGGCCCTGGGCACCAACACCTGGGCGGCCGGCATGGACCGGCTGATGCTCGGCGTGGCCATGACCGGAGCCGACGGCGGCCTGTTCGCGGGGACACTGCCCTACGGTGAAATCGACAGCTCCGACATCGATCTGGCCGGCCGCTGGGCGGAGATGGTCGAACGCTTGGGGGCCGGGCTCGATCGCCTCCAGGGCCCGCATCCGATCGACGGCTGGATCGCCGCGCTGGTCGAGGTCACCGAGGCCATGGCGTGCCCGGCCCGCGATGAGGCGTGGCAGCATGACGAATTCCAAGCCACGCTGACCGCGGTGGCCGCCGACGCCCACGTCGCTGGCGCCGCCCGACCCGGGCTCAGCCTCTCGGAGGTCCGGGCGTTGCTGGGCGAGCAGCTCAAGGGTCGGCCCACCCGGGCCAACTTCAGGACCGGTGACCTCACCATCTGCACCATGGTCCCGATGCGCTCCGTGCCGCATCGGGTCGTGGCGTTGCTGGGCCTGGACGACGGCGCCTTTCCCCGCCACCCCGAGATCGACGGTGACGACCTCCTGCTCTCCCGACCATTGGTCGGTGACCGGGACGCCCGGTCGGAGGACCGTCAGCTGCTCCTGGATGCTCTGCTGGCGGCGACGTCGCATCTGATCATCACCTACTGCGGCCGGGACGAACGCACCAACCGGCGGCGACCCCCGTGCGCACCCGTTGCCGAGCTTCTCGATGTGGTGGATGCATCCGTGAGGCGGGCCGACGGCCGCGCCGCCCGCCACTCGGTGGTGGTGCACCACCCGTTGCAGCCCTACGACCCCTGGAATTTCACCCCGGGCGGCTTGGCCCCGGACGGCCCGTGGGGGTTCGACCCGGTCTTCTTGGCCGGCGCTCGGGCCATGCTGCAACCGGACCCCCCTGGGCTGGTGGACGAGCCGCTCCTGCCCGACCCGGCCGAGGACGTGATCGGGCTGGACCAGCTGGTCGTCTTCGTCCAGCACCCGGCCCGCGCTTTCCTCAGACGGCGATTGTCGCTGTATCTGGGGGACTGGAGCGACGAGCTGGACGACCGCATGCCGCTGGAGCTCGGCCCTCTCGAGCGGTGGGCTCTGGGTGACCGCTTGTTGGAAGCGGTCCTGTCGGGCGTCGAGATCGAGCGCGCCGTGGAGGCCGAGTTGCACCGCGGCCTGACCCCCCCGGGGGTCCTGGCCGTCAACGTGCTGTCCGACGTCGGCGGCGGTGTCGCCGCGCTGGTCACGGCCTCGGCGGCGCGGGGCTTCCCACCTGGGGCCAGCGAGGCGGCGCAGGTCCAGGTGGAGCTGGCGGGCGGCCGGTCCCTCGCCGGAGCCATCCCGCAGGTGCGGGGCGACACCGTGATCCAGTGCGTGTACTCGAGGCTGGGGCCGAAGCACCGCCTGGCGGCATGGGTGCGGCTTCTCGCTCTCACCGCCGACCGGCCCGAACGACCCGTGGCCGCCCTGAGCATCGGCCGTGGCGACCGGGGCGCCATCCGGATCGCCGAGATCGGGCCTCTCGGAGGTTCCGAACCCGACCGGCGGGCGCAAGCTCTCGACCACCTGGCCGAGTTGGTCGACCTCTACGACCGCGGGATGCGGGAGCCGCTGCCGATGGCGTGCGGGGCGTCGAGCGGTTGGGCGGAGGGCCGCCGGCGCGGCCTCGACGAGGACGGCCTGATCCACCGGGCGAGGGCGGAGTGGGACCCGAGCGGGGAGATACCGGGCGAGCGGGACCAACCGGAGCACGTATTCCAATACGGGCGTGACTCCGACGTGCGAGTCCTGCTCTCGGCCCCACCTCGCGGCGATGAGAGCGGCTTCGGCTGGGCGGCGGAGGAGCGCCACCGCTTCGGGCGCCTGGCCCGCCGGCTGTGGGATCCGTTGCTCTCCCGGGAAGTCATGGAGACCCGATGAGGGCGCGGCCCCGGTCGTTCGAGGCGGCCGGACCGCTGCCCGGGCCGGGCGTGACGGTGATCGAGGCCAGCGCCGGCACGGGCAAGACGTACACGCTCACCTCCCTGGTGCTGCGCTTCGTGGCCGAAGGCGTTCCGTTGTCGGCAGTCCTCGCCGTGACGTTCACCAAGATGGCGACCGGCGAGTTGCGCGACCGGGTCCGATCACGGTTGGTCGACGCTCACGAAGCGCTCGCCGGGCGACGCCCGCTGGACGGCGATGCCGTCGTGGCCCTGCTGGCCCGAGGGCCGGCCACCGAGGTCGAGACCCGCCGGGACCGGATAGGCGACGCTCTGGCCGAGTTCGACTCGGCCACCATCGCCACCACCCACGGGTTCTGCCAGGTGGTCCTGCACGGGCTCGGCACCGCGGGCGACACGCCACCCGGGAGCGTGCTGCTCGAGGACCCGGCCGAGCTGCTGGAGGATGTCGTCGACGACCTGTACCTGCGGCGGAGCCTGCGCCACCCCGAAGCCGACCCGCCCTTCACCCTGGCCCAGGCTCGCAGGGCGGCGTTCGAAGCGGCCCGGAATCCCGACACCGCGCTGGTCCCCGACTCGGGCGATGACCGGCGCGGGCTGCTCGGGCGGTTGTCGGGTCGTGCCCGCGAGGAGGTGGCCCGCCGCCTCCAGGAGGAGCACCTGCTCACCTACGACCAGCTCCTGTACCGCCTGGCCGGCACCCTGGAGCATCCCCGGCGGGGCCCCCTGGCGTGCCAGCGCCTGGGCGAGCGCTACAAGGTGGTGCTGGTCGACGAGTTCCAGGACACGGACCCCGTGCAGTGGACCGTGCTGCGGCGGGCCTTCGTCGGTGGCGGCACCCACCTGGTCCTCATAGGTGACCCCAAGCAGGCCGTATACGGCTTCCGGGGTGCCGACGTTCATGCCTACCTGGATGCCCGGGCCATGGCCGACGCCACCTACACGCTCGACACCAACTGGCGCGCCGATCAGCCCCTGCTCAGTGCCACGGACGCGCTCTTGTCACCCCTGCAGTTCGGGCATCCGGACATCGCCTTCCGACCGGTGACGGCGTCCCCCGACCGCCAGGACGACGGGATCCGGGGTGGGCCGGCTCAGCCGCCGATGCGCTGGCGGGTGGTGCCCGACTCCGAACGCCGCGTCCCCGTCACCGGCAAAGGGCTGTTCAGGAAGGGAGCCCTGCGCGACTGGGTGGCGGGCGACGTGGCCGCCGACGTGGCCACGCTGCTGGCCTCCGGCGCCGAACTGGTGGAGGCCGGGCGGACCCGCCTTCTCCAGGAGAAGGACGTGGCTGTGCTCACCCGGACCAACGCCCAGGCGCTCGCCGTCAGCCGTGAGTTGCGCCAGCGCGGCGTGCCGTCAGTGGTCGCCGGTCTGGACACCGTGTTCCGGTCGGACGGGGCTGACGCCTGGCTGCGCCTGCTCGAAGCGCTGCAGGAGCCCTCCTCTCGGTCACGCATTGCCGC
>Ga0066702_10000114_pt1 | contig 14952 bp, 15 predicted proteins | sample GraSoiAngelo_151_FD_66507 | JGI IMG/M metagenome (GOLD analysis project Ga0066702, IMG submission 66507) | Grasslands soil microbial communities from the Angelo Coastal Reserve, California, USA - 14_1009_12_20cm | ecosystem: Environmental > Terrestrial > Soil > Grasslands | place: USA...
CTTCGAGCATGAGCTCCGCCTCCTTGGTGCCTGTGGAAAAGAGCGGACCGGATTTCCACAGGTTGGCGGCGCCGACCTGTCCGAAATCCCCTATCCGGTCGATCCCGAAATATGGAAGCGGGGTTGTATGACTAAGTGTTGCTAAGCCTATAAATATTGGTGGGACGACAGGTGCAATCTGTACTGGGGCGTTGATTTGACGCGATGCTTGGCTGCTTCCGGCCGCGCACTATAGCACTGGCCTGTGGATACCGCAAGGCACATGGTCGTGTGATGAAGTGACACAGGCGGTGTCACAAGTCTGGCCGTTTGGCTCCGCTACACTGGCCCGATCAAAAGGACGTATCAACCCAAGAAACGCTATCGCCGGCGCGTCCATGGCTTCCTGCGCCGGATGAGCACCAAGGGCGGAGCACGGGTGCTTCGCAATCGCCGCCGAAAGGGCCGAGAGCGGCTGGCCTCTTAGCGGCCGTTCGCGACGCCTTTTGCGGGTCGCATGCATGCATTCAACGTGAAGAAACGACTGCGACTGCGCAGGCGCTCGGACTTCCAGTCGGCAGTGGGCGGCAGGCGCTTTCACAGCGGGCGCGCGCTGGTCGGCTTCGCGGTGCCCAGCGGGGCGGCCCTGACGCGGGTCGGCGTCACGGTCAGCCGGGCGGTCAAGGGTTCAGTCGACCGGAATCGGGCGCGGCGCCGCTTGCGGGAAGTCGCGCGCGCCGACTTGCTGGGTCCTGATTCGCCTCTGCGCCAGGTGGGAATACGATATGACGTGGTCCTGATCGCCCGCCCGGCGGCGCTCGAGGTGTCGTTCGCCGACCTGAAGGCGGAGGCGGCGCTGGCTGCGCTCAGGCTCGCCAAGTTCAAGCCATGACGAAGCTTTTCTTGTTGCTGATCCGCGGCTATCAACTCACGCTCGCCAAGGTTTTGCCGCCGGCGTGTCGCTACTACCCGTCGTGCTCGCACTACACGTACGAGGCGATCGACAAGTACGGTTGGCTCCGCGGCGGTTGGATGGGCGCGGCCCGGATCGCCCGCTGCCATCCGTTCGCAGCCGGCGGGTACGACCCGGTGCCCTGAGGGAGATCGCCATCTTTCTGAGCTCGCCATTTGACGTCTTTCAGCCCATCCAGTCGGCCTGGTGGACGATCTTCGGCGTCACCCTGCAGTCCGCGCTGTCCTTCATCTACACACACGTCGCCGGGATCGGGGCCCTCAACGCGATCGGCGCTTACGGCGTGGCGATCGTCATCCTGACCATCCTCATCCGGCTTCTGCTCGCACCTCTCCAGCAGTTCCAGCTCGTCACGCAGCGCAAAACCATGGTCGAGCAGCGAAAGCTCGCGCCCCAGGTCGCCGAGCTCCGCAAGAAGTTCAAGAAAGAACCACAGAAGCTGAACGCCGAGATGATGAAGCTGTACCAGGAGCATGGCGTCAACCCGCTCGGCGGGCTCGTCGGCTGTCTGCCGCTGATCGTTCAGCTGCCGATCCTGACCGCGCTCTACTACGTGTTCACCGGCTTTTCGCGCAGCCACGCGGTGGCGGCGCACTTCCTTTTCGTGCCGAACCTGAACGAAAACCCGAACCATCAGCTGATGTTTCACGGGCTGCCGATTCCGTCGATCGAGTACTTGATCTTCCCCCTGCTCGCGGCCGTCACCACGCTGATCCAGTCGAAGATGCTCCAGATGCCCGCTCCCCTCAACCCGACCGACCAGGAGCTGCAAACCCTGCAGATGCAGCGGACGATGGTGTGGATCTCGCCGTTGATGATCGGCTACTTCGCCCTGAACGTTCCCGCCGGTCTGGGCCTCTACTGGTTCATCGGCAACTGCGTCAGTATCATTCAGCAGAGCTTCGTCGTCGGGTGGGGCAACGTGTTGCCGGCAAGGTTCAGGACCGTCGCCGGTGGAGCGCCGACGCTGCCGGGCAAGGCGCCGCCGAACATCGGAAACAAGGCAGCGCCCAACGTTGCCAAGGCCGGACCGCCGGGGGGCTCCAACAAACAGAGAAAGCCGAGAAGGTGAACGGCAAGGAGTGAACGAACTTGAAATCCGCTGAAGGCCGTGGCCGAACGCTGGACGAGGCGGTCGACGCCGCGCTGATCGAGCTCCAGGAGAGCCGGCGCAACGTCGACGTCAAGATCCTGAGCGAGACGTCGGAGGAGACCATCGTCGAAGTCACGATCATCGACCAGAGCGCTCCCGTAATGGGGATGACGCCGGTGCCGACCAACGGCAAGGCCGAGGCGGCGAAGAGCCTGGTCGAAGGGCTGCTGAAGCACATGGGAGTTCGCGCGCAGGTCAGCGTCCGGACTGGCAGCGATCCCATCACGCTCGACATCAGCGGTCGCGACCTGGGCGCCTTGATCGGCTGGCGCGGCGAGACGCTGCGCGCGCTGCAGGCGGTGACCAACGTGATGGTGGGCAAGCACCTTGCTGAAGGCGAGCGCGTGATCGTGGACGTCGAGCGTTACCGGCAACGGCGTGAGCACACGGTGCGCGAGATCGCCATGCGCGCGGCGCGCCAGGTCAAGATGACCGGCGACGCGATCACGCTCGACGCCATGCAGCCGTTCGAGCGGCGCGCGATCCACCTCGCGCTCGAGGGCGATCCCGACGTCACCAGCTCGAGCATCGGCGAGGAGCCCGAGCGCCGGGTCGTCGTCGGGCCGCGTAAGGCGGCCGAGAGCTAACGGACAACGGGGGCACGGCGGCCGGACGGGCCGCCGCCGATCGGATCCGCAAGGCGATCGCCCTGGTCAACTCGGTCGCGGACGAGGCGGGCGACGAGGAGATCACACCGACCGAGATCGCCGAGGCCATCCGCGATTGCCTCGAGCTGGGCGAGGTGGATCAAGCCCCGAACGTGCGTCGGTACCTGGGGGAGGCGCTCGACGCGGTGTCGGATGGAATGCCCGCTGATTTCGTCGCCATGACGCTGTACGCGGCGCTCGGCGCGCTAAGAGAGGGCGGCACGAACTAAGGCGCTCTTATACTTTGGCCTCCCTATGGGCGCCCAGCACCGGGTCCAAGCCTTGCCCGGAGGGGCGCGACTGGTCACGGAGACGATGCCGGAGCGCCACTCAACCAGCGTCGTTTTCATGTTCGGCGGCGGCTCGCGGCTCGAAGACGAAAGGCTGGCGGGCGTCTCTCATTTCATCGAGCATCTCTTTTTCAAAGGCACGAAACGCCGGCCGTCGTCGAAGGAGATCGCGGACGCGATCGAAGGCGTCGGCGGATTTGTCAATGCGTCGACCGACAAAGAGCTCACGGCTTACTGGGCGAGGGTTCCGTCGGAGCACATGGCCCTCGGGCTCGACGTCCTTTTCGATATCGTGACGAACTCGCGGCTGGATCCGACGGACGTCGAGCGCGAGCGGATGGTCATCCTCGAAGAGCTACGCATGTACCAGGACCAACCGCAGGATTTCGTGCAGAACCTGTTCGAGGAGCTCATCTGGCCCGGCCATCCCCTGGGCCGCGACATCGCCGGGACCGAAGAGTCGGTCTCGCGTTTGACCCGCGACGACATCCTCGAGTACGCGGACGCGCACTACCGGATGCCCAACCTTGTCATCGGCGCGGCGGGCTCGCTCGACCAGACGGAGATCACAGCAGTGGTCAACAGAGGACTTGCCCTGCGGTCAGACATCGATGGCGTGTTGCCTGCGCTGCCGCCGTCGCCACTCGAAAGTCCACGCGTTTTGGTCCGCCGGCGGGACACGGAACAGGCTCACATCTGCCTCGGCACGCGCGCGTTGAGCTACTTGGATCCTGACCGTTACGCGCTCGATCTCTTGAATACGGTGCTCGGCGAGGGTATGAGCTCGCGTCTCTTTCTGAACATCCGCGAGCGACTCGGACTCGCATACGACGTGCACAGCTTCACGCAGAAGCACCGGGACACGGGTTATCTGGGCGTCTACATCGGGGTCGATCCCAAGAAGGCGGTGGATGCGGTCAACGCGGTGATGGTCGAGCTGCGCAGCCTCTGCGAGGCGGAGGTTTCGACCGAAGATCTGGCCCGCGCCAAGGAATTCACCAAAGGCCGGTTGCGCCTGGAGCTGGAGACGACCAACGGGGTTGCTTTCTGGCTGACCTACCAGGAGCTTCTGCTCGGTCAGATCAAGACGATCGAAGACGAGCTCGCACTCGTCGACGCGGTCAGCGCGGCTGACGTCAGGCGCGTGGCGGTTGACGTTTTGAACGGCCCGGTGCAGATGTCGGTCATCGGCCCGTTCACGCGCGACAGCGCATTCCGGCTCGCGATCGGAGCCTGATCGCTCTCGGCGCTAAGCGACCGCCGGTTGTCTCACGCCTACCGCAATGCTGCCGCTCTCGAGCTGCGGCATCTTCTTGTAAATGTCGCCGAACTGGCTCAGGGGCCAGATGCGGAACCAGGCTTTGCCGTCGATTCGGTCCGCCTTGATCGGCCCGAAGAAGCGTGAGTCTTGCGATCGGTTTCGGTTGTCGCCCATCACGAAGTAATAGTTCGCCGGCATCACCTCGCCGTCGGATCCGTTCCTCGGGTAGTTGTTGTCGTTGACCCACGCTTCAGGCAGGTAGGGCTCGTCGAGCCGGTGGCCGTTGATGTAGATGACGCCGCTCCGGATCAGAAGCTTCTCGCCCGGCAGCGCGATGACGCGCTTGATGAAATCGGTCGAGTTGTTGGTGGGCGGGCGAAGGATGATGATGTCGCCGCGCTGCGGCGCATGGAGCCTGTAGTCGATCTTGTTTGCGATCAGGTAGTCGTTGTTGTCCAGCGTTGCGTACATGGACAGGCCCTCGACGTGCACCGCCTGGACCGCGAAGCTGATCCCGACGTAGAGGATGACCGCGAGCACGACAACCTCCGCGACCTCGCGAAGCAGAGATGAAGCCGAGGAATGTTCGCTCGTGGCGGCGCCAGCCGCTTGCTCGTGGTGGGCCGCCATGCGTTTTAGGTGACGAGCTTAGCGCAGACCCGTTCCAGCTCTTCGCGACTGGAATAGCGAAGCTCGAGCGTGCCGCGGTTGAGGCTTCCGCTGAGCTTGACCGGAACGCCGAGGCTCGATTCGATATCGGCGGCGATCGCGCGCAGGTCGGCGGTCGAGGCGCCAAGCCTCCGGCGACGCGGTCGGTACGTCCTCACCCAGTTCTCCGTCTGCCTGACAGACAGATGCTTCGCGATCACCACTTTCAGGCCTTGCTCCTGGACGGCCTGACCCTCGAGTGCGATCAGGGCGCGCGCGTGTCCCGCGCTGATCACCGCCGAGGCCACCGCTGACTGCACTGCAGGGCATCCACCGAGCAGCCGTAGGGACTGGGTGACGGAGACGCGATGCTTGCCGAGACGGTCGGCGACCTGCTCGTGCGTGAGTCCGAACTCCTCGATGAGCCGGCGCAGGCCGCGCGCCTCTTCGATCGGGTCGAGGTCGGTGCGCTGCAGGTTTTCAATGAGTCCGAGCACCAGCTGTGAATCGTTGTCGGCGTCGCTTCGCACCACCGCGGGTACGGCCTGCAGCCCGGCGAGCCGCGCGGCGCGCCAGCGGCGCTCGCCGGCGATCAGCTCATACCCGTCCGCCAAAGGCCGGACGAGGATGGGCTGGAGCACGCCGTGCAGCCGGATCGATTCCGCGAGCTCTCCCAGCGGCTCGGCGTCGAATCGCGAGCGGACCTGCTGGCGGGAAGGCCGGATCTGGTCGACGGCGATCATCTGCGGGACCAAGGCCTCGCCTTCTCTCGACATGGGGATCAACGCGTCGAGTCCGCGGCCGAGTCCTCGTGGGCGTGGTTGGCTCATCGTTCAAGCAGCTCCTTCGCGAGCGCGCGGTAAGCAACCGAGCCTCGACATGTGGGGTCGTATTCGATGACTGACTTGCCGTGACTCGGTGCTTCGCTGATGCGCACGTTGCGCGGGATCAACGTCTCCAGCACGTGGTGGGGGTGCGTGCGCCGCACGGTCTCGAGCACGTCCCACGCCAGTGTCGTGCGTGCGTCAAATTGCGTCATCACGATGCCCGCGATCGCGAGTTTGGGATTCAGGCGCGACCGGACGAGCTGGTGCGTGTACATGAGGTGACGCAGACCTTCAAGCGCGAAGTACTCGCACTGCGTCGGAATCAGCATGCTGGTCGCCGCGACGAGTGCGTTGAGGGTCAGCAGCCCAAGCGAGGGCGGACAGTCGACCAGCACCAGCTGGACGCCCGGCGAAGCTGCGGCCAGCGCGTTGCGGAGCAGCGCCTCGCGCTCGGGCATTCCGGCGAGCTCGATCTCGGCGCCGGCCAGGTCGATGTGAGACGGGACCAGCGTAAGGCCGTTCACACCCGTCGGGTGCACAACCTGTTCGATGGTCGCCTCGCCCGTCAGGAGGTGATAGACGTTGAGCCGCGCGCGGACGGGATCGAGCCCCAGCCCGGAGGTGGAGTTCGCCTGGGGATCGAGGTCGATGAGCAGCGTCGGGTGGCCGACCTCGGCCATCGCCGCGGCGAGGTTGATCGCGGTGGTGGTCTTGCCCACGCCGCCTTTCTGGTTCACCACCGCAATCACCTGCGGGGCGGATGTGGCCAAGATATTGGGCCTGACTTCACTCGCCGATCCCACATCTGGTGCCATTGAGCGGAATTCTAGACCCGGCCGGAAAGGATGACCAGCCAGGTTGTTAAGACTCCACGGGCCTGGGCGCCGGCCGTCGCCGGGACCAGATGACGTACGCCGACACCCCGACCAGCGCCAGCTCGGCCACGATGGCGACGTTCGCGGCGGCACCGGCCACGCCGATGCCAACCAACAGGTTGTAGCTGACGTGGCATGTGCACGAGGTAGTGGTGTTCGTGTACTTGCGGAGGATGCCGAGCCCGAGCGCGATCACAAGCACGGCCGCCGTGTCCAGGGAGAGAGCGTACTGGGTATGGATGGAAGTGAACAGAAGGGCGGTCGGAAGCAGGCCGATTCGCGGCTGCAGAGCGCCCCTGAAAAGAAGTTCCTCGCAAAGGCCCGGGAGCAGGGCGATGGCGAGGGTGCCCGCGGGCCATCCGAGCTGGCCGAAGACGTGGTTGGTGGCGGCGTCCACCCGGTGGGCAAGGTCGGGCGTCAACCTGTGGCTCGCCGCGTCGACCTGCTGGACGAAGAAGAAGAACGCTCCTGCGGCGGCCAACGCGACCACGATCTGCCACCAAGCGGGCACGACAAGGCCCAGTCGTGCCACGGTTTCCGGGAGCTCGCGGCGGATGAAGAGCCCGACTCCGATCAGGGCGAAGATCAGGAATGGCGTCTCGTCGAAGAAGAGGTCGGCGATCGTGAGCGACGGCTGCGACTGCACGGTCGCCAGGATGTCCGTGAAGGCGATCACGGCGACGTCGGTGCCCAGCAGGATGACGGTCAAGGCAAGCGCGAGCGCATGCACCGGGTTGTCCGGATCGATCGGGACCAGTCGCGCCACGCGCCGTCTGACCGGCTGCGCGGCGATGGCCGCTGCGGCGAGGCCGGTGAGCATGACGGTGACATCGAGCGCCAGGTGCAGGTTGGGGTTTGGGGCCGGCGCGAGCAGCGCGGCGCCCGCAAGGTCGGCCGCGCCCAGGAGGCAGATCAGCCCGCCGGCGACGCCGGACAGGATCTCAGCCGCAAGATTGGCCCAGCGCTTGCCCACTGCCGCGTTGGCCGTGATGATCAGGGGCAGGGGCGTCAGCTCGACGACGGCCGTCCCGGCGTCGAGGAGAAGGTGGCCGGTCAGCCTGACCTGGTGCTCTTGTCAGGCACGGGAGGCGACGGTGAACCATCGACCACTGACTTGCCGAACTCGATCAAGGGTTTGAAAAGCTCGATCGGCAGCGGCAGGATCACGGTCGTGTTCTTCTCGGATCCGATCTCGACCATGGTCTGCAGAAAACGCAGCTGCAGCGCTCCTTGCTGAGAGGAGATCACCTGCGCCGCGTTGGCCAGCGTCTGGGAAGCCTGGAACTCGCCGTCGGCGTTGATGATCTTGGCCCGCTTCTCGCGCTCGGCCTCGGCTTGCTTGGCCATCGCTCTCTGCATCGTGGTCGGCAGCTCGACGTCCTTGATCTCGACCACGGCGACCTTGATCCCCCAGGGCTCGGTCTGCTCGTCAATGATCCTCTGCAGGTTCTGATTGATCTTTTCGCGGTTGGCGAGCAGCTCGTCCAGCGTGCTCTGGCCAAGGGCGGCGCGCAACGTGGTCTGGGAGATCTGCGACGTGGCGTTGATGTAGTTGAGGACCTGGGTCACGGCCTTGCGAGCGTCGATGACCTGGAAGTAGATGACCGCATTGACTTTGGCGGTCACGTTGTCGTTCGTGATGATCTCCTGGGGCGGCACCTCGAGTGTGATCGTGCGCAGGTCGATCTTGACCAGGCGGTCGACCCCGAACGGGATGATGAAGAAGAGCCCGGGTCCTTTGAGGGGGATGAGCCGGCCCAGCCTGAAGACGACTCCGCGCTCGTACTCGGCGGCGATCCGCAAGCTCGAAAAGAGCGCGATGAGGGCGACGACGAGAATGACGACGATCAGCCCGATCGAAAACGGGTCCATCTATTTCTTCTCCTTCGCCTGTCCGTTCTCGCGTGCAACCTGGAGCTCGAGGCCCTGTCGACCGATCACCCGGACCGCTGAGCCTGCCGGAATCGGCGAATCAGCGGTCGCCTTCCAGAGCGCGCCTGAGACAAAGACTAGACCCTCGGGCGCGACGTCCTCGCGTACTTCGCCGACGGCGCCGACGATGCTGTCGCCGCCAACAAAGGCGGGCTGCCTGCGCGCGGCGAGCACTTTGCGGATGAAGAACGCAAAGAATCCGAGCGTGATCGCCGTCACCGCGATCGCAACGATCGGGTTGACGCCAAGGCCGATCGGCCCGGTGTTGACCAGGAATGCCATGCCGAGCAGCAACGCGAAGACGCCGCCGACGCTGAGGAAACCATGCGTGGGCGCCTTGAGGTCGGCGATGAAGAGCACGAGAGCCAGCAGCATCAGCAGCGCCCCGGCCACGTTCACTGGAAGGTTGGCGAGCGAAACTATCGCCAGGATCGCCGCGAGTCCGCCCACGACCCCGGGCAGGATCAAGCCGGGATTGGAAAGCTCGGTGATGATGCCGTAGCCGGCGACGATGATCAGCAGCGCAGCGATCGTTGGGTCGATCAGCGCGTTCAGGAAAACCTGCCAGAAGGGCATTGGGAAGTCGTCGACGATTGCGCCCGCGGTGTGGAAGACAACGCTGCCATTTGGGCGCGCCGAGACGCGGCCGTCGATCTGATTCAGCAGCGTCTTGACGTCCGGCGCTTCGAGGTCGGCGACGTGAAGCCTGACAGCCTCTTCGGCGTTGATGTTGACGCTGTTGCGCACGGCCTGCTCGGCCCAGTCGGCGTTGCGGCCATGCATGGCCGCCAGGTTTCGCACACGGGTGACCGCATCGTTCAGCACCTTGGTGCCGAGGTCGCCGCTCAGGTTCTCGCCTGTGGCCTGGATCGGATGGGCGGATCCGATGTTGGTGCCGGGCGCCATCGCCAGGACATCGGCCGCCTGCGCGACGAAGAGACCCGCCGATGCTGCGCGTGCGCCGCTCGGATACACGTAAACCACGACCGGCACCTTGCTGTTCAGCAGGCTCGTCACGATCTCGTCCATCGAGGTGGAGATGCCGCCCGGGGTATTGACCACGACGAGGAGTGCGTCCGCGCGATCGGCTTCGGCGCGGCTGACGGCAGACTGGATGTAGGAAGCCATGATGGTGTTGATATCGCCGTTAAGGTCGGCTTCCTCGACACGCGGTGCGGAAGCGGCGGCACTGATGGGCAGCAGCACAGCGGCGGCGATGGCGGCCCAACCCAGGCGGAGCGCAACCCGCGCGCGCATGTTCCGAGTATGGCGATCCGCGATGTAAAACGTGGAACATTGGGCTCCTGGAGGGCCGCCGGTCGCCGCGTAGAATCGACCCGATGGGGGCGACACCAGAGCCGGCCGACGACGACGCGGTGATGAGCGACCTGCGCAGGCAGGTCCGATCTGCTGCGCCGGTTGATCCCACTGAAGAGAAGACGCTGCTCGAGAAGTCGTCTCTCGGCGACCGCGCCAGCCTCGACCGGGTCGTGGCTGCAAACCTGGGCATGGTGATTCGCCTCGCCGAGGCCCGGCACGACAGCGCGCTCACCGTGCCGGACCTGGTCATGGAGGGATCGATCGGCCTGGTCGACGCCGCACGGTCTTTTGCGACGAGCGGCGAGCCCGACTTCGCGAAGTTTGCGGCCCGCAAGGCCGGCGAGCAGATGGACGCCGCCATCGCGGCCGAGGCCTCGGCGGTGCGCGACGCGGAGCTGCTCGTCGCCGCCGCGAACGATTACGAGCGCACGGATCTGTTGCTCCACCGCGAGCTGCATCGGCCGCCGACGGAAAGTGAGATTGCGGAAAAGCTCGAGTGGACGGTGGAGCGGACTCGGTACGTGGCGCAGGTGGTGGCCGAAGCGCGGCGCCGCCACGACGAGGAGCTGCTCGCCTTCATCGACCCGGACACCATCGACTTCGACGACACGGTTGACGGCGAATAGCACGCTGAAGCGCACTCCTCTCTACGACCGGCACGTCGCCCTCGGCGGCCGCATGGTCGACTTCGGGGGGTGGGAGATGCCCCAGCAGTACAGCTCGATCCGCGACGAGCATTTCGCAGTGCGAAGAGTCGCGGGCCTCTTCGACGTGTCGCACATGGGCCGCTTTCGCATCGCCGGCGACGCCAGCCTCGACTTCCTGCAACGCCTGGTCACCAACGATCTCGGCCCGCTCGTCCACGGCCAGGCGCAGTACAGCCTGCTCTGCAACGAGTCGGGTGGGATCATCGACGACCTCGTCGTCTACCGAGGCAGCGAAGGTTTTTTCGTCGTCGTCAACGCATCGAACCGCGAGCATGACCTGGATTGGTTTCGGCAACACGCGCCTTCGGGCGTGGAGATCGAGGACCGCACATTCGAGCTTTCGCTGCTCGCGTTCCAGGGCCCGCGCGCCGAGGAGCTGCTCCCTGCCGAGGGACTGCAAGAGCTCCCATATTTCGGGTTTCGCGGTGGCGACGTGGCCGGCATCCACGCCTTGATCTCCCGCACCGGATACACGGGCGAGGACGGATTCGAGCTCTTCGTGAGCGCAGATCGTGTAGGCGAAGTCTGGGATGCGGTCCTGCAGCGTGGGAAGGCCGCCGGTGTCCTTCCGGCCGGCTTGGGCGCGCGGGATGCGACACGACTCGAAGCGGCCCTTCGCCTTTGGGGCAACGATATGGACGAGACCGTGAATCCTTATGAGGCGGGGCTCGGCTGGACCGTGAAGCTAGGCAAAGGTGATTTCATCGGTAGCGATGCGTTGCAACAGATCAAAGCGCAGGGTCCGCGCCGAACCCTCATCGGCCTCAAAACAGAACCGGGCATCATTGCACGGCACGGCGCCGCGGTCATGTCTGATGGCCGCCGCGTCGGTGCTGTGACGAGTGGCACCCATTCCTTCTTTCTCGGCTACCCGATCGCGCTCGCGATGGTGGAAGCAGGTACATTTCGGATCGGAGACAGGGTCGTGGTCGAGGTCAGGGGCAGGGACGCTCCGGCCGAGATCGTCAAGCTTCCTTTCTATCGAGGCTCGGCGCGCTCGGCAGTCTCGCCGACGAGGTCTTGAGCAGGCGCACACAGCGAGAAGAAGGAGAGTCGCATGGCAGACCGTCGCTACACGAGGTCGCATGAGTGGGTCGCGGTCGACGGGAAGCACGCCACCATCGGGATCACCGACTTTGCCCAATCGCAGCTCGGCGATGTCGTATTCCTCGAGCTGCCGAGCGTGGGCCGCAAGCTCGCCGCACGCGAGACCTTTGGCGTCGTTGAATCGGTCAAAGCCGCCAGCGACCTCTATTCGCCGGTGGCGGGACGAATCACATCGGTCAATGAAAAGCTTGCCTCCAAACCGGAGCTGATCAACGCGGACCCGTATGGAGAGGGGTGGATCCTGAAGCTCGATCTCGCGGAAGACCTGCCAGACGAGCTCCTGGATGAGGCGTCTTACAAGAAGCTGATCGAGGCCCCCGCTCAGTAACTTGCCCTACCTCGTCCACTCACCCGAGGACCGATCGGCGATGCTCGAAACGATCGGCGTGGGGTCGATGAACGATCTGCTGGTCGACATCCCGCAGTCGTTGCGGCTCGAATCCCTGCAGCTGCCGGACGGGCTTTCGGAGTTCGAGACCATGGCCCAGATCTCCGCCCTGGCGAATCGCAACAAGGTCTTTGCGGACCGGTTGACGTTTCGCGGCGGCGGCGTCTACCGCCGCTTCATCCCGGCGGCGGTGGCGGCAGTGACCTCCAAGCCCGAGTTCTACACCGCCTACACCCCCTACCAGCCCGAAGCCAGCCAGGGCACGCTCCAGGCGATCTTCGAGTTTCAGACGCTGATCGCCGAGCTAACAGCTCTCGACGTCGCCAACGCGTCCCTTTACGACGGCGCGACGGCCGTCGCTGAGGCGGCGATGATGGCTTTCGTCCACACCGGGCGGAACGAGGTCCTCGTCTCGGGCTACGTCCATCCGGAGTACGTACAGGTGCTCCGGGCGTTTGGGGAGGGACGCGGGATCAAGGTTCGCAAGGGCGGTGAGCCGAACAAGAAGACCGCCGCGGTCATCTTCCAGCAGCCCGACTTCCTCGGCCTGCTCGTCGACGCCCGTGCTCTGACGGCGGCCGCGCACGATGTGGGCGCGCTCGCGATCGCATGCGTCGACCCGATCAGCCTGGCCCTCCTCGCTCCGCCAGGCGAGTACGAAGCGGACATAGCCGTCGGCGAAGGGCAGCAGCTCGGCCTTCCGCCCAGTTTCGGAGGGCCGCACGTCGGCTTCATCGCATGCAAGCGCGAGCTGGTCCGCAAGCTGCCCGGGCGACTGGTGGGCACAGCGCACGACGCCGCCGGCCGCCGCGGCTTCGTGCTCGCCCTGGCGGCACGGGAGCAACACATTCGCCGCGAGAAGGCCACCTCCAACATCTGCACCAACCACTCGCTCTGCGCTCTCGCGGCGGCCGTCTACCTCACCTATATGGGCCCGTACGGTCTCCGCCACATCGCTGATGTGAGCTTCAAACGGGCGCACGCCCTCGCCGAGCGACTGGCAGCTCTGCCCGGGTGGGAGCTCGCCTTCCCCGAGCGCCAGTTCGTGAACGAGTTCCCGGTTCGGGTGCCCAAGGCGCCGGCGGTGCTCCGCAAGCTGGGGCGCAAAGGAATCCTCGGCGGCCTGGACGTCAACCGCTGGTTCCGCGAGCTGAAAGGCGTGGTCACATTCACGTGCACCGAGGTCAACGACGCGCGGGCCCTGGATGAGCTGATGGCGGTGCTGGAGTCATGACCGAGCCACTCAGCTTCGAGCTGAGCCGACCGGCCGTCGACCCGCCCCGGCTTCCGGATGCAGAAGTCGCCGGCCCGGCGCCGGCCGATGTGCTTCCTCGCGAGGCCTTGCGTGCCCGGCCGCCCGGGCTGCCCCGGCTCAGCGAGGCCGAGATCATGCGGCACTACAGCCGCATGGCGTCGCTCAACTACTCGATCAGTGAGAACTTCTACCCCCTCGGCAGCTGCACCATGAAGTACAACCCGGTCGCCAACGAGGCGGCCGCGGCGCTGCCCGGCTTTGCCGGCCTACATCCGTACCAGGACGAGGAGTCCGTGCAGGGCGCGCTCGAGCTGATGTGGAGGCTCGAGCAGGCTCTGTGCGCGATCGTCGGGGTCGATCGAGTGACGCTCCAGCCGGCGGCGGGCGCCCACGGGGAGTGGACGGCGCTGCGCATGATCCGCGCCTACCAGCACTCCAAGGGCGAGGCCCGGACCGAGGTCCTGGTCCCCGACTCGGCGCATGGCACCAACCCGGCCAGCGCCGCCCTGAGCGGCTTCCAGGTCGTCGAGGTCAAGTCGGGCGGCGACGGCCGGATCAGCCTGGCCGACCTGGAGTCGAAGCTGTCGCCCCGCACGTCGGCGCTGATGCTCACCAACCCCAACACCTTGGGTCTTTTCGAGCGGGAAATCCTCGATATAGCCGAGCTTGTGCACTCCACCGGGGCGATGCTCTACTACGACGGCGCCAACCTCAACGCGTTCATGGGCATCTGCCGGCCCGGCGACATGGGCTTCGACGCCGTGCACATGAACCTGCACAAGACCTTTACCACGCCGCACGGCGGAGGCGGGCCGGGCGCCGGCCCGGTCGGAGTCAAGACGGAGCTCGTGCCGTTCCTGCCGTCGCCAACCGTCGAGCGGACGAACGGTCAGCTCACACTCGACCACAAGCGCCCCCAGTCGATCGGCAGGGTGCGCAGCTTCTACGGCAACTTCGGGATGCTGGTGCGCGCCTACACCTATATCCTCGCGATGGGGGGCGACGGGCTCAGCCAAGCGTCTCAAGATGCGGTTCTGTCGGCCAACTACCTGCGCAAGCTCGTCGAGGAAGACCTCGAGATGCCGCATGACGGGCCCTGCATGCACGAGTTCGTGGCCAGCGCTCACAACCTCACCACCCACAACGGCGTGCGGGCCCTCGACATCGCGAAGGCGCTGCTCGACCGTGAGTTCTATGCCCCGACCGTGTACTTCCCGCTCGTCGTCCCCGAGGCCATCATGGTCGAGCCGACCGAGACCGAGAGCAAAGCCACCCTCGACGCCTTCGCGCGGGCGGTCAAAGACATCGTCGCGGAGGCCAAAACGAACCCCCAAAGCCTTCACGAAGAGCCCAGAACAACGCCGGTCGGCCGCCTCGACGAGGTCACCGCTGCGCGCCGGATCAATGCCTATTTGCAGGGCCAGAGCGAGGACCCTGTCCTGCGCTGGAAAGCGCCCTCCGAAAACCCTCCTGAACAGGCCTGTTAAGACGCCCCCACGGGCCTTTTTCGTATTCAAAATCCGGTAGAATTGGGGGCCTGAAGTTCTGCCCAGTTGATCCCCATGAGTTCTCCACGCTGGGAGGGCCAAA
>Ga0066702_10000116_pt1 | contig 14773 bp, 17 predicted proteins | sample GraSoiAngelo_151_FD_66507 | JGI IMG/M metagenome (GOLD analysis project Ga0066702, IMG submission 66507) | Grasslands soil microbial communities from the Angelo Coastal Reserve, California, USA - 14_1009_12_20cm | ecosystem: Environmental > Terrestrial > Soil > Grasslands | place: USA...
ATCGTCGGCAGCACGTTGTTTGGAGCGAACGTCGAGTCTGATGCTGAGCAAATTCGCGATGCGCTCGACGAGATCCTCGAGCAATTTGAACGGTCCATTCTGCCACGGGCCGACCGCGAAGATTTCGAAAAGGCTTTGGGCCGGATCGATGCCGCGGTTTACCGCATTATTCAGGTCCGGCGGGCGAAGAGCGAAGATCGCGGCGATCTCCTCTCCATGCTCCTGCTCGCGCAGGATGCGGAAGGCGATGGAGGCAGAATGAGCGACCTCCAATTGCGTGATGAAGCGATGACGATTTTTCTCGCCGGTCATGAGACTTCCGCCAATGCGATGGCTTGGACGTGGTATTTGCTTTCGCAGCATCCGGAAGTGGAAGAAAAGTTCCATGAGGAGATAAACAGGCACCTTGGCGGGCGCGCTCCGCGTATGGGTGATGTAATGGAGCTGTCGTTAACGGGACGAATATTCTCGGAAGCGCTGCGTCTTTACCCCCCGCTCTGGGCCGTTGGCCGTCGTGCGATTGTGGAATGTCAGATCGGATCTTACACAATTCCACCGGGTTCGGTTGTTATCATTTCGTCGTTCGTCACTCAGCGCGATCCGCGCTGGTTTCCCGAACCCTTGCTCTTTGACCCGGAGCGCTGGCAACCCGCGGCGAGGTCGGAACGTCCGCGGTTTTCTTACTTCCCATTCTCAGCCGGGAGCCGGTCATGTCTCGGCGAAGCATTCGCCTCCACGGAAGGCGTTCTTTGTCTGGCCACGATCGGGCAAAAGTGGAAATTCCGGCTCGCAGCTGGCGCGCCCATTGCCCTGCAACCGCAGCTAACTCTCCGCGCGCGCAACGGAATCAAAATGCGAGTCGAACGACGCGTTTGATTTCACACCGGCTCGCGCAGAATATCCTCCTTCGCCATGCCTACCGAACTCACCGACGAGCAAATCAAGAAGGTCAACCACGACTTCCGGCGTTGCCGTCAAGGCACGGCGGAGGCGATCATTAATCTGCGTCGCTCGGGCGATACGGCGTTGATTCCAGAGATCTTGCGCGGGATCGTTTGGCGGTATGTGCGGCCCGATGCACGCGAGCAGGTAGAAAAGGCATCGCTCGAAACACCGCTTTCTACGTTAGGAATGGACTCGCTTATGATGCTCGAAGTGGTGCTTGATGTGCAGGACGCGCTCGACGTCACAGTCGAGGACGCGGAACTGAGGCGAGTGACGACGTTCAATGACGTCAGCGAACTTCTGATGCAACGATTCACCGAGATCCACAAACCCGCCTGACCTCTAGGTCTGAGCGGGACTAGCACTTTCTCTCTAAAGGCTCGATAGATTTTTGTGCCGACACAGAATTCTCAACCCCAGCGACGCGTTGTTGTCACCGGTCTCGGTTTCATCACCAGCATCGGGAATACGCGCGAGCAAGTGCTAACAAGTTTGCGGGAGCTTCGCACTGGCATCGAGTATTACCCGGAATTGGAACGGACGCGTGTTCTGGTTCGCCTGGTCGGAACAGTGAAAGAATTTAGTTTCCCAGAACTTCACTCCGACGAATGGACCTATCCCGCGGCCTACACTATCCCGCGGGAGCATCTGCGTTCGATGAGCCCGAACGCCGTCTACGGATTCTGCGCCATGAAACAGGCCATCGCGGAGGCACAACTGCCGCCCGAGCTCATTTCGCATCCCAGAACCGGGGCTATGTGCGCGTCGGGCGGTTCCTCATGGCTCAGTTACGACTACATGGCTATGATGTTGGAAAAAGGACCGCAGCGCTGCAATCCGATGGCGATGGTCGCCAGCATTTCCGGGACATTGAACATGAATTTCGTCTCGTGTTTTGCGATCAAAGGTCATTCCTTGGGTTTCTCGAGCGCCTGTGCTTCCTCGGCGCACGCTTTAGGTGAAGCCTTTGATCGGATTCGTTTGAATCGGCAGGACATCGTCTTTGTCGCCGGCGCGGAAGACTGCGATCTCTTTACTATCCTGCCTTTTGTGGGGACTCGTGCCTTAACTACAGGGACTGATCCTTCAATCAGTCCGTGTGCCTTCGACGTAAAGCGCGATGGTTTCGTTGTCACTGGAGGCGCGTCGGTCCTTGTCCTGGAAGAACTGGAACATGCGCGACGACGCGGCGTTCCGATTCAGGCGGAAATGATTGGCTGGGGCGAAGCCTCTGATGGTTATAGCGTGATGGCGCCGGAGCCGGAAGGCGATGGGCTGAAACGAGCCATGGAGGCTGCGATCGGCGAGGCTGGAATTTCACCCCCCGAAGTCGATTACATCAACGCGCACGGGACTTCGACACCAGTGGGAGATGCGGCTGAGATTCGCGCGATCAAACGCGTCTTCGGCAACGGCAGAGGGCCTTTCATCAGCAGCACTAAATCGATCACTGGCCACGGCTTGTCTTTAGCTGGCGCGATGGAGGCGGGCTTTTGCTGTCTCGCGTTGCAAGAGCGCTTTACCCCCGTGTCCGCCAACGTCACTGAACTCGATCCTGAGTTTGCCTCGGTGGCCATTGTTACTGATCCGATCGACTACGCTCCGCGCGTTGCGATGACTAACTCAAGTGGCTTCGGTGGAACGAACGTGACTGCTATCCTGCGACGCTGGGAGGAAGGTTGATGAATCGACAATCCCGCGCCGCGGCTACTCCGCAACCCGTCGGAATGCGAGAACGGCGTTAAGTCCGCCGAAAGCAAAGGAGTTCGAAAGCGCGGCTTCGATTTCGGCGCTACGCGCTTCATTCGGAACGACATCAAGGTCGCAGGCGGGATCGCGGTCCAGGAAGTTCGCCGTTGGCGGCAAGAAATTATTGCGGAACGCAAGTAGGGTCGCCACTCCTTCCAATGCTCCGGCTGCGCCCAGCGCGTGGCCGTGCATGGATTTTGTGGAACTAACCGCCAGCCTGTCAGCGTGCGATCCAAAAACCTGCCTGATTGCGCGTGTTTCCGTGGAATCATTCGCTTGTGTCCCGGTCCCGTGCGCGTTCACGTAATTGATTTGTTCTGGAGAAAGATGGCCGTCCTCGAGTGCGGCGTTCATGGCGCGAGCCGCACCTTCAGCGAGTGGACTGGTGAGATGATACGCGTCAGCCGACATGCCGAAGCCAGCAAGTTCTGCGTAAATTTTTGCTCCGCGCGCACGTGCGTTCTCCAGTGTTTCGAGAACCAGCATGGCGGCGCCTTCGCCAAGGATAATACCAGCGCGATTCTTCGAAAATGGACGACAGGTGTCCGGCGCCACGACCCGCATCGCTTCCCAAGCCTTTAGGTGTCCAAAGGAGATCGGCGCTTCACTACCCCCAGCGAGCGCGCAATCCAGCGTGCCCTGCCGGATCAACCAAAGTGCCTGTCCGATCGCGTGGTTGGCGGAGGAGCAGGCCGTGGAGGTAGTAAAGGTTGCGCCGGTGAATTTTTGTTCCATCGCGACATGGCTGGCGACCGCGTTGCTCATGATGCGCGGCACAGCAGTGGGCGAACAACGCGACTTTTTTTCGTGATAAAACCCAAAGTAATGCGCGTCTTCGGTGCCGATACCGCCCAAACAGGAGCCGGTAATGACGCCAGTTCGCGTGCGCAGTTCATCATTCCAGGTCAGCGTCGAATCTGCGATGGCGTCGCGAGCGGCGACGATGCCAAGTTGGGCGAAGCGGTCGAGCCAGTTCAGCTGCGAATCGGTAAAATGCCCGGTCGGTTCAAACCCCCCGACCTCGGCCGCATTATGAAAGCGAAGCCGCGACGTGTCGATCTGAGTAATGGGCCCGATGCCCGGACGACAGGCACGCAAGGATTCTTCGAACTGCGTGAGCGTATTGCCGATACTCGAGAGCACGCCCACGCCGGTAACAACTACGCGGCGCATCGCTAGTTGGAGGCCGAACTCTTCGCTTTGAGCAACTCTTCCGCGCCGTGAATCGCCTCATCGACCGATTTCATTTTCGCCGCTTCCTCGTTGGGAATGTCGATGTCGAATTCCTCCTCGAGCGCGAAAATCATGTTCAAAGCGTCGAGTGAATCCATTTTCAGATCCTCAAAGCGGGTCGCCGGAGACACTTCTTCCGGCGCCATCTTTTTGTTAGTGGCAATAATGCGAATGACTCTTTGGGCGACGGTTTCCTCACTCATGCGCGCGCATCATAACGCTGCCCGGGCGTATTTCGACTCTGAATTTGTAATGCTCGAGTTCATGATTTGCGGGCGGCAGGCTACAAGCCTTCAACCAGAATCATTCGGGTCTTTGCGGTGCGATGACGCTGCTTTCGCGGTCCAACATATTCGGGTGAACTAAGCCAGGCCTTAGCGGCTTCCATGTTATCAAATTGCAGAACAACGATGCGGTTTGGCTGCCAATCGCCTTCCAATGTTTCGCAAGCGCCTCCTCGGACAATGTATTTCCTCCCATATTGCTCCACCGTCGCGGCCGCCTGCTTCTTGTATTTTTCGTAGCCGACGGGATCGGTGATTTCGATTTCCACAATAATGTAGGCTGGCATCATTTAAGTTGTCGCCAAAGCTTCGCGCCGCGCAATCACAATTCGCGTAATGATGGCCGCTGCCAGGCAGATGATGGCGCCGAACCCCAGCGCAAAGGGTGTTCCCAACAAATTTGCGACTGCTCCGGCTTCGAGGCTGCCCACTGGAATCATCATGCCGAAGACAAGTGACCAAATACCCATCACCCGGCCGCGCATTTCGTCCGGCACAATGGTTTGCAGAGTCGTGTTGGAGGTTGCGAAAAACAGTAACATGCCGAGTCCCGCAAAAAACAGGCACCCTAACGAGAAGTAGAAGCTCCGAGTAAATGCGAGTGCGGTCACGGCTCCGGAAAACAGATAAATGCCGCCAAATGCAAGTTTGCGTGACGTTACGAGGTGCCCGTAAGCGGCAACGAGTAGCGCGCCGATCAGCGCGCCCGCGCCGCTCGCAGAGATCAAAAGGCCATAACCATTAGCGCCGCGTCCGAGAATATCGCGCGCGAACGCCGGCATCAGGACGGTATAGGACCAGCCGAAAACGCCCACCGCGAAAAAAAGTGACAGGATCGTGCGCACACGCTGATGCTCAATGGAATAGACGATACCACTCCAGGCGTGTTCCAGCGGAGAAGTGTAAATGATTGGTCGCTCCAATGGCGGAAGCTGCATCATCACAAGGCCCGCGATGACCGCGATGAAGCTTACGCCATTGAGAAAAAAACAGATCGGAATTCCAACCGTACCGATCATGAGGCCGGCGATAGATGGGCCGATCACGCGTGCGCCATGGAAGATCGAGCTGTTGAGCGAAATCGCATTGAGCAAATCCTCGCGGCTCGTCATCTCCACGGTGAAGGCCTGTCGAGCGGGAATATCAAATCCCATGGCGATGCCATTGAGTGCTGCAATGACCATGATGAATGAGGCAGAGGCGAAACCGATCCACGCACCGGCCGCAAGCACGAAAGCGGAAAGCATTTGCGCCGTTTGTGTGCCAATGAGGATCGACCGTTTTGAATAACGATCCGCTAGCGAGCCACCCCAAAGCGAAAAGATCATCATTGGTGCGGAACCGATGGCGACGACGGCACCTAACAGGAATTTGGAACCAGTAATCTCGTAAACGAACCAGCTCATCGCCGTTTGCTGCAACCACGTGCCGATGAGCGAGACGAGTTGTCCGTAGAAAAACAGGCGATAATTGCGATGTCGCAGCGCGCGAAAAGTTGTGCGCCAGCTGACTTCACCGACCGGGACCCGCCGCGCGCGTCCGGTAAGGTCCTCGGGAATGCGTGCAGTTTCGGTAGCTCCCACGGAATTTGTCTTAGACGATGCGGCGTCGCAGGGCTCTGCCCCTCCATAGCGAGCCTCAAGTGTTGTTCATTATCGAGTCGATTTCTGCGAGCTCTCCCGGACTCAGCTGCCAATTTACCGCTTTTGCATTTGCCCGGACTTGTTGGGGCTTGCTTGCGCCGGCAATGACTGACGCAACCGGTTTGTGCGAAAGCAACCAGGAAAATGCCAACTCCAGAATGGTATGGTCTTTCGATTCGGCGAATTCGATCAGCGATTCGACGATCGCCAGATTTTGCTCGGTAAAAACTTTGGGTCCCCAACCATCGGTCGCACGACTTCCCTCCGGCAATTTCTTGCCTTTGCGGTATTTTCCGGTCAGCAACCCACTCCCTAACGGGAAATACGGGAGAAACGCCAGCCGACGCCTTTCACATTCCGCCAGCACCCCGTTTGTTTCCGGCTCCCGATGGAAAAGGCTGAATTGGTTTTGAACGCTGACAAATTGGGCACGGCTTTGCGAGGCATCCGCCGCTTCCCGTATTTGGGCGACAGAAAAATTGGAGCAACCGATCTGACGCACTTTTCCCGCGCGCACGAGTTCATCAAGCGCGCCCAGCGTATCCGTGATTGGTGTCTTCGGGTCGGGCTGATGTAATTGATAGAGATCAATCCGATCCGTTCGCAGTCGTCGTAAACTCGCGTCGAGTGCTTCCCGGACATATTTCGGCGATGCTCCCTGCTGGCCTTTCTCCATTTCCATGCCGAACTTCGTCGCTAAAATAATTTGATCGCGTCGCTTGCCGAGTGCGCGCCCCAAAAAATCTTCGCTTTGCCCCTTGCCGTAACGATCGGCGGTATCGAAAAATGTGACGCCCGATTCAATTGCTGCGTCGATAACCTTCGCGCTCGCTTCGGCATCGATCCGCCAACCGAAATTGTTACAGCCAAGTCCGACGACGGAGACTTCGAGCGAACCGACCTTGCGCGTTTGCATGCGTTCAACGTGTGCCAGCGAGGTGCAAGCGCAACTCCTCTGGGGAGCGCAGGCTGCTAACCTGCTGGCCGCGGCCGCTGTGCCGCAGCCGTTCTACGCGTACGATTTGGGGACATGAAAGGAAAGAGTGTTTCCGGCAAGCTGCCGGAAACTGCGGGCTGGCAGCCCGCCTTCCCCAGACGAAGATTACCTGCGTGGTGAACATAACCTCTCGCGGAATATTGCTGCGCAAACGCAAATTGAGCGACACCAGCCTCATCATCTCCTGGTGCACCGATTCTCTAGGCGTAATTCAAACCGTTGCTCGCGGGGCGCGACGGCCGAAAAGCCCGTTCCGCGGGCGGCTCGATTTATTTTTCGAAGCGGAGATATCGATCGCAAAAAGCCGCAGATCGAATTTGCATCCCTTGCGCGAGGTCGTGATAGTTAACCCATTCGCAGGAATTCGAAATGATCATCGACGGACGCAGGCGGCGTCGTATTTCGTCGAATTAATTGAAGTCTGCACCGAGACCGAGCATCACGAACCGGAAATCTTCCGTTTGCTTCAGCGCGCCTTCGCTTACCTGAACGAGCACGATCCGGATCAGCGCGCGGTGATCCATTTCGAATCCGAACTTGCGCGCATCACAGGTGTTCAGGGCGCGAAGCCAAGTGCGGCAATGGCGTTGGGACGTCTGTTTGGCAGGCTGCCATCCTCGCGGGCTACATTGCTCAAATTGTTCACCCGCGATAAGGGTGACTCATGAAAGTTCGCTGTCTTTTTCTACTGCTGCTCCCTGCGCTGAGCGCATCTGCCGAAACTTACAAAATCGATGCTGGCCACTCGCAAATCGCTTTTACCATTCATCAATTCGTCAGCACGGTACGCGGCGATTTCCATCGATTTAGCGGCACGATTGAAGTGGACCGCGAACATCCGGAGCGTTCGTCCGTAATCGCCCGAATTTCCGTCGCAAGCATTGATACCAAAATCAAGAAGCGCGACCAACATTTGCTTAGCTCAGAATTTTTCGACGCTGGCAAATTCCCAGAGATCGTCTTCCAAAGTCGCAGCGTAAAACAAACCGGCGAAAACAGTGGCGATATCTTGGGCGATTTCACCATGCATGGCGTCACCAGACCCATGACGCTGCATGTGAAATTGGCAACCCCGGCAAGTGGAGGTTCGCTTCCCGCAAGTACTCGTTGGACCGTCACCACAGATCCAATTAATCGCAAGGATTTCGCACTAACATTTGGCAACGCCACCGAATCGATCTCCGGAATTAGTAATAACATTACACCGATAATTGAGATTGAAGCGGTCCAGAAGTAGCGATTTGCGGATTCTCAAAGGCCTTGCATCTCTTCTTGTTCTTCGCTCGAAATGAGACACCGAACCCATGAAAATCGACCCCTTGGGAGATTCCGCGCTCATCATTAATCTGGCGGATAAAATTTCGGACTCCAGCGGCCTCCTGGCACGCGTCCTTTCCGCAGCCGAGACGATCGAAAGGGCAAAACTTCCTGGCGTAATCGATGTCACCTCCTCTTACGAATCGGTAGCTGTTTTCTTCCAAATCACCCAACTCGGGCCTGACTTTGAAGACAGGATTCGCGCTTTGATTGCATCGGCCGGCGTTCGTGTGTCTGGAAAGAGACGACGGGTCGAGATTCCGGTTTGTTACGACGAAGAGTTCGCGCTCGACCTCAAGCGTGTCGCAAATCACACGTCCCTGACTCCTGACGCGATCGTCGCGTTGCATTCCTCCGCCGAATACACCGTGGCCTGCATTGGGTTCATGCCTGGTTTTCCTTTTCTGGCCGGCTTGCCGCAACCATTATGCGTGCCCCGTTTGGAAAGTCCGCGAACGAAAGTCTCGGCCGGCTCCGTTGCGATCGCCAATGCTCAAGCTGGCGTTTATCCGCTGGAATCTCCGGGAGGTTGGAATGTGCTTGGTCGCACTCCGCTGCAGTTGTTTCGGGTAAATGAAAGCCCGCCCACACTCTTGCAACCGGGCGATTACGTGCACTTCCGTAGGATTACGCGTGCCGAATTTGATGTTTTCAAACAATGACCGTGTCCGTTATTTCGGCGGGGTTTCAGACGACCGTGCAGGACTGCGGCCGGGTGGGACTCCGGAAATTTGGCGTTACACCAGGCGGCGCGCTCGATCCGATCTCATTGCGGTTAGCGAATCTTTTGATCGGGAATCTGGAATGTACGGCTGGTTTGGAGTGCGTGAGTGGCCGGCTTCGGCTGCGATTTCACGATGAACGAATATTGGCGTGGTCGGGTGGCGAGTTCGAAGTCCGGGTCGGAGACAACCTGGTTCCGATTTTGCATTGTGCGCGCGTTTCAACTGACGCGGAGATTGAGATTTTGCCACAACGCCACGGCCGCGCCTGGCTGGCGATTTCCGGCGGCATCAATGTTCCCGAAATTCTCGGAAGCCGAGCGACGGATTTGCGCGCGCATTTTGGTGGGTGGGAAGGCCGTGCCCTGCGCGATGGCGATGAGTTGCCGCTGGGGGTGGAATCGGAATTATGCGCGCGTGTGCGCGATGAAATTGCCGACCAAGTTTCTGACTGGAGCGCGCCACGATTTGTCGGACGCGGAAAACTTCTTCGCATTATTCGCGGCAAGAATTGGGATGATAGCATGGGACGCAAATTGCTGGCGCAAACGTTTCGGGTAGCGATGAATTCGGACAGAATGGGCCTGCGATTGGACGGCGAAGAGATTGCGCCGGCCAGCCGGCGCGAGCTTGTTTCTGAAGCGGTAACGCCAGGAACAATCCAGCTTCCTCCGAGTGGAGCACCGGTGATTCTTCTTCAGGGTTGTCAGACCATCGGGGGTTATCCGAAAATCGCGCACGTGATCACGGTCGATCTGGGCTACGCGGCGCAATTGCAACCGCTCCACGAAGTCGGCTTTGAATTGATTGAGTTGGAGGAAGCGCGTCAACTTTTACGAGAACGCGAGCGCGAGATCGCGCTTTTTCGCGCCGGATTGGAGGCGCGTTTTGGATGAAAGTCGACCTGAATTCAGATCTGGGTGAAGGCGCCGGTCACGACGACGAAATCCTAAGTCTCGTTAGCTCGGCCAACATTGCGTGCGGATTTCATGCAGGCAATCCGGCGGGGATTTTTAATTCCATTCGCGTGGCGAAAGAAAAAGGAGTGGCGGTGGGAGCCCATCCAAGTCTCGACGATCGCAAGAATTTCGGACGCATTGAAATGCAGATTAGCGGGGCGGAAGTTTACGCGCTGGTGGCGTATCAGGTTGGTGCTTTTCAAGCGCTATGCACGGCGGCGGGACTGAAGATGAATCACGTTAAGCCGCATGGGGCCCTATATAATATGGCAGTGCGCGACCGGGAGCTTTCCGATGCGATCGCATACGGGATGCTCGCCATCGATACGGGTGCAATTCTGTTCGCCCCCGCCGGGACGGAGTTGTTTAAGGCGGCGCAGGAATTGGGGCTGCAAACTGCCTCGGAAGTCTTCGCCGATCGCAACTACAACAGCGACGGGACGCTCGTTTCGCGAACAAGGCCAGATGCGCTGCTGCGCGATCCGGGGGAGGCGGCGGAAAGAGTTGTGCGGATGTTAAAGGAAGGAAAGATTCGCGCCATCGACGGCAGCGAGCTAGCCGTGTGCCCGGAGACTATTTGTCTGCATGGCGACACGCCGGGCGCGGTGGAGTTCGCACGTAGCGTGCGCGCGCGGCTCGAACGCGATGGTATTTCGATCGCTGCACCACGGCGAATGGCGAAGCTCGAATGACGAAGGACGAAGGAATGGACAAATGACGAATGACGAGAAAATTGCAACAGCTGGAGCGACGTTACTTTCGAGCTTTGTCATCGGGGCTTGATTCGTCATTCGTCATTCGGATTTCGTCATTTTTCGTGCTTGATGAACGAAACCATCGATAAACGCAAAGCTCAGCTCGTCCGCAGTCTCGGCCTCCTCGACGCTACCATGATCGTGATTGGCTCGATGATTGGATCAGGCATTTTTATTGTGTCGGCCGAATCCTCGCGGCTGATTGGCGCCCCGGGCTGGCTGTTGCTGACGTGGGTCGTCGCAGGATCGCTGACAATTACAGGAGCACTCTGTTGCGCGGAATTGGCCACGATGATGCCGCGCGCGGGCGGCGTTTACGTTTTCCTGCGCGAAGCTTACGGACCGGCATTCGGATTTTTGTTTGGCTGGACGCTGTTTCTTGTTGTGCAAACCGGAACGATCGCAGCGGTGGCGATCGCATTCGCACGATTCCTCGGCGTTTTTGTGCCGACAATTGCTGGAGACCACTATCTAATCGCGCCGATCATCGTGCTGCCGGGCTACGCGCTTAGTCTTTCGAGCGAACAGTTGGTCGCAATTCTCCTGATCGCGTTTCTAACTTTTTTGAACACGCGCGGACTTCGTGTCGGCAGGATCGTGCAGAACAGTTTTACCTTTACCAAAACGGTGGCGCTATTGGGCGTTATCGTCATCGGGCTGCTTGTCGGCTGGAAATCAAATTGCGCGGCCTTGGCCTCGCATTGGTGGAATGCGCCTGCGAACAGTTGGAGCCCACAGGTCGCACAACCAGGATTCGCCGTGGTCGGCGGACTCGCCGTCGCGTTATTATTTGGGAAAGCGATGGTCGGGCCGGTCTTTGCACAGACTGCGTGGACCAACGTCACTTTTATCGGCAGCGAAGTGCGCGAACCGGGACGTAATCTGTCGCGCGCGTTGCTGTATGGTTGCGGGATCGTGGTAGTACTTTATTTGCTGGCGAATGTCGCTTACATTGCATCTTTATCGTTAGCGGAGATTCAAAACGCGCCGCAAAATCGGGTTGCCGTTGCAATGATGCGGTCAGTTTTCGGGATACCGGGCGTGCTGGCGATGGCTGCTGCCATCATGATCTCGACGTTCGGTTGCAACAACGGGCTGATCCTCGCCGGAGCGCGCGTCTATTACGCGATGGCGCGCGATAATTTATTTTTTCGGAAAGTGGGGACGACGAATCGATTTCACGTCCCGGCATTTGCATTGCTGGTTCAGGCAATCTGGACGGCGCTACTCACTCTGCCACGGACGGTAACGACAAGCGCGCAAACTGGCGAGCGCATTTTTGGCAATGTCTATACTCAATTGCTCGAGTACATCGTCTCAGCCGACCTGGTTTTTTATGTGCTGCTTGTCGCAGCGGTCATTGTATTGCGCAGCAAGGACCCAGGAGCGGAACGACCCTATCGCACTTGGGGATACCCCTTAGTGCCGATACTTTCGATTGCGCTGGCAGCGCTTTTGATTCTCGATCTCGCTTATCTGGCGCCAAGCACCTCTGGCATTGGTATCCTGATCGTTTTGACCGGCGTGCCAGTTTACTTTCTCTGGCGGCGAAGCGCGTGAGCGGGTCGACGCATATCACACTTCTTCCATCAACATTGACAAGGCTGCGGCTAACGACTCAAAGGTGGCGAGCTTGATGTTCGGGCCGTAATGAAACTGTGAGAGAATGTTTAAGCCGATGTCCTTGTGGGGATCGGGAACGACGCGCACCACCATCGCCACTTTCTTCTCCGCAAGCGCATCCATGATTTCCGCGATATGTATTGCCGCGGCCGGCTCCATTCGATCGAGCCACCGAAAGTCCGTCAGGACTCGAAATCCCGGCGTCATCTCGTTCATCATCTTGCGCACCTGTTGCGCTACTGCGGCCACCTCTTTCTTTGTTACCTTTCCCGCGGCACTGATTACCAACAGTCGCTTCGACTGATCGGCCTCAACGGAATACATCGCAATATTAACCCTTCGCGTTTCTCGTTAGGAAACACGAACTCGCTTGGAGCGATCGCGACCTCGTCGGCGCTTCTCTTAACGGAACTTCGTCTTCTTTCGGCGGAATTTTATTGCTGCCGAATAGGCCGCTAACTCTCCCTTGGGATCGCGCCAGGAAAAGGTGCGCACCCGGGTTCTCCCTTTTGCGCCATGGTAAGTGACAGAATAGAACCGGCGCGCCCCGTAGCGAGAAACTCCCACTACTGGTTGCTTCAGACGGAGTTTGGTCAGAATCCGGGACGGGATTGGCTGGCTACGCTTGTTGGGAAGCAGACGAAGGACTTTGTCACGCCAATGATGTGCTGCCTTCAATGCATCCTTGGAATGTCCGGCGAAATGTTTGCTGTACTCCTTTTTATTGCGCGTGATGGCCACCTGGTAGCCACTCGGTAAAATTCGGATATTGGTAAACTCGCGATATGCTCCTTGCCGTTTCTTCATTCCGCCACCTTGCCACTGTCTTTGCCAAAATGGAAGAACGTCTAACGAAAAATCGATAATTTTTTAAAGCGCTGAAAGTGATAGAATCATTCGCCAAATTCGAACATGAAGGCTGGCAACGGGTCGCCGAAAAATACGATTCTGTTTGGGCCAGTTCGACGCGGCAATTCATTCCAGCATTGTTCGATGCAGCGGAAGTTTCGGGAGGAATGTCAGTCCTGGACGTTGGTTGCGGTCCTGGCTACGTCTCGGCCGCCGCCGCAGCGCGTGGTGCAATCACGTGCGGTCTCGATTTTTCCAAGGAAATGATCGGGATTGCGCAAAGGATGTTTCCGAAAATCGAATTTCAGGAAGGCGACGCGCAAGATCTGCCGTTTGTTTGCGCAACTTTCGACCGTGTCCTGGCTAATTTTACGTTGCTCCATGTTTCTGATCCTAAGCGCGCCTGCGCTGAGGCATGTCGCGTCCTGAAACCCGGCGGAAAATTCGGATTTACCGTATGGGCAGCGCCGGAGGAGAATCCGTATGCAAAGATGATTGACGATGCGATTAGAAAGCATGCCGACTTGGAAGTGGATCTTCCAGCCGGACCGCCGCATCATTTGTTTTCTGGTCGCGAAGACTTTCGCCGGGCCCTGGCACAGGCCGGATTCGAAGGCGAATCGATGATCTTCAAGCTTCACTCGATCTACTGGAATGTCCCGACGACGCGTTTTCCGTTCGACGCGGAACACGCCGCCGGGGTGCGCACGGCAGGATTACTTGCGCGCCAGACGCCGCCAAGGTTGCATGCAATTCAATCCGCCATCGAGGAATCGGTTCGTCGCTACGCCAAGGGCGACAGCTTTGCTATTCCCACGGGTGCGTACATCATCGCGGTGAGCAAGAAGGAAAGAATAGCGAAAGAAGAGGAGAGGACGCAAAGAGCAGCGGCATGAGACTTTCGTTCCTGCTCATTACTCTGTTGGGCTCGACGATCGCGTTGGCGGCCGGGAAGGATGGGCCCATCACGGAACAGGAATTGGTGCGGCGAACGCGGGAGTTGTACGATGCGGTTGCAGCCGGTAATCAGGCACCATGGAAGCAATATTTTGCCGATGATTGCATTTTCTCGGACGAGAAGGGGCGAACGATGGATAAGAATAAACTTGTTGCCGATATCACTCCTTTGCCGACTGGTTACTCTGGCGTGATTAAGCTCGAGCATGTGCGGAGTCGGATCTATGACGACGTTGCCGTTCTCAGCTATGACGCTAACGAAGTAGAGACGATTTTTGGCCAAAAGCTAAGCGCACGTTATCACATTACCGATACTTGGCTCCGCCGCGATGGTGACTGGCAGATTGTTGCCAGCCAGGCGCACCGTTATTACGAAGATCCCGCCGTCGGCAAAACTAACCCGAAGAAATTTCCTGATTTCGTTGGCACTTATGAGCTGGCCTTTGGTCAAATACGCACCGTGCTTTCGGAGGGTGACAGTTTGTTTGTTGAAAGGAACGGCAAGAAAGATCAGTTACTACCCGAAACATCCGACTTGTTTTTTCGCGAAGGAATCGAGGGGCGGATCCTGTTTCACTACGATAAGGATGGAAAAGTCGATGCCCTGATCGATCGCCGAAACAACGAAGATGTTGTGTGGCGCAAGAAAACTTGAGCGCCGCTCTGCGGGGAATCCGGAGGATGTTGCGGCTGTTTTGCGGTTGCGCAATCGGCTAATTTCCACCGGCCTTCGGGGCTGA
>Ga0066702_10000120_pt1 | contig 14708 bp, 15 predicted proteins | sample GraSoiAngelo_151_FD_66507 | JGI IMG/M metagenome (GOLD analysis project Ga0066702, IMG submission 66507) | Grasslands soil microbial communities from the Angelo Coastal Reserve, California, USA - 14_1009_12_20cm | ecosystem: Environmental > Terrestrial > Soil > Grasslands | place: USA...
TCGAGCAGCCCGGCACCGGCGACTTCATGCGCACGATCGGCCCGTTCGACGGCGAGACCTCGCTGTGGTGGTCGGTCGAAGGTCGCGGCAAGCGGTCGATCACGCTCGACCTGTCGAAGCCTGCGGGCCAGGATGTGTTGCGCCGGCTGATCCCACACGCCGACGTGCTCGTCGAGAACTTTCAGCCGGGGACCCTGGAACGGTGGAATATCGCCCCAGACGATCTGCGCGCGCTCAACCCGCGGCTGATCGTCTCGCGCGTCAGCGTCTACGGGCAGGACGGCCCGTACCGCGATCGCCCCGGGTTGGATCGGAACGGCATCGCGCTCGGCGGGCTGCTCGGCATCACGGGGTACGAGGACCGGCCCCCGGTGCGGCCCGGCGTGATCATCGCCGACTACCTCACCGCGCTGTTCAACACGATCGGCGTGCTGGCCGCCTTGGTGGAGCGGGAGCGCTCGGGTGAGGGTCAGGGCGTCGAGCTCTCGCTCTACGAGAGCGTGCTGCGCGTAATGGAGTGGACGGTCGCCGGGTTCGACCGGCTGGGCATCGTGCGCGCGCGCACGGGGAACCGGCTCGCGAACTCGGCTCCGCTGGACAACTACGCCACGAGCGACGGCCGTTACGTCTGCATCGCCGCTGCGGGAGATGTCTTGTTCCCCCGGCTCGCCGGGGCGATCGGCCGCCCGGAACTTCTCCAAGACGAGCGCTTCTCGTCGCTCGGGGCGCGCGCACAGAACGCCGACGCGATCAACGAGATCGTCGCCGCGTGGTGCGCGGCTCGGCCGCTCGAGGAGATCGAGCGCACCCTGGTTGAGGCACAGGTCCCCGTCAGCGGCGTTTACTCGATCGACCAGATCGTCGATGACCCCCAAGTGCGCGCGCGCGACTCGATCGTGACGGTCGAGGACCCCGTCCTCGGACCCGTCCGGCAGCAAGCGCCGGTGCCTCGGCTGGATCGCACGCCGGCGCGGGTGGCGCGCGGCGCGCCGAGGCTCGGCGAGCACAACGAGGAGATCTACCTCGGGCTGCTCGGTATGGATCGCCCGGAATACGAGGATCTCGTGCGGGACGGCGTGATCTGAAGTGACTATTCAGCGCTCCGCCGGCTGCGCCGATTCTTCGTAAGCAAGAACGGTTCCGACAAAGTGCAAACCGCCGGGGACGGCGGGACGCAAAGCCACGGGCCCAATCGTCGACGACGACGAGGGTAGCCGAGCCGCCGAAGAACCCGCTGCCTTGACGGCTCGGGAGGGAACCCGAGACGTTAGGGAGCAGCAGTGAGGTTGAGCGGCCGCCGCATCATCGTTTCGATCCTTCTCTTTTCCACCATGCTCGCCGGCTCTGCCGTCGCGGCGTCTTCCGCAAGCGCGACCACGCGCACCGGGCCGACGGTGACCGAAGCGCGGATGGTTTACCTGATCAACCAGGCGCGCCGGCACGCGAACCGGTGGCCCCTGCAGTACTCGTCGGCGCTGTCGAGGATCGCGCGCGCGCACAGCGCGCTGATGGCGTCGAAGGGCACGATCTTCCACACGAAGAACCTGGCGTATGCCTTCCGGAACTTCTCGTGGACGCTGGGCGGTGAGAACGTGGGGATGGGCCCGTCGATGGACTCGCTTCACACCGCGTTCATGCTCAGTCTCCACCATCGCGAGAACAACCTCGAAAAGCGGTTCCATCGAGTAGGGGTCGGCGTGATCTGGAAGAACGGCATCGCTTTCATCACGGTGGAGTTCCTGAGCTAGAGCTTCTCCAGCCAGTCGAACGTCGCACCGACCAGCTCGTCGACCACGTCGGCAGCCGGTCGCCCCGGAACCTTGTGTGAGTGGTCGCCGTCTTGCACGCGGTGCAGCGTTGCCGTCGGCAGGGCGGCGATCGTCTCGTCGAGGAGATCCGGGCGCGCGAACGGATCGCGGCTCCCTTGTAGGAACAGCATCGGGGCGGTGATCGTCTTCAGGTGCTCGTCGCGGATGCGCTCGGGCTTGCCCGGCGGATGCAACGGATACGCGAGGAAGACCAGCCCGTCGGCGGGGAAGCCTTCCGCGACGATGTGGGATCCGATCCGTCCTCCCATCGAGCGGCCTCCGATGAACAGCCGCTTCGCGCGCTTTGCCACCTCGGTTGCGACGGCCCGGTAGCACGCCTCGAGCTTTTCCGTCCGGTCCGGTGCCCTTTTCTTCGCTTCCGCGTACGCGAAATTGAAACGCACTGCGCCGAGACCGCGCGCGGCGATCTTGTCTGCGTACGTCTTCAGTTGGGGCGTGTCCATCGTGCCGCCCGCGCCGTGCGCGAGGATGAGGTAATCCTTGCCTTTCCCGGGGTGGTGCCAAGCGCCCGACACGGTGCCGCCGTCCCACGTAAAGGTCGCCTTCTCGGTCGTCACCGCAGCACCGCTTGGATCGTGTGCCGCCATTGCGGTGGCACCAAGCGGTCGGCGATCACGCGGTCGAACGTCGCGGCGGTGTTGACCGCTGCACGACCTGCCGCGCGCGCGATGCGGTTGGCTGCAAGCTGCTCGAATTCGCCCACCAGGTAGTAGTTGATGCCGAGGACGAGGATCCACGACCACCACGCGGTGCCGACCTCGATGTCCTCGAAGCCGGCTTTCTCGGCGAGGGACGCGATCTGTTCGGGCTCGAAGGTGTGGAGGTTGGCGGCGATCGAGGCGAGCTCCCAGTGACGTCGGACGAGCTCTTCTTCGGTCGCCGTGACGCCGCGCGCGCGCTTGATCGCCTCGACGACCTTCACCGCGAGCCCGACCACGGCGCCGGTCTGGCGTTCGCCGCCCGGCGTCGGCTCCGCGAGGACGATCGCGGTCCCGCCCGGCTCGAGCACTCGGCGGATCTCTTGGAGCGCGCGCAATGGGTCGGGGACGTGGTGGAGCGCGCCGCGCGCGACGACGAGGTCGAAGGAGTCGTCGGCGTAGGGGAGCGTCTCCGCGTCCGCTTGTGTGAGCGGGACGTCGACGCCTGCCCGCGCGGCATTTGCGCGCGTCCGCTCGACCATCGCAGCCGACAGGTCGCTGGCGTGAGACTCGTCGGCCAAGCCCGCCGCCGCGAGTCCGACCGCCGCGTAGCCGGTTCCGCACGCGACGTCGAGCGCCCGGCGCGCGCGCGGCTCGCGGCCGATGACGTTGCGCAGGTCGCGCGCGACGTCGGGACCGATGTGCGCGTAGTCGATGAGGAACCGGTCGTCGTAGAACGCCGCTTCCCGGTCGTGCACGAGCGCGTTGAGCTCTTTCGGATCCATCTTTGCCACTCCCGGAATCGCGGTCGGGAGCCGAGCCTACCCGCCGGTGATCGCCGCGCGCACGGCGGCCTTCGCGAGCTTCCCGCTCGCGGTGCGCGGGAGGGAGGCAACGACCTCGAGCTGCTCGGGAAGCTTGTGCGTCGCGACGTGGTGCGTGCGCAGGTGGGCGACGACGTCGTCGAGCGTCAGCCTTGCGCCGGGACGAAGCACGACGACCGCGCAGACACGCTCGCCGAGCCGCTCGTCGGGAACTCCCACGACTGCCACATCGGCGACCGCCTGATGTGTCGAAAGGATGTCCTCGAGCTCGACGGCGCTGATGTTCTCGCCGCCGCGGATGATGATGTCCTTCAAGCGGCCGGTCACTCGCAGCAACCCATCGGCGTCGACCGCGCCGAGGTCCCCGGTTCGGAACCAGCCGTCGGGTGTCAGTGGGTCGATCGCCGGGTCGGTGTAGCCGGCGAACATCTCCGGCGCGCGCCCCCAGATCTCGCCTTCTTCGCCGGACCGAAGCGCGGCTCCGTCCGGTCCGGTGATCCGAACCTCGGCGCCGCCGATCGCGCGCCCGTCGGTCTCGGTGCGCGCGCGCTCGTCGTCGTCCATCGTCGTCGCCGTAAGCGTGGGCAGCTCGGTCGAGCCGTACGCGCGCTTCAGCACGCATCCAAGGCGAGCGGCCGCCGCGCGCGCGGCCTCGGTTGGGATCGCCGCGCCGCCGGTTGAGAACAGCCGGAACGTGGACAGGTCGGCGCCGCCGGCGCCGGCCGCGAGCGTCTGGAGGAACGTCGGTGGACCGGTCTGGAATGTGGCGCGGTCGTCGGCGATGGCGGCGATCGCGCGCCCGGGCACCCAGCGCTCCAGCAGGACGGTCGAGCTGCCCAGCGCGAAGGGGGTCATCGCCCCGTACACCAGTCCGGCGATGTGGCCGAGCGGAGCTCCGCCGAGGTAGCGATCGGACGGCGTCAGAGCGTGGATCCCGGGGAAGGTGTCCATCTCGCACAGCAAGCTCTGGTGCGTGTGCAGGACGCCTTTCGGCGCGCTGGTGGTGCCGCTCGTGTAGAGCAGCACCGCCGGGGCGTCGGGCGGGATGGTTCGCCGCGACTGCCCAGATGCAGGCACCTTCAGCAGGTGGTTGAAGTCGAAGACGCCCGGCGGCGCCATCCCCCGGACCAGAATCACCGCCGAGACCAGCGATTCGCTCTGCAGTTGCTGCGCGAACGCTTGCGTCTCGAAGCCTCGCCATGACTCCGGCACGACGAGCACCGCCGGCTTCGAGGTGGAGATGACGCTGCGCAACTCGCGCTCGTGCCACGCGGGGTTCAGCGGATTCGAGACGCAGCCGGCCGCGATCGCCGCGTGGTGAACGACGACGGCCTCCCACCAGTTCGGGAGCTGCCAGGCGACGATGTCGCCGGGGTCGGTCATTGTTGCGAACCACTGCGCGACGCGCTCGACGCACTCGGCGACTTGCTCGAACCGAAGCTGCGCTTCGCCGTCGAGGAGCGCCGTGCGCGCGGCGTGCTCCGCACACGTCGCATCGAAACGGTCGACGAGCGTTTCGCCGCGCCAGTAGCCGGCGCGCCTATAGCCCTCTGCAAGTTCGGTGGGGAGCACGGCGACACCCTACCGGCTGCTCGAAGATGCTTGGCCCGTGCGGGGCCGATGTTTACGCTATGCTCGCTCGGCCGAAAACGAGGAGATACATGCCGAAACCACGTCGAGGAAGGCCGCCACGCCCCGGTCAGCGGACCGCGGGCGCCGGGCCGCAGCGCGGCTCGGGCGCGGCTACCGGGTCGCGCGCCGGTGCGCGCGCGCGCAGGATGGCGTCGCGCGCCGCCCAACGTGAGAAGCAGCAAGCACGTACGGGTCCGGCGAAGGAAGAGGCGATCGAGATCGACGGCCTCGTCACCGAGGCGCTCCCGAACGTGATGTTCCGCGTGCAGCTCGACAACGGCCCGATCGTCCTCGGGCACATCTCGGGGAAGATGCGGAAGCACTACATCAAGCTGGTGCCGGGCGATCGCGTGAAGGTCGAACTGTCGCCCTACGACCTCACGCGCGGGCGCATCACGTTCCGCTACCGCTGAGCGGCGCGTGGAATTCGGCATCCAAACGGGCCAGCAACACCGCTCGTACGCGGAGCTCCTCAACCTCTGGCAAGCGGCCGAACGGCTCGGATTCACGTACGGGTGGCTCTACGACCATCTGATCCCTGTCGGCGGCGACCTCGACGGGGACGTGTTCGAAGCGTGGACGCTGCTGTCGTCGTTGCTCGCGCGCACCGACACGATCCGCGGCGGGATCCTCGTGACCTGCGTGATGTACCGGCCGCCGTCGGTCGTGGCCAAGGCCGCCTCGACGGTCGACCACGCGTCGGGCGGGCGCGTCGAGCTGGGGATCGGCTCGTGTTGGAACGCGTGGGAGGCCGGTCTGTACGGGATCGACTTCCCGCCGCTTCGAGAACGGAACGAGCGGCTCGCCGAGGCGATCCAAGTGATCCGCACGATGTGGGATCCGTCCAAGGAGAACTTCGAAGGGCACTACTACAAGATCTCTGCGGCACACGCATCGCCGCTCCCCGTGCAGCAGCCGCACCCGCGCATCTGGGTCGGCGGCACGGGGAAGAGCTTGCCGGCGATCGCCGCCGCGCACGCCGATGGGTGGAACGCGATCTTCGCCTCGCTCGAGGAGTACAAGGGACACCTCGACCGGGTGCGCGCGGCCTGCGAAGCGATCGGCCGCGATCCCGCGACCCTCGCGCTTTCGTTCGGTCAGCGTGTTTCGGTCGATAAAGACTCGAAGCGCGCGGAAGAGCGCGCGCGTCTTCAGTACGAGCGGCACGGCGTTGCGTTCGACGATGTGATGCGTTCGCGGTTCATCTTCGGAAGCGCAATTCAGGTCGCAGAGCAAGTGCGCGCGCTCAAAGACCTCGGCGTCGGCCAGTTCGTCCTATGGCACGAACCGCCCTTCGACGCGGAGGCGGAAGATCAGATCCGCGAGTTCGCAGAGACGGTGGCGCCGCTCCTGCGCTGAGCTTCAGCACGGAACGGGCGCGAGCCTCACGGCCAGATCCTGGGGCGCGCGATAGCGTTAAGCGCATGGGCCGCCACAAGACCGCAGCGGTGTCGCTACCGGCGCCGGCCGTCTCGGCCGGCATCACCGTCGTGATGGCCGTGATCTACCTGGGGATCGTCGTCCGGCAGCACCAGCATGTAAGTGCGCGCGCGGTCTTCATCGCATGCTTCCTCGTGCTCGTCGCCGGTCTTTTCGCAGCGAGCTTCCGTGTCGAAGGTCCGCTGCAGAGAGCTGCGCTGCTGACCGGCGCGGCAAACGCCCTCGTCGCCGTCGGTTTCCTCGGGTTGTTCTCGATCGGGCTGCCGCTGCTGATCGCGGCCGGCGTGGCGATGCCCTCGGTCGCGCGCGCACTGACCGATGCACCGCGCCCGTGGGGCCCGACGATCGCGGCGACGGCGGCGCTGGCCGCCGTTGCGGTGATCATCGTGGGGCTGCTCGCGACGTAAACGTTACGACCGGACGCCGGCGAACAGGTCGGTCTCGATCTCGCCCGGCTTCACCCCGGTGTCGACGAGGGTGCGCGCGAGGATGTACTCCTCCCACGGCCACACCTCGCGAAGCGTCTCGTCGGGAAGCGCCATCCAGAACGACTCTGGGTCGATCTGGGTGCGGTGGGCGAGCAGCGACGCGCGCCGCTTGTCGAGGTAGTCGCCCACGTCGATCCGCGTGTTGAAGAGGTGGTCGCTGTCGCCGGGCATCTCCTTCAGGAACTCGGCGAACGGACTCTCGACGTCGAGACCGGCGAACGCATCGTTCAGCGCTTCGATCCGCTGTCGCGTCCACCCCGAGTAGTAGAGCTTCTTGGGCGTCCACGGCTCGCCGGCGTCGGGGAACCTCGACTCGACGCCGGCCGCTTCGAACGCCGTCACCGCGATCTCGTGCGCGCGGATGTGGTCGGGGTGCGGGTAGAACGAGTGGTCGTCGCCGTACGCGATGATCACCTGCGGTCGCTCCTCGCGCACGATCCGCACGAGCTTGCCGACAGCGTCGTCGATGTCGGCGTTCCAGAAGTTATCCGGCCGCCGGTTTTCTTCCGTCTCAGGCATGCCCGAGTCGCGATACCCGAGGAGGTGCAGCGACGTGTACCCGAGGACCGCCACACTGTTGCTGAGCTCTCTTATCCGCACGGCCGGCAGATCCGCGCGCACCTCCGGCGTGTCGGCGGCCGGGTTGAGGATGTCGCCGGCCTCGCCCCCCGTGCACGTGACGAGCACGCAACGAACGCCTTCCGCTGCGTACCGCGCAGTCGTCCCGGACCCCTTCGACGCCTCGTCGTCGGGATGCGCGTGGACCTGGCAGAGGCAAAGCGGCTCTGACATCGTCCTCATTCAAGGCATCGAGGGCCGCTCGATTCAAGTCGGCTCTTCACACGCGCACCATGCGGTACAGTTCTTTCGCTCGAGAAGCCGACGGGAGGAGTACATCCGTGACGACCGAGACCGCGCGCGCGGTGGGGGAGATCCGCCGGTTTTACGAAGGGATGAAGGTTCCCGTGGTCTCGACCGCACGCGCCCGAGACGATGTGTTGCAGCTTCTCGAGGAACGGAAAGCCCTGCAGCGCGCCGGCGAGGCGCTGATGGCGGCCGCGGTCCCGTTCAGCGGCGATCCTGCTTTGAAGCAAGCGATCGAAGGCTTCAGAGCTGTGCTTGAGGGCCGGCGGAGCTGACCGTTCCGACGGCGGGGGCACGCGCGAGCCTGGCGCGCGCGATGGACACCATGACGATCGTCACGCCGGCCGACGCACCCGCGATCGCCCAGTGCCGGGTCGCAAGCGCGACCACGATGAAGAACCCGCACATCCCGTAGGCGAGCATCGGCCCTCGTGCCGCGTCGACCTGCTTCTGCGCGCGCGCTTCGAACAGCGCGTCGACGGTCAGGATCAACGCGCCGACGAAGATCCAGCCGGCGTAGTTCGTCAGCGGCACGTCGAACCACTGTCCCGGCGCGCGATACGCGTAGAGCCAGCCGAGGAACCATGTCCCGCCGCGAAGCGTCATCGGGTCGATGACGAGATCGATCGCCGCAGCGAAGAGCGCGCCGCCGAGTATGAGGACCCCCGGGGAGATGTTGGCCCGGTTGACGAGCGCGCGGCCTGCCCAGACCACCGTGCCGAACGACAGCGGAACGAAGAGCGGCACGTTCGAGACGTAGAGCTCGTAGCCGTGTGTCGATGCGATGTAGTCGTAGCGACCGTAGGGGAATCCGGTGTGCGTGCTGAGATACTCGGCCGCCAGCGAGATGCCGGACGCGACCAGGATGAACCGAAGAGCGCCCCGCCACGATCGCTCGGCCGTTGCCGCCCAGAAGAACGCGATCACGAAAGCGAAGGCGTACCAACGATGGGTGAGCGTGTGGAGGACGATCATCACTCGTACGTGATCCCGAAGATCCGGTCGAGGCCCAAGACGGGTGCCCAGATGTGCGACTTCAGCGTGCGGCCTTGGTCGATCCACACCTGCTTCGACTGCACGAACTCCAAGCAGCCTGCGACACCCAGCTCCTTGCCGAGCCCCGACTGACGGTAACCGCCGTAGGGCCCGCTCGGAACGAGCACGTGGTAGTCGTTCACCCACACCGTCCCCGCTTTGATGCGTCGGGCGACGCTGAGCGCGCGAGGAACGTCCGTGCTCCACACCGCGCCGGCGAGGCCGTAGATCGACGCGTTCGCGAGCTTCACCGCTTCGTCCACCGTCTTGTAGGGGATCACGCTCAGCACGGGACCGAAGATCTCTTCCTGCGCGATGCGCATGTCGTTTCGGACGTTCGCGAAGACGGTCGGTGCGAAGAAGTAGCCGTCGCGGAGCCCTTCGTCGGTCAGCCGATGACCGCCGCACGCGAGCTGCGCGCCGTCCTCACGACCGAGGCGGACGTAGCGCTCGACGCGATCGAGCTGCGGCTTGGAGATCAGGGGACCGAGGTCGGAATCCCACGACGCAGACGGGCCCACCCGGAGCTGCGTGGCTGCAGACACGATGCGGTCGACGATCTCATCGTGGCGTTCCGCGGGAACGAACAGCCGGCTCCCGGCCTGGCACGTCTGTCCCTGGTTCAGGTAGATCGCCCAGAGCGCACCCGGGATCGCGACCTCCAAGTCGGCGTCGTCCAGCACGATGTTCGCGCTCTTCCCGCCGAGCTCCAGCGTGACGCGCTTCACGGTCGGCGCGGCCAGCTGGCCGATTCGCCTGCCTGCTTCGGTCGAGCCGGTGAACGCAACGCGGTCGACCAACGCATTCGACACCAGCTCCTCACCGACGTCGACGCCGCCGCCGGGAAGGACGTTGAAGACGCCGGGCGGGATGTCGCTTTCCGACACGGCGACCGCGGTCTCCATCGCACTGCACGGCGTGTGCGGGGACGGCTTGAGCACGACTGTGTTTCCCATCGCGAGCGCGGGGAAGATCTTCCACGCCGCAAGCACGAAGGGTGCGTTGAACGGCACGATCGCCGATACGACACCGTAGGGCTCCCGCACCAACACGTGTTGCGCGGGAAGCGGGAACTCGTTGTACGGAAGCGCTTCCGTCAAAGGGATCTCCGCCGCCATCCGGATCAGGTCGCGCGCCTGCTGGATGCCGGCCGCGACCATCACCGTGGCGTTCCGGATCGTCATCCCCGAGTCGCGCGACTCCAGATCTGCGATCTCTGCCTGCCGGTCCCAGAGGCGATCGCAGAGTGCGAGCAACGCGTCTCGCCTGGATTCGGGGGAGCGTTCGCTCCACTCGCCGTCGTCGAACGCGCGCCGGGCCGCGTCGATCGCCTTGCGCGCGTCTCGCTTGGACGCTTTGGGAACGCGCGCGACGATCTCTCCCGTCGAGGGATCGATCGAGTCGACCGTCTCACCCGAGGAGGAACCGACGAACTTACCGTCGATGAAGAGCCCGTACTCTCGCATACCTGACTCCCGCGTCAGCTGGGATTCTACGGGATGGGCCTCATCGAGGGCCCGTGTGCAGCTGGAGGAACGGGGAGCCGCCCGTCGTCTTGCCTGTGGTGGTCACGGTGAACACGGCGGAGACCGTCGTGTACGGCCCCGTCCCGATCGTCTTGCAGTCGCCTTGGTATCTCGGGAACTTGAGCGAGTGCACGACCGTCGTGTCGGAGACGAACACCAGCAAGCAGTAGGTGTCTGTCTCATCGCTATAGTCCGTCGCCCAGTTGAATCCGAGTGCGCGGTTGATCTGGTCCGGAGATTGAGCCGGCTTGAAAGCGTAGAAGCGCTTCCACGTGAAGGTCGTGACGCGAGCCAACGCAACCGACGTGTGCGTCTCGAACGCGCGCGCGACCGCAGCGGCGAGCGTCTTACCGAAGGGATCTCGTTGGGGTGGTGGCGGCGAGGTACAGGCAACGAGGCCGAGGGCCAACAGCGCAACCGCGAGAAGAAGTCGTCGCATCAGTGGGCAGTCATCAACGCGACGAGTCTCGTCACCTCGGTCTCGCGATCGATGCCCAGCGCGGCGTCGAGCGCCTCCTTCGGATCGGGGAGTACACCCTCGGCCGCGCGCAAGAACTTCTGCCGCACGGCACGATCCGTCTCTTCGAGCGGTCTCCCAGGTGCCCCGACCGGCGCGTCGACCTCCGTGGAGTACTCCTCGCCCGCGCTGGTCTGCAGCGTGACGCGCGCCGGAAAGCGCATCTCGTACTTGCCGAAGTCGGCGCCTTCGAGCGTCGGCTTGTAGGTGGGATCGACGAGGCGGATCGTGTTGATGCCGATCTCCGACAGGCCGCTCATCTTCAGGTTCATCGGAACGCTTTGCTTGAGCGTCACGCGGCGCGCAACGGCTTTGATCTCGGCCGCGCGCGCATCAAGGGCGGCGGGGGACAGCGTCTCCACCGAGATCTCGCCCGCGGCGATCAGCACACCGAAGGACAGCTTCACCGAGAAATTAACGTCGGTCGCGCGCAGGGTGCTCCCACGGTGCGGCGCGCTCATCTTCTCCATGCCGTTCGTGAACAGCGTCGCGTCGACGCGGATAGAGGCGACGTCTCCCGGCACGAGCGCGCGCCCGTGCTTCTCCGTGAACTGGGACATGATCTGCTCGAGCGCTTCCACCGGCGTGTCGATGTACGCGCACCCCGGGATCGTCTTGAACGCGAGCGATTGCGTCACCCAGGCCGACCCGAGCGCGTCGAACACGAACGACAGGGGCTTGCGCGGGATCGTTTTCAAGAAGCCGCCGTTGCCTTCCAGGATGTGCGGGTCGCCGGTGAGCCCTTCCGCCGCCAGCTCCGCCGCGCGGATCCCTTCGACGAGCGGCCCACTCGCGAGTAGCGCCTTGGAGTCCGGGCCGAAGAAGCCGGCGGCGAGCGGGTACGGCGGTTGCGTGAGCGCGATGCCGATCGCGTGTCGCATGGCAACCGCGTCCAGGCCGAGCGCGCGCCCGGCGACGACCGCTCCGGCGATGTTGTGGATGTACGCCCACATCTGCCCGTTGTGCGGACCCAGCAAGGCAGCCGCCCCAAGCCGGCCGGCGATCTCGTTGGCGGCGATCTGCGTCGTGATCATCGTGCGGCCGTCTCCGCGCACTGCTTCCGCGAACGCGAGCGATCCGACGACCGCCGAATGGCCGGTGTGCCCGGCGAAGAGATAGTCGTCGAAGTCGAACGCCACGGAAGCGGCTGCGTTCACGTAGCAGGCGGCGTGCAGCGTCGAGCGAGGGCCGCTCGGGATGATCGTCGCCTCATCGCCCTTCCCCCATCGCGCGGCCGCGCGCACGAGGCGTGGATGGAGGTCGGTCTTCGCCGTCGAGACGATCGCAGCGAGCACGCTCGCGATCTGGAGGCGCGCGCGCTCGAGCACGGGCTGTGGGATGTCTTCGTAGCGGAGTGCGGCCGCCCACGCGGCGACGCGTTCCGTTATGCCCGGTTCCACCTGGGTCATCTCGGCGGGGAGTCTAACCGTGCGGCCGGAGGGGAGGAGCGGGAGCGGGCTCCGTAGAATCCATCCCCCATAGGCTTCCGGCCATGAACCCTCGCCGCCACGATCGTTCTCGGGCTCTGCAAGCCCTCACCCTTGGGGTTGTGGGGTTACTGCTGACGTCGTGCGCCGCGTTCCACCCTCAGCGCATCCAAGTGGCCGCGCGCGTGACGCAGACGCTCCCGCCCTCGGCGGTCGTCCCCGGTGCGAGCGGTGCCGCGGTCCCCGGCAGCAACTCGAAGACCGTCTTCGTCCCCGGCCGCGGCGGCGTGCTCGGCGGCAAGGCGAACTACGCGAGCGCGCCGGGCGTGACGGCGAACACGATCAACCTCGGCATCATCGTGCCGATGGACGGCCCCGCCGCGCAGCTGGGCCGCCCCTTGTACCGCGCGACCCAGGCCTACGTGAACGGGCTGAACGCGCGCGGCGGCATCCATGGACGGCTCGTGCAGCTGTTCTTGCAGACGGCGTGCATCAACTGCGAAGACGAGAACCTCCTTGCGGCGAAAGCGCTCGTGGAGCAGAAGCACGTCTTCGCCATCGTAAACACCTACATGAACACGTACGCGTTCGGTGCCGCGCTCAACTACCTCAACCAGCAGCACGTGCCGCTCATCGAAGGGTGGACGGGGATCGGACCCGAAAGTGAGACGTGGTCGGCGGACCAGACGCCGTGGAACGTCTATTACACGGTCCGGAACGAAGACGCCGTTCAGATCTACGCCGATTGGCTCGACACGGTGATGAGCCACTGGGCGTCGGCCGGCAAGCTGCAGTTCCCGAACAACCCGCACTGGGTTGCGACCGTCGGCCTCGACGTCACGCAAGACCGGAAGCGCGCGGCTGAGTTCAAGCGGGTGTGGGAAGCAAAGGGCGCCGGATACAAGGTCGTGTCACAGCAGTACGTTGCCGCGCAGGAAGAAGTCGTGACGCGCATGGACTCGTTCATCTCCGCGATGAAGAACGCGCAGGCGAACGGCGCGTTCAGCGCGTCGAACATCACCATGGTGTTCGGGATGCAGGCTGCCAACCGGAACAGCTGGAAGGTTCCGTGGGTGTCGAAGTCGGCATGGGGCAAGGCCGCGACCGATACCTGCGGATCCGCGTGCAACGGCGGGTTCACCGACAACAACGGGTGGGGATGGTCGGGGATCCGTACGCCGCAGATGCAGCAGTACCTCGCGACGATGGAGCGCTACTTCCCCGAAGGGGCCACCTACGCCGACGCCCAGACGCTCGGCGGGTGGATCGGGATGATGGCGTTCGAGTATGCGGCGACGCAGCTCGCCGCCGATCTCACTCGGCCGGCGCTGATGAACATCCTCGGGAACCTCCACAACTTCGACACGGGCATCGGCGCGCCGATCACGACGTCGCCGGCCGACCACCTGGGGATGGGCGAAACGATGATGCTTCAGATCTGCCACAACCGGTTCTGGCGCGTGACGAACTGGCTTTCGGCGGGCGGCTCGATGGCGCGCGTCTCGAACAACGGCGACTGCGGGTGGGGGTACTAGCGTGCTGGCCTTCAGCTCTTCGCTGCTTGCGCAGGACGCGGTCAATGGCATCTTCCTGGGCGCGATATTCGCGCTGCTCGGCATCGGGGTCGTCCTGATCTACAAGTCGTCCGGCGTGTTGAACTTCGCGCACGGTTCGATGGCGATGTTCTGCACGTACATCTACTTCCAGGTCGATCGTTCCTTCCATCTGCCGGTCGGTATCTCGATGTTGATCGCCGTGGCGAGCGGCGTCGTGCTGGGCGCGCTGACGTACCTCGGCATCTTCCGGCGGATGCGCAACGCGGGGCTGCTCGCGAAGGTCATCGGAGCGCTTGCGGTCGCCGGCTTCTTGCAAGGTGCGGCGGCCTTCTTATGGCGCAATGCCACGCAAGCCAAGCCCCCGATGCAGTTCTCGCAGCACGTCGTCCACCTCGGATCCGTGGGACTCGATTGGCAGCACATCGGCACGATCTTGATCACGATCGCCGCCGGCGCCGGCGTCATCGCGCTGGTGAAGTGGACGACCTTCGGCGTCGCGTTGCGCGCGACGGCGCAGAACCGCATGGCGGCGAAGCTGCTCGGCGTGAAGGAAGACCGAGTCGCGGCGCTGTCGTGGGGCCTCGGGGGTGGGCTCGCCGCATTGGCCGGCGTGCTCATCATCCCGACGTCGATCCTCACCGTGTACTCGATGACCGGGTACATGGTCCGCGGCTTCGTCGCGGCGGTCGTCGGGGGGTTCGTGAGCCTGCCGGCGGCGTTGATCGGAGGGTTCGGACTGGGGGTCGCGCAGGAATCGCTGCTCGCGACCCCGATCCAGAGCCTTTCGAGCATCTTCGCCGGCCTGCTCATCGCCGCGCTGCTGCTGCTTCGCGTGGAGCGCTTCTTCGCGCTCGAGCAAGAGCTGCGCGCGCTGGAGGAGCTCGGCTGATGGCGAAGGTCATGGATGCGCCGCCGCCCGACGTCATCGACGT
>Ga0066702_10000121_pt1 | contig 14662 bp, 12 predicted proteins | sample GraSoiAngelo_151_FD_66507 | JGI IMG/M metagenome (GOLD analysis project Ga0066702, IMG submission 66507) | Grasslands soil microbial communities from the Angelo Coastal Reserve, California, USA - 14_1009_12_20cm | ecosystem: Environmental > Terrestrial > Soil > Grasslands | place: USA...
GAGACGGTCAAACAGCCCGCCTGGAACGAAAGTAACGTTTGTTATGTGATAGGACATCGCTTGCAGGGTACCGGTGCTCAGCTTGCGGTTTCCTGCTTGCGGGCATTTCCTGAACTCTGGCCGTTAGCCCGAAAGAAGTCGTCTCGGTATTTAGCGTCGCGGAAAGCCTCCGTGCCACCAGGCCTGGTGGTTGAGAGAGCGCCGGCGAGGTTGCCGCTGGCCAGGCAAGCCGGAAGATCACCTCCGCGCACGTACTCATGGAGAAAGCCGGCGTTGAAGCTGTCTCCCGCGCCCACCGCATCCATGGGAGCCACCTTGGCCGCTGCTGCGGTAAAGCGCTGTGGGCCCTGCTGCGCGAGAGCCCCCTGGGCTCCCAGTTTGACCACAACGATCGGGACCCGGCTCGCCAGCTTCGCGATGGCGGCCTCCAAATTTTCGGTACTGGTTATTCGAGTAGCCTCGCGCACGTTGGGCAAAAAGACATCCACGTATCGAAGGGCTTCTTGCAAACCGCCCTCCCAGCGGTCATCAGGATCGTCATTGGTATCGAGAGAAATCGTCAGGCCGGACGCCTTCAGCTTCTGAAACAGTTCGATAACCCGAGGTTGCAACCCTCGCTGCAGGTAGAACGAAGAAAAATGAAAGTGTCGCGAGGAGGAGAGATATTCAAAATCTAGGTCGTCGAAATTTATTTCGAACGTAGTTCCCGCATAGGTAACCATGTTGCGCCAACTGGGACGCTGTAGCACAAGAGTAAGGCCGGTCTTGGTGGGGCCGGGCACACGCCGCAGCTTGGAGACGTCGACGTTGCCCGCTGCCAGCCGATCCAGGGCGATTTGGCCAAGTTGATCATCGCCGATCCGCGAGATGAATCCTACACGGCTACCCAGCGCGGCAAGGTTGTGAGCCACGATGGTAGAGGATCCCCCTAGCGTCAGCATCATTCCTTCGGCAAGCAGTTCGCGCTCCGGAGGAAGTTCATCCGGCAGCCCGTAGAAGATCAGATCAAGGTTCAGTTCTCCTGCAATCGTAACGTCGAATCGGGGCATGATTTGTTTGCCAAATATGTAGCGAGAAAAGGCAGAGTGCGTGAATCCCAAATTATAACGGGGTATCTCGAAAGGCCGAGCAGGAGGCAAAAAAGCATGCAGGCGGATCGCGATTTATCCTTCGGTAACTTCCACGCGTTGACGCCGAAGAGCTGCAGGGTTTTTTACGTTAATTCTAGCTCTTGCCGAACCCGCTATTCGATAACCCAGCAGCAGGGCCAGCACCGCCGCGTACTGCAGCGGCTTACGGAGATCCGCTTTTACCAGCCAGATATAGTGGGTCACGCCCGCTGCGGCGCTGACGTAAATCAGCCGGTGCAGCAGGTTCCACCGCCGCCCGCCCAGGCGGCGAATCCATCCTGATGTGGAAGTAATTGCCAACGGAATCAGCAATATGAATCCTGTAAACCCGGCAGTAATGAAGCGCCGCTTGGCCACGTCCGCCAGCATTTCATGCACATCAAAGAACTTGTCCAGCCAGATATACGTAAGGAAATGAAGGCTGGCATAGAAAAACGCGAAAAGGCCGAACATGCGGCGGAAACGAATCATCCAGAGCTGCCCACTGAGCTTGCGCAAAGGCGTAATTGCCAGCGTGACCAGGAGAAAAATTAGTATCCAGTCACCGGTGGAGTGGGTAATGACCTCAATAGGATTCGCGCCCAGATGGTGCGTGTAACCCTTCCAGCCGAGTCTGGCTACTGGCAGCAGACAGGCAAGAAAGACCAGGACTTTGATCCAGCGCAATGACTTCACAGAGGGATTCAAAAATCCTTCCTCAAATCCATGCCGGCGTACAGACTGGCCACCTGCTCGGCATATCCATTGAACATCAACGTCGGCCGCTTGGAGAATTCACCCAGCCGCCGCTCTCGGGCCTGGCTCCAGCGCGGATGGTCAACGTTGGGATTCACGTTGGAGTAGAAGCCATACTCGCTCGGGGCCGCTTTATTCCAGGTATTTACTGGCTGCTTGTCGGTAAAGCGAATTTTCACAATGGCCTTGGCGCTCTTGAAACCGTACTTCCACGGTATCACGATGCGCAGCGGTGCCCCGTCCTGATTGGCCAGAACCTCGCCATACATTCCAAAGCAAAGCAGTGCGAGCGGGTGCATGGCCTCATCCATGCGCAGCCCTTCTACGTAGGGCCATTCGAGTACTGCCACTTTTTGTCCAGGCATCTGCTTGGGATCATAGATAGTGGTGAACTCGACAAACTTCGCTTTGGTGAGTGGCTCGGCCTTGTTGATCAGAACGCTCAGAGGAAAGCCAATCCAGGGCACCACGATCGACCAGCCTTCAACGCAGCGGTGCCGGTAAATGCGTTCTTCGGGAGCAGCCAGCTTGATGATGCTGTCGACGTCGAGAGTCTGTTTATTCTTTACCAGTCCCTCGATCGTTACCGCCCAGGGACGAGTCTTGAAGTCTTTAGCCAGTCCGGCAGGCTCGTACTTGTCGGTCGAGAATTCGTAATAGTTGTTGTAGTTTGTGACGTCCTTGAACGGCGTGATCGTTTCGGACGTACTGAATGAACTTTTCCGCACGTTATCAATTTTTGCCTTGGCTTCGGCCACAGTGGGCGGAGAAGCAATCCTTCGCAGGCTCAGGCCCGTGGCTGCTGCTGCTCCGGCCACTGCCGCACCCACAAGGAATTTCCGGCGGTTCACATAGAGCTGCTTTGGAGTGACTTCTGAGGACGCAATATCGGTCGGCTTCTTAATGAGCATGAAATGAATCCTCTTCGAGAGTACCGATCCACTCTATCGATTAGATGCAAGGCCATCCCGCGTTCTTTGTGGATAGGACGCGGCCAGCACGTAAAAGTTTCATTTTTGCCGCTCAGCGGGAGTTAAGTCCAGGTTCTGCTTTGGCTTGCAGCTCTCGGCTAGTGTCTTTAGGAACCATCACCACGCAGCACTTCACGTACCTTGCGGGACAGTGTCTGGAGGGTGAAGGGCTTCTGCAGAAATGCGGTGCCGGTTTCGAGCACTCCCTGGTGCACGATGGCGTCCTCAGTGTAGCCGGAAAGATAGAGAACCTTGGTTTCAGGCCGGACCTGCATAAGTCGTTTCGCGAGCTCGCGGCCGCTGATCCCGGGCATGACAACATCGGTAATCATCATGTGAATGGGGCCGTTGTGGCTCTCTGCGATTTTCAGGCCCTCTTCACCGTTTTCAGCTTCCATGACGGTGTAGCCCTTGGATTCCAGAGTCTCGCGAACCAGCTGGCGCACTGATTCCTCGTCTTCGACCAGCAGCACAGTTTCCGAGCCGCCGGTTTCCGTGCTGGCGGTCTTCGCAGGCCCAATGGTGTCGGCCGCGTCTTCCACTTGTGGAAGATAAATGCGGAAGGTTGTGCCCTGGCCCACTTCGCTTTGCGCGAATACGTATCCGCCACTTTGCTTCACGATGCCATAAACGGTGGACAAGCCCAGCCCTGTACCCTTTCCTTTCTCCTTGGTTGTGAAGAACGGCTCGAAAATGCGCGATTGAGTTTCCTTATCCATTCCCAAGCCTGTGTCGGTAACCGAGATCAAGACATAGGAACCCGGATGGATGAATGTGTGCTCCCGCCGCAGGGCGCCATCCAAGGTCACATTCGCGGTATGTATTGTGATCTTTCCGCCGTCTGGCATCGCATCTTTTGCATTCACCACCAGGTTCATGATGACCTGTTCGAGCTGACCAGCGTCCGCCCGTGTCCGTCCCAGACCAGTGGACAGCTTGGTTGTGAGCTCGATGTTCTCGCCGATTAAAGGACGGAGCAGCCGCTCCATATCAGAAACAATGGCATTTACGTCCACTACTTTCAGTTCCAGCAACTGCTTGCGACTAAACGCCAGCAATTGCCGGGTGAGCGTGGTGGCGCGGTCGGCTGCCTGCTGCACCGCCAGCGCTTTCTGGTACATAGCCGAGGTGGGCTCCATCTGCTCCAGCAATACTTCTGTATAGCCGCCAATCACCATGAGGAGATTATTGAAATCGTGCGCCACCCCGCCGGCCAGGCGTCCCACAGCTTCCATCTTCTGTGCCTGGCGGAACTGATCTTCCAGCACCCGCCGTTCCGTGACGTCTTCGGCAATGATCTCCAGGACCTCCTCAGGTTCGGCGATGCCGGTAACCGCGCGCCCGCTTAGCCGCACTGTGATCGGGCTGCCATCTTTGCGTCTCCACTGCACTTCGATGCTATCCAGCCGTCCATTGCGCCGGAATTCCTTCATTAGCCGGGACTGTTCCTCGGGATTAAGAAAAATGTCTTTTTTGGGGTCGAGCGCGAGCACCTCTTCGGCGGAATCGTATGCCAACATGCTAATCAACGCAGGGTTGACATCCAGAAATTTGCCTTCCACGCTGGAGCGGTAAAGCCCATACACAGCACTCTGCACCAAAGATCGATATCGAGCTTCTGACCGGCGCAGGGCTTCTTCATTACCTTTGTGTTCGATGGCGCTGGCTAATTGCTGAGACACGAAGGTAAGTATGTCTCGATCCCGTTCTCCGAAACGGACGTTATCGGTGTAACTCTGAACCACCAGTACGCCGAAAGTATTGCTCGCAATCTTCAGTGGCACACCCATCCAGTCGACGGAGGGGGCTCCGATAAGTGTCACTTCGCCGCGTAGCACAAGTTCATCAAATACACGCGGAGTGGCCAGTAACGGCTCGCCGGTGCGCAGCACGTATTCCGTCAGGCCCCGGCCGAGCTTCTTGGGCGCCGGAGTTGGATCTTCTTCGTCCACAAAGTAAGGAAAGCTGAGGAGTTGCGTGACAGGATCGTAAAGTGCGATGTAAAAATTCCGTGCGTTCATCAGCTCGCCGACAATGTTGTGCATGGCTGCATAAAACTGCTGTAGGTCTTCGGCTGAGCTGGTTCGTTCTGCAATGCGGTACAGCGCTGAACTGAGGGCTTCGGCGCGTTTTTGGTCGGAGATGTCGCGATAAAGCGCGTAAATCGCGGCTTGCCTGCCACCGATGATCACCGGCGCGGTGGAGATGCACACGTCCACTTGCGTGCCATCTTTGCGCTGCCGCTTGGTCTCGAGGGTTACTTTCTCCCCTTTTGCGAGCGTCTCACCAATCCAGCAAGTCTCGGCGCTTCGATCGGGGGGCACAATTAGCTCATCAATGCGCTTGCCCAAAGCCTCTTCCGGGCTGTACCCAAACACTCGTGTGAATTCGGCATTAATACGGGTAACCCGGTAGCGCGGGTCGAGAATGCTGAGCGCCTCGGGAGTGCATTCCACCAATTGCTCGAGGAACGCTTGTTGTACTTCACGGGATTCTTCGTTCCAGTTGGCGGAGATGCTTTCCGGGGGACTGCTTAGCTCTGTGCCCGGATCCAGCAATGTGGGCGGCGAACCCTGCTGCAAGGCTTGCTTCAGCAACTTCGCGCGCACCAAGTCCGTAGACTTTGGACCGCGGGTGATCTTCTCACCCATGCAGGATTTCCTCCCGGAGGGCCTTAAATAGAGCTATCTCGGATGTTAGTTCGCAAGCTGGTGACTCGAAAGTTACGGAGGTAATTCTGCAAATGGGAAAAACGCGTGTAAATCGAGCTACTTACCCGAGGTGTCGGAGACCCCTGTCGCGGACAGCATTTCGCAGACCCGCTGCATGGCGCTGCGCTGCTCCGGGTTAATCGTCAGAAATTCGAAACCGTAGTGCAAGCCCCGCCGGTAGCGAACTATGGCCCGCAATTTCAGCGGATAGGAGCTCAGCGGCAGTTGAAACTCCATGGAAACGACCTCGCCCGGCTCCAGGTCTCCCGTCAGCGTGCCGCCAATGCCATCCTCTCCGAATTCCGTCGAGCGCCCCCAAAAGTGACTTTGCCCCGCCTCCCGGAAGACGCTTACTGACAGGCGTATGTCCAGCAAATAGCGCCGGTAACGCCGCTTGTTCCGGGAAGGAAGGGCAGGATCCGGATCGGCTTTGCTCGGGTCTTTCGTCATCAGTGCGTAATCCCGGGTGCGCTAGTTCCCGTGCAGGGAATAACCCGGCTCGAGCGGGAGCTTGCCACCAATTTTAACCACGGCGATTCCGCTGGTAATCGAGTAGACATCGACTAGGCCCACTGCTCCGGGAGTTGATTCCACTTTTTTAACCAGAGCGTCATCAGAGTTGACCACTACAATGGCAGCGCGATTTACGTGTTCGTGATTTACCCCTGCAACCAGGGCGTTCACCGCATTAGGTGACATTCCATAGACTTTGTCTACCACGATCTTCGCATCGGGTGAGGCCGGCTCGCGGATCACTAGCGTTATCGGTTTGCCGTTGGGCCAGTGGCTGATCTGCGCCTTGCAAACCTTAACCAGCTCGGCCATGGTGATCGTGGCCACCGGCGTTGATTTGTTGGATACAAGGGCGATGTCCTTGGACCAGGCACACGGAACCCAGCTCAGGAGCACTAGACCAAGCGCAAGCACACTTCGATTGGGCACCGGATTGCCCCCCTGGCACCGCGCAGTCTATCGTTGATTCTCTTGTAAGTTATATAAATGCTCAACGGCACGCGAGACGGTGTACCAATTGAGTAACAGTAATTTATTGCACTAGTCCCTAGATGAGACAGCCCTGATTTCTGCAACTTTCTTTCGCCGCCACACGTAACCTAAAATGGCGTCGTCATTTTCAGGAGGTCTCTCATGTTCTGTAATCAGTGTGGGACCCAGGTCCGGCCGGGCGATAGCGTATGTCCGAAATGCGGCAAAGCGGCTAACTGGCCTGCTACTGGATTCGCTCAGACCCGGCTCGAGCGCCACCTGCACACGCTGGCAATTTTGTGGATGGTAGTGGGCGCGCTATTTCTTATTCCGTCCGTCGTGCTGATGGTTCTCGGCAGCGTGGTTCATGTCGCTGTGCCTGGCACTGAGCAGTTGGCCAGAACTCTCGGACCCGTCGTGTTATACCTGCTGGGCTCGAGTCTGTTGATAGTGGCTGCAGGTGGAATCTGTGTGGGCTGGGGACTCATGCAACATCGGCCCTGGGCGCGCGTCACCGCCCTTATTTTGGGTGTCCTCGCTTTGTTTCATCCGCCATTTGGCACAGCACTGGGAATTTACACCCTCTGGGTCCTGTTCGGCGATGATCAGGGAGTGCAATACCGCAGCATGGCGCGAGCGGCCTAGACAGTCAGGCTATTTCCCTAATCCATAAAGCTTCACCGCGTTTTCGCGCAGCACCATGCGCGCCAGTTCGACTGCGCGTTCGCGGGTGATCTCTCCATCGTTGACCATGCCGCTCAGCGCGAGTGCCAAGGCCTCCCGGCCACGGGTTGCTGCCACGAAGCCGCTCTCTTCCCAGTCTGATTCCGCGCTGCCCGGCGACAAATCCGTGCCGAAAAGAATTTTTTCCGGATACCACTCCAGCCAGTCTCGTATAACTCCACTCAGTACTCGAGTGGAAATCAGAGAATCCTGTTCGGAGAAGTCGGCATAAACGTTTGGCTTGCCCATGAGTACGGCAGCCACCTTGGTGTAGGGCCCTGCGCCTCCGTGTACAAGGACGAAATTCGTTTTGCGCAACGACGCGTCATTCAACAGCGAATCCAGCATGCTCGGGTTCGAGCCGGCGATATCAAAGTAGCTGCCACAGCCGGTTCCCGTGTGGAAATGCACTGCCAGGCCCAATTTGCCCGCTTCCTGGGCAATGGCGTGAAGCAGGTAATCCTGCACCTTGGTATATTCCGCCTTGCTCGGCGTACCTCCTTTGACATAGCGAGCAAAGATGGGCCGGGCTTCGTCTTCCTGCGAATTGCCGAAGTTCAACGAGCGCAGGTAGGCCGCTTCAAACTTGATTGCCACCGCCCCGGCTTTCTTCTGACGCTCCAACGTCGGCGTGATTATCTTCTCCACGTAGTTGTCCAATATGGCAGGCATTGCCGCCACATTCTGATCCCTCATGTAGCGCTTCAGCAGCATTTCTTCGCGTTGGTAGAAGGCTTGGCGGTCAGGGGTGTCCTCCATGGCCTGGTTCTTCAAGGGGAATAGTAGTGCGTCATCAAAAGGAACCCACAAGAATCGCGGTGGGTTCAAACCACGTCCCATGGCCACGCGGTTGGCCAGCATGTATTCGATGCCGAGCTTGTCGAGCACCCAGTTGGGATAGTTATCGCCCTGCTCGCCAGCTACGCGCTGCTTGGTCTCAATCAGTTCGCGAATGTGTGCGGGATCCCGGTCGCTGTATTTGTAGCCGTAGAGTTTCTGCCAGGCTTGTAGGTAGAGCGGATTTTCTACCCGAGCCATCAGCGGATCCGGAGAAGGTTCCAGCAAATAACAAGGCAAAGCATCATAGTCGTCGTCTTTCTCACCCGCGCTCACGACTTTTGGTATGTGCGTGTGGTTGTCCACGGCTTTGATTTTGTTGATTTCCTCCAGCAGAGACGCGTCAGGAGAATTTTGCGCCCACCCAACAGATGCCAGCATCCCAAGCATCACTGAAATCGAAATAAACTTTCGCATTGCGGCCTCCACATTTCTTGATGTGCACGCTTCTCCAATTCCCGCGCCGCATCGTAAATTGATCACCCTAAATCGACAATCACAAAAAATCCCGTTCCTTACGACGGTAGCTGAACTGGCGTTCTTTTCCTTGGTTCTAGCTCTGTCAATTTTCTTGACAGTGTCCATCATCGTAGTCAGACTCAGGGTACCCAATTGTCCACAACTATCCCGTATCCGCCCGCAGCGCCGGTTTGCCCGCACACGCTGCCGGACGAACTCGAACAACTTGTTTTTTCTCCAACCCGTAGTTGGACCCGCCGTATTCTTCCCTGGGTGTTAATGGGGCCGCTGCTTCCGCTTGGCGCCGTCCTGCTTGACGGATTTTTCGTGCACCTGCCCGGCGATGCGGTGGGAGTTCCCGCACCAGGAGAGCGGCTGGGCGTTATCCATGTACACACTGCGGCAGGTCACGGCAGCGGCACGTTGCCGCAAGTCATCTCCGCGGCGCGCGACGCCAATCTCTCCTTCTTGGCAGTTACCGACCACAATATTACTGATAACCCAGCGACCCTCGACGATCCTTCCGAGTTCGCGGTGATCGCTGGCAACGAATTGAGCACCTCCAGCGGGCACTTTCTGGCTCTGGGCGTTCCTCCCAATTGGCCGTCCCGCCCTTCTTACGACGCGCGGACGATGTTGGCAGAGGCCCATGCTGCCGGCGGCGTGACTTTTCTTGCCCATCCCTACAGCAAGGATCCATGGAGCGAGTGGGGCGCCTCCGATTTCGATGGCATGGAAATCTGGAATGAGGATGCGGTCTGGCGGCGCAATACCGTGCTCGACCTCCTGATTTCGGCAATCCTTTATCCCGTCAACAACCAGTTGGCCATGCTTCGCCTGGCACGCACCCCCGAGCCCAACCTGGCGAAGTGGGATGAATTGCTGGCGCAGCGCCCGGTGGCCGGCATCTGCGGCGCCGACGCGCATGCCGCCATCCACATGTGGCATGGCATTGTCTGGCGATTCCCGGAATATTTGCCGGTGTTCCGCCTGGCGCGCCAGCATGTGCTGCTGGGGCCGCACCCGCAAGGCGGCGATCCTCGCGTGGCAAGTGCCACGGTTATCCTCGACGCTCTTAAGCGCGGTCATTCTTTTTGTGCGCTGGATGCCATTTATCCCGCAAGTGGTTTTGTGAACGAGATTTCCAGCAGCGTCGTCACCGCTGGATCGGGCGATTTTGCGCCCTGGACCCCAAACGCACACCTCCGCGTGATCGTACCTTCTGGCGCCAGTCTGCCCCGTATCAAGGTCTACCGCGATGGTCACAAGATCGTTGATAAAGAAGCGTGGAGCCTGGACGAACCCCTGCCCGGTCCCGGGTGTTACCGCTCGGAAGTTTATTTGCGTCAACCTGGGCTTACCGGATGGCACCGCTGGACTCTGTGGATTTTTTCTAACCCCATCTACGTCACCGCAAGCTCGCCGGCGGTAATGGCAGCCAGCAATTAACTCCGGACCCACACAATTTGAGAAAATAAGCATCTAACGACGCGTTCATGTTTATTCAGGGATTGACGCGCGCGCCGGCCTTGCTGATCGCCATCGTGCTTTCCCCGCTTGCGGGCAATTGGCTTTTTGCCCAGCCCTCTGCGCGCCCTGGGGCACCGCCTTCGAAGTCAAACCTTTCGGTTCTCGTGGTGGACGAAAACGGCGTCGCCGTGCCCGGAGCCCGCATCTTGCTGCAAGCTTCTGCCCTCCAACTGAGGTGCGAGACCCGTTTTGCGGGCCGATGCCAATTCATAAATCTCGTTCCGGGAAGCTACCAGCTTCGCGTTGAAAAGCCGGGCTTCTATGCGGCGCTCCAGAACACCATTGAGGTAGGCCTGACTTCCAGTGTCGAGGTGCAACTTTTGCATCAGCGTGAGGTTCGCGAGGTGGTGGATGTGGTGGAGTCGCAGCCCGCCATCGATCCGGTGCAGACTTCGTCTCAGGAACAGCTTACTGGCGTGGACATCATTAACATTCCTTACCCGGTGACCCGCGACTATCGCAACGTCCTCAACTTCATTCCCAGCGTCGTAAATGATGTGAATGGCCAGCCGCACGTCGCCGGCGCGGAGACTTACCAGACCCTGGCATGGCTCGATGGCTTTGATGTGACCCAGCCCGCCAATGGGCAATTATTGATACGTGTTTCCACGGACGCCTTCCGCTCGATCAACGTACAAACCAGCCGTTATTCGGCGGAATACGGAAAAGGCTCCGGCGGCATCATCGACATGACCACCGGCATTGGCGATGACCACTTCCGCTTTGCCGCCACTGATTTCATTCCCTCTGTGCAGGACAGGAGAGGAATCACGCTCGACAAACTGACCCCGCGCCTGACCCTATCGGGGCCTATCCGCAAGGGTAGAGTCTGGTTCTTCGATGCAGCCGACGGCGAGTATGACAATATTGTGATTACCGAGCTGCCTCCCGGAGAGGATCGGGATACTTTCTGGCGGGTCGGCAACATCGCCAAAGTGCAAGGCAATCTCTCCTCGCGCAATATTCTCACGACCAGCTTCAATTACAACTTTTCTCACGACGAGAATTCCGGCCTGTCCCCATTCAATCCACAGCAGGCAACCCCGGCGATTCGCGAACCGATCTACCAGACCAGTGTTCGAGATCAGCACTATTTTCCTGGTGGTGAGCTTCTAGAAACCGGCTTTGGCTACAACCGCTATGATCTCGATCAGACACCCCACGGTGCTGAACCGTACTTCGTCTCGCCTGAGACTACTGGCGGGAACTACTACTTCACCGCGCACACGCAGGCCGATCGGTGGCAGGCACTGGGCAACCTCTATTTAGCGCCAAAGAAGTGGTATGGACGTCATGAGTTCAAGCTAGGTGTGGACTTGGACCGACTCGCATATTCCGCGAATTTCCTGCGCCGTCCAATTTTATTTCTGCGAGAAGGCCAAACTCCGCCGCCCAGCGGGGATTGCCTCACCATCCCGCCCTCCCCCTCCCCCTGCTCCCGTTTTTCTATATTTCCCGGGGCACCGGTCTCAGAAAAGCACAACGTCGAACTCAGCGGCTACTTCCTGGATCGCTGGCTGCTCACTGACCGCATGCTCGTCGAAGCAGGCCTTCGCTTCGACTGGGATGAGATTATTCGTCATTCGCTGTTCTCACCGCGGTTGGCTACGACTTACGTTTTGGATAATCGAGGTAATACCAAGCTCTCCGCCGGAGTGGGCCTGTTTTACGACGCGACTCCACTGTTCCTCATCGCCCGCCCGTTGGCAGGCCAACGGGTCGACTACTTCTTTGATGCGAATGGAATTCTTTCAACCGGTCCGCTCACTACCGGGTTCACCCTCAATCCGAGCGCGCTGCAAGCACCTCGTTTTATCAACTGGAGCGCGGGAATCGAGCGCAAGCTGCCGGCGCAGATCTATCTGAAGGCTGAGTTCATGCGGAAACGCGGTGTTCATGAGTTCGTCTACAACGCCGGCAACGCAGTCTCACTTACCACCGGCACCCTAAATGATTTCGGGCTGCAGAACACGCGCAAGGATCACTATGATTCTTTCCAGATCACGTTGCGGCGCACGTTTCAGAAGGGCCACATCATCATGGTCTCCTACACGAGGTCGCGCGTGCGCTCGAACCAGGTTCTCGATTTCAATGTGGATAACCCCGTCCTCAGCGGCCAGGTTCCCGGACCGTATCCGTGGGACACGCCCAATCGTTTTCTCTCCTGGGGCTTACTGCCGCTCATCAAGGGGTTTGACCTGGGCTACTCGACCGAGCTGCGCGACGGCTTCCCCTTTTACCTGGTCAATGATCAGCAGCAACTCGCACCGCTACCCGGTTCGACCACGGTGCCCGGGTTCCTCCGTTTTCCAACCTTCTTCACACTGAATGTGCATTTGGAGAAGAGGTTCTCTTTCCTCGGCTATCATTGGGCGGTTCGCGGCGGTTTTGACAACATTACCGCGCGCAAGAATCCTGCTGTGGTAAACAATGACGTCAATTCCCCAGAATTTCTGCAATTTGGTGCGTTCACCACCCGCGCCTTCACAGGCCGCGTGCGCTTCCTGGGGCGCAAGAACTAGGGATGTGAGGACGGCCCTCCTTTCGCGTCCCCTAAGCGCAGCCTCTCGGCCGGCAGCGGGAATAGACGCCGCAACTGTGAAGTGCAGACGTTTGCGCATGTATTCGCCAAGTCTTCTCCGGTCCTTTCCCCGGGAATTTATTACCTTGATAAGGCAATAACTCTTCGGATCTCAACCTCCGCTAGTTCCCTAAGTTCAACTATTTCCGTGGATGGAATGTGAAATGCTGTACGAACCATAGCTTTGGCATAACGTCGCTTCGCATAGGTTTTGTCACGCCGTTGCTCCGCAAGGAGGATGACTGATGACGATATCTCGACGAGCTAATGACAATTGGAGAGAAGTATCGAAGGCGGCCAGCCAGGAGCAAGACCCTGAAAAGTTACTGAAACTAGTTCATGAGTTGAATGAAATCCTGGAACGCCAGGAAGAAGCCCGTAGTGAACTACGGCGGAATTTTTGAGCAATTCCGGACTCTCAATTCCACGGCTGCTGCCACGTCAACCTGCGAACCACTCCGCGTCCGGACCCAAGGTGTAGAATATTTGCTGTGTCATGTACGGCGGAAAGTGCTTTTACTCCGATCAGCTACTCGCAATCTCACGTCCGCCAGCTGAATCCCTAATTGCAGTCCTGTCATCTTAGCCTGTGGAGGAAAATCATGGCGCACGAAGTACCTGCTTTGCCGTATGACTACGCAGCCCTGGAGCCTTACATCGACGAAAAAACCATGCACCTGCATCACGACATGCACCATGGTGCTTACGTCAAGAACTTGAACGCGGCGCTGGAGAAATATTCCAACCTGCAATCCAAGAGTCCGGAAGAGTTGCTGCGCGACCTGAATGCCATTCCCGAGGACATTCGCACCGCCGTCCGCAACAATGGTGGCGGACACGTGAACCACACCATGTTTTGGAAGATTATGAAACCCAAGGCTGGAGGCGACCCCAGCGGCCCGATTGCTGAAGCCATCAAGAAAAGCTTCGGCAACTTCAAAGATTTCCAGACCAAGTTCAATGAAGCCGGCACTAAGGTTTTTGGCAGCGGATGGGTTTGGCTGGCGGGCAAGTCCAGCGGCGAAGTGCAGATTCTTACCACTCCGAATCAGGACAATCCGATCTCCCAGGGCTTGTTCCCCATTTTTGGCAACGACGTCTGGGAACATGCCTATTACCTCAAATACAACAATCGCCGCCCCGAATATCTCCAGGCCTGGTGGAACGTCGTGAACTGGGAAGAGATCAACAAGCGATTCGAGGTCTTCAAGGCGCACCACGAGCCCGCGATGGCGCGCTAAATTGCAGTAGAACCATTTCTAGTAGGCTTGTTTTGGGCAATTAAATGGGCCGGCAGCCAAAAAGCGGTGACTTTTCTTGGCTATCGGCCCATTCGATCCTGAATTGGATCGGAGGTGATGTCTATATGGTAATCGCCTCCGCCCAGATGTCAAGGACAACTTAGCCATCTACTCTGGAAAAGCTGCGATTCCGGACCAAATTGGGCCGCTGCACAGCTTCCTCCGACTACCCTGCGTTGACACTAAACCACTCTAACTGTTAACGTTAAGGCTTTTAGAAGCCCTCATTTTCCCGGTTCTATCTGCATCCCATGGACCAGACGCTGCGACAACTAGGCGAATTACTGCTTGGGTCCATCCCCACCATCGTTTTACTCACCGTTCTATACCTGATTTACAAATCAGTCCTGCACAAACCTTTGGAAAGGCTGCTGGCCGAGCGGCGTAGCCGAAGCGAGGGAGCCCTCGAGAAAGCTCGCGCCGATATCGCTGCTGCCGAGGCACGCACGGCAGAATACGAACAGCGTCTCCGGGATGCGCGCCTGGCACTATTCAAAGTGCAGGAAGCGCGCCGCCAAAAGGCTATGCAGCTTCGTGCGGCTGCAGTGGCGGAAGCTCGCACCCGGGCCCAGCAACTGGTTAGCGAAGCCCGTGCCGCCATTGAGCAAGACAAGGTTGCGGCACAGACCGGACTTCAGGCCGAAGCTCTTAAGCTGGCGGCGGAAATCGTCCGCACCGTGCTGCGGCCCGTCACCGCTGC
>Ga0066702_10000124_pt1 | contig 14611 bp, 14 predicted proteins | sample GraSoiAngelo_151_FD_66507 | JGI IMG/M metagenome (GOLD analysis project Ga0066702, IMG submission 66507) | Grasslands soil microbial communities from the Angelo Coastal Reserve, California, USA - 14_1009_12_20cm | ecosystem: Environmental > Terrestrial > Soil > Grasslands | place: USA...
AGCACAACCCGCCCCTCTTCCCCACCGGCAACGAGGATCCCGGCAACGGCCTGCTCGGCGCGGTCGCCGTCCTCATGGCCCTGCTGCACCGCCAGCGCACGGGCGAGGGCCAGTACATCGAGAACCCGCAGCTCAACGCCACCATGGCCCACATGGCCCACGCCGTCCGCACCGCTGACGGCCGGGTCCTCGGCGCCGGCCTGCTCGACCCGCTCCAGATGGGCATCGGCCCCCTGGACCGGCTGTACCAGACCGCTGACGGCTGGGTCTGCATCGTCGCCGCCCTGCCCGCCGAGCGGGCCGCCGTCGGGCGCGTCCTCGGCGTCGACACCGACGACGCCGACCCCTACCGCCTGGAGACCGCCATCGGCGACGCGGTGGCCGCGGGCAAGACCGACGAGTGGGTCGACGAGCTGACCGGCGCGGGCGTGGCCGCGGTCGCCCCGAGCGGGCCCAACATGGCGGCCCTCCTGGACGACCCGCACTACCGGGACACGGACCGGGTGGCCGAAGGTGTGCATCCGGACAAAGGGACGGTCGTCGAGATCGACCAGCTGGTCTCGGTCAGTGACGCCGGGCGGGTCCCCCACCGGCTGGCGCCGCGCCTCGGCCAGCATTCAACCGAGGTTCTGCAGATGTTGGGTTACAGCCAGGAAACAATCGCCGGCCTGCTCGAGCGCGGGTCGATCACCATCGGAGCTTGAACATGTACGAACTCATTAGCGTCGACGACCACATCATCGAACCGCCGGACGTGTGGACCGACCGGCTCCCGGCCAAGTACGCCGAGCAGGCGCCACGCGTCGTGGAGCTCGACAACGGGACGGAGGCGTGGCTGCTCAACGGCGTCCCAGAAGCCACCATGGGGCTCAACGCCGTGGCCGGCCGGCCGCCCGAGGACTGGGACACCGACCCGCTGCGCTACAGCGACATGATCGAGTCCTGCTACAACCCGACCCAGCGGGCCAGGGACATGGCCGCCGACGGCGTGGTGGGCAGCATCTGCTTCCCCTCGCTGCTCGGTTTCGCCGGCGCCAAGCTGCTGCAGTTCGAGGACAAGGAGTTGGCCCTGGCCATGTGCCAGGCCTACAACGACTGGATCTTCGACGGCTGGTGCGCGGCCGCCCCGGATCTGTACATCCCGATGGTGATGACGCCCATGTGGGACGCCCATCTCTGCGCCGCCGAAGTCCGGCGCACGGCGGCCAAGGGTGCCCGCTGCATCACCTTCTTCGACGACCCGGGCGGCATCGGCCTGCCCGACCTGTGGGGCGAGTACTGGGATCCGCTGTGGGACGCCCTGTCGGAGACCGGCCTGGTGGTCAACTGCCACATCGGCGTGTCGGGCCACCTCCCCTTCCCGGCCGGCGCGCCCTTCCACGTGACCATCATGCTGGCCCAGGTGACCGGGGCCATCGGACTGGTCAACCTGCTCGAGAGCCCGACCCTGCGCAAGTGGCCGAAGCTTCAGTTCGCCCTGTCGGAGGGCGGCCTGGGCTGGATCCCGGCCCAGCTGGAACGGTGCGACCGGATGTGGGAGAAGCACAAGCACTGGTCCAAGCTGGACGACCTGCTTCCATCGGACATCTTCAAGCGCAACTTCTACGGCACTTTCGTCGACGACCAGATCGGCATCGACCTGCGCCACCACATCGGCGCCGACCGCATCATGTGGGAGAGCGACTTCCCCCACGTCGAGACGCCCTGGCCCGACTCGCAGGACGTGATCAAGCGGCTGATGCACGACGTGCCGGAGGACGAGGCCGTGGCGATGACGAGCGGCAACGCTCGCCGGGCCTACCGCTGGCCCGCCTCCCGCTAGAGGCGCAGCTCCACGTTCTTGTAACGCAGGAACTCCCGGACGCCGGCCAGGCCGCCTTCGACGCCGTAGCCGCTCTGGCGGCGTCCCCCGAAGGGGGCGCCGGGGCCGGCCGGCACCCCGCCGCCGTTGACGCCGACGCTGCCGGCGTCGAGGCGCTGGGCCAGGCGGTGGGCCCGGCTGACGTCGCGGGTGTGGACGTAGGCGGCCAGGCCGTAGGGCGTGCCGTTGGCCAGGGCCACCGCCTCGTCCTCGTCGTCGAAGGGCGTCACGGCCAGGACGGGGCCGAACACCTCGACCTGCCCCACCTCCGAGCCCGGCGCCACGTCGGCCAGCACCGTGGGCCGGAGGAAGAACCCTCCGGCGTGCTCGCCCTCCAGGCGGGTCCCGCCGGCCCGCACCGTCGCCCCCGCCTCCTTGGCCCGGTCGACCATGGCCAGGATGCGCTCGCACGCCGGGCCGCTGATGACCGGCCCCATCATGGTGGTGGGCCGGAGCGGGTCGTCGACCGGGATGCTGTCGTAGAGGCCGGCGACGCGGGCGATCATCTCCTCGTAGACGGCGGATTGGACCAGCATCCGGGTCGGGTGGGTGCAGCCCTGACCGGACAGACCGATGACCCGCGCCGCCGTGGATATGGCCCGATCGAGGTCGGCATCGGCAAAGACGATGTTGGCCGACTTGCCGCCCAGCTCGAACAGGCAGGGCTTGAGCGCCTCGCCGCAGGCCGCCGCGATCCGCCGGGCGGTGGCCGCCCCGCCGGTGAAGCTCACCTTCTCGATCCCGGGATGGGAGACGATGGCGCTCCCTGTCTCCCCGGTCCCCGGTAGCACGCTGACGACGCCCGGCGGCAGACCGGCCTCCAGGCACAGGCGCCCGAACTGGACGGCGGAGAAGGGGGCCAGCTCGGACGGCTTGAGCACCACGCAGCATCCGGCGGCCAGCGGCGGGCCGACCGTCATGCCGATGGACGCCAGCGGGGCGTTCCACGTGAGGATGACGGCGACCACGGGGTAGGGCTCGGGCAGGGTGTAGTCGAGGATGCGGCCCGGATCGGTGGGGATCGCCTGACCTTCGAGCCGTTCGGCCCAGCCGGCCGAGTGCTCCAGCCACTCAGTGCACAGGGCGGTGCCCAGTGACACCGGGATGCCGGCCTCGAGGGCGCCGAGGACGGACAGCTCGGCGCCGTCCCTGGTGATCAGCTCGGAGAGCCGGAAGAGGGCCCGGCGGCGGGCGGAGGGAGCCCACTGGCTCCACTCGGCCGCGGCCTCTGTGGCCGCGGCCACGGCGTCATCCACATCGCGGGGGCCGGCGGCGGGAACCGACGCCTGTACCTGCCCGGTGGACGGGCTCACATGTTCAAAGGAGCCGGCCTGCCCCTGGACCCTCTCCTCTTTGCCGATAAGCAGCCGGGGCGGAGCCATCTCCTGCGCGGCCGCGACATGGCGTTCGTTCAAGGTAATCACGACCCGGATCGTATTGAGTATATTGATTCTGCGTCAAGGCCTGGTAAACTGGCGCAGTGGTCGCCCTACCGACGCCTTTGAGGTTACTCGATTCCAAGGTAGCCGTGGTCACCGGGGCCGGAACCGGGCTGGGCGCCGCCACCGCCCGCGCCTTGGCCCGCGAAGGCGCCGCAGTGGTCCTGGTCGGCCGGCGCTCGGACCGGCTCGAGGAGACGGCGGCATCGCTCGGGCCCGACGCCCGGTACGTCGTGTTCCCCGGTGATGTCTCGCAAGAGGAGACGGCGGCCGGCGCAGTGAAGGCCGCGGTGGCGGAGTTCGGCGGCATCGACATCCTGGTCAACAACGCCGGCATCCATGCCCGCCCCGTCCTCGTGCACGAGACCACCGTCGCGGAGTTCGACGAGTTCTACTCCGTCGACCTGAAGGGCCCGTTCCTGTTCACCCGGGCCGCCGCCCCTCGCATGCTCGAGCGGGGTGGCGGGGCCGTCATCAACATCTCCTCCATGGTCGCCCTCGTCGGCTTCATGTACTCGTGCGCCTACGCCGCAGCCAAGGGCGGCCTCGTCGCCCTCACCCGCGCCACCGCGGCGGACTACGGCGACGGCGGCATCCGGGCCAACTGCATCTGCCCCGGCGGTATGGAGCCGGTCGAGCGGGGCAACCTCGGCCCCGGCGACTACGACAAGCTCATGCAGGCGGTGACGCGGGCCGGCGGCACCCTGGTGCAGCGCACCGCCCACGTCGACGAGGTGGCCGAGATGGTCCTGTTCCTGGCCGGACCGAACTCCCAGTCCCTGACCGGCGCGGTCATCCCCTTCGACGCCGGCTTCACCGCCCACTGACCGGAGGTACTCCCGTGACGACCGCCCCTGAGATCGTCTTCGACCACCACACCCCCGAGTACGCCGACCACTGGCCCGAGCTGAGCCGCCGGATCCGGTCGCAGTGCCCGGTGGCCCATACCCCGGCCTGGGGCGGCTTCTACGTGGTCACCACGTACGAACAGATGCGGGAGGTCATCCTCGACGACGAACGCTTCTCCAGCCGGCGCACCGTCGAAGGTGTGGACCCGTCCTGCCCCATCGGGATCACCATCCCGCCCGCCCCGATTGGGACCATCCCCATCGACCTGGACCCGCCCGACCACCGCCCCTACCGCCACCTGCTCGACCCCGACTTCTCGCCGCGGGCGGCCGAGGGCTGGCGGCCGTTCGTGGTCGACGCCGTCACGGCCTGCATCGACGAGATCGTCGAAGCCGGCCGGGGCGACATCGTCTACGACCTGGCCAACCCGATCCCGGCCCTGCTCACCTGCCGGATCATGGGCCTCCCGTTGGAGGACTGGCAGTACTACGCCGAGCCCATGCACGAGTCGGTGTACACGCCGCCCGGCACGCCTGAGGCGGAGGCCGTGCACGGCAAAGTCGAGGTGATGTTCGGCAAGCTGATGGAGGCGGTGGCCGACCGCCGGAAAGAGCCCCGTGACGATCTGATCACCAAGCTGGTCCAGGCCGAGGTCGAGGGGGCCCCGATCGGCGACGACGTGATGCTGCAGATGCTCTTTCTCGTACTCGTCGGCGGCGTGGACACCACCACCTCGCTCATCGCCAACGGGCTGCGCTGGCTTTCTCAGCACCCCGACGTCCGGGACCGCCTCCAGGAGGACCCCGAACTGCTGCCGACGGCGCGCGAGGAGATGCTGCGCTACTTCACCCCGACGCAGGGCCTGGCCCGCACGGTCACCCGGGACACCGAGCTGGCCGGCGTACCGCTGAAGGTGGGCGACCGGGTCTTCATGTCCTTCGCCGCGGCCAACCGGGACCCCGCCCAGTTCACCGAACCGGACGAGGTGCAGGTCGACCGTATGCCCAACCGTCACGCCAGCTTCGGTCTGGGCGTGCACCGCTGCCTCGGCTCGCACATCGCCCGCCTGGAGTTCGACGTCGTGCTGTCCGAGATCCTCCGCCGCCTCCCGGACTACGCGGTCGATGACGAAGCGTCGAAGCGCTACACCACGGTCGGGGTGGTCAACGGGTGGGAGAAGATGCCGTTCACCTTCTCCCCCGGTCTCCGCGAGGGGTCACCGCTGACCGCCCAGTACCGCCGGTTCAGCTCCTGACCGGCGTGAGTCCGACTCCCAGGTAGCCGCCGACCAGGTCGTCCACGTCCACCTCGCCGGGCTCACCGCAGAACACCACGGAACCCCGGCTGAGCACGTACAGGAAGTCGGCCAGCGCCAGCGCCCGGTGGACGTACTGCTCGACGATCACGAGCGTCGACCCTTGCCCGGCCAGGCGTTCCAGGAAAGCGAAGATCTGGTCGAGCACCCGCGGTGCCAATCCCATGGACACCTCATCCAGGAGCACCACCTTGGGGTTGGTCACGTACGCGCGGGCGAGGGCCAACATCTGCTGCTCGCCGCCCGACATGGTGCCGGCCAGCTGGTCGAGGCGCTGCCCCAGCACGGGAAACGCCTCCGTCGCGTGCTCCACCACCTCGGCCTCCGGCCGGCCGGGTCGGCCCTGCAGCCGGAGGTTCTCCCGCACCGACAGCGACCGGAAGATGCCGCGACCCTCCGGCACCAGGCATACTCCCGATTGGACATACCGGTGCGGTGGGGACCCGGTCAGGTCGGTCCCGTCCAGGCGGACCGTTCCGGAGCCTGGCCTCAGCAGACCTGAAGCCACCCGCAGGAGCGTCGTCTTGCCCGCCCCGTTGGCGCCGACGACGGCGGCGACCGAGCCGTCCGGCACCTTCACCGTCACGTCGTGCAGCACCGATGAACCCCCGTAACCGGCGCAAATCGCGCCCAACTCAAACATGCGCGGGCGTCTCCGATCCGAGGTAGGCGGCGGCGACCGCTTCGCTGGCCAGGACGTCGGCCGTCGGACCGTCGGCCAGCGGGCGGCCGAAGTCGAGGACGTAGAGGTACTCGCAGACCCGGCTGACGAGCGACATGTCGTGCTCCACCAGCAGGATGCCGACATCTCGTTCGGCAAGGACCCTCAGGAGGATGTCGCCGAACCCGGTGGTCTCCGCTGAATCCAAGCCGGATGAGGGTTCGTCCAGGAGCAGGACCGAGAAACCGCCCACGAGGGTCATGGCCAGTTCCGTCAGCCGGCGCTGGCCGGTAGGCAGTCCGGCCACGAGCCGCGCCGCGATGGGCTCAATCCCGCAGAGCTCGAGGGCAGCCCGGGCCGCCTCCCTCGTCTCTCCCCGCTCGCGCCGTGTGGCCCACAGGTGGCCCGTCGGCCGGCAGGTGACCAGGGTGGCCTCGTAGCTCAGCTCTACGTTCTGCTGCACCGTCTGGCTCTCGAACAGCTCCATCCTCTGGAACGTGCGCCCCAGTCCCCGGCGAGCTCGGGCCGCTGGGCCGAGACGGGAGATGTCGGTCCCGTCGAGCTCGAACCGTCCCCGGCATTCGATCAGGCCGCAACAGGCGTTGAACGTCGTCGTCTTGCCCGCCCCGTTCGGGCCGATGAGCCCGGTGATCCGCCCCCGGGGCACCTCGACGTGTGCCCCGTCGACCGCCACCAGGCCACCGAAGGCCACCTGGAGATCACGCGCCGCGAAGCCGGGCCCGGTCATTGCGGGTTCCAGCCGGGGATGCGGCTGAGCGCGGGTGACGACGAAGACCGGGGCGCCCACTCGGCCGCCCGCCTGGACAGCCTGGACTTCAGAGATGAGGCATCGACCGGCTTCATGGCGACGAGGATGGCGGCCAGGCCGAAGATCATCGGCAGCGATTCCACCAGGCGAGCGCTGGTGATGTACGAAGGTACGACGGTGAAGGAAAGTGCCGCGATCACCGGGGCACGGACCGCTCCGGTGCCGGCGACGAACAGGACAGCCAGGATCACCAGCGATTCCAGCCACGGGTAGGTGCTGGAGCTGACGAAGCCCACACTGGACGCGTAAGCCGCGCCGCCTACCGCGGCCAGGAATGCCGACAGGGCGAATGCGAGGGTCCGGGCCGTGTTGACGCTGGTGCCGCGCACTGTCAGGGCGAGCGGCGAATCGGCCATGCCCCGCAGCAGGCGCCCGAGGCGGCTCCGTTCGACGACCAGCACGACGCCCAGGACGGCGGCCGCGACGGCCAGCATGCAGAAGTAGAACGTCTTCGGGTGCTGCCCGTCGACGAAGCCCAGCCGGGGACGCCCCGCGGTCAGAGAGCCGAACGGGCCGAACATGACCTTCAGGGGGTAGACCAGGTTGGAGAGCAGGATTCCGAAGCCGAACGTGGCCAAGGCCAGGTAGAGGCCGGAGAGACGAATCGCCGGCACGGCCAGCACGAGCCCGATAGGTACGGCGGCTAGCCCGGCCAAGAGGAGGCTGACCAGCCAGGGGACGTGAAGCCCGCCCGTCAGGTGGGCCATGGTGGCCCCGCCGACTGCGGCAAAGCCGAAATGAGCCAGAGATATCTGCCCGGATGTTCTGACCAGGAGGCGCAGGGACGAGAAGATGACGACCATGGCGAGCGCGTTGGTATAGATGGGAAGGCGCAGCCCGACGATCCACGGCACCGCCACCGCCAACCCGACGACGGCGACCACTCCTGCGTTTCTCAGGGCGGCCGGGACCTCGGCGGGCGGGCGATTCCGAACCGACCCCGTCGCAGCTACTTCCCGGAGCCGGCCGGACGGGGCGAGGAGCAGCACGGCGAACAGCGCGAGGAACGGGATGCTGGCCGGCAGTCCCTGGACCCACTGAAGGTGGGCGGCCGGGCCGGCTGCGATCTTCTCGGCCGCCGCGTACAAGAGACCGATGAGGATGCCCCCCGCGTAGGTCATGGGCAGGCTGGAGAAGGCGCCGACCGCGGCGGCGCTGAACGCCTGGACCACGATCAGGATCAGGTCGAGCGGGCTCAGGCCGGTGGACGGCGCGAGCAGCAGGCCCGAAAGGGCGGCAAAGGACGATCCGATGATCCAGGCCACGCTGCGGGTCGCCCACGGGGATATTCCGTTCAACCCGAGGAGGCTGGGCGACTCGACCACCGCCCGCATGGCCACACCGACCCGGGTGGACCGGAGGTAGACCGATAACGCCACCATGATGAGGGCGGCCAAGCCGACCGTGACCATCTGGTCCACCCCGACATGGACCCCCGCGATCTGGTAGCTCCTGGTCGGCAGGAAGGCGGGGAACGGCCGGCCCTGGGCGCCGAACAGCAAAGTCATGAGCGCTTCGATCCCGAGGAGGAGGCCGATCGTGGCCACGATCTTGGCCGTCGTTGTGACCCCTTCGAGACCTCTGGCCATAAGTTCGAACAGCAGTCCGGCCACCGGCCCGGCCCCGAACACCACGAGGCTCACCGCCACCCAGGACGGGAGATGGCAGCTCGAGTGCAACCAGAAGTAGAGGTAGGCGGCGGCCGCCGCGACCGCGCCGTAACCGAAGTTGAAGATCCCAGATGTCCGGTAGGTGAGGACCAGCCCGAGTCCGGTGATCGCGTACACGGAGCCGCTGGTGAGCCCGATGACGATGAAGGGGGCCCAGCTCACGGCTGGCACATCCGGCACGCTCGGAGTCCCGCCGGGTCTGCCTGGGCTACGGGGACGGCGGCCTTGCCCGCCATCACCGGGCAATCCCGAAGGTGGAAAGTGGTCATTCGCGGCGCCGACCAGAAGGCGGTCGCGATCGGCCGGTCAGTTACCAGGGCGGGAAGGGTCAACGCGGCTGATCTTCGGATCACCTCCCGGCGGGCCGAACGGGTCCGGCTCATGGCCTGGATCAGCCAGATGCAGTCGGCCACGGCGGCAGTGATCACGGCGAAGATGGCGCCCTCCAGCCAGCCCATCTGTGACTCCCACCGGGTTTGAAGGGCGGCGCCGATCCAGGCCGCGAGGAGCGCAGCCCCGCAGGTGCCGTTTACGAGCAGGACCGCCAAGTGGTCGCCTGGCGTCCAGGGGTCACGCACCGTTCGACGCCACCTTCTTCCGGACGGGCCGGGCTCGCGACGCGGGCAGCGCGTCCAGGCTGGCCTGGATCTGGTCGAGCTGGCCGCTCACCCGGTCCAACTTGCGCCACTCGTCCCGGATGTCAGCGGAGATCCACAGCGTGGCCGAGGCCGCCATCAGGAAGATGCCGAATATCCCACCGGAAATGACGTAATGCACCTGCTCCGCCGGGTAGGCGGTGGTGGCCACGCCGACCCAACCCGCCGCCAGTACCACGACGGCGACCAGAGCGACGGCGAGCGCGGCGGCCCGGTCCCACTGGGATTTGATGATCAGCCCGATGATCTTGCCCATCTGACCCCCTTGAGGCGAATGGTGTGGCCGGCTAGGAGCGTGGCCGCGGCGGCGATGACGAGTAACAGGTAGAAGAGGCCTCCGAGCCCGGCGACGGTCGCCGCTGGGGATACCCGAGCCGGAGCAGTCGGCGGGGGGGCCGACGTGGCGGGGGCACGGCCTTCGCCGATCGGTGCCGAGGAGGGACCGGAAGTCGCTACCGGGGCGGTGCCGGCAGGCTGCGAGAGATTGGCGGCACCCCCCGGCGCGGTGACGGCCGGCGCGGTGGTGCTCCCCGGTGATGGGCCGGAAGGAGGCGTCCATCCGCCGGTCGGATTGCCCCCGCCGTCAAATCCCGGTCCTGACCCTCCCCCCTGCACGCTGGGCGCGGCCGAGGCGGACGCCAGCCCGAGTGAATAGGTGACCGTCGCCCTTTTACCGTTCGGATCCGTCTCGACCATCCTGATCGCCACTCCCGGTGCGACCACGCCGGTCTCGGTCTTGTTGGCACCGAGGAGGGAGACGGTTACGCCGGCTTGCTCCAGGGCCGATGAAAGCGGCCCGGCGGGCGGTAGGGGCACCGTGGTGCCGGCCAGCGTCAAGCCGTTCTCGTCCAGGCCGACCGGCACTCCGTTCACAGTGATGGTGCCGACGGATATGGCCGAGCTCGTCGTGGTCTGCCCGGAAGCGGTGAGGGTCGCCGACGCACGCGATTCGACCCCCGAAATATCCAGGGGTCCGGCCGAGAACCCGCGCGCCGCCGTCGAAGCCGAGGCGACGACCACCGCTCCCCCACCGGAGATGACATCCGCATCCGATACCGCCGACGAGATCTCGGCCGATGCGGCCGAGTACCCGGCCTGGCCGGCACCGTGGGATCTGGTTCGGGTGCTGGTCGCGCTCAGGCGGTAACCGGGCTGGGTCACCGACGACTGGGATCGGCCGGGGTAACCGGACGACGCCTCGAACGGGTAGGAGGGCGGTGGGACGGGCGACGATCCGCCGAGCACGTTCAGGAGGTCGAGGAGGTCCGGCCCCGGGTAAGGGTCGGCGGCGAACGCCTCGGAGTCCGGCAGCGACGACACGATGGCCGTGACGTTCGGGCCGGATGCCTCCAGCGTGGTTCGCGTGGCGTCCTCCTCCGATGCCGCGGTCACCGTCACCCCGGCGGCGCTGGCCGCCCCGGTGAACGGCCCCCCGCCCGCCGCTGGTGCGGCCTGCGCCCGGGCCACCCATCCGGCTCCGGCCGCCGCGACGACGACGGCCACCGACAGGGTCAGCCGGCGCACTGTGGGGTGTCCCCGTAAGGCGCGCTCCATTGCGAGGCGGTGATGGTCATGACGAACCAGCACGGCGGGGGGTTGACCGGCACCCGGTCGAAGCTGAGCGGGATGGTGAGCCCGCCGAAGGTCTGGTTCCGGAACCTCTGCAAGGCGGAGGTGAGCGACGCCGAGGTCACCGGGCCGCTTATCTTCGCGATGGCCGCGCCGAAGATCTCGGCCGACGCCCAGCCGGCGGCGCTGGCTGGATCGGAGATCTGGCCCGGCTCGTACTGCTTCATCGCCTGCTGGTACTCCGCCACCCCCGGGATGAGCGGACCGCCGGTGAAGGGGAATGTGGTGTTGAACACGATCGAGTTGCGCAGTCCCGGGATCGTGTTGAAGTTGCCCTCGGTGACGCCGTACCCGATGAGCCAGTAAGGGTCGAAGCCCTGCTGGTCACAGGAGTTGGCCACATTGACCGTGGCGCTTGAGGGCATGATCAGGACGACCGCCTGCGCGCCGGCCGACTTCATCTGTATGCACTGGGCGGTGTAGCTCGGGGCGGCGAATGACGCAGAACCGTTGTAGACCACATGCCAGCCGATGGACGGGGCGTACCTGCTGTCGATGCTGGCACCCTCGGAGCAGACGGCGCCTTCCTGGCAGACGAGGATGGCCAGGTTCCGATCGCCCTTCGGGAAGAGGAGTTTGGCCCCGGCGGCCGGTCCGTCCTGCACCAGGGTGTTCTCGATGTCGCCCTCGGGGAAGAAGTTGGGCAGCTGGCCCCACGACGCGGCGCCCGTGCCGTCACCACCGATGACCGGTATCCCCTGCTGGCGCAGGTAGCTCGCCGACGCCTGTTGGGTCTGGGACGCCCAGGCGCTCACCTCGGCCACGATGTGCTCCTGTTGAACCAGCGCCTGGGTGTCGGCCAGGTTCTGGCCGGGATCGGACTGGTCGTCGCGCACGTAGAGCTTCACCGGGTGGCCGTTCACGCCGCCGCGGGAATTCACAAAGCTGACCCACGCCTCCAGGCCGACCACCCCAGGGGCCTCGGCGCCACCTGTGATCCCGCTGTAGTTGCCGACGCTGCCAATGACGATCGGTGAATGGTCGGTCCCGCCGCCGCCGGGCGGTGGCGCTGGGAGCGCCGACCCCGTCTGGCCGGCCGACGCCGATGTCGACGGCGGCGCCCCACCCGCCGCGGTCACCGAGCCCGGCCGTCCGCCACTTCCAACCGGGCCGGTCGAACCGGCTGACCTTCCTCCCCCGGCGGCCGCCGTCCCGTTGCCGGCCGGTCCGCTGGTCAAGTCACCCGATGCGGCAGCGGGCTGCGGTCCGATCCCTCCACCCGTCCCTCCACCCGCCGCCCCCACTATCTGCGAATGGGTTTCCAGGCTTCCGCAACCTCCCAACAGCGCGGCCGCGGCAGCCGCCGCCAACCATCGCCGTGCCGATGACCCGAACCGTCGTCGGTAATGGAGCATCCCCAGGTATCCCCACATCCCTCATACGACCGGGCCCTCACCCGGTCACAGAAAGAGTATAATGTAAAGGGCGATTTGCGCAACTGTGAAACCAGACATTTCGGCCTCCAGGCTCGTCGGCCACCGCCAAAGTGTAATGATCCGCCGCCGCGACGGCCGGTTAACCTCCAACCGTGCCTGTGGACCCCGCGCTCGTTCCGATGTTGGAACTGCTACCCGAGCTCGGATGGGCCCGGGACCATGCCGCCGGGTTGGGCGCCGACCCTGAGCGGATGGCGGTGGCCGGCGACAGCGCCGGGGGGAACCTGGCCGCCGTGATGGCCATCATGGCCCGCGACCACGATCTGCCGCTCCGCTTGCAACTGCTCGTGTACCCGGCCACCGACTTCAGCGAGCGACGGGAGTCTTTCCACGACAACGGGAGGCTACCTGTTGAGCTCCGGCGCCATCGAGTGGTTCGAGGGTCACTACGCCCCCGACCGGACCGACTGGAGGGCATCTCCCATGCTCGGCTCCGACCACCGCGGCGTGGCTCCGGCGTCCGTCCTCACCTGCGAGTTCGACCCGCTCCGTGACGAAGGCGACGACTACGCGGCCAAACTTGCCTCGGCCGGCGTGGTGGTCAAGCACACGTGCTATCCGGGGCTGATCCACGGCGCGTTCAGCATGGGACGGGTCGCGCCCTCCGCCCGGGCGATGATGGACGACGCCGTGGCCGCCATCTCGTCCGCACTTGGCTCGGCGGCACCAATCACTGAGTAGAACCGCACAGAACCGCACACACGGCAAGATGGCGGCTGGACAGGTTCGTCGGGACGTTGTCGGGATGGTGTCGGACCGCCTGGACAGCAACTCGTCCCTGCCGGTACTTGACCCTCGAGCGGCGGGCTTTCCGGAGTCGACTCAGCCGCCCTGGCTCATCCGCTCCATGTTGGCCTTCAGCGCGGCTTCTGTAACCTCAAGCTCGTCCTTCGGGCTGAACAGGACGAACTCGGAGCCCGCCTTCGCGGAAGGCACATGGCCGGGTGGCATGTAGAAGGCGTCACCGGGTTCGATGACTTCCTCGTGGTCGGCGTAGCGGACCGTGAGTCGCCCGGCAGTCACATAGCCCCAATGCGGGCACTGGCAGCTGTCCCCAGGTAGCCCCTTCAGCAGGGGGGCGAGATCGGAGTCCTGCTTGATCGTGGTGAAGTTGACCGTGTAGCCGTGGAAGTGATCGGTGCGATCCTCGGCCGGTCCGTAATCGATAACTTCGGGCGCGCTGTCTCTGGAGACTTTCGACATTCGGGTTGTCCTCCTTGGTTGCTGGGCTGTTCAGGGTCGCTCGCGCCCGGCCAGGGGCGCCGGTTGGGAGCCCACACCGCGGTCGGCCGTGGCGCTGCCGACGATGAACGGGCTCACCCATTTCGGAATCTTCCTGGCCGTGGTGTGCTCGATCTCGGTGACCTCGAAGCCTTCCGCCTGGATGGTGTCGAGGGTCGGGCGATTGCACTCACAGCCGACCATGAACCGGTTGATGGCATTCATACGATCCTGCTTGCGGGCCAGTTTGGGGTCGTCGGAACGCACGTGCTCGATAAACAGGAGACGGCCGCCCGGTCTCAGCACCCGGCGCAACTCTCGCAGTGCGCGCGGCTGGTCGTCCGTCCCGCAGAGCACCAGAGTCGACACCGCGGTGTCGAAGCTGTCGTCCTCAAAAGGAAGGTCCTCGGCCGGCGCACGCAGGACGGTGGCGGTCGGTGCCTGCTCGCGCGCCTTGCGCTCCAGCCGGCGGAGCATCGGGATCTCCGGCTCGGTCAAGGTCAAGGACTCGACGGCCGGACCGTAGGAGGGCAGGTTGCCTCCCGTACCCGCCCCGACCTCGAGGACCCGGCCGGTCGCCTCGGCGAGCAGCTACTGGCGGTGGGCCCGCAGGCCGGCCTTCTCAACCTTGGCCATCTGGCGGTCATACGTCAGGGCGAAAAACCGGCTGCGCAGTGTTATGGCTCTCTCGTTTCGTCGTGAGAGTTCCCGCAGGAGCCGAAGCGAGCTGGCCCGGTCGGGCAATCGCAATCGGGGAGGTGTTGATCGGGATTCACTCGTTGAGGGACCGCTGCGTAGTCACATCGATCGACCCTGATAGTGGCGGCCGCGACCCAGAGGTGTTTCGCCGTATCCGCCGTGACTTCGGCGGCCAGTTATGCCTCAACGCGTGGGTGATCCGGCCGGGGGTGATACGAATCGGGGACACCGCGTCAGTTGTCGACACAGCAGCAGTTCCTGACCACCTCGGAGGGTGGGTGGTAGGAGCACCCTATGACCCGTGAGGGCAAACAGCCGCGGAAATCGCCGTCGTTTCCAGTTCCTC
>Ga0066702_10000126_pt1 | contig 14552 bp, 14 predicted proteins | sample GraSoiAngelo_151_FD_66507 | JGI IMG/M metagenome (GOLD analysis project Ga0066702, IMG submission 66507) | Grasslands soil microbial communities from the Angelo Coastal Reserve, California, USA - 14_1009_12_20cm | ecosystem: Environmental > Terrestrial > Soil > Grasslands | place: USA...
GGTGTTGATGCCCGCCGCGGCCACACCGGGTATCAGCTGGTCCGGCGACAGCGGCCTGAGGTCACCGAGATCGAAGATCGACCCGAGGTCGACGAAGAAACCCTCGGCCCGCTGCCCGGCGAAGACCATCTCGCCGCTGGACAGCCGGTACACGGCGGCGCCCGAGAGGTTGCTGTAGTTGGGGGTCGACCGGGGCCCGATGTTGCACGGGGGGCAGGACAGGGGGTTGGAGCCGCCCGACGGCGTCAGGACGGTGCTCTTCTTACCGACCACCTTGGTGACGGTGTAGGTCTGGCGGCGGTTCCAGTTCGAGTCGGTGAGGGACTGGATCGGGCCGGTGGCGTAGAGGAACGTCCCCGGGTCGGTGATGGTGGTCGTGAACTGGAACTGGTACGTGATGGCCGCCGTGCCCGACCCCGTGTTGTCGATGTGGATCTCGTAGAGGACGTCGGACCCGAACTCGAAGAAGTTCGGTCCGCCCGCCGGGTCCTCGAGCGGGACGTAGTTGGCCAGTATGGTCACCGTCTCCGGTGCGTCGGGGCTGACGAAGGCGTAGACGTCGGTGCTGTCGGCGGCCGGGTCCTTCGAGATTCCGGGTGCTTCCCTGTGCGAGGACATGGTCAGCTCCTCGCCGCCCGCAGCAGCTGCTGGGCCAGCTCCCGGCTCTCGAACGGGATCGCCTGGTCCCCGACGAAGAGCGTCATCTGACCCGATCGGGCGTCGATCACATGGGCGAAGATGTCGGAGCCGTCCAGGGGGGGACCGCCCCGACCGGCGTCGAGGTGCAGCGGCGAGGCGGCCGCATCGGCCACGTGGAGCACGCCCGCCGCGCCCGAGGCGAGCACCCCGGTGGCGGCCGCGCCCAGGGATGCGGTGCGGAGGAATTGGCGTCGGCTGACGTCAGGCATGTCGGAACCTCGTTGGTGGTAGTGGATTGGAAGCTGCGGTCAGTGGAAGGCCAGCCCGACGACGGGCCGGGTCAGGTGGGCGGCGCCGGCCGAGCCGCCCGAACCCCCGATCACCCCCTGGCGCGTCACCACATCCCATTCGGCGCCGGGACGTCGTTTGGATGTGAATTCTTTTTCACGGCCGGCGCCGGCCGTGGGGCATTGGGCGACTTGGCCCGGTATCAGATGGTTCCCGACCGGCCGAAGGCCCCGCCGGCTTCCTCAGTCGGCCCGGCCGGCCGCCCTCGCTCTCAGGTCGCCCTTGGCCACCTTGCCCCCCGAGCTGCGCGGCAGAGGGCCCACACCGAGCAGGTGCTCGGGGAACCACTCCCGGCTCACCCCCCGCCCCTCGAGATGGACGGTTATGTCATCGAGACTGACAGTAGGGGCGCCCGGCTTCAGCTCGACGAAGACCCCGACCCGCTCGCCGAACACCGGGTCGGGGACGGCCACCACCGCCGCCACCGACACCGCCGGATGGGTGACGATCTCGGCCTCGACCGCCGGCGCGCTGATGTTCTTGCCGCCCCGGATGACGATGTCGCTGGTCCGGCCGACGACGGTGAGGTAGCCGTCGGCGTCGATCTCGACCAGGTCGCCCATCAGCATCCAGCCGTCCTCGGTGTACAGCTGGGCGTTGGCCCCCGGGTCGTCCCAGTAGCCCTCGCACGTGGCCGGTCCCTTGCAGCCCGGCTGGCCCCGCGCCGGCGCGTCGATCCGGGCGCCGCTGGCCGGATCGAACAGTCGCACGTGCATGCCGGGGATGACCCGCCCCGCGGTGGACAGCCGGTGGGGCCGGTCGTCCTCCAGGGTCGTGACGCTGGCCGCCCCCGTCTCGTTGCTGCCGTAGAACTGGAGCACCTTGGCGCCGGTCCGGTCCTCGAACTCGGCCGCCTTCTCGTAGGGGACCGCCTCCCCGCCTGTGAACACCACCCGCAGCGACGACAGATCGGTCGACGCGAAGGCCGGGTCGTCGAGCAGCAGGATCAGCTGCGTGGTGACCGCGGCCAGCACCGTCACGCCCTCCTCGTCGATCAGGCGCAGCACGTCGGCGGCCCGGAAGCGCCGGCGGGTGTGCACCGGCACGCCCAGGATGGCCGGCGTGAAGTGCTGGGTCCACAAGCCGAACCCGTAAGGGCCGGGCACGACGGAGCAGAAGATGTCGTCGCCGCCCATCCGTCCGGCGGCGACCGCCAGCTCGTGGAAGTAGAACCACCGCCGCTGCGTGTGCACCACCAGCTTCGGCAGTCCCGTCGTGCCCGAAGTGGAGTTGAGGATGAAAGCGTCCTCCGGGCCCAGGCGCCTCCCCCGCCCCGGCCCCGCCGCCGGCGGCAGATCGTCGAGCGCCAGCTCGAGGACCTTTGTCCGGGAAGGAACCTCGGTGCCGGGCGGGACGATGATGGCCGCCGCCCCGCTCTTGTCCAGGAGGTGCTCCACCTCCCGGGGGCCGGCCCGCCACCCGATGCCCACCGCGGTGAGTCCGGCCTTCTCCGTCGCCAGCCAGGCCACGTGCCCCTCCGGGCCGTCGGGCAGCCACGTGGCCACCCGGCCGGCGGCGGGCAGAAGGCCGGCCAGCGCGCTCGACAGCTCGTCGTACGCGGCCCACGTCAGGCGGCGGTCGTCGCCCGCCACCGCCACCCCATCCGGCTGCGACCGGGCCCACCCGGCCACCACGCCGGCGATGGTTACGCTGTGCGGACCTGACACGACAGGGGGGAATGTAGACGTGGATTGGCCATTGCGCTTCGGGATCTTCCTGGCCCCGTTCCATCCGGCCGGGCAGAACCCGACCCTCGCCCTCGAGCGCGACCTCGAGCTGATCGTCCGCCTCGACCAGCTGGGCTACCACGAGGCTTGGATCGGCGAGCACCACTCGGCCGGCTTCGAGATCATCGCCTCACCGGAGGTGTTCATCGCGGCGGCCGCCCAGCGCACCACCAACATCCGGCTGGGTACCGGGGTGAGCTCGCTGCCGTACCACCACCCGTTGATCCTGGCCGACCGGATGGTGCTCCTCGACCACCTCACCCGCGGCCGGGTGATGTTCGGGGTCGGGCCGGGCGCCCTGCCGTCCGACGCCTTCATGATGGGCATCGACCCCAACCGGCAGCGGGAGATGATGGAGGAGTCGCTCGAAGCCATCATCGCCCTGCTGACCAGCGACGAGCCGGTCAACATGACGACCGACTGGTTCGTCCTCCGCGACGCCCGCCTGCAGCTGCGGCCCTACACCCACCCCTGCTTCGAGATCGGCGTGGCCGCCCAGATCTCCCCCGCCGGGCCCCGCGCCGCCGGCCGCTTCGGCGCCGCCCTGCTGTCGCTGGGGGCCACCTCGGCGGGCGGCTTCGACGTCCTGGGGGCGCACTGGCAGACCTGCGAGGAGCGCGCCGCCCAGTTCGGCCAGGCGGTGGACCGGCGCCGGTGGCGCCTGGTCGGCCCGATGCACATCCGCGAGACCGAGGCCCAGGCCCGGGCCGACGTGGAGCACGGCCTGGCCGACTGGGTGCGCTACTTCCAGGAGGTGGCCGCCCTGCCCATCGCCCCGCAGACCGACGACCCCATGCAGCTGGTCGAGGCCATGAACGCGTCGGGCATCGCGGTGATCGGCACCCCCGAGATGGCGGTCGCCCAGATCGAGCGGCTGGTCGAGCAGAGCGGGGGGTTCGGCACCTACCTGTTCATGGCCCACGAATGGGCCGACCGGGCCGCCACGCTGGCGTCCTACGAGCTGTTCGCCCGGGAGGTCATGCCGGCCTTCACGTCGTCGGCGGCCCGGGCGGTGCGGTCCCGGGACTGGGCCGCCGAGCGGCGCCCCGAGTTCATCGGGGCGGCCATCAGCGCGGTGGGCAAGGCCATCACCGACCACGCGGCGGAGAAGGAAGCAGCCGTGTCCTGACTTCCGGGTCCGTCGAGTGACGGCAAGTTGCTGCTACAGGCGCAACTTTCCGGCACGCCGGGTCCCGGGCGGCGCCGGCCCGGCGCGCTACCAGCTGATCGAGGCCAGCCAGTCGAGCAGGAGCCGGTTGACGTCGTCGGCCCGCTCCTGCTGGACCCAGTGCCCGCACCCCGGGAGGATGTGGCTGCCCCGCAGGTCGGGCAGCGTCTGGGCGTGGCGCTCGATGGCGCGGGCCCCCCAGATGGTCGGGCCGTCCAGCTCGCCGCCGATGAACAGGGCGGGCACGGTGATGGGCCGGTTGCGCCACGGCTGCAGGTCCATCCAGTCGCGGTCCACGTTGCGGTACCGGTTGAGCGCGCCCCGGAAGCCGGTGTGCTCGAACAGCGCCACGTAGAACTCGAGGTCCTCCTCGCTCAGCCAGTCCGGCAGCTTCTCGGTGGCCGGGAACCTCGAGCGCAACAGGCCGCCGGGCGGGACGAAGGCGATGGTCTTGCCGTCCGGCCCGGGACCCCCCTCGCCCGACGCCGCCACGTAGAAGCCCCGCAGCCAGCTGCGCACGTCGAGCTCCGCTTCCCCCTCGGCCCGGCCCGGCTCCTGGAAGTAGGAGATGTAAAATTCCTCGCCGAACGCCGCCCCCATCTCGGCGAAGGCGTCCGTCGGGCGCCGGCCGCCGGGCGGGTTGTACGGAACGCTCAGAAGGGCCACTGCGCCGAACACGTCGGGGCGCAGCAGGGCGGAGTGGGCGGCGATGGGCGAGCCCCAGTCGTGGCCGATGACGGCGCACCGCTCCACGCCGAGCGCCTCGAGCACGCCGAGGTTGTCGCTGACGTGCTGGAGCATGGAGTAGGCCTCGACCTCCGGCGGGGCGGACGACCGGCCGTAGCCGCGCACGTGGATGGCCACGGCCCGGTAGCCGGCGGCGGCGAGGGCCGGGATCTGGTGGCGCCAGGAGTACCACGACTCGGGGAAGCCGTGGACGAGCAGGACGACCGGCCCTTCGCCCTCCTCGACCAGCTCGATACGGGCATGCCGGGCCTCGACGACACGGGAGATCATGCGCCGAACGTTACGCTCCCGGGCCGAAGGGGAAGACATCCCCGCCCGAGTCGACCAGGTAGTAGCCACGGTTGGACGGCACCGGGGCGAGGTCGACGATGGGCGTGGCAGGGGGGCTCGATCCGAGCGACCCGTAGAAGGGGGCGTCGCCGAAGGCGAACACGCCGCCGTCCGAGCCGACCAGCGTGTAACCCCGGCCGTCGGCCGACGACGCCATCCCCACGATCGGCCGGGCCAGGGCCACCCCGCCCAGCGAGCCGTAGAAGCCGCGGCCGACGAAGCTGAAGACTCCTCCGTCCGAGGCGACGAGCCAGTAGCCGACGCCCTGCGGGGCCACCGCCATTCCCACCACCGGGGCGGCCAACCGGATGCCGCCGGTGGAGCCGTGGAAGCCGGCGTCGCCGAAGGTGAAGATACCGCCGTCGCGGGCGACCAGCCAGTAGCCGCGGTTGTCCGGGGTGGCGGCCATGGCCACCACCGGGGCGGCCAGCCGGATGCCGCCGGTCGAGCCCCAGAACCGGGCGTCGCCATAGGCGAAGACGCCGCCGTCGGAGCCGAGCAGCCAGTAGCCGCCGCCGTCGGGGGTGGCGGTGATCCCGGTGATCGGGGCGGCCAGCGCCGCGGTCGACGGGTCGCCGTGCCAGCGGGCCGACCCGGAGGCGCACACATGGCCCGCCGCGTCGACGCGGAAGTAGCCGGGCGAGCCGCCGACGGCGGCCGGCGCGATGCCCACCGTCGGCGACGAGAAGCTGCAGTCGTCGGGCGCCGGGCTGTCGGGCAGCCCCCCGCCGCACCGGGACCGGTACCCGGCCGAGCCGGGCTGGTACGCCTGCAGCGAGTTCGGCGACACCTGCAGGCACGACGTGTCGACGGCCTGGAAGGCGGTCGCCGGTATCTGCTTCAGCTGGTCGACCTGGTCGTAGGTCCAACGGGGGTCGGCGACGCCCTGGAAGTACCAGTTGGAGCCGTTGTCGGCGACGATCAGGCCGTACGTCTTCATCGTGCGCAGGACGGCCTGGCAGAACGCCGCGCACTGCGACGCGGGCAGGCTGAACCCGGCCGACAGCCGGAAGCGGGCGCCCATCGGCGGGCAGTCCGGGTTGGAGTCGCCCGCCTGGTGACGGGCCGGCCACAGGTAGGACTGCGACGTGCAGGCGGCGGTGACCCGGATGGCGTGGTCCATGGCCCCCGACGCCACCTGGTCGTAGTTGACCAGCAGCGGGAGGATCGGCAGTCCGGCGGCGTCGGCCGACGTCCACCCGGACGGGCGTAGGGCGTCACTGCCGAGGGACCAGATGGCTCCGGAGCCGGCGGTCGACGCACCCGGGGCGTAGTGGGCGTCGTACAGCTCGTACAGCGTGCAGGTCGAGGAGTTGACCATGATGGCGTGGCGGTCGCCGGTCGACGACGGGCCGCCCTCGATGGGCGTGCGGGACGTGAACGGGTACGGCCCGGGGTCGCTCTCGTCGGCGTACTGGAACGCCACCGACGTCGTCGGGGTCGAGTTGTTGACGATGGTCCAGGGGATGCCGTAGGGGTTGCTGGGGTCGCCCGACGGCCCGTAGTCGGGGTGCAGGTTGGTGCCGGCCGAGCTCATGGCGGCCATCCACCGGGTGCTGTACGGGCTGACCGGCAGGCCCGTGATCGGGGTGTTCCATGCCGCGTCGGCCGGGAAGGACGGGCACGCCGTCCCGGGCACTACCGGACCGGACGCCGCCGCCGCCCGGGCGCTTCCGACCGGCGCCGCCACCGCGCCCACCACGGCTGCCGCCGTCACCAGGGCGGCGGCCACGACGGTGGCCACCCGGCGCGTCGTCACTCCCACCCGAACGTATACGGCCGGGCGCCGGCCGGCTTGAGCGGGCCGGCGGCAGTACCCGAATCCGGGTGGATCCGGCGAAAGCCCCAGTAGCGTGGGCCCATGGTCGGATCGCCCGTGGACCGACCGCTCACCCCCGCGGAGCGGCGCCGGGCCCGCCAGCTCGTCGTCACCCGGCGCCGGGCCACGGGGCTCCTCGTGGTGGTCGCCGTGGTGTTCGGCCTTTCCACCGCGTTCGTCCACCGGGCTTCGTGGTTGGGGTGGATCCAGGCCACCGCGGTCGCTTCGCTGGTGGGCGGCCTGGCCGACTGGTTCGCCGTGACCGCCCTCTTCCGCCGGCCGCTGGGCCTGCCCATCCCGCACACCGCCATTGTCGTCGAGCGCAAGGACCGCTTCGCCGAAACCTTGGGCAACTTCGTGCAGGAGAGCTTCCTCACCCCCGACGCCGTCACCGCCCGCCTGCGCTCGTCCCACGCCCTGCGCCGCGGCGCGGCTTGGCTGGCCGACGAGGACCACGCCCGCCAGCTGGCCGGCCGGGCCGCCGAGGCGCTGGTGGGAGCGGCCGACCTGCTGGCCGACAGCGACGTATATGACGTCCTCGACGGCCTGCTGCGCCAGCGCATCGACCGCATCGCCCTGGCCCCCGTGGCCGGCCGGGCCCTGGAGCAGGTCACCCGGGACGGCCGCCACGAGCCGCTCCTCGATGCCGCCCTGTCGGCCCTCAGCGAGTACGTCGCCGTCCACGGCGTGGACCTGCACCGCCGGCTGGGCGAGCAGTCCCCGTGGTGGTTGCCCGGCCCGGTCAGCAAGCGGATGGTCGCCCGGCTCCTTCTGCGCACCCAGAACGTCCTGGCCGACATGGCCGCCGACCGCCACCACCCGCTGCGCCGCCAGCTCGGTGACGCGCTGGCCGCTCTCGCCACCCGCCTCCAGACCGACCCCGAGATGCGCGACCGGGGGGAGGAGCTCAAGGCCGAGTTCCTCGCCCAGCCCACCGTCCGGGAGCTGGCCGCCGCGGTGTGGACGGACGTCAAGAAGGAGCTGCGGGCCCAGTCCGTCCGGCCCGACTCGGAGCTGCGGCGCAAGCTGGCCCAGGCCATCGCCAGCGGCGGACGCCGGCTGGGCACCGACGCCGAGCTGTTCGGGGCGGTGGAACGATCGGTCGACGCCGCAGTGAAGGTGGTCCTCTCCAGCTTCGAGGACGAGCTGGTGGCCCTGGTGTCGGGCACCATCGCCCGCTGGGACGCCACCGACACCTCGCGCCGGCTGGAGCTGCTCCTCGGGCCCGACCTGCAGTACATCCGCATCAACGGCACGGTCGTCGGCGCCCTCGCCGGGCTGGCCCTCCACGCGGTGTCCATGGCCTGAGCCCCGGACTGGCCTACCGTTGGCTCGTGGGGCGAAGGGAGTGGGATCTGGAGATCGGCGGCCTCACCGTGCGCGTCCGCGAATCCGGCCTGCCCGACGGGGTGCCGGTCATGCACTTCCACGGGACCCCCGGGTCCCGGCTGGAGCTGGCCTGGGCCGACGTGATCGTGGCCATGTCGGGGGTGCGGCTGGTCGCCTTCGACCGGCCCGGCTACGGCGGCTCCACCCCGGCCCCGTTCGGGCTGGAGGCGGTGGCCCGGATCGCCCTGCGCGTCGCCGACCAGCTGGGGCTGGGCGCCTTCCGCACCAGCGGGCTGTCCGGCGGTGGGCCGTTCGCGCTGGCCACCGCGGTGGTCGGCCGCGAGCGGGTGCTGGCGGTGGGCGTGTCCTCGGGCGCCGCGCCCTTCCAGCTCGTCCCCGAGCTGCTGGCCGGGCTGTCCCCCGACGACCGCCAGGCGCTGGCCCGGCTCCCCGACGATCCGGTCGGGGCGGCAGCCGGATTCGAGCGGGGCTTCGACCTGCGGGCCGCGCTGTGCGACCGCCAGGCCCTGGTGGAGGCGTTCGGACCCCTCCTCAGCCCCTCCGACCGGCGCATCTTCGAGGACCCCATGTTCGGGGAGGCCCTCCTCGACGATCTGCGGGAAGCGATGCGCCAGGGAGCCCGCGGCTGCGCCTGGGACAACGTGGCCTGGATCGGCCCCTGGGACGTCGACCCGACCGGCCTGGCCTGCCCGGTGCTGCTCTGGTACGGCGACGAGGACCGCATGGCCCCCCCGCCCCACGGCTACTGGCTGCGCGACCACATCCCCACCGCCCGCCTGACCATCCGGGGCGGCGAGGGCCATTTCGGGATCATGGCCCACCTGCGCCAGATGCTCGACGAGCTCATCCAGGCCTGACGAACACCTGCCTCATCTCCCCCAACCCCTGTATCCGGCTGACCAGCACGTCGCCCGGCTTGACGAACACCTGGGGGTCACGGCCCATCCCGACCCCCGGCGGGGTGCCGGTGAAGATCACGTCGCCGGGCAGCAGGGTCACCACCCGCGACAGGTACGAGACCAGGGCCGGCACCGGGAAGATCATGTCGGAGGTCCGGGCCGACTGCATCACCTCGCCGTTGAGCTCGCAGCCGATGGCCAGGTCGTCGGGCCGCTCGAGCTCGTCCGGGGTGACGAGGGCGGGGCCCTGCGGGGCGAAGCCGGGGTGCGACTTGGCCAGCGAGTACTGAGGCGCCGGGCCGCTCCTCTGCAACGCCCGCTCCGAGATGTCCTGGCCGATGGTCACCCCGGCCACGTACGACCAGGCGTCCGCCTCGGCCACCGTCCGGGCCCGCCGGCCCATGACCGCCACCAGCTCGGTCTCCCAGTCCACCTTGCCCTCCGGGAGGGCCACCTCCGTCTCGGGGCCGCTGAACGCGCTGACGAACTTGGTGAAGAACAGCGGGTCGTCGGGCGGCCGGAAGCCGGACTCGGCGGCGTGGTCCCGGTAATTGAGGGCCACCGCGAACACCTGGCGGGGGGCGGGGGACGGCGGCCCGGCCCTACCGGGGGCGAACGGCTCGGCCGCCGCGCCGGGCGGCACTTTGTCCGGGAACACCGCCCGGAACTCGTCCCAGCGCTCATAGAGATCGGCCAGCCCGGGACCGAATCGTCCCTGGCTGGCCGTCTCCACGTCCACTACCTCGCCGTCTGCGACGACGACCTTGGCTCGCCCGGCGACGTCCGCGATGCGCACCGGGGCAAGCTACCGGTCAGGCCGCCTTCACCGCGCTGACGTCGAACTCGAGCACGATCTTCTCGCTGACCAGGATGCCGCCCGCCTCGAGGGCCACGTTCCACGTCACGCCCCAATCCTTGCGGTTTATCTCCGCCCGCCCTTCCAGGCCGATGCGCTGGTTGCCCCAGGGGTCCTGCACCGGGCCGGCGACCTCGAACGGGATGGTGACGGGGCGGGTGACGCCCTTGATCGTCAGGTCACCGGTCACGCGGTACTCGTCGGCGCTCACCTGCTCCACCGCCGTGCTCCGGAAGGTGATCTGGGGGTAGGTGTCCATGTCCAGGAAGTCGTTGCCGCGCAGATGGGCGTCCCGGTCGGCGTTGCCGGTGTCGACGCTCGTCGCCGTGATGGTCAGCTCCAGGGTCGAGCGGGTGGGGTCCTCGGCGTCGAAGTAGCCGGTGCCGACGAACTCCTTGAAGGCGCCCTTGACCTTGGTGACCATGGCGTGGCGGGCCACGAAGCCGATTCGGCTGTGGGTGGGATCCACCTGGTAGGTGCCAGTGGTGATGGTCGCCGTGGCGGTGTCCGACATGTTGTCGCTCCTTGTTCTCGAAGGGGGGTCTCCCCTCTCCCAACATGGTTGCGAACACAACTATTCCGCCGGGGCGAACCTTTCCCGCCGCCGCCTCCGCCAAGATTGACCCATGCCCGCTTCGTCCCAGTCGGTGTCCGCCCTCCAGACCCCCGCCCTGCTCGTCGACGCCCAGAGCTTCGACGCCAACCTGGCGGCCATGTCGGAGGCCCTGCCCGGTCCCCGGCTGAGGCCGCACGTGAAGGCGCACAAGTGCAGCGAGCTGGCCCGGCGCCAGAAGGAAGCCGGCCACGACCACTTCACTTGCGCCACCATCCGCGAGATGGAGGTGATGGCCGGCGCCGGTCTGGGCGCCGACCTGCTGCTGGCCAACGAGGTGGTGGACGCCTCGAGGCTGACGGTGCTGGCCGAGCGGGGCCACCGGGTGACCGTGGCGGTGGACTCCCTGGCCACGGTGGACGCCGTCGTGGCCGCCCACATCTCCGAGGTGCTGATCGACGTCAACGTCGGGCTGCCCCGCTGCGGCTGCGACCCGACGGAGGCCGGCTCCCTGGCCGACGAGGCCCGGCGGCGGGGCGTCACGGTGCGGGGCGTGATGGGCTACGAGGGCCATGCCGTCGGGGTGGAGGACCGGGCCGAGCGGACCCGCCAGGTGGGCGAGTCGATGGCCGTCCTGCTGGCCGCCCACGCCGACGTGGGCGGGGACATCGTGTCGGCGGGAGGCACGGGCAGCTTCGACATCAACGACGCCGCCACCGAGATCCAGGCCGGTTCCTACGCCCTCATGGACACGGCATACGGGAAGCTGGAACTTCCATTTCGCCCAGCTTTGTCCGTATTGGCCACTATCATTTCCGTCAATAGGGCGGGGTGGGCGGTGGCCGATTGCGGGCTGAAAGCGCTCGGCATGGACCACGGCAACCCGTCCCTCGCCGGCGAGTGGGCGGCGGGGCTGGTGTGGTTCTGTTCGGACGAGCACGTCACCTTCTCGCCGCCCGACGGAATGGCCTTACCCAAGGTGGGCGATCGGGTGGAGGTGCTGCCGGCCCACATCGACCCGACCGTCGCCTACCACGCCCAGATGCACGTGGTGGACGCCGCCCACGACGAGGTGCTCGACGTATGGGCCGTCGATATGCGCGGTTGGTGAAGCGGGCGCATTTGGGTATGACCCAGTCGACACTCTCGATGCCACTTTCTCCGTAAGGGCGTAGTAGTCTCGCCTCCAGGAGAGGGGAAACCTTGAGGAGAAGGGATTACCTCATGGCGAGCAGCACGACGATGGGCCCGACTGGGGTACTTCAGACGGTTCAGGCCGAATTGGAGCGGCTCGTGGAGCAACGACTGGCCAGCCCCTTCACCGCCGAACAGTCACGGCGCTACGCCGAGCTCACCCAGCTCGAGGAGCGGCTCCTCCGCCGCTCGGCCTGACCGGCGACGCGTCACCGCCGGCTGCGCAACCAGCGCTCCGCTTCCTCGGCGATAGACCCCGCGTCGAGGTGTTCCTCCTCCACCTCCCGGCGCGGCGGGACGCGGGTCAGCCAGTGGAACAGCCCGAGCAGCCCGGGCACCACCGCCAGAGCGGCCGCCGCGTAGAGGAACTCCACCACCGCCGAGGGTAGGCCGATTCCTCGGGGTAAGCCAACGCTCAGGCGGCCACTGCCTCGACCAGCCGGCGGATGAGCTGGCGGGCGTCGTACTTGCGCTCGAACGGGCCCCAGTACATCGACGTGTTCGCCCCGTTGCGGTATCCCGCCGCGTCGTGGAGGATGCGGCGGAAGTGGGGCGGCACCAGCTCCAGCGCCTTGTCGCCCGCCTCCGACTTCGAGAACACCCGCCCCGTCGCCGCGCCCTGGGCCAGCCGGGCGGCCTCGAGCACCATGGGCGCGACCCCCCGGCGCATGATCATCAGACCGTCGGCATGGCCGGCCAGGTCGACGAGCGACCGCCGGCACCATGCGCGGTACTCACGCTCGTCGAAGGCGACCACGGGCCAGTCCGGACCGAGGTAGGCGATGGCTTCCTCCTGGAGGAGCGCTCGGGTGAGCGGGGTGTCGAGCGGGGAGGGCGATGCACCACCCGGCCCGGCGGCACCACCCGGCCCGGCGGCACCGCCCGGACCGGCCTCACCGCCCGGACCGGCCGGAGGGGGACGGTCCGCCATGTCGTCCCAGCCGGCGTACCAGATGCCCGGCGGCCGTCCGACCCGCCACAGCCGGCGCTCGGCCGGGGCCAGGGCGGCCCGTTCCTCCGCCGACCACGGCGGCTCGGCCACCACCACCAGATCCAGGTTGCTCTGGCGGGCGCTGAAGTCGCCCAGGGCCAACCCTCCGACGAGGTACACGGCCACCAACCGGCCCGGGGCCAGCCGCTCGACGTCGCCCACGAAGGCGCGGATCGGATCGGCCGCCGCGGAGGGGATCACGGCACCAGTATGGGGTGGTGGAGGGAGGGCGCTACGTGGTCGTCGGGGGCGGGATCGTCGGCCTGGCCACCGCCCGCGAGCTGCGCCGGCGCCACCCCGGCGCCACCGTGACGGTGCTGGAGAAGGAGGCCGCGGTCGGCCGCCACCAGACTTCGCACAACAGTGGCGTCGTCCACGCCGGCCTCTACTACCCACCGGGCTCCCTGAAGGCCCGGCTCTGCACCCGGGGCCGGGCCCTGCTGGCGGCGTTCTGCGCCGAGCACGACCTGCCCTACGTGGAATGCGGCAAGCTCGTCGTCGCCCGTCACCCCGGTGAGCTCGAACGGCTGGAGAGAGTGGAGGCGCGGGCCCGGGCCAACGGGGTCCCCGGGCTGGAGCGCCTGGACGGCGCCGGGCTGCGCCGGGTCGAGCCGCACGCCTGCGGTGTGGCCGCCCTCCACTCGCCGCGCACGGCCATCACCGACTTCGCCGCCGTCGCCCGGGCGCTGGGCGCCGACCTCGACGTGCGCACCGGGTTCGAGGTGACCGCGATCCACTCCAGCGGCCGCGAAGTGGCGCTCCAGAGTGCGGCCGGCGCCGAGCTCACCGCCGATCGAGTCGTCGTCTGCGGGGGCCTGCAGTCCGACGTCCTGGCCCGGCGGGCCGGCGCCACCGACGGGCCGGTCACCATTCCCTTCCGAGGCGAGTACTGGCGCCTGCGGGCCGACCTGTCGGAGCTGGTCCGCGGTCTGCTCTACCCGGTGCCCGATCCCCGCTACCCGTTCCTGGGGGTCCACTTCACCCGGCGGGTCGACGGCCGGGTGGACCTGGGTCCCAACGCGGTGCTGGGCCTGGCGCGGGAGGGCTACCGGCGCCGGGACGTCGACGCCCGGTGGCTGGCCGCCACAATGGCCGGCCGGCCGTTCCGGCGCATGGCCCGGGCCCATTGGCGGGCCGGGGCCTACGAGCTGGCCGGCTCGCTGTCCCGGCACCTGTTCGTGCGCCGGGCCGCCACCTTGCTCCCGGGCATCACGGCGGCCGACGTCGAACCGGCCCCTGCCGGGGTGCGGGCCCAGGCCGTCGACCCGGACGGCACCCTGGCCGACGACTTCCGCCTGAGCCGGCCGGACCCCGGCGGGCGGGTGCTGGCCGTGCTCAACGCGCCGTCCCCGGCGGCCACGTCGAGCCTGGCCATCGCCGAGCACATCTGCGACCTGATGGCGGAATGACGCCGCGCCAACCGGCCGATGCCCGGGTACGGCGGGCCGACCGCCTGGGCCTGGCCACCTTCGTGACCCTCGGCCTCCCCGACGGCATGATCGGGGCCGCCTGGCCCTCGATCCGCCACAGCCTGCACGCTTCGGTGGGCGACCTCGGCCTGGTCCTGCTGGCCTACACCGCCGGCGCGGTGGCGGTGAGCCTGACGGTCGGCGGCGCCATGCGCCGAGCCGGGGTGGGCGGCCTGCTCGCCGCCAGCGCGGTGCTGGCGGCCGGCGCGGCCGTGCTGTCGGCCGTGGCGCCGACGCTCGGGCTCCTGGCCGGCGCCGGAGTCCTGTTCGGCGTGGCCGGCGGCATGATGGACGGCGGCCTCAACACCGCCCTCGTGCAGACCGGGCGCAGCCACCGGCTCAACCTGCTGCACGGCTTCTACGGCGTGGGCACCACGATCGGGCCGCTGCTGGTCACCGCTTCGGTGGCGGGCGGCTCCTGGCGCCCGGCCTACGCCGCGCTGGCCGGTATCGACCTGCTGG